>WPCJ01351848.1_pt1 | contig 125199 bp, 119 predicted proteins | sample 5399831 | NCBI WGS metagenome assembly WPCJ01 (sample SAMN12869470, study PRJNA574797) | sludge metagenome | isolation source: wastewater treatment of pH10 | place: China:Beijing | collected 2019-05-20
TCTCAATCTTTTCAGTGCTTTAACCGATTAGCCAATCTTCCAATCAACCAATCTCAGGGGCGAAGCTCTCTGCCGCTAGCAGCGCCGCCGCCCTCGTTGTGTCGCTATATAGACCCCACTCAATCAAACTGTCAACACGACTTTTCAAAAAAATTACACAAATCGCAAACTTTCTTTCCACAGGGAAAAATCTAGATTTTACGCAATCATTAACCAATGATGGAGGGCTCTTTGGAGTGGAGATTCTATATGTCTATGCAAGCCGCTCTGCACGTTATATATAGCAGAGCATATTAATGCTGGCTGCCGAGCCGCTCCATCTCCGCTTCTGACAGACCTAAGCTCTGGCCGATTTCATGCAGCAATATATGACTGATGATCTCGCCTAGCGTTTCCGTATTCTCACTCCAGTAATCCAGAATAGCCCGACGATATAATGTCAGCACTTCAGGACCTTCCTGCGCGCGCAGATGAAAGCGCTCTCCGACACCCCGTCCCTCAAAAAGACAGAGAATGTCATAAGGCGTATCCAGATCCAGATCTTCCATAACCTGTTCATCCGGAAAATCGGCCACTTCGATACGAATTTGCGGGCTGAGCGCACGAAACTCATCCGGCATATGCGCATACGCATTCAATGCCAGTGATTTCAGTTCGTCTACAGACGGGGCAAGCCTTGTTGCCCAATCTCCGCTCAGATCAGTCTGAACCATTGTCCCTGTCTTTCTGCCCCGCTTATTATACAGCAGGTAGTCCAAAATTGATTCCATAAAAAAACCACGCTGACAGCCATCTGCAGCGTGGTTTCAAAACTGATATAGGCATTTATCCTGTAAATGCCAAGTGAGCCTTATTTTAAAGGCTCATGCCCACGGACGGCTTGCAGAATTCTTCTTCTCAAATACCGAGATATTATCCGCTTTTTCCATTGTCAGGCCGATATCATCCAAACCATTGAGCATACAATGGCGTTTGAACTCATCCAGTTCAAAAGCAATGGAACCGCCGTCCGGACCGGAAATTGCCATCCCCTCAAGATCAACTGTCAGCGTGGCATTGGCGCCGCGCGAGGCATCATCCATCAGCTTATCAAGATCTTCCTGAGAAACTTTGATTGGCAAAATGCCGTTCTTGAAACAGTTATTATAGAAGATGTCCGCAAAAGATGTAGAGATCACGCAGCGGATGCCGAAATCCAGCAAAGCCCAAGGCGCGTGCTCGCGGGATGAACCGCAACCGAAATTATCACCGGCCACCAGAATCTGCGCATTGCGATAAGCAGGCTTGTTCAGAACGAAATCCGGATTTTCGGAACCGTCTTCATTAAAGCGCATTTCCGCGAATAGACCTTTACCAAGACCTGTACGCTTGATTGTCTTCAGATAATCCTTAGGGATAATCATATCCGTATCGATATTGATGATCGGCAACGGAGCGGCAACGCCGGTAAGCTTGGTAAATTTTTCCATCGGTCTCGTAACCTGTAAGTCAAAATGCTTTTCTCATTGTGCTTTACACCAGCTTTTTGCAGAGTCAAAGGCCTGAAATCCAAGCGAAGTGCCGCACCATGATAATAATGCGCCCCTCAACCCCAAAGGCAACTACCTTTTCATTGATTGCCTATGATATTCAATTCAAACAATATCCTGTCATTTTTGACTGGTTTTCAGATCAAAAATAACACGAACATCTTTGCCAGGGAGAAATTCTGAGTGACACTTTATCAGCCGCGCCGTGCCGTGCTTTATGTTCCGGCCAGCCATCAGAAAGCCCTCGCCAAAAGCACACAACTACAGCCCGATGCCATTATATATGATCTTGAAGACTCTGTTGCCGAGCAAATGAAGCATGAAGCGCGTGATAATCTGCGCGCACATTTTCAGGAGCAGCAGCAAACAATACAAAGCCCGCTAAAAGCTATCCGTATCAACAGTCTTGCCACGCAATGGGGTGAGGATGATCTGCGACTGGCGGCAGAACTCAAAATTGAGGCTATTGTTCTGCCGAAAACAGAAACACCGCAGCAGGTGATCGACGCTGCCCGCAAACTTGATGATTATGATGCACCGGAGACCCTCGGCATTTGGGCAATGATTGAAACACCGCGCGGTATTCTCAATGCGGATGAAATTGCACGACTGGCGCAGAAATCCGCTGCACGTCTCAAATGTTTCATCGTCGGCACCAATGATATTGCTCTGAGTACTGGCGTTAAAACCACCAACCATCGCAGCGCATTACTGCCATGGATGATGCAGATTATTCTCGCAGCCCGTGCCGGTGGTATTGATGTGCTGGACGGTGTTTATAATAATTTTCAGGATCAGGAGGGCTTCAAAGCCGAGTGCGAACAAGGAACAATGCTTGGTTTCGACGGCAAAACTCTGATTCACCCTTCCCAGATTGAAACCGCTTTGAACAGCTATTCCTCAACTGCCGAAGAAGCCGCATGGGCAAATCAGGTAATTGCTGCTTTTAATCTGCCGGAAAATGCTTCCAAAGGCGCCATCTCCTTGAATGGCTCTATGGTCGAGCAATTACATATTCGTCAGGCAGAACGCGTCCTTGCGCGTGCGCGCTGATTCTTCTTTCTGCAAACTACAGGAGTTTCCTATGCAGCTTTATCGTTTCCTCACCGGTCCGGATGATTCTTCCTTTTGTCATCGCGTTACCGAAGCCCTGAACAAAGGCTGGATGCTCTATGGCTCACCAAGCCACAGCTATAATGCCGAAGAAAAGAAGATGTATTGCGGTCAGGCCGTAACCAAGACCGTTGAAGGGCATGAATATTCGCCGGATATCAAGCTCGGCAGCTTCTAAAAATAAAAGCCCCTGCATAATTTGCAGGGGCTTTTTGTATTCGTGTCAAAGACCGCGTTTTTCGATCATTGCCTGCGGGCTTGGCATCCGGCCACGGAATGTTTTGTACAATTCCTCCGGATCTTTTGAACCACCAGCCGCATAAATATGGGTCTTCAGCTTTTCTGCCAGACCGGCATTGAACACATCGCCGCTTTCTTCAAAAGCCGCAAAAGCATCAGCATCCAGCACTTCCGACCACATGTAAGAATAGTAACCGGCCGAATATCCGTCACCGCTGAACACATGCAGGAAATGCGGGGTACGATGGCGCATGATAATCGCTTCCGGCATATCCAGCTCTTTCAGAACTTCCGCTTCAAAAACCAGCGGGTCAGTCACAGGCTTGTCACTGGTATGGAATGCCATATCCACCAACGCCGATGAGGTGAATTCCACCGTGTTGAAACCGGCATTGAAAGTGGCAGCTTTCAACACCTTGTCAATCAGATCCTGCGGTATTGTCTCACCGGTTTTATAATGGGTGGCGAATTTCTGCAGCACCGGACGCTCTGTCAGCCAGTGCTCATAGAGCTGAGACGGCAGCTCAACAAAATCACGCGAGACCGCGGTGCCGGAAATCGCAGGCCACGTCACATCGCTCAGCAGTCCATGCAGAGCATGGCCGAATTCGTGGAACAGCGTATGTGCATCATCCAGCGACAATAGAGCCACCTCGCCTTTAGGCGGCTTGGCGAAGTTCATCACATTATAAATGATCGGTGGCTGACCACCATCCAGACGATGAGACGACTGCAAAGCGCTCATCCATGCACCGGAGCGTTTGCTCTGACGGGCAAAATAGTCACCCAAGAACAGGCCGCGTCGTGAACCATCTGCATTGAACACTTCCCAGACACGCACATCCGGATGCCATGTCTGAATACCCTGATGTTCTTTGAATGTCAGGCCAAACAGACGCGTCGCCACATCAAAAGCTGCTTCAATAATCTTATTGAGTTGCAGATAAGGTTTGAGATCGCCTTCATCAAAGGCGAAGCGCTCAGCACGCAGTTTTTCGGCATAATAACGCCAATCCCAGCCAGCTACCGGATGATTAAGCCCCTCACCGGCAATCAGCTTTTCCAGATCAGCCTGTTCTTCCGATGCACGCTGTTTGGCTTTATCCCAAACCGGCATCAGCAAATCCATCACCGCATCGGGTGTTTTGGCCATTGTGTCATCGAGTTTGAACGCAGCGAAATTTGCATAACCCAGCAGCTTTGCCTTTTCATCACGTAAGGCAACAATCTCTGTCACCAATGTGCGATTGTCAGTCGCACCGTCATTTTCACCGCGCTTTGCCCATGCTTCATAGGCTTTTTCACGCAAATGACGAACAGAGGAGAAGGTCAGAAACGGCTCAACAATCGCGCGGGAAAGCGTAATTGCCCATGCATCTTCACGGCCGCGCTCTTCAGCCGCCGCTTTCATCGCAGCCCGCAACTGCTCCGGCAAACCGGCAAGCTCGGCCTCATCCGTGATAAACAACGCCCATGATGCTTCATCTTTCAGCACGTTCTGGCCGAAACCGGCACCGAGACCTGCAAGCTTTTCATTAATATCCGCCAGTCGCGCTTTGTCCTGTTCATTCAGCTTGGCACCGTTACGCACAAAGCCTTTCCAGCTCTTTTCCAGCACACGCAGGGTTTCCGTATCCAGTCCAAGCTCGGCACGGCTCTGATAAAGCGCATCAAGGCGGGCAAACAGCGCTTCATTCATCATGATGCGCGAGTGATGGCGGGACATTTTCGGCGCGACTTCGCGCTCCAGTGCCTGAATATCCTCATTGGTATGGGCACCGGCACGCATCCAGAAAATTGCGGCAATATGGGAAAGGTCACGGCCGGAAAGCTGCAATGCTTTCAGCGTATTCTCAATTGTCGGCGCATCAGGGGTCTGCAGAACGGCTTCCACATCCGCCCAGTCTTTCTCCAGAGCAATATCAAAAGCCGCTTTGAAATCCGCATCACTGAATTTACTGAAATCCGGCAAACCAAGCGGGCCGCTCCACTGGCTGAGTGCTGAATAAGCTGGCGTCATCTGATTGTCCTGCGGCATAACTCACGGTCTCCGGTTTGCAGAATTGCATTTCAAACATTTAAGCAGCCCGCTTATTCGCCACAAGTGATTTATGCGGATAATTGACCGGCTTGAAAATAAATAGTAAGGAAGCCTTATTATAAGGATGCCTTACAATGTTTGCAGGAAAATCCTACGATCCCGATAGTTTCGGTTTCGTTGTCTATGATATCAGCCGGCTTTTCAGCCTTGAACGGGAGCGTAAGATCGTTGCCGCAGGTCTTGAACTCACGGCTTTCGAGTCACGGACACTGGTTCATGTCGCGCGTTATCAGCCTGCCCGCCAGTCTGTCCTCGCCGAGAGTATGAATATTGAAGCGATGACCCTGTCCGGCTATCTCGACAGGCTGGAAAATCGTGGCTTACTGCGCCGTGAGCCTGATCCCGATGACCGTCGTGCCAAGCTGATTTTTCTCAATGATACAGCCGTGCCGGTTCTGGATGAGCTGAAACGTATTGCGAAAGAAACCATCGCCGATGCTTCACAGGCGCTGCCGCCGGAAGAGTGGCAGAGATTTTTGAATAATCTGCTGACCGTCCGCGCGCACTTAAGACACCTCAATCAGGAAAACCGGAAAAGCTGATCCGGTTTTCCGCAATTTAGCTCCCAACCATAAAGCATGCCGCTATGCCCGATTCATCCCCCCGCGAAAAAACATCCCCGCTTGTCATTATGTCCGAGCGCCGCGTTGGCATTATCGGCGGCTTTCTTGCCGCCATCGGCCCGCTGGCAATGTCACTTTATACACCGGCCATGCCGGAAATTGTCTCGGATTTCGGTACCACAGAAGCAGCAGTTAAACTGACCCTGACCGCCTATTTCGGCGGCTTTTGTTTTGCCCAGCTGATCTGCGGCCCCTTATCAGACGGCTATGGCCGCAAACCGATCACTATTCTTTTCATGTCTGTCTATCTGGCCGCCAGTGTGCTGGCATTGTTTGCTCCGACGATTGAGATCATGGTGCTGGCACGTCTGTTACAAGGAGTGGGTGCAGCGGTCGGCGTCACCATGTCCCGCGCGATTGTCCGTGATCTGTTCACCAGTGACCGCTCGGCGCGGGTGATGAACCTGATCGGCATAGTCCTCTCCGTCGGCCCCGCCATCGGCCCGACACTTGGCGGACTGACACTGGAATTCCTCGGCTGGCATGCGATCTTTCTGGTAATGATCCTGCAAGGTGCGGCTGTCATTCTCATGATGCTGCTTTTTGTGCAGGAAACCGGCAAGCCCGATCCGTCCCGTGTCCGGCCGCGGGCACTTGTGCAATCCTATTTCAGCCTGCTCAAAACCCCGCACTTCCTGTTTGCCAGTCTGGTGCTTACCGGCGCTACCGGCGCACTTTATACATCAGCCACCATCATGCCCTTCATTCTTATGACACGTGTGGGACTGTCACCCAGCACATTCGGCATGGGGATGTTGCTGCAAACTGCCTTCTATATTTCAGGTGGCATTATTTACCGCATCCTGATGCAGCGCGTGACCGTTTTCCAGATGTCCTGCATCGGGCTGCTCTGCACGGGCTCCGCCAGTATCCTGCTCGCTGTATTGCTGCGCATTTATGAACCGGGCTATCTGCTGGTAATGCTGCCGATGGGGCTTTACGTGATGGGCATTGCCTTTCTCACACCGCAGATGACAACGGCAGCCATGGCACCTTTTCCGAAAATTGCCGGTTCGGCTTCCGCATTGATGGGCTTCTTCCAGATGGGAGGCGGTCTGGTCGGCGGCATCATCTCGGCCTCTATGGGCGATCCGGTTATCGCCATGGCAACATTATTGCCGCTGATGGGATTACTGTCATTAATCAGCTATATCATGTGGAACAGGTTCAAACTGCCTCTGGCCCCTACCTTGGAGCATCCGATCACCTCTGAAAAATCTGCCGACCGGTAAAGTCAGACTCTCATAGAATTGTCAGGCAAAACAGCAGGGTTGACAAGCGCGGCCCGAGAGCACAAAACACGCCCAGACCATCAGGTCTGATTTTAACCGGAGTTTTACTCTTATGCCCAGCGACAGTCACAGTCGATTGTTTATGCCGTCAATGGCAGATCTGACCTGATCGCAGGAGCGATTGGTTTGTCACGATCTGCCATGACGGCGGATCGACAGAGAGGCAAACCAATGAACAACAATAACGGCACCTTCCGTGCTGCTCTCGATACAACGAATCTTGCAATCTCCGCGCTGCTTGAGCAGATCGGCCATTTGCGTACTGGTGATGCTGTTGAACTGATTAACGAGCTTGATCTCGACGATCAGGTCACTTTATTCCGCAGCATTTCAACCGATCAGGCTGTTCTTTTTCTGGATCAGCCGGAACTGCATTATGCAGACCAAATCATTGACAGCCTGGATAACGGACGCGCTGCAGAGATCCTGAACGGCATGTCTGCAGACCGCGCCACTGATATTTTCCATGATCTGGACTGGCCGTCCCGCAACCGTCTGTTTTCAGTTCTTTCGCCGGAAACCAAAACCGCACTGAAAAAACTGATGGGTTATCCGGCTGATACTGCCGGTGGTCTGATGACAACGGAATTTATCGCTGTGCCATCCACATGGACAGTCGAACAGACTTTAGCTCATATCCGGCAGGTCGAGCGCTCCCGTGAAACGGTCTATGCCATCTATGTTGAAAATCCGGAAACCCGCATTTTACAGCATGTGGTATCACTGCGCCGTCTCATCACCGCCAATCCGCAAGCCGGTATTGCAGAAGTCGGCCGTGATCAGGAACCGCTGACAATTCCGCCAATGATGGATCAGGAAGAAGTTGCACGTCTGTTCCGCAAGCACGATCTTCTGGCAATTCCGGTTGTGGACGAACAGCACCATCTGATCGGCATTGTCACCGTGGACGATGTGCTGGATGCCATGACCGAAGAAACTTCGGAAGATGCCTATAAATTCGGTGGTATGGAGGCTTTCACCAAGCCTTATATGCAGATCAGCTTCTTTGAAATGCTGCGTAAACGCGGCGGTTGGCTTTGCATTCTTTTCTTAAGTGAAATGCTGACGGCCAGTGCCATGCAGCATTTTGAAGTGGAACTGGAAAAAGCCATCGTTCTGGCACTGTTCATTCCGCTGATTATGAGTTCGGGTGGTAATTCCGGCTCGCAGGCCACATCCCTGCTGATCCGTGCCTTAGCATTGCAGGATCTCAAACTCGGTGACTGGTGGCGTGTGGCACTGCGCGAAATACCAACCGGTCTGGCGCTGGGTTCCATGCTGGGCGTGATCGGCTTTGTCCGTATTGCAATCTGGCAGAAAACCGGCCTCTATGATTACGGTGAGCATTGGGTGCTGATCGGCATCACAATTGCCGTGGCCCTGATCGGCATTGTGCTGTTCGGCTCTCTCTCCGGCTCGATGCTGCCGTTTGTTCTGCAGCGTCTCGGTCTTGATCCGGCCAGCGCCTCTGCACCTTTTGTAGCCACACTTGTCGATGTGATGGGGCTGGTCATCTATTTCAGCGTTGCGGTTATTTTCCTCACCGGAACACTGCTTTAACCTCGGAACAGGCCGGAATTTTCCGGCCTTTTTCTTATGCTGAAAATGTCCGTCAGGCTTTTTATGCAGTCAGTGCACAGCAGCAATGAGATATGCAATATGCTAAAATCAGCCCGCCCCCTTTTAAAATTGGCGAAAAACCTGTAAGAGCGCCCCATTATCTGCGGCGTTCACGAGGGATATCCTTAAGCGTCCCAACCCCCTATTCAGAGTGATAACTCAATGCAATTGCGCAACATCGCGATCATCGCACACGTTGACCACGGCAAAACGACCCTGGTTGACGAACTTCTGAAACAGTCCGGTGTATTCCGCGACAATCAACGCGTTACCGAACGCATGATGGACTCCGGTGATATCGAGCGCGAGCGCGGCATCACCATTCTTGCCAAGGCAACTTCCGCTGTCTGGAAAGATACACGCATCAATATCGTTGATACTCCGGGCCACGCCGACTTCGGCGGTGAGGTTGAGCGTATCCTTTCGATGGTTGACGGTGTTGTTGTTCTCGTTGACTCCGCTGAAGGCCCGATGCCTCAGACCAAATTCGTGGTCGGTAAAGCCCTGAAGCTCGGCCTGCGCCCTATCGTTGCGATCAACAAGATCGACCGTCCGGATGGCCGCCATGAAGAAGTCATCAACGAAGTTTTCGACATGTTCGCAGCGCTCGATGCGACTGACGAACAGCTCGACTTCCCGATCCTTTACGGTTCAGGCCGTAACGGCTGGATGGCAGAAAATCCGGAAGGTCCGAGCGATCAGGGTCTGGCACCGCTTTACGATCTGATCGTCAAGCACGTTCCGGTACCAAAGGTTGCTGAAGGTCCGTTCTCAATGATCGGTACCATTCTGGAATCCGATCCGTTCCTCGGCCGTATCATTACCGGTCGTATTCACTCCGGTACTTTGAAGCCGAACCAGTCGGTTAAAGTGCTTGGTCAGGACGGTAAACTGCTGGAAAACGGTCGTATTTCCAAGATCCTCGCTTTCCGTGGTCTGGAACGTACTGCCATTGAAGAAGGTGTGGCAGGCGACATCGTTGCTATTGCCGGTCTGTCCAAAGGCACCGTGGCTGACACATTCTGCGATCCTTCAATCAATGAAGCCATGAAGGCTCAGCCGATTGATCCGCCGACCGTTACCATGTCCTTCATCGTGAATGACAGCCCGCTGGCCGGCACCGAAGGTGACAAAGTTACCAGCCGTGTTATCCGCGACCGTCTGCTCAAAGAAGCTGAAGGTTCGGTTGCTCTGCGCATTGAAGAATCCGAAGACAAAGATTCGTTCTATGTTTCCGGTCGCGGTGAATTGCAGCTTGCTGTTCTCATCGAAAACATGCGTCGTGAAGGCTTCGAGCTGAGCATTTCCCGTCCGCGTGTTGTGATGCACAAAGACGAAGACGGCAATCTGCTGGAACCGGTAGAAGAAGTCGTTATCGACGTTGACGAAGAATATTCCGGTACTGTTGTTCAGAAAATGTCTGAACGCAAAGCGGAAATGGTTGAGCTGCGTCCATCCGGCGGCAACCGCGTTCGTCTGGTATTCTTTGCACCGACCCGCGGTCTGATCGGTTACCAGTCTGAACTGATGACTGACACACGCGGTACAGCGATCATGAACCGTCTGTTCCACGAATATCAGCAGCACAAAGGCGAAATCGGCGGACGTAACAACGGCGTGCTGATCTCCAATGATCAGGGCGAATCGGTTGCCTATGCAATGTTCAACCTTGAAGACCGCGGCCCGATGATTATCGACGCCGGTACCAAAGTTTATCAGGGCATGATCGTTGGTATTCATACCCGCGACAACGATCTGGAAGTTAACGTGCTGAAAGGCAAGAAGCTGACCAACATGCGTGCATCCGGTAAGGATGAAGCTGTTAAGCTGACCCCGCCGATCCGCATGACTCTGGAACGCGCTCTGTCCTGGATTCAGGATGACGAACTGATGGAAGTAACACCAAAATCCATCCGTCTGCGTAAGCTTTATCTGGATCCGAATGAACGCAAGCGTTTCTCGAAGTCCAAAGGCATGTAATCTTGCTTAAAAAGAAAACGGCGCTTAAAGCGCCGTTTTTTTATTCCCTGAAGAACTCAAGGCCGGTTATTTAACAACCAGAACCGGTATTTTGCTCAATGACAGAACTTCTGCTGCCTGACTGCCCAGTAAAAGCTTGTTCATGCCACGGCGGCCATGCGATGCAACCACAATCAGCTCAGCCTGATGGGTCTCGGCAGCCTCAACAATACCCACAGCCGGTGACTGATTTTCAATATGCAGACCTTCAACAGTCACACCGGCATCGCGCGCTTTGGCGATCGCCTGCTGCACAATGGCTTTGGCCTGCTCTGCCATGGAGGTGCGGTATTCTTCAAAAATTTCAGGTGAAGTGCTCAGACCCGGCGCTACAACAATGCCGTAGCTCGGAAACAGATCCGTTACAGTCAGCACTGTAATTTTAGCGGAAAGTTCTTTGGCCAGACCAATTGCCTGTTCCAGCCCTTTATTGGCAAGCTCCGAACCATCAGTCGCCACTAAAATATGTTTATACATGTTCTCGTCTTTCCCTTTTACAGCATCCGCCGGAATGCACCCTGTCTATTATATGTGTGTTTCTGTTCCGGTTTTTCAATCAGCATCACCACAAACACGCAATATTCAGAATAGACTCCTGAGAGACACATCATAATATAAATCTAGGAATGAACAGGCTCAATTACATTGATCAGGATCAAAATGATTGTGATTTTCCGCATCGGAAAAAGCCTGAAAACTATATGGAATTTGCTGAACTGCGGCTCCCGCCCCGCTCCCATGCTATAAAATAATTCTAATATTTCACATTGATAGAATAATATTCTAAGTTACCCCTGCATTCTGGAAGCCTGCTTCTATAATCCTGAACGGTCAGGCTCTATGCTTTGCGAAAAGATCAGGAGATTTGGTATGAGCGATTCTAACAAACCAGGCCGCGGCCGTATTTATTCTTCTATTATTGATACAATCGGCAACACGCCGCTTGTCCGTGCGGATAAATTTGCCCGCGAAAACGGCGTGGTCGCCAATCTTCTCGTTAAACTCGAATTCTTTAACCCGCTGGCCAGTGTCAAAGACCGTATTGGTCTGGCTATGATTGAAAGCCTTGAAGCTGAAGGCAAAGCTGTACCGGGCAAAACCGTATTTATCGAGCCGACATCCGGTAATACCGGTATCGCATTGGCTTTTGCCGCCGCCGCCAAAGGCTACAGCCTGATTCTCACCATGCCTGAAACCATGTCGATTGAGCGCCGCAAATTGCTCAAACTGCTGGGCGCAGAACTGGTGCTGACCGAAGGCGCAAAAGGCATGAAGGGTGCGATTGCCAAAGCGGAAGAACTGGCTGCAGGCAATCCGAACGCAATTATTCCGCAGCAGTTTGAAAATGCCGCGAATCCGGAAATTCATCGCAAAACAACAGCGGAAGAAATCTGGAATGACACCAATGGTGAAGCGGATATTCTGGTTTCCGGTATCGGCACCGGCGGCACGATCACCGGTGTTGGTCAGGTGCTGAAAGCCCGCAAACCGTCATTCAAGGTCGTAGCGGTTGAACCAAAAGATTCGCCGGTGCTTTCCGGCGGCAATCCGGGGCCTCATAAAATTCAGGGCATCGGCGCAGGCTTCGCGCCAAAAACACTGGATACCGGCGTTTATGATGAGATCATTCAGGTCGCCAATGAAGATGCATTCGCTTTTGCACGCCAGATCGCCAAAGTTGAAGGTATTCCGGTCGGTATCTCTTCCGGTGCGGCGCTGAAAGCTGCTGTGGAAGTCGGCAAACGTCCGGAAAATAAAGGCAAAAACATTGTCGTTATTATTCCGTCCTTTGCCGAGCGCTATCTCTCAACCGCTCTGTTCGACGGGCTTGATGCCTGATCTGCCTGCTTAAAACCATCAGCTATAAAACCGGCGCAATCGTGCCGGTTTTTTTTATACCGTTCTTTGGTTTCCGGTATTGAATCGCTCCCGTAAATAAAGCCACTACAAGCGAGAGCTTTGTCACCCATGCCCGATACAGCACATCAGGCACAGGTCTCTCAGATACAGACTCTTTCATCACGCAAAATTCATATCAGAAAAATATCCGGTTCTGTTAAATGGGAAACAAGAATCGAACCGTACGGTTTAATACACTTAACCTATGTTTCAATCCGTCTATCTCACGAAAATACAAAAAAGATTTCACGTGAAACGCAAACAATCCAAGCGCAGAGCAACTGATCTATGACAGACAAACTTTCTGAACCATCTTTAATGCTGCCATTTCTGGCGCCTGTTTATGCCCGTTTTCATGATATTGCCTATGCAGTGATGCGTGCGGCGAGCGGCGGTATCATGGCTTTCTTCGGCTGGGAGAAGCTGTTCAACGGCGATATGCCACGCGATATCGAATTGTTTCAGCAACTGGGGCTGGAACCGGCAATCCCTTTGGCCTATTTCACCAGTATTCTTGAATTTATAGGGGGCATAGCCATAGCAATCGGCCTGTTCACCCGCCCCCTCGCCTTCATGCTCTTCATTCAGATGATTGTTATTCTGGTGATGGTGATGATCCCGCGCGGCAGCGGTTTCCAGCTTTCAACCGTCTGGTTCGGTATCTTCATGTATCTGAGCGTAGCTGGCAGCGGACGCCTGTCGCTGGATCGTCTGATCGGCAAACAGTTCTGAAATACAAAAGCCGGCTCATGAGCCGGCTTTATTCATTTTCAGTTGACCGGATCTGGGAGCTATCCGGAAAACAGTAAAGTCAATGCGCTATGCACCCAGCGGGAGCACAGAGATCGCTTTAGTGCGAATGACGGGCAGCACAGGCCGGACCCGGGCCACGCATATAATGGCGTTCCGGACGATAGCTTGGTGCCAGAAACTCGCGAATAATTTTAAAAATTTGACGAAACTGAACGATCAGACCCATCACACTACACCCTGATTAATTAAACTTATTATTTTTGCTGAAGCACAAATCACAACAGTGAATTTAAGGTAAATATTAGCGAAGAAAGGTGAACACGAAGTGAATTCACATACTTAATGAGTGATTAAAAATAACCTTTTATTTATTAACCCGACAAAAAACCCTGCATTTCTTGATCAAATGCAGGGTTTTCAGCAATTTATGCACTCAAAATATTAACGGGTCGGTACCGGTTCTTCACCGCGATAGTCATAGAAACCGCGACCAGTTTTACGTCCGAGCCAACCGGCTTCAACATATTTCACCAGCAGCGGACACGGACGATATTTCGAATCCGACAGTCCTTCATAAAGTACCTGCATGATCGAAAGACAAGTATCCAGCCCGATGAAATCGGCCAGCTGCAACGGCCCCATCGGATGATTGGCACCAAGCTTCATGGCTGTATCAATGGCATCCACACTGCCAACGCCTTCATAAAGCGTATAAATCGCTTCATTAATCATCGGCAGCAAAATACGATTGACGATAAAAGCAGGGAAGTCAGCGGAAACCGTAATGGTCTTGCCCAGCTTCTGCACGAAATCCTGTGCAACGGCGAAAGTCGGTTCTTCTGTAGCGATACCTCGGATCAATTCAACCAGTTTCATCACCGGCACCGGATTCATAAAATGAATACCGATAAAGCGTTCAGGACGGTCTGTGGTAGCAGCCAGACGGGTAATTGAAATCGAAGATGTGTTAGTTGCCAGAATAGCATTGCTGTGCAGATGCGGGCAGACCTGCGCAAAAATCTGCTTCTTAATGGCTTCATTTTCTGTTGCAGCTTCGATCACCAAATCGCAAGGTGCCAGATCAGCCATGGTTTTGGCCGGCTTAATCAGCGCAAGACAGGCAATGCGTGCTTCCTCAGCCAGTTTGCCCGAAGCAACCTGACGCGCCATGTTACCGCTGATGGTGGCAATACCGTTTTCCAGTCGCTCAAGCGAAGCATCATGCAGGAGCACATCGTAACCTGCCAGCGCGCAAACATGAGCAATACCATTGCCCATCTGCCCTGCACCGATGATACCCACTGTTTTGATTGTAAAACTCATGATCCGCTCCGATCCCTTCGTATCAATAAATTTACAGCAATAACGCCAATTTTTCTCCGCCTACATGAGCAGTCTCATGCAGATAAGTCTATCCCTGATTAAAGCAAAACGCGCCCGGATTAAATATCCGGACGCGTTATAATATCAGAGACAATCATGCCTGATTGTCATGATCCTGATTAAAGTGCTTTTTCAAGCTCCGGCAGAATAGTGAACAGATCACCAACCAGACCGTAATCAGCAACCTGGAAAATCGGTGCTTCTTCATCCTTGTTGATCGCAACGATCACTTTGGAATCCTTCATACCGGCCAGATGCTGGATCGCACCGGAGATACCGCAAGCGATATACAGTTGTGGCGCAACCACTTTACCGGTCTGACCAACCTGCCAATCATTTGGTGCATAACCGGCATCAACCGCTGCACGGCTCGCGCCGATTGCAGCACCGAGCTTGTCAGCAACCGGTGTGATCACTTCATTGAATTTCTCAGCGGAACCGAGTGCACGGCCACCGGAGATGATGATTTTCGCTGAAGTCAGCTCAGGGCGGTCACCGCCGGAGATTTTTGCCTCAACAAATTTCGACACAGCCGGATCATTGCCTGCATCCACACTCTCAACCGTAGCAGAACCGCCTTCACCGGCAGCCGCAAAAGAAGCGGTACGCACGGTAATAACCTTCTTGGCATCTGTGGTTTCAACAGTCTGAATCGCATTACCCGCATAAATCGGACGTTTGAAGACTGTCGGAGACACAACTTCGGTAATTTCCGAAACCTGTGCCACATCGAGAAGTGCTGCAACGCGTGGCAGTACGTTTTTACCCGAAGTGGTCGCCGGAGCAATTACAGTGTCATAGGAACCGGCAAGAGCAACCAGCAATGCTGCGGTTGGTTCTGCCAAACGGTTTTCCAGTGCATCGCTCTCAGCGAGCAGGACTTTGCGTACGCCTTTCAGCTTGGCCGCAGCATCAGCAGCAGCTTTGGCGCCTTTACCCGCAACCAGAACATCCACATCACCGCCGATAGCGAGCGCAGCAGTCAGAGCCTTTGCAGTCTGGTCAGAGAGGCTTGCATTATCGTGTTCTGCAAAAAGAAGAATAGCCATAATCGTTTTCCTGTCCTGACCGCTTACAATACGCCTGCTTCGTTTTTGAGCTTGTCAACAAGCTCAGCAACGGAAGCCACTTTCACACCGGCTTTACGGCCGGAAGGCTCTTCGGTTTTGAGGATTTTCAGACGCGGCGCAGTATCAACACCGTAATCAGCCGGTGCCTTCTCATCCAGCGGCTTCTTCTTCGCCTTCATAATATTCGGCAGAGAAGCATAGCGCGGCTGGTTCAGACGCAGGTCGGTCGTGACAATCGCAGGCAGTTTCACTTCAATCGTCTGCAAACCACCGTCAACTTCGCGGGTCACATTGGCAGAAGCGTCTGAGAGTTGGACTTCCGAGGCAAAAGTTGCCTGTGCCCAGCCAAGCAATGCAGAAAGCATCTGACCGGTCTGGTTCGCATCATCATCAATCGCCTGTTTGCCGAGAATAACCAGCTTCGGCTCTTCTGCGGCAACAACGCCTTTCAGAATCTTTGCAACGGCAAGCGGCTCGACAGCATCATCGGTTTTCACGAGGATAGCGCGGTCTGCGCCCATAGCCAGAGCGGTACGCAGGGTTTCCTGCGCCTGCGCAGGTCCGATAGACACAACCACAACTTCAGAAACTTTACCGGCTTCTTTAAGTTTCAGCGCTTCTTCAACCGCGATTTCATCAAACGGGTTCATCGACATTTTGACATTGGTCAGCTCAACGCCTGAACCGTCACTTTTCACCCGGATTTTGACGTTGTAATCAACAACCCGCTTAACTGCGACCAGAACTTTCATTCGGTTAAGATCCTCTCCACTTGAGCAGCATTTGCTGCTCTCTTCGACCGGACATAAGCCCTTTTCTTGCCTGTGTCCGCCTGCCTCTCAGTCAGATACAGTTTTAAAGCATGGCCTCATAAACAACTTGCCTGAAGCCGACATACCAAAACTCTATCGCAAACACGCCTGATGCACCGTCAATTTTTGACGGAGATTTCAGAAATTTCATAAGACCGTAATTCTGAACCATAGAGAGGTCAATCATAACCGGCAGAAGGGCTATGAAATATCATCATAACTATCTTCGAAACATGACGGATGATGTCGCAAATATACAAAGATTAACGCGCATTTTGATCTGATCGTCGCGGGATAAGAAATCAGTCCGGTGGACTGATTTCCCCGCGAAGGCGCATACACTTTCCAGAATGCGCTCATAGAGCATGTCGCATTTAATTCCACCCACTGCGCTCGCTCTATCCTTTGTTTTACGCATGTCGTTATCGGAAAACCGGTGCCCACTTTTCCGCGACATGCTCTTAGCGTGTCAGCGCCGGTATCCATAAAATATCATCCCGCCCCTGATTATTCGCAATACGGGCAGCCACAAAAAGCAGATCAGACAAACGATTGATATAACGCAGGGCAGCGCCTGAAACCTGCTCATCAGTCTGCGCCGCCAGTGCTACCATGGCACGCTCTGCACGTCGTGCAATCGTTCTGGCCATGTGCAGATGCGCGGCGGCCGGTGAACCGCCGGGCAAAATAAAGGAGCGGAGCGGTTCCAGTTGTGCATTCAGCACATCAATTTCCTGTTCCAGCCGGTCAACCTGCTTGTCCACAATCCTCAAAGGCTCATAGCCGAGATCTGCAGCAGTGCCGGAGGCAGTATCTGAAACAGCAGCGGGGGTGGCAATGTCAGCACCGAGGTCAAAAAGATCATTTTGCGCCCTTGTCAGCATAGCATCAACATCCGGCAGGATCAGCGCGGTATAAAGCCGTGCCATACCGATAGATGCATTCAGCTCATCAATATCACCGCAGGTCACGATGCGCAGATCATCTTTTCTGCGTCTCGGGCCGCAGGCCAGACCTGTTGTACCGTCATCACCGGTACGCGTGTAAATTTTATTCAGCTTAACCAAAAATGCCTCACCGGTTGCTGCTCATACAAGTGCAATTAGCGGCGGGCAAAATATAATGCACCAACCATCAGCACCACGGCAATGAACTGAAACATAATACGCAGACGCATCAGCTTGTTGGATGTATTGCCATCGCCATTGCGCATCATATTGCGCAAACCCAGCAACAGAACAATCGCCACGGCAATCATGGCAATGATCGCTGCAAATTTAAAACCGCTGTCCATTCTTTCCTCCCGATTGCTTTTCAGCAATCCTCCGTCTTTCCCGCTCAATGTGTAACAGAAGCTTTTTGCGGCAGATAGAGCATTTCCCGCAAAAGTGCGAAGCGGTTTTGCGTTAGGATAATGCGGCTAAACAAACCAGCATTTCCTGTAAAAGTGCGAAGCGGTTTTACGTAAGGATAATGCGACTAAACAGACCGACATCTCCTGCAAAAAAGCACCTACCGGCTTTCCCTACGACTGATCGGCCAGCATTTTATAAAGCCAGCGTGCAGGCAGCAGGCGTTTGGCAAGTATGCCGAGCTTTGCCGGACGGGTAACCGTATAATGCGGGCGCGGACGGTCACTTTCCAGCGCATGCAAAAGAACCTCATAAACAGCATCCGGCCCCAGTTTCACCGAAGATTTCGTGCCGCCGCTTTGTAATTTTGCGAATTGCCGCCGGTAATCTTCCGCATGAACAGAATTGTCCATATCGATATATCTTTGCGCATAGGCCGCGGCATTGGCTGCAAATTTACTGGTAATCGGCCCCGGCTCGATCATAGAAACAGAGATACCGGAACCTTCAAGTTCCATACGTTGCACCAGCATCAGCCCTTCCAATGCAAATTTGGAGGAGACATAAGCTCCGCGCCATTTCATCGGCACCAGACCGAGAATAGACGAACAATGCACCAGACGCCCCTGTTTACGCGCCCGCATTGCAGGGATCAGCCGCTGTGTCAGATCCTGCCAACCGAAGAAATTGGCATCGAACTGCAAACGCAGAGCCTCCATCGGCAAGTCTTCCACCGCACCCGGCTGTGCATAAGCGCCATTGTTAAACAGCGCATCAAGCTGATGATTGCACAGATTCAGCACGCTCTCTGCTACTGCCGCAATCGACTCCGGCTCGCAATAATCCAGATAAAAAGCTTCAAAACCCTGTTCCCGCAAATAGGCCAGATCCTGGTCTTTACGGGCAGTGGCAAAAACCCGCCAGCCACGCTCTTTGAGAGCCTGCGCACAATAGGCACCAATACCGCTGGAGCAACCGGTGATTAAAATAGTTCTTTGCTGCGCAGATGGAATTTGCACATTTTTGGCCATATGCTGATCTTTATCCGTTGGTTTGCGGGCTGATATCATTGCAATTCCTGTCCGCAGAGTTTTTATACACGTTGAATTTTTGACTTGTGGTCGGTTATACCACACAAACTTGTAATCAGCTCTGCCACAGACGAAAACGAATGAGCCGAAATAAAGGAATTTTCTGTCTATGCGAAAAATAATCCGTTTCCTCAGACAGACCCTTACCGATGCAATCGGCCATTTTATATCCGATGATGGCTGGGCATTTGCATCTCATATCGCCCTCTCCGGCCTGATGGCGCTGTTTCCGTTTCTGATTTTTGCAACAGCGCTTGCCAGTTTTCTTGGTGCGGATGCTTTTGCCGAGACAGCGGTACATGTGATTTTTGATACCTGGCCACCCGCCATTGCTGCCCCGATTGCCCGTGAAGTGCAAAATGTTCTGACGATTCCGCGCGGCGACCTCCTCACTCTCAGTGTGATTGCCGCAGCCTATTTTGCCTCCAACGGCGTGGAAGCTTTACGTGTGGCGCTCAACCGCGCCTATCGCGTCACCGATACCCGTTCTATTCTGTTTTGCCGTGCGCAAAGCCTTGGCTTTGTGATTATCGCCACGCTCAGCATCATGGCCATCAGCTTCCTGCTGGTGCTTGCGCCGCTGGCCATCCGTCTTGCAGAACAATGGGTTCCCGCACTGGAAACCATGTCGATTTCATTCGGTTTCTGGCGCTATGCAATTGCGCTTTCGGTGTTGGTTTTCGGACTATTTGTCGTGCATATCTGGCTGCCGGCCGGACAAAGATCATTGCTGGATATTCTGCCCGGTATTGCGCTGACACTGATTGCATGGCTGGCCGGAGCAACCGCTTTTGCCCGTTATCTTGAAAGCTTTGCCAGCTATGTCACCACCTATGCCGGTCTGGCATCGATCATGGTGGCGATTGTGTTTCTCTATATTATTGCCGCGATTTTCATCATTGGCGCAGAAATCAACGCCGCTATCATGCAATACCGCAATCGTGAACAGCAATAAAGATACAAAAAAGGCGCGGAGACCGCGCCTTTTTCTTTATTATTTTCTCAAAATCAGGCAGCTGATTTCGGCTTGATCAGATTACGTTCCAGCAACAATTCAGCGATCTGGATCGTGTTCAGTGCTGCACCTTTGCGCAGATTATCCGCCACAATCCACATGGAAAGACCGTTTTCCAGTGTGATGTCTTCACGGATACGCGAAATGAATGTCGCGTCTTCGCCGGCGCTTTCATAAGGGGTGATGTAACCACCGTCTTCATGCTTATCAACAACTTGACAACCCGGTGCATCGCGCAGGATATCACGGGCTTCATCAGCGCTGATCGGCTTGTCGAATTCAATATTCACAGCTTCAGAGTGACCGATAAAGACCGGTACACGCACGGCAGTGCAGGAAACTTTGATCTTCGGATCCAGCATTTTCTTGGTTTCCGCCATGACTTTCCACTCTTCTTTGGTGGAGCCGTCTTCCATGAAGGAATCAATGTGCGGAATGACGTTGAAAGCAATACGCTTGGTGAATTTCTGTGCTGTGACAGGATCAGCAACAAAAACCGCGCGGGACTGCTGGAACAGCTCGTCCATACCTTCTTTACCGGCACCGGAAACCGACTGATAGGTTGCAACAACAATACGCTTGATGGTGGCCGCATCATGCAAAGGCTTGAGTGCAACAACGAGCTGGGCAGTCGAGCAATTCGGATTGGCAATGATATTGCGCTTGCGGAAACCGTCAATCGCATCCGGATTGACTTCCGGCACAATCAGCGGCACATCGGCATCATAGCGCCATGCGGAAGAATTATCGATAACCACGCAACCCTGCGCGCCGATTTTTGGTGACCATTCCTTGGAAATATTACCACCGGCCGACATCAGACAAATGTCAGTATCGGAAAAATCATAGGTGTCGAGCGCTTTAACTTTCAGTGTCTTATCGCCGTAAGACACTTCCGAACCCTGACTGCGGCGGGAAGCAAGTGCCACCACCTCAGAAGCCGGGAAACCACGCTCTTCGAGAATATTGAGCATTTCGCGACCCACATTACCTGTGGCGCCGACAACAGCAACTTTGAAACCCATGTGAAAAATCTCCTGTCCCTCTCCGCTTTCACACCAGAAAACCCGTGGCCACGCAGGTTCTCCGCCCCGGGCCTAACCCGGGAGAGGGTGAGCAGGCCAAGGGATCAGACCGTTTTGGTGGTCGTTTTCGAGGTGATTGTCTTCAGGGCAATCATGGCCGTTTTGGTAATACCGAATGCAGGAGAAGCTACACCCATAGCTCCGCCGCCGGAGAAATCTCCGGAAAATACTGGCAAAACTGATGGCAAAGCGAGGGATTCCACGCGGTGTCTCCTAATTCACTGCTGCTTTTAACGCGATTTTGCCAAGAGTCAATTGCCGTTTATGTCGTCAAAGCCGCCAAATGTTTAAGAAAATACCAAATTTCCAATAAGCTGCGTTCGCATCCGCACCGTAAAGAAAAATATTTCACCATTATTATACTAAAGAATACTGACGCAAATCCCGTTTTCAGTTCATTCTGTCTGCGACTGCTTTGCCAGGCGGCAATAGAAACCGCGCGACTGCAGGCACCTCCGGCCACACCGGCCACGAGACGAATTCCGCATATTGAAAGGCTGAGAATAATCAACACCCGGTGGCAATAAGGGAACTGCCGCAGGGTTTATCCGGGAGGACAAATTATGGCAGCAATTGATGGTGCGCGTGAACGCGCCCCTAAAATGACCAAGGAGGAGCGCAAAGTTATTTTTGCCTCATCGCTTGGTACAGTATTTGAATGGTATGATTTCTATCTCTACGGCTCACTGGCAATTTATATCGGTGCTGCCTTCTTCAGTGAATATCCTGAAACAACCCGTAATATTTTCGCGCTGCTGGCTTTTGCGGCGGGCTTTCTTGTACGCCCGTTCGGCGCGTTGTTCTTTGGCCGTATCGGCGATCTGGTAGGCCGTAAATATACATTCCTTGTCACCATTGTGGTGATGGGACTTTCCACCTTCCTCGTCGGTCTGTTGCCGGGCTCGGCATCAATCGGCATTATCGCACCGATCATTCTGATTGGTCTGCGTATGCTGCAGGGTCTCGCACTTGGCGGTGAATATGGCGGTGCGGCCACTTACGTGGCTGAACATGCACCAAACGGACGCCGTGGTTTCTATACTTCATGGATTCAAACTACCGCGACTTTCGGTCTCTTCCTGTCTCTGGTGGTCATTCTGCTGATCCAGAATTCCATGACAGCTGAAGAATTTGCAGCATGGGGCTGGCGTATTCCGTTCCTGATTTCCGTCGTTCTGCTCGGTATTTCCGTCTGGATCCGTATGCAGATGAGTGAATCCCCTGCTTTCAAGAAAATGAAAGAAGAAGGCAAACAGTCCAAGGCTCCGCTGAAAGAAGCTTTTGGTCACTGGAAAAACGCCAAGATTGCCCTGATTGCCCTGTTCGGCCTCACCGCCGGTCAGGCTGTGGTCTGGTATTCCGGTCAGTTCTATACGCTGTTCTTCCTGCAAAACGTGCTGAAGGTTGAAAGCATTTCGGCCAATATCATGATTGCGATTGCCCTTCTGATCGCAACCCCGTTCTTCCTGTTCTGGGGCTGGCTGTCGGATAAAGTCGGCCGCAAGCCGATCATCATGGCAGGTCTGGCTCTCGCAATCTTCACCTATTTCCCGCTGTTTAAAGCTCTCACAGCAGCCGCCAATCCGGCGCTTGCCCGTGCGGAAGCCACCATCAGCGCAACCATCACCGCAGCACCAGGCGATTGTACTTTCCAGTTCAATCCGGTCGGTACAGCCAAATTCACCACATCCTGTGACGTGGCAACCGCCTTCCTGTCCCGCTCTTCCGTTCCTTATACGGTTGAAACCGGCGCCGCAGGTACACCAGCAAGTGTGAAAATCGGTGAAAGCACCATCACATCCTATGATGCGACCGGTGCGGATGCCGCAACCCGTGCACCGGCTTTTGTGCATGATGTGAATCTGGCTCTGCAAAAAGCAGGCTTCCCTCTGGTGCGTAATGCTGCCAAAGTACCGGATGCCAAGCTGGATGCATTTGTTGCCGCCAATCCGGAACTGTCACTGAACGCAGATACGATCCGCGCCGGTGAATCCGTCAGCATGACAGCCGATCAGATGGTTGCTGCCAAACTGGTTCCGGCAGCTGATGCCGCAACAATCGGCGAGCAGAAAGTTTATACCATTCCTGATGCAGGCACCTTCAAAATGGTTGCCGATCCGGATGAAGTAAACTGGCCGCTGACCATTCTGATCCTCACCATTCTGGTGATCTATGTGACGATGGTTTATGGTCCGATTGCCGCTATTCTGGTGGAAATGTTCCCGACCCGCATCCGTTATACCGGTATGTCACTGCCTTACCACATTGGTAACGGCTGGTTCGGTGGTCTGCTTCCGGCAACCGTGTTTGCGATGAGCGCTGCCAAAGGTGATATTTATTATGGCCTCTGGTATCCGATCATTATCGCTCTGATGACTTTGATTATCGGTCTGATCTTTGTACGTGAAACCAAAGACCGTGACCTCAATCACGTAGAGTAAAAACTCTGCTGCAAAATAAAACCGCCGGAGCAGCAATGCTCCGGCGGTTTTTTATGATCAATTGGCTATTATAGATGTTAAGCAGACAATGCTTTGAACTTGGCGAGAATTGCGTCGCCCATTTCAACAGTGCCGACTTTCTTCGAGCCTTCCGACCAGATATCACCGGTACGGATACCATCATCAAGAACCGCAGCAATGGCAGCTTCCAAACGATCTGCTTCTTCAATCAGGTTGAAAGAATAACGCAGGCACATTGCGAAAGAAGCAATCATTGCAATCGGATTGGCAATGCCTTTGCCAGCAATATCCGGTGCCGAACCATGTACCGGCTCATACAGTGCTTTACGCTTGCCTGTTGTTGCATCCGGCGCACCGAGCGAAGCGGATGGCAGCATACCAAGTGAACCGGTCAGCATAGCAGCAACATCAGACAGCATATCACCGAACAGATTGTCGGTTACGATCACGTCGAACTGTTTCGGCCAGCGTACCAGCTGCATGCCACCGGCATCCGCCAGCATATGCTCAAGCTGCACATCAGCATATTTTGCTTTATGGGTTGCGGTGACAACTTCGTTCCACAACACGCCGGATTTCATCACATTGCGTTTTTCCATCGAAGTGACTTTGTTGCCGCGTGTCCGCGCCAGTTCAAAAGCCACACCGGCAATACGCTCGATTTCATAAGTTTCATAAACCTGTGTATCGATACCGCGCTTCTGACCATTGCCCAGATCGATGATTTCTTTCGGCTCACCGAAATACACACCGCCGGTCAGTTCGCGAACGATCAGGATATCCAGACCTTCAACGACTTCCGGACGCAGCGACGAGGCATCAGCCAGTGCCGGATAGCAGATTGCAGGGCGCAGATTGGCAAACAGCGCCAGATCTTTACGCAGACGCAGCAGACCAGCTTCCGGACGCACTTCATAAGGCACGCTGTCCCATTTCGGGCCACCAACAGCACCAAACAACACGGCATCAGCGGCGAGCGCTTTTTCCATATCGCCTTCTGAAATCGCCTGACCATGGGCATCATAGGCGGAACCGCCCACAAGACCTTCCTCTGTCTCGAAGCCGAGGCCTTTTTCTTCATTCAGATAAGTGATGATTTTGCGGACTTCCGCCATTGACTCAGGGCCGATGCCGTCGCCGGGCAGAAGAAACAGTTTTCTGGTCGCCATAATGCCATGCCTTTTTTCAGATCGCCGGACGGTCTGTTCCCGCCAGCGATCTTCTTTAAATTCAGAGCACCCTCCCCCCGCAATTAATCTCAAAGGCAAAGCGCTCACGCGAAAAATTCGCGTTATTCATAGCCCAGAATCTCAGAGAGGGGGAAGTGTCAAACGCAAGATTTGACTCATATTTTTGCAATTCTCGCAATAATCCTAAACGGCATGCAGCCATGGATGAAAATACTTCCGTCTGCTTTGCCGCTTAGACGCTTATCGCTTTGAGAGATGTATTTTAATCTAAAGAGCGGGCTTCCGATGCCAGCAGTATCGGTATGCCTTCCCGCACCGGATAGGCCAGTTTTGCCTTTTTAGAAATCAGCTCACTGTGCTCGCGGTCATAATCCAGCACGCCCTTGGTCAGAGGGCAAACCAGCAATTCAAGCATTTTGGGATCGATCTGCTTTATACTATCCTGATCATGCATACTTCAGACCCATATATTCTCAGGCTATTGCAAGCCTGAACCATAATCATCGCCGTTGCGTACCAGAGCAATTTCAGTAATCGCAACCAAAGTTTCCGCACGGGTTTTCAGATCAGGCGCTTCCAGCAATGCCTGCTTTTCCGCCTCACCAAACGGCGACATCATTGACAGCGCATTGACCAGTGTTTCATTGCCTGCCTTGGCAATGCTTTCCCAATCCGCCTCAAGACCATTGGCTTCGAGATAATCGCGAAAAGCCTGCAACAGCGCTTCACGATCAACCTCTTTTTCGCCCTGCTCTTCTTCAAGATCCTGCAGATAAGGCGTGATCCGCGCCATACGGAACGGATGCGGTACCGGCAGTTCTTCCTCCAGCCGGAAACGACAAATACCCTGCAATGTAATCAGCACACGGCCATCACCGGTTTCAGTATAGGATGTGATCCGTCCGAGACAGCCGACCGCACTCAGCTCCGGCCTGTCCGTGCCTTTGGCAGCGCCTTCTTTATCTTGCACTGCAACACCATTGACGATTTGCGGCTGAATAATCCCGATCACACGGTCACCGGCCAAAGCCTCATCAACCATCACCAGATAGCGCGGTTCAAAAATATTCAGAGGCATTTGCCCGCGGGGTAAAAGCAGACCGGCTACCAGCGGAAATACAGGAATCACTTCCGGTAAGTCTGACGCTTTTCGGTAATGGACATTGCCCGCCTGCATAAATTCACCTCACATCTCAATACCGGATTACTGTTCCGGTATTGTATCATAATTTAACAATCGTGCCCGCTGCTCAGGAAAATAGCAGCGACGACAATTTACGGCGACCGTTCAAAGTTGCCGGATCTTTAAAGCCCCATGCTTCAAAGAATTGCAGCAATTGCTTGCGCGCACCATCATCATTCCATGTACGATCCGCTTTCATAATCGCGAGAAGACCGTCAGCGGCTTCCTCACGTTTATCCAGCGCATTGGCAATCATCGCCAGATCAAAACGGGCCTGATGGTCGTCCGGATTGGCAGCCAGTCGTGCCTGCAACTCAGCAGGATTGCCGAGATGTGCAACCTGATCTGCCAAAGCGAGACGCGCCTCAACGGCGCGGATTTTCGCATCGTCTTTCTGCTTATCCGGCACCTGAGCAAGCACTTCGCGTGCTTTATCAAGTTCGCCCAGATCAAACAAGCACTCGGCCAGACCGGCAAGAGCAGTCACATTATCCGGCACATTTTGCAAAACCGCTGCATAAATCTGTGCGGCCTGATCCGGTTCGCCATGCTCCTGCATTTCCTGTGCAGCAGCCAGTGCCTCTTCAATCGCAGCCTGAGGGCCGCTTTTTGCACCGGCGCTTTTGGCAACCTTATCGATAAATTCTTTGATTTTGCTTTCCGGCAAAGCACCCATGAAACCGTCAACCGGCTGCCCATTGACGAAAGCAATTACGGCCGGAATCGACTGAATACCCAACTGTCCGGCAATGACCGGATGGTCATCAATATTCATTTTCACCAGTTTGACAGTGCCCTGCGCAGCATTGACAGCGCTTTCAATCAGCGGTGTCAGCTGACGGCACGGGCCGCACCACGGCGCCCAAAAATCCACCAGCACCGGCTGATTGCGGGACTCACTGAGAACATCCGCTGCAAAGCCCGCAGTCGTTGTATCTCTAATCAAACCGGCAGCGGAATCAGAACTGCCAAAACCCGCCAGCGATGACAGCGCACCGGCACTGTCTTCAGCCTCTGCCGGGGCTGCAGTTTCAGCGGACGTATTATAGGTCACGCTGGTATTACCCTGACCGGAGGCTTGGCCATAAGTTGCCCCGTAAGGGTTACCACCATAAGGATTATTAGCGCTGTTCATTGTCGTCCCTTAATCCGTTCTTCCCGTAGCCATATTACATCATAAATTCAGCTGACTGCGAGCCATGCTGTAATTATGGCAGAATATAATATCTCTGCCATGTTAATTCGGCATTTTCAGCGGCGCTTTCAAGCCCCGTTTTAAGCCGGAGCTGTTTCTGCAGTGCTGACAGACACTATACGCGCTTCATGTCCGGTGGCTTCCAGAAACTTCAGCAAATCATCACGGTGAATCGAGGTCGTCGCCTCATTGGTCAACGGATGCGCATTGATAATCTCATGACGCATCAAGGCTTCGTCCAGAATGATGCTGACCTGATGGTGCGTATCATTAATCGCACCGAATGCAGATACGGCACCCGGTATAAGCCCCAGATATTCCATCAGCTTTTCCGGTTTACCGAAAGAGACCTTACTGGCTGCACCGATCAGCGTGTGAATGGTCTTGAGATCAACAACCGCATCTTCTTCAACAGTCACAAGGAAGAAATTGTCTTTCTTGTCTTTCAGAAAAAGATTTTTGGTATGGCCACCGGCAATTTCCCCGCGCAAATTCTGAGAATCGGCAACTGTAAACAGAGGCGGATGCGTAACGGTTTGCACCTTGATCCCGAGCACATCGAGATAATCATGCAAATCAGCAGCGGTTTTAGGCATTTTTGTCTTCTCCTCCAAAGCAGGCTGCATATCTCTTACAAGACAAGCATAAAAAGCTGCAAGAAAACGACAAAGATATGCGTTTGAAACAAAAATGCCGTCGCTTTCGCGACAACAGCCTCAAATTAATGACTGCACCATGCTTCGACTCATTTATTTGCGCTCAAAATATCCTGCTCCTAGGGGGCAAGATCGAATCATTACAAGGATTTATGCACCTTAAAACATTGTTTCCCGATATATCAGGCCGCCCAACGGTGTGAAAAATGCCTGTATTCAGGGCTTATGGAATTATACACAAAACTGTTTGAAGTTTTTGCAGATTTCCTGTTGCAAATCACTCAGGCTTTTGCCATATAGCGCAGGCCTAACCAACAAACTGGCGCGAGCGGGTGTAGCTCAGGGGTAGAGCACAACCTTGCCAAGGTTGGGGTCGAGGGTTCGAATCCCTTCGCCCGCTCCAGTTTGGTTAAGCCTTCAAAAGCCGCGCACTGCGCGGCTTTTTGCTTTTCTGGTCCAATTTCCCCGTATTATTGCCAAGACAAAGCCACCTCTCCGTTTCGTCTTAAATCCTTTAAAAAAATTACAGATTTTTGCATTTTTCCTGTTGCAAATCATTCCGGCTTTTGCCATATAGCGCAGGCCTAACCAACAAACTGGCGCGAGCGGGTGTAGCTCAGGGGTAGAGCACAACCTTGCCAAGGTTGGGGTCGAGGGTTCGAATCCCTTCGCCCGCTCCAGTTTGGTTAGACTTCAAAAGCCGCGCACTGCGCGGCTTTTTGCTTTTCAGATTTCCGCTGCAATATAATTTTCAGCTCAAAAAATATGGCGCCGCACTCACATGCGACGCCTTGCCTGCAGAGAATCGTTTTCTTGCATGAAGTTAAGAAGAGAAAACCTGTCTCTCCGCACGGGCAACACGGCGACGCGCAATAATAAACGCCGCAATGAACATCAACGTCATCAGCAGAACGATTGTCGGTGCCGGTGCGCTGTCGATAAAGAAGCTGGCATAAACACCAAGTCCTGACGCAGCGACTGCCACAACAACCGCAACAACCAGCATGGAACTGAAATTGCGTGTCAGCAGGAAGGCAATTGCCCCCGGTGCAATCAAAATCGCAATGGCCAGAATGATACCGACCGCTTTCAAAGCACCGACAATGGTCAGCGAGAGAATAGCCAGCAGACCATAATGCAGCAACCTGACTGGCAACCCCACAGCCTGCGCCTGCGCCGGATCAAAAGCATGCAGCAACAGATCCCGCCATTTCAGCACCAGCAGACCGGTAACAATGACAGCAATGATTGCTGTTTCAATCATATCCTGCTTGCCGATACCAAGAATGTCACCGAACAGAATATGATCCAGATGCACATCAGACTGCACCTTCACATACATCACCAGTCCGAGGCCGAACATACCGGAGAAGACAACGCCCATAATGGTATCTTGTTTGGTCCGGCTGTTTTCTTTCAGAAAACCGGTTGCCAGCGCACAGAACATCCCTGCAACGAAAGCGCCGATCGCCAGCGGAATATTGATGATATAGGCCAGCACCACGCCCGGCAGAACTGCATGGGAAACGGCATCCCCCATCAGCGACCAGCCTTTAAGCACCAGAAAACATGACAATAACGCAGCCGGTATCGCGATCAGCATGGCAATGACCATAGCATTGACCATAAATTCAAAGCGAAACGGCATCATCAGAGTTTCAAACAGGCTCATGACTGCACCTCTGCTTTGAGAGTTTCAGCTACCCGACGTCTTGCAGCCAGCATACCGTGTTTTGGCGCGAAGAAAAATGCCGCCAGAAAGATCAGTGTCTGCATCACAACGATAATTCCGCCGGTCGCACCATCGAGAAAATAGCTGATATAAGCGCCGGTAAAACTGGTGAGCGTTCCAATGATCACAGCAATCATCAGCAACCGCGGGAAGCGATCTGTCAAAAGATAGGCTGTAGCCCCTGGTGTCACCACCATAGAAATCACCAGAAATGCACCCACGGTCTGCATTGCCGCAACAGTACAGGCCGACAGCAATGTGAAGAAAATCACTTTCTGCACAGTCGGGTTCAGACCGATAGAACGGGCATGACTTTCATCAAAGAAAGTCACCATCAGGTCTTTCCAGATGAACAGCAACACGGCCAGCGATACAAAACCGATAATCGCCAGTTGCAGCGTATCCGCCGGTGTAATCGCAAGAATATTGCCCAGCACAATGGTCTGAATGCTGACTGCCGTTGGTTTCAGCGACACCATAAACAGGCCGAGACCAAAGAAAGACGTGAAGATCAGACCGATAATCGCATCTTCTTTCAGTTTGGTACGCTCATTGAGAAACAGCATCGCAGCCGCAGCCAGACCGCCGGAGAAGAAAGCACCAATCGCAAAAGGCAGGCCAAGCATATAAGCACCCGCCACCCCCGGCACAATGGAGTGAGACAGAGCATCACCGATCAACGACCAGCCTTTAAGCATCAGATAGCCGGACAGAAATGCGCACACACCGCCAACCAGCGCCGAAACCCACATGGCATTGATCATATATTGATAGGAGAACGGCTCAAGCAGCAGTTCCATTACTCTGCTCCCTCAACGTGACCATCCTGATACAATACCAGCGGTCGCTCATCATCAGTCAGAATATTCACCGGATGCGCTTTGCCTTTATCGGCATCATTGAGCACGAAATGGCGCAGAACACCGCCAAAGGTTTTCTCAAGATTGGCCTGCGTGAAGATTGTTTCCGTAGCACCATAGGCCAGAACCGTGCGGTTCAGCAGTACGGTACGATCACAGAATTCCGGAACACTGCCGAGATTATGGGTCGAGACAAACATCACTCGCCCCTCATCGCGCAGATCACGCAGCAGCTTAATAATGGCTTCCTCGGTTTTGACATCCACACCGGTAAACGGCTCATCCAGCAGAATGACTTTGCCATCCTGTGCCAAAGCACGCGCCAAGAATACGCGCTTCTTTTGACCACCGGATAATTCACCAATCTGGCGCTTGCGGAAGTCACTCATGCCAACACGTGCCAGTGCATCCGTCACCGCCTGATAATCGGCAGGCTTGGCACGGCGCATCATGCCCATATGGCCGTAGCGCCCCATCATCACCACATCTTCAACGAGAACCGGAAAATTCCAGTCCACATCTTCCGACTGCGGAACATAGGCAACGAGATTGCTCTTAAGTGCCTGCTTCACCGGAAGGCCGAGAATGCGGATATCGCCTTTTGCCAGCCGTACAAAGCCCATCAGGGCCTTAAACAAGGTGGATTTACCGGAACCATTCACACCCACCAGCGCGGTGATTGTACCGGTCGGAATTTCAAAACTCGCATCACGCAGAGCCGTATGGCCATTGCGATAGGTTACTGTCGCCCCACTGACCATAAGACCTGCTCCCGCATCGGATGATGCGGGAGACAGAGATGCCTTTGGGAGGACATTAAGCGGGGCATTCATTATTTTGCATCTCCGGATTTAAGACCCTTCGCAATCGTGTCAGTTGTCACACGAAGCAGGTCGAGATAGGTCGGCACGGCACCGTCCGGCTCTGAAAGCGAGTCCACATACAGAACACCGCCATAATTCGCGCCGGTTTCAGAAGCCACCTGCTGGGCAGGTACCGGAGAGATTGTGCTTTCAGAGAAAACCACATTGATATTGTTCTTGCGAACGGCATCAATCACTTTACGCACCTGCTGCGGCGTACCTTGCTGATCGGCATTAATCGGCCACAGATAAAGCTCTTTCAGGTTGAGGTCGCGAGCCAAATAGCTGAAGGCACCTTCGCTGGTCACCAGCCAGCGCTTGTCTTCGGGAATATCCTTCAGCTCATCCTTGATCGGATCAATCAGCGCCTTGAGCTTGGCCTTATAGGCTTCAGCATTGGCCTTATAGGTTTCGGCGTTTTTCGGATCATGTTTCACGAAAGCATCGCGGATCTTATCGACATAAATCATACCTGCAGACGGAGACATCCAGGCATGCGGGTTAGGCTTACCGCTATACGGACCTTCGGTAATACCCATCGGCTCAACACCATCCGAGACAACAACGCTTGGCACATCTTTCAGATGCTGGAAGAATTTTTCAAACCAGCGCTCCAGATTAAGGCCATTCCAGAAAATCAGCTGTGCACCTTGCGCCTTCATAATATCGCCCGGTGTCGGCTGATAATCATGAATCTCGGCATTCGGTTTGGTAATGGATTCAACAATCGCAGCATCACCGGCCACATTGCGGGCAATATCCGCAATAACCGTAAACGTCGTCACTGCTTTGAATTTTTCTTGTGCCGCAGCAGGCACCACCGCCAGCGCGGCAGAAAAAGCTGTACCAATAATACCGGCCAGCAGCACGCGCCTCATTTTGCTGAACATTCTCAACTCCTCAATCCCTACCAATTTTGTTTATTGCAAATAGAAAATCCTACTTGCAAATGATTGTCAATTGCACTCTTCGTAATGAGTCTGTAATAATTTTGCAAGTGGAAATCATTCGCAACTGAAGAGTAGGTCATGTCATGCTGGAAGTGCCTGAAAAACTACGTGCGCAAATGCGTATGCAACGCCTGCTACAAATGCAGGATACGTCTCTTATCCGGCCCATTCTGCAAAAGGCTGGCCTGCGCCCTACCCGTCAGCGCCTGATACTCGGGCAATTCCTGCTCAGTGGCCAGCATCAGCATATTTCTGCCGATGAGCTGCATCTGCTCACCATGCAGTCTGGCTTCAGCATGTCACTGGCGACCGTCTATAATACGCTCAATCAATTTGCTGAGGCTGGTCTGATCCGCAAAATCTCTGTCAGCGGCCAGCGCACATTTTTTGATACCAATGCCCATAATCATCAGCATTTTTATCTGGAAGATGAAGATCGTATGATTGATATCGGCGGTGTCCCGCTCATGCTTTCACCAGCGCCTCAGGCACCGGCCGGTTATACGATTACCAAAATCGACATTCTGGTGAGCCTGAAGAAAATATAGGCAATGACCGATGTTACAATAGTGTCATCCGCCTGATGTTTGCTTGTCACTTACACAGTGTAGTGAACCCGCATTAGCGGCCTGTGTTCCCCGATTTGAAATACACATCCGCGTTTTTCAAATCTTAATGAGGGAGCAGATCCATGCGGATTGTTCAGATTACCGACACCCATTTCAGCCCGTCCAAAACACATTTTACTAAAAACTGGCAACCGCTTGCCGAATGGCTGGAAGAGGTTCAACCTGATCTCGTTATCCATACCGGCGATCTGGCCGTGGATGGTGCGGACTATGATGACGATCTCACTTATTGCGTCGATCTTTTCAGTGAGCTGAACCTGCCGGTGCTTTGCGTTCCGGGTAATCACGATGTCGGCCATCTGCCTTCCTCCCTGCAACCGGTCAATGATGAGCGCCTTGAGCGCTGGCGCGATCTGGTCGGCCCTGATCGCTGGGTGCATGACCAGTCCGGCTGGCGTTTGATCGGCCTCAACAGTCTGCTGATCGGCAGCGGCCATATGGAGGAAGAAGAACAATTCCAATGGCTGGAAGATGTTCTGAACGGTGCCGAAGGCAAGCCCGTTGCAATCTTTGCCCATAAACCACTTTTCGTCGATAGCCCAGATGAAGGCGACAGCGGCTATTGGGGCGCCTCTCCGAAAGATCGCAAACGTTTGATAGATTTGTTCAGCGCACATAATGTCCGCCTTTATGCCAGCGGTCATCTGCACCGCGCATGGGCCGGTCATCATCAGGGCATTTCGCTGATCTGGGGGCCTTCATCAGGCTTTATCGTCGGACCAATGGAACGGGATTTGCCGGGCGAGCGTATTGTCGGCGCTGTTATTCACACTCTGACCGATAATGTGCATAGCGAAATCACCGAACTGACGCAGCTGCGCCCTTATCTGCTTGATGACGTGGTGCATGAAGTTTACCCGTCGAGCCACACTGCCGCCATTACCAGCGCCGATGCAACGGAGCAGGCATAATGGCGCATTTCGCACTGAAAAACATCTCCAAATCTTTCGGCGATCAGCACATTCTTAAAGATGTGACGATTGAAGCCGAAGACGGTGAATTCATTGCATTGGTCGGGCCTTCCGGTTGTGGCAAAAGCACAATCCTGCGCATTGCCGCCGGTCTGGAACATGCCGATGACGGTAATATCTGGCTTGGCGGGCGCAATATTACCGCCGCTCATCCTTCAGACCGCAATATCGCAATGGTGTTCCAGTCCTATGCGCTCTATCCGCATCTGACCACGCGGGAGAATATCGCCGTACCGCTGGCCATGCGCGATCTGACCATGACAGAACGTCTGCCGCTGATCGGCAACTGGATGCCGGGTCAGGCGGCCAAACGTGCCGCCATTCAGCAACAGGTGCAGGCAACTGCGCAGAGCCTCAAGATCGATCATCTCCTCGATCGCAAGCCTGCGCAAATGTCCGGCGGTCAGCGCCAGCGTGTCGCGCTTGCCCGTGCCATGGTGCGCCAGCCGCAGGTCTTCCTGATGGATGAGCCGCTCTCCAATCTCGATGCCAATTTACGCGTGCATACCCGCGCTGAAATTGTCGATCTGCATCGCCGTGCCGGTGTGCCAAGCCTCTATGTGACTCATGACCAGTCCGAAGCTCTCAGCATGGCCGACCGCGTTGCTGTGATGATCGGTGGCCACCTGCTGCAAATCGATACACCATCTGAGATTTACAATAATCCGCGTCATATCGAAGTTGCCCGCTTCATCGGCAGCCCGAAAATCAATGTGCTGAGCGCCCGCGCCAGCGATCAGGGCATTATCCATTTTGCCGGCAAAGCAATTTTAAGCGAAATTGATATTCATGCCGGCTCTGCACTTAGTGTAGCTATTCGGCCTGAAGACCTGCAAATCCGCCGTGCCCATGAAAAACCTGCGGACAAGACGATCTCAGCCACAGTATCGCGTATTGAATTTCTTGGCTCTGAAGCTCTGATCTATCTCAATGCTCCGGGTGCTCAGGAGTTGCTGACTGCACGATGCAGTCCGGCCATGGCAGCAGATCTGCAACCGGATATGCCTGTTTTTTTGACTTTTGATCCGTATAAAGCACTGCTGTTTGATACGGAAGGTCAGCGCCTGCGCAAACTTTCCCATACAGTTTCAAGCCGCATCAAGGCAGACAGCCATGTCTGATATTGCACAAACTTTCTCTCCGGTGATGACGGCGCGTGAGGCTGCCAATGCCGCACGCAAGCGTGAAGAGCGTCTGGCATGGAAGCTGATGGCACCGGCTGTGTCGCTGGTGCTTCTGTTCATTTTACTGCCGACACTGGCTGTGCTCTATCTCAGCTTCACCAATTTTGAACTGGGATATACAGATTATCAGTTCGTCGGCTTAGAAAATTATATTGAACTTTTCAAAGACCGCACCTTCCGCATTTCTCTGCAAAATACCGCACTCTATACGCTGATCGTCACCCCGCTTTCCGTTTTTCTCGGATTAGGTGCAGCTCTGCTGATTGAAAGTGAAGTACGCGGCAAAGCCTTTTTCCGCACCGTCTATTTCCTGCCCGTTGCCTCGCTGCTCGTGGCCATGGCCACTGTCTGGCAATATCTGCTGCATCCGACAATGGGGCCGGTCAACGCGATGCTCGGCCTGTTAGGCATCGACGGCCCCAACTGGCTCGGCAGTTCTTCAACCGTGCTGCCAAGTCTTGCCATGATCGGCATCTGGCAGTCAGTCGGCTTCAATATGGTGCTGTTTTTGGCTGGCCTTACCGCCATTCCACGCGAACTATATGCTGCTGCCGAAATGGACGGCGCTAAAAGCGCATGGGAGCGTTTCCGGCTGGTGACATGGCCATTGCTTGGCCCCACCACACTTTTTGTTCTCACTATCAGCGTCATCAATTCCGTTAAAGTCTTTGAATCGGTCAAAACCCTCACACAGGGCGGGCCGAACAAGGCTTCCGAAGTGCTGCTGCATACGATCTATCAGGAAGGTTTCGTGTTCCTGCGCGTCGGCTATGCCTCGGCCATGACCGTTATTTTTCTCATGGTGCTGATCGTGATGATGTTGTTGCAATATCGCGTGCTTGACCGCCGCGTGCATTATTAAGAGGCGGAAATCATGTCAGTCTTACGTTTTACCCGCCTCGGGATTTTATCTCTCGGTGCGCTGCTGTTCCTTGCACCCTATATCTGGATGCTGTCCACGGCCGCCAAATCGCAATCGGATATTTTCTCCTCATCGCTCAGCCTCATTCCACAAAACTGGGCGCTGATCGAAAATATCACCAAAGCCTTTTCCCGTGTGCCGATGGGTCAATTGCTGCTCAACGGCGTTCTGGTCTGCGCACTCATTCTGGTCGTGCAGGTTATCATCGCTATCCCTTGCGCCTATGCGATGGCCAAGCTGCGCTTCCGTGCGGCACAGGTGATGATGAGCGCGGTTATGCTCGGTCTGCTGGTGCCGATCCATGCCACAGCCCTGCCTTTCTACTTAGGCTTTGAGCGTACCGGCCTGCTGAACACCTATTTCGCCATCAGCGCACCATTCTTCATCTCGGTGTTCGGCATCTTCCTGTTTCTGCAGTTTTTCCGGTCGATGCCGGATGATCTGATTAATGCCGCCCGCCTTGACGGTATGTCGGAAACCGGCATTGTCGCCCGTGTTATTGTGCCGAATGCATGGCCTGCGATTACTGCTTTTTCGATCTTTTCCGTGGTTGCACACTGGAATGATTTGTTCTGGCCGCTGATCGTCGTCACCAATATGGACATGGCCACACCGCCTCTGGGGCTGCTGTATTTCCGTGCTGCCGAAGCCGGTGATGACTATGGCGCACTGATGGCTGCCACACTGATTATCACCCTTCCCCTCGTTCTTGCTTTTCTTGCAGCGCAACGCCGCTTCATTGAGGGCATTACCATGACCGGCCTCAAAGGCTGATCGCAACCTCACGTCTGTAACGCTCTTCCTCCCAAACATTTACGGAGCCTGTAATGACATTCTTCTCCCGTACTCTGACCGCTGCGGCCCTTTTTTCCGGTCTGTGCAGCACAGCTCTGGCTGAAACCACGCTCAATGTGCATTATCCTATGCCGGGCTTTTTTCAGGACGTGATGGCCAATATTTCCAAGAAATTCACGGAAGAAAATCCGGATATCAAAATCCATTTCGTCAATCCTTCCGCGACCTATGAAGACGGCATTCAGCTGATTATGCGTCAGAATGGCACCGCTGAGCTGCCGGACATCACCTTTACCGGCCTGAACCGCCTGCGCATTTTGAGTGAACGCAATATCGGCCTTGATCTGAAACCGCTGGTCGAGAAAGAAACTGATTTTGAAGCACAGGGTTTCACTCCGACCATTCTGAACCTTGCCAAAGTCGGTGACCGTCAGGTTGGTCTGGCTTTCGCCACCTCCAATCCGATCATGTATTACAATGCGGACCTGTTTAAAAAAGTCGGAGAGAACCCGGATACGCCTCCGGCAACATGGGATGATGTCATCCGCATCGGCGGCAAGATCAAAGCGCTCGGCAACGGCGTTCAGGGTATTGATTTCCGCTGGCAGGGTGATGACTGGATGTTCTCAGCCCTGTTATTCGGTGCCGGTGGCCGGATGCTTTCAGAAGATGAAAAACAAGTCGCATTCAGCGGTGCTGAAGGTGAAGCGGCTTTCAAACTGCTCGACCGCATGGTCAAAGAAGGCGGCCTGCCGGTCTTTACCAAAGAAGCCGGTGAACAGGCCTTTGCTGCAGGCAATGTCGGCTTTGCTTTCCAGACCACCGGCGGCCTGCGCAATACAATCAAAAATGTCGGCGACAAATTCGACATGCGCACCGCTAAAATCCCGCTGCTTAATCCGGAAAAAGGCCGCCTGCCAACAGGTGGCAATGCGGTTGTTATCCTAACATCGGACGACGCGAAAATTGAAGCCGCATGGAAATTTGCCAAATTTGCTGCCGGTCCTTACGGCGCATCGGTCGTCGTACCGGGTACCGGCTATGTGCCTAACAATGAGCTGGCCGCAAAATCTGACGAATATCTCGGTAAATTCTATGACGAAAACCCGCTGTTCAAAGCCGGTCTCAGCCAGATGAATATCATGATCCCTTGGTATGCTTTCCCCGGTTCGAACGGCGTGAAAGTAACCCAGACTATCGTTGATAATCTGTCCCGCGTTGTTGAGCAGAAAGCCACACCGGAAGAAGCCCTTGCCGATGCGGCCGATGAAGTGAAAAAGCTGCTGCCACGCCGCTAATCACATCAGAATAACGATCAGACCGGCGGCTTTAAGCGGCCGGTTTTTTCTTTTGTAAAGTTGCCAGCGCCACACCGAATGTGGTCAGCACCATACCGGCAATCTGCACCAGTGTCAGCGTTTCTCCAAACAGCAGATAGGCCATAATCGCCGCTGTTCCCGGCACCAGATAGAAGAACGATGCGACTTTTGAAACTTCGCCCTGCCCGATCAGGATCAGCAGCAGCAAAATCGCACCGATTGACAGAACCAGCACCAGCCAGAGCATTGCAAACAGCAATTCCGGCGACCAAATCACCGTCTGCGTTTCAAAAGTCAGCGACAACAGGCCGGTCAGAATACCCGCTGCGATATATTGCACGGTCGTACCGGTTTTCAGATCAATTTTCACCGCAAATCGTTTTTGCCATACCGTGCCGATACTGATCGCCATGACCGCTGCCAGCGCCGCACTCAAAGTCGCCGGATTAATTCCGCCGGAATTCAAGGAAAATTTCGGCGCAACCACCAGCGCCACACCGCAAAAGCCGATCAACAGCCCCAGCCATTGGCGCGGCAACACGGTCTCTCGCAAGAAGAGTGCGGCAATCAGCGTGGTAATCAGCGGCTGCAAGCCGGAAACCAGCGCCGTCATCCCCGCAGGCAAGCCATGACGCACTGCCCAGAACACACCGGAGAGATAAATCCCGTGAATGAGACAGCCGACAATCGCGGCATTGATCAGTCCTTTTTTATCTGGCCAGCGGGCACCGGTTACCAGCGCCCAAATCGCCAGAATAATAGCAGCAATGAAAAACCGTGCGGTCATAAACCAGAACGGCTCAGCATAGGGCATAGCAAGCCCCGCACCGATAAAACCGGTTGCCCAGAGGAAGACGAATAAAACAGGGAAATATTTGACTGGCATGATCTGTTCCACGAACTATACAACCGGCTTATCCCTGCCGCCCTGCATCGCCAAGCGTTAAACGCTTGCCATTCACATTTGGCTTTGCCATGAAGCATGAATGACACACTCCGATGAAAACAAAACCATCTGCATTTATGTCGATGCCGATGCCTGTCCGGTTAAAAACGAGACTTATAAAGTTGCTGAGCGTCATGGCATCAGAACCTTTGTGGTCGCCAACAGCTTCATCGCTATTCCGCGCGATGAACCGCTGATTGAACGTGTGATCGTCCCTGCCGGTCTGGATGTGGCCGATGACTGGATTGCCGAGCGGTCGCGTGCCGGTGCGATTGTTATCACGGCGGATATTCCGCTGGCACATCGTGCAGTCACCGCCGGTGCTGTTGCACTTGCACCGGACGGCCGCTTGTTCAGTGCGGCCAATATCGGCAATATTCTTGCCACCCGCAATCTGATGGATGAGCTGCGCTCCGCCAATCCGGTTTCGTCCGGTCAGTTTGGTGGCTCCAAGCCGTTTTCACCCCGCGACCGCTCCGCTTTTCTCTCAGCGCTGGACCTCGCCATTGTACGGCTGAAGCGCGACGGTTTCACCGCATAACAAAAAAATTACGAAGAGCGCATAGTTGCCGTTGCCACACCGGCGCCGATCAGCAATGTGCCACCGGTACGGTTGAAAGCACGCAAAATCCGCGGGCTTTTAAACAGTGCGCGCGCACGATGCGCTGCAAAAGCGTAGAGAAACGCATTGCTAAAAGACAGCACCAGAAATGTGGCTTCAAAAATCAGCATCTGCGTCCAGAAATCGCCATGCCGGTCGAGAAACTGCGGCAGGAAAGCCACGAAAAACGTAATGCTTTTCGGGTTGAGGGATGTCACCAGCCATGCATGCGCCAGCATTTTCACAGGCGATACATCGGCATCCCGCGCTTCTGCCTGCATTGAGGCACCTGAACGGAATAATTTGATACCAAGCCAGATCAGATAGGCAGCACCAAGCCATTTCACGATTGTAAAGATTGTGGCAGAGGCCGCAAGCAACGCACCGATGCCGAGCATCGACAATGTCATAGCCGTAAAGTCACCGAGCGCCACACCGGCCGCCATCGGCATGGCAGTGCGCCAGCCCTGCCCCAAGGCATAGGAAACCACCAACAAAATTGTCGGCCCCGGTATCACGAGTAAAACAATTGATGCAGCCGTGAAGGCAAGCCAGACATCCAGCCCCATAGAAAATCTCCCTTAAGATCTTCAGCAGAGCAGAAAACCCAAATCCTGTAAAATCACATTATACAGGATTTGGCGACCAATCAGTTACGCAGGCTCTTGGCTGTATTCACCAGATTAACAGCGTCCTGCCCCGCCCAGTGTGCTGGTCCGTTCATTGCCGCAATCTGACAACCGGTTTCATCAATCAGTAAAGTTACAGGCAAACCAAAAGCCAAACCTCTGCGTTTCAGATCATTAAAAACAGTCAGACTGGCATCGCGATAAAAACCGAGCTTCTCAACGCCGATCTCGTTGAGGAAATTCTTCGGCTTGGAAATATCGCCGGTGTCGATATTCAGCGCCACCACTTCAAAATCGTCACTGCCCTGCTCGGCCTGCAGCTTATCCAGCGCTGGCATTTCCTCACGGCACGGCGCGCACCAGCTCGCCCAGAGATTAACCAGCAGGGTCTTGCCCTTCATATCGCCGATGGTGGTTTTTGATCCGTCTGGGGCATCAAATTGCAGATGTGTCAGCAAAGCAGGCTTATCCGATGGCTGCATTCCGGCAACTTCACCGGTTGCAGCAGCGGAAAGTTTAGCTAACTGCTCCTGATTTAACGCACATTTTGCATCCTCTGCGCCGCCTGCTGCGGCATTACTGGCCGTATTCTCTGTCGGAACAACATTGCCAGAAGGCGGTTCCATCACGTATACCGCAAGGGCACCGGCCAGAAGTCCGGCAATACCGGCGAACAAAATCATCTTCGGGCTGATTGCGCTTTTCGGTTTTGTCTCTTTATTATCTTCGGCCATAATATCGTTCTTTTACTTCACAGTTCCGGCTCAGGTATGCGCGCATGACGACAGAAAAATCCAGTAACCAGATGTGGGGTGGCCGTTTCGCCTCAGGACCCTCTGCCATCATGGAAGAGATTAATGCTTCGATCGGTTATGACCGCAAACTCTATGCTCAGGACATTGCCGGATCGCTGGCGCATGCTGCCATGCTTGCCAAGACCGGCATTATCTCTGCAGATGATCACAAACAGATCTCCGATGGTCTCAATACCATATTAGCCGAGATCGAAAATGGCAAATTTACCTTCTCGCGCAAGCTTGAAGATATTCATATGAATGTGGAAGCCCGTCTGGCTGATCTGATCGGCGCTCCGGCCGGTCGCCTGCACACTGCCCGTTCGCGTAACGATCAGGTTGCGCTGGATTTCCGTCTCTGGGTCAAAAATGAGCTGGAAAAAACTGCTGCTTCGCTAAAAATTCTGATCGAAGCCTTCCTTATCCGTGCGGAAGAACATGCAGCAACGGTTATGCCGGGCTTCACCCATTTGCAGACAGCACAGCCGGTGACTTTCGGCCATCATTGCATGGCCTATGTGGAAATGTTCGGCCGCGATTTGTCCCGTGTGCGCGATGCGATTGAACGTATGAATGAATCTCCGCTCGGTGCCGCAGCACTGGCCGGTACCGGTTTCCCGATTGACCGCCACATGACTGCCGAAGCGCTCGGTTTCCGCGAACCGACCCGCAATTCCATCGACAGCGTTTCCGACCGCGACTATGCGCTGGAATTCCTGTCGATTGCTTCGATCTGCGCAACGCATCTGTCGCGTCTGGCCGAAGAAATCGTGATCTGGTCAACCTCGCAGTTCAATTTCATCCGCCTGTCCGATGCTTTCTCCACCGGCTCTTCCATCATGCCGCAGAAGAAAAATCCGGATGCCGCAGAACTGGTGCGCGCCAAGACCGGTCGTATCACCGGCTCGCTTGTCGGCCTGCTGATGGTCATGAAAGGCCTGCCTCTGGCTTATTCCAAAGATATGCAGGAAGACAAAGAAGCGGTTTTTGATGCTGCTGAATCCATCGAACTGGCACTCGCAGCCATGAGCGGTATGGTTTCCGATCTGACTGTGATTGAAGCCTCGATGAAAAAGGCTGCCGGTTCCGGTTACTCCACGGCAACTGACCTCGCCGACTGGCTGGTGCGTGAGCTTGGCCTGCCATTCCGTGAAGCGCATCACGTGACCGGCCGTGCCGTTGCACTGGCAGAATCGAAAAAGGTTGACCTGTCCAAACTGACTTTGGAAGACATGCAGTCGATCCATCCGCAGATTACCGACGCCGTGTTCGGCTTCCTGACTGTGGATAAATCGGTGAAAAGCCGTCAATCTTTCGGTGGCACCGCGCCGCAGGAAGTGCGTCGTCAGATCAAATACTGGAAAAAACGCCTGATTAAGGCCTGATCCGCCCCGCTATACAACAGACCGGAGGCGGTTTATGCCTCCGGTCTGCATCCCTTCAAAGATTTGTGTTTGTCTCCGAACAGTTTGCGTTGTCCCGTAATTCAGCTAAAACTGTCAGCGAAAATTACTCACGGCTTTGCGGCCAACCACCAGTTTCAGGATATTTTTTGATGAATAGCCGCGTATTCATGACCTCTGTGATTATGCTTGTTGCCGTTGGCAGCATTGTATCAGGCTGCGGCCGTCGCGGCGCGCTGGAAGCCCCGCCAAATGCGACAGTGCATGATGACTGGCGCAAACCGGATAAAAAAGCTGTCGAAGAAAAACCATTTATTCTGGATAAGCTGATTTAAAGCGGGTCGCATTTCAACCTATCCACTGCGTCCGCTTCAGATTTTTTGAGCAGCCACATGTTCGCTGAGGTTAAATTCAGTCAATTTAACTGCGCTAAGATACAGAACCGGATATTGAATGCCTGAACCGGACACCAGATCTTTTGAAAACGCAGACCGCAGGCTTTACCGTCTGCGGATCAAAGCGATATTGGTCTTGTGCTTTGAACGTTTATGGCCGCTGATATTACCGGTTCTGCTTTTAACGGCATTATTGGGCAGTCTGGCCTGGCTCGGTCTGTTTCAGGCCATGCCGCGCTGGCTGCATTTCACGCTGTCTGCCGCTTTTATATTGGCCTATGCCTATGCGCTTTTCCGTTTCCGGCATTTTCAATTGCCGGACGATCAGACGGTCAACAACCGGATTGAGCGTGAAAACGGCTTGCAACATAGTCCGTTGCAACTGAGCGACGACCAGCTTGCCGGACAGAGTGATGATCCGCTGGCACAGGCGCTCTGGCAGGAACACCGCAAGCGTATGGCCGCGCTGACGGACAGGCTGCACGGATTTCTGCCCCATCCCGATATTCCGCAGCGCGATCCTTATGCCCTGCGCACATTTGTCATTTTGCTGTTTGCTTCAACCGCAGCTTATTCTTTCAGCCCGTCTTCCGGTAAAATCAGTGATCTGTGGAACCCGCCTGAAGGCTTTGCAGGGCCGGAAGGCCGCATTGATGCATGGATAACTCCGCCAGCCTATACGGGCAAAGCACCGGTCTTTTTGAGTGCCAATACAGATGTAAAACCGCTGGATGTGCCTCAGGGCAGTATTCTCAGCGTTCAGATCAGTGGCAGTACACGCAATCAATTGACTATGACCGGTCAGGACGGCAAAGCCTATTCAGTTGAGGCCAAACCGGTTTCCGGCACAGCGAAAACACAGGACAGCACCAATTTTGAACTGCTTCTGAATAAAACGGTCGCCGCCAGCCTGCAGGCCGGTTCACGCCGTCAGGCGTGGCAGTTTAACATCACGCCGGATACGCCGCCCGTCGTCGATTTTACCCGCAATCCGACCTATGCGCTGAACGGCACATTGGAACTGCACTATAAAGCTGGCGATGACTATGGCGTGACTAAATTACAGCCTGTCATCAAACTGCTGGAACAGCCGGAAGAAAGCGCGCAATCGCTGACAGACGCGCCGGAACTACGGCTGACTATACCAAAGCGCGGCAAAAACAGCACGGACGAAACCACAGCTCTTCAGGATCTGACGATGCATCCGTGGGCTGGAAAATATGTTTCCCTGCAATTGCAGGCGATTGATGATGCAGGCCAGACAGGCACAAGCAAAGAAATCCGTTTTGTGCTGCCGCAACGCCCGTTTATCAATCCGCTGGCACGCGCCGTTGCCGAGCAGCGTCAGGTTCTGGCGCTCGACAGCAATCAGAAAACACCTGTTGTACAAATGCTGGATGCGCTGACCATGCATCCGCAGACCACCATTGCCAATGTCAGCCATTTTCTGGGTCTGCGCTCTGTGCGGGAACGTCTGAAACTGGCACGCAATGATGAGGATCTGCGCGAGATTGTCAGCTATATGTGGAATGTCGCGCGCGGAATTGAAGATGGTCAGCTTTCCGATGCGGAAAAAGCCCTGCGTGCAGCGCAGGAGGCTTTAAGTCAGGCATTGCAGAATAATGCCAGCCCTGAGGAAATTGCCCGCCTGACAAAAGAATTGCGCGAAGCCATGAACCGATACTTAAACGAAATGGCACGCCGCCAGCAGACCAATCCGAATAAAAACGCCCAGAATAATCCCAATACCCGCGTGCTCAGCCAGCGCGATATTGACCGGATGATGCAGCAGATTGAAGACCTCGCCCGTTCGGGCAATCATGCGGAAGCTCAGCAAATGCTGTCGCAATTGCAGGAAATGCTCAACAATCTTCAGCCTGGTCAGAGCGCACAGCAAGGCCAAGGCCAAGGTCAGGGCCAAGGTAGCGGCGCACAGCAACAGCTGAATAAACTCGGCGATCTGATGCGCCGTCAGCAGGAGCTGATGAATGAAACTTTCAAACTGGATCAGCAATTGCAGGAACAGTCTGATGATTTCAACTATGACGGCGAAGGAGAGCAGCGCCCGCAAAACGGCCAGTCCCGTCAGGAAACAGAACAGGCTCTGAAAGATTTGCAGCAGCAGCAGCGCGACTTGCAAAATGAGCTGAATGCGCTGACAGACCAGCTGAAACAACAGGGGCTGGAATCCTCGAAAGAAATGGATCAGGCGCTGAACTCCATGGGGCGTGCAGGCCGCTCGCTGGGCAATGGCGAAAGCGGACAGGCCACAGATCAGCAGGCTGAGGCGCTTGATGCCTTGCGCCGCGGTGCCCGCTCCATGATGCAGCAATTGCAGCAGGCGCAGGGTGAAGGTCAGGGGCAGCAGACCGGCGAAGGTCAGCAGGATCCGTTAGGGCGTCAAACCGGTCAGGGCAGTTCGGAAGGCACCGGCAATCAGCTGCCGAACCAGATTGATATTCAGAAAGCCCGCCGCATTCTCGATGAAATCCGCAAAAAACTGGGCGATGCGCTGAGCCCGCAGCAGGAAAAAGACTATCTGGAACGTCTGCTGAAACGCGATCAATAAAGCATTTTCAGAAAAAGTGCGAAGCGGTCTTGCGTTGGATAATGCGCAAAACAAAAGGATAGAGCGGTTCCAAAAATTCAGACTTAACTGGAACTACTCTATTTCATAAAAAAGCCGCTCAGAATCATGAGCGGCTTTTTGAATTTAGCGAATGGTCGGAAGCTTATTCCTGCTCATCCATAACGCGGCCGACATAAGGCAGCTGGCGGAAAGAATGCGCCACATCCATGCCATAGCCGACAACAAAATAATCCGGACATTCAAAAGCTGTGAAATCCGCATAAAGATCAAGCTTACGGTGACCCGGCTTGTCTAGCAGCACGGCAATGCTCACACTGCGTGCGCCGCGTGACATCATCAGTTCACGCACAAAATTCAGTGTTTTGCCGGATTCAAGAATATCATCAATCAACAGAATATCGCGGCCTTCAACATCGCTGTCGATATCGCGCACCAGACGGATCTCACCGCCTTTTGTGCCTGCGCCATAGCTGGAGACAGTAATGAATTCCACATCCGGTTCAACACCGGCATCATGCATGGCGCGGATCAGGTCTGCCGCAAAAATGAATGAGCCTTTGAGGATAGAAACTGCCAGCGGCCGTTCCAGCTTACGCTCGGCAATTTTTTGTGCCAGTTCACGATTGCGTTCTGCAATCTGCTCCGCACTGAACAGAACTTCAAGATTTCTGCCACCTACATAAGGCATAAACACGTCTCCGGTCTAAATCCGATTATACCGAAATATCTCCGGCAAGAAAAAAGTAGCTGTTACAGTACTACGCCTTTTGCTGAAAGGGCAGTTTTACATTATTTACGCCTGTTCCGCATCAAATCTGCGTTTTAACCGGTTACACACAGCAGGTCTGTGCACAAAGCGCCGTAAAATTTCTATTCTTTTTTCAACCTCAAAATGCCAAACTTGCATGCAGATTAACGCGAGATTAACCACAAGGGTCAATGTTCGGCAACCATAAGAAAACCGGCAAAAAACATCGGGAAAATAATCAGTGATTCGCTTTGAAAATGTAGGATTACGGTACGGCATGGGATCGGAAATCCTGCGGGATGTTTCCTTTCATATTCCGCCGCGCTCCTTTCAGTTTCTGACCGGCCCGTCGGGTGCTGGCAAAACATCGCTGATGCGCCTGCTTTTCATGGCGCTGAAACCAACACGCGGCCTGATTACGATTTTCGGCAAAGACATCTCCACAATGCAGCGCAGTGAAATTCCGTTGCTGCGCCGCCGCATCGGCATCGTCTTTCAGGATTTTCGCCTGCTCGACCATATGACGACCTATGAGAATGTTTCACTGCCATTGCGTGTTCGCGGCAAGGAAGAAGCAACCTACCGCCATGAAGTGCAGGAACTGATGCAGTGGGTTGGTCTCGGTGACCGTATGCATGTACTGCCGCCGGTTCTGTCCGGCGGTGAAAAACAACGTGCCGCCATTGCCCGAGCGCTGATTGACCAGCCGGAAATTCTGCTGGCTGATGAGCCGACCGGTAATGTGGACCCGCCGCTGGCGCGCCGTCTGCTGCGCTTATTCGCGGAACTTAACCGTTCCGGCACTGCAGTGATTATCGCCACCCATGATCTGACATTGATGGATCAGGTAGACGCCCGCCGTATGATTCTCGATCAGGGAAGGCTGGATATTTATGGCTGACCTGCGTGCAACGATTGATCATTATCACGGGATTTTTCTCGAACTGCTTGGTAAGCGCAAACGGGAAAAACGTGGACCAACGCCGATTGTACCGCCGGTCAGTGTTTCCGGCACCACGCTGATTACCGTTATCGCAATCATGACCTTCCTCGCCTGCATTACCATTGGCGGGGTTAGTCTGGTGCGCGCATCAGCAGCCCAGTGGCAGAGCCAGATTTCACGGGAAGCAACAATTCAGATCCGGCCGGTCGACGATCAGGATATGGAAGCTGCCCTCGCACAAGCCAGTCAGATTGCATCCGGTTTTGCCGGTGTCACAGGCACTAATATCGTTGACCGTGCAGCTACAGCACGCCTGCTGGAGCCATGGCTCGGTACAGGTCTGGACATTGACGAATTACCGGTACCGCGCCTCGTGGTGGTGACAATTGACGAGCAAAATCCACCGGATTTTGAAACTCTGCGCTCGGAATTGCAGAAAAATATTCCCGGTGCCAGTTTTGACGATCACCGCACATGGGTGGATCGTCTGGTGTCCATGGCGCACACAACCGTACTGATCGGTATGGGTGTCTTGTTTCTGATGCTGTCTGCCACTGTGCTGACCGTGATTTTTGCCACGCGTGGCGCGATGGCCGGAAACAGCCATATTATTGAAGTGCTGCATTTTATCGGTGCTGAAGCCCGCTTTGTTGCCCGTGAATTTGAATGGCATTTCTTCCGTACAGCACTCAAAGGTGCCTGTTACGGCGGCGCGGCGGCCTTGCTGGTATTTTTGATTGTTTCCTGGTGGACCAGCCGCAATCTGGCAACGCCGGAAGGCGATCAGGCCGCAGCTTTGTTTGGCAGTTTTGCCATCGGACGCGAAGGCTATATCGGCATTGCTGCCACAATTATCATTGTCAGCATTCTCACAATGCTGACCAGCCGTCTGACCGTGATCCGGCAGCTCAAAGATATGGACAGTATCAGCGGCAGCAAAGATTAGGGCAGTCAGCGGACAAAGCAGTTTCCTCCGCTGTCCTGTCTGCTCTATACTATAAGACTGATTTGCGCAGGTTACAGCAATCTGCGCTGATACAAGAAAATGAACAGGCCAAACGGCAATGCATGTGCAAAACAATGCTTCAGACACTGCGGAACAAAACCGGCAGAATGGCGAGCGACCGGCAGAAACAACCGGCCGCGAAGCATCCGTGCATGTCGCTAAAGACGGCTTTATTCGTCATTGGCTGAAGCGTCTGCGCAGACGCATTCCGCCGGTCGCCGTTGTCCTGTTCTCGCTGATCGTTGCTCTCGGCATCGGATTTGTCATTTTCAGCGAGCATGTCAGCAATTTGCAGGCACCACCTGCCGATCAGAAAGCCGATGCGATTATCGTGCTGACCGGCGGGAAATCCCGTATTGAAGTCGCATTGGAACTGCTGGCAGAGAAACGCGGCGAACGGCTGCTGATCAGCGGCGTTCATCCGTCTACCAAGCGCGAGGCCTTGCAGCGTGTTACCAGAACGGATCCGGCTTTATTTGCCTGTTGCGTAGACCTCGACCGTACGGCACTCAATACAATCGGCAATGCGGTTGAAAGCGCCAAATGGATTAAACAGCATAATTACAAGCGCATATTCATTGTGACCAATAATTATCACATCCCGCGCTCAATTTTGGAATTGTCACGGCAGGTCAGCAATGTCGAACTCCTGCCTTATCCGGTCATTAACAGCGATCTGAAAAACAATAATTGGATGCGTCAGGGCGATACGCTGCGCGTGTTATTTACCGAATATGTCAAATATATTGGCGCTCTTGCGCATATCAGTCTCAGCCAAAATGATTAAAACACAAGCTGCTGATCAATACGCAATGATGTCCGGAATTGATAAGCGCTGATTTTTCTTCTATTTGAAGAACCGCTCTGTTTAATACCGAGCTATTTTACCTGTCATGCACGTATTAAAAGGCTGATACAAGATATGATCATAGTCATCCGGTCAGTGCTGTTTAATCTGGCTTTCTATATCAGTCTGATCATACAGATGATCCTGTTTTTACCGCTCACGCTGATTTTGCCGCGCAAAAAAGCATGGATCGTCCCTAAATTCTGGGCACGTTCCAATCTGTTTCTGCAAAAATATATTGTCGGCACCGATTTTGTGGTCGAAGGAGCGGAAAACCTGCCGGAAGGCGCCTATATTTGCGCACCAAAACACCAGTCTTTCTGGGATGTTTATGCGTTTTTGTCTTACACGCCTGATCCGGTTTATATTCTTAAACGCGACCTGATGCGTATTCCGCTATTCGGCTGGTATCTGAAGAAAATGAAAATGATCCCTGTCGATCGCGGTACGGGGATCAAAGCTTTGCATTCCATTTCCGGCGGCACGCAAGAAGCCATTGCTGACGGGCGCCAGATCATGATCTATCCGGAGGGCACACGCCGCGCACCCGGTGCGCCGCCGGCCTATAAATATGGTGTCGTCCATCTCTATGCTAATCTCGGCCTGCCGGTCGTGCCAATTGCCCATAATGCCGGTCTGTACTGGCCGCGCCGTAAGTTCCTTCGCTATCCCGGCACCATCCGTTGCCGTATTTTGCCGCCGATTGAAGCGGGGCTGGATAAGGAAGTCTTTTTGCAGCGCCTGATTGAAGCCACAGAAACAGCTTGTGACGAATTTCTGGTACAGGCCTCACAGGATAAAAATGCGCCGCCTATGCCGCCGACAGCCAAAACCCGCCTCGCGGAATTGCAGGCGCAGCGCAATGAGGCTGAAACAAAGGCATAACAGCGCTCAGAATTTCACGAACATGACAATAAGCCGCTTTATCTGAAATTGCGTTTTTGTTGCACGGTTTCACGAAAACCGATATCAGAACGCCAAATGAAAGGACACGCCCATGAATATCGATGCCATTTCCATCGGCTCCAACCCTCCTGAAGACGTTAACGTCATTATCGAAGTACCGGTCGGTGGTCATCCGATCAAATACGAGATGGACAAAAGCGCCGGCGCTCTGATCGTCGACCGTTTTCTCTACACACCAATGACCTATCCGGGCAATTACGGCTTTGTTCCGCACACTCTGTCGGAAGATGGCGACCCGATTGACGTTCTGGTTTGCAACACCCGTCCGCTGATTCCGGGCTGCGTCATCAATGTTCGCCCGATCGGCGTTCTGGTGATGGAAGACAATGCCGGTAAAGATGAAAAAATCATCGCCGTACCGTCACCAAAGCTGACCCGTCGTTATGAAAAAGTTCATAACTACACCGATCTGCCGGAAATCACTCTGCAGCAGATTGCTCATTTCTTTGAACATTACAAAGATCTGGAGCCAGGCAAATGGGTAAAGATCGGCGACTGGGGCGATGAAGATTACGCACGTAAATTCATCGTTGAAGCGATCGAACGCGCTAAAAACGCGAAATAATTGAAAAACTGGCCAGTCTCCCAAGTGGCCGGATTTTCAATCACAGATAATAAAAAACCCGCTTTCAAGCGGGTTTTTTTATTGATTAGCTTAAGAGCATCGGAGCCAATGTCGTCCACATGAACTGGCGGATAAAGAAGATCGCCAACAGCAGAACAATCGGCGAAATATCAATACCGCCGAGATCTGGCAAAATCTTGCGGATCGGACGCAGTGCCGGTTCTGTCACCTTGTAGAGAAACTCACCGATCGAGGCGACAAAGCGGTTGCGGGAATTGACCACGTTAAAAGCATACAGCCAGGAAAACACCGCACTGGCAATGATGATCCAGGTATAAATATCCAGCGCCAGATCAACGGTGCGCAAAATTGCGAGCATAAATGTCTCCTACTCAGTCGGACTGTTCATTGCACCGGTACTTCAATCAGCACGGGCAAAGGTTGAGACACATTTAAACAGCGCTCTTGCTATTCACAAGATCACAGACCAGAAAAAGATCGGGTAAAACTGCCAATCCTGTCAGTCCGTATGATTATCCAGCAGCTTTAAAACAGCTTCCAGCCGCTCATCCCAGATATCCATTGCCTGCAAATGACGGGCAGTATTGGCAACATAATCGCGGTTTGGTCCGGCCTGACCACTGGCGCGCCGGACAAGCAAAGCCATATCCTCAGCACTGAGACCGCCTGCATATTGTTTATGCAAGGGATCGGCCACATAGACCAATGCTTCGACATCGCGGCCGTCTGCCAGTTCAACCGTCAGCCATTTTTCCACATAAACACCGCTGATCTGTTCACGTTCACGCAGATAGTTCATCACCGGCAATCTGTTGTCCGCTGTCACGCGAAATGCCTGTCCGTGGCAGAAACCGCCGCTGTTCAGACCCAGCACCAGCCCCGGCAATTCAGGCGTACCGCGATAAACATGAGAATAGATGCATAAAGACCGGCTGAAGCCTGTCAGCAGCGCCGGAATATTCTCGGCACTGTCAAAACCCGGCCGCCACATCAGTGACCCGTAACCGAAAACCCAGAAGTCAGAACCGGAATCAGCCACATTATTCTGGAACACGAAATCCGTGTGTGAACTATCCATTGGGGTCATTTGTTTGCTTTTGCTTGTCTCGCCAAATTCATATAATGCATAGGATGCACAGGCATGTAGTTTACACCCTGTGCCCTGCATTTCCCAACAGGCAAACATTTTTCCGGCATGATTTTGTGTAGAAAAATGTACCGCCGAATGACTTTTATCTGCAAAACAATATCGCATGATGTGTTGTCAGCGCGGCATTGTGAATAAAAAGATTATAGAAGAGTTCTTCTGCCCTGTCAGCAGAATGCCCTTTGAAATCTGAGAGGCATAGCTATGGTAGCTAAATCGCGTCCTAACCCGCAAAGCTCAAAACGCATGACATGGGGCATTCTCTTTGCTCTGGTCATCGTCATTTTATACACGGCGGGCTGGTTTTATCTCGCTTCCATGGCCAAAGACCGCGTTCGCACTGAGCTAGCCAATACTGCCGGTCAGGGCGAAACGCTGGAATGTCAGTCCCTCTCGGCACGCGGCTACCCCTTCTCCATGTATATCAGCTGTTCCGGCTTTAACTTCCGTGACAAAGATCAGACGCTGAATGCTGCAACCAGTGCTGTAAATGTCGGCGCTTCCCTGTTCTCTTTCCGCACGGTGCAGACACAGCTCACCGGCCCTGCGGCACTTGCCATGTCCGGCGCTGACCCGTTGAAAGCAGATTGGGACAATCTCAAAGCATCTGCGCGCATTGACGGCCGTTCGCCACAGAATATCAGCCTCAGTGCCGATAATCTGCGCATACAAACTGTGACCGCTGAAAATGCGGCTGCACCGGCAACACTCTCTTTGCTCGGCCTGCAATTTGATCTCAACAGCCTTGAAGAGCCGCTTCAGGCCAAAATGACCTTTGATGATCTGCGCCTCACCGGTGACAAATCTCTGGCTGCCCTGCCGGAGCTCGACGGTCTGATTGATATCACCTCTCCGGCAAGCCTTGCGGCCTTCAAAGAGCCGGATGAAAGCGGCAGTCTGCTGCGCGGAAAATCCTTGCAGCTTAATCAGATGCTGTTTCTGCTGCCTTCCGGCGCCAGCATCAGCATCAGCGGCCCGCTTGCAGTCGACAGCGAAGGGCTGGCCAATGCGGATCTGAAAATCCGCCTGACCAATGCTCCGGCAATCGGCCAGACATTGCAGGCCGCCTTTCCCGATCAGGCTAAAAATATCAATACAGTGGTTTTTGCACTCGGCTCCATGCCGAAAGATGAAACAGGAGCAACGATTGTTCCGGTTATCATTAAAGAGGGAAAAATCAGTGCAGGCTTTATCCCGCTGGGACGGTTGCCACTGCTCTAGAGCGGTTTACGTTCATGTTGGATCGCAGTGTTCGCTCTAGATTCCTTAGTCTGTCGCATTATCCCGACGTCAAGTTGATCCAACTTGACTGTGAAATGCTCAATCCATCAAATGTTTAGCTTCAGAGCCAGCCTTCCAACCGGCGCATTGCTTCACGCATTTCATCAGCTGTGCCCGCATAGGAGAAGCGCATTGTACGGTGACCTTCCAGCGGATCAAAATCCAGCCCCGGTGTAGCGGCCACATTAATCTCGGCAATCATTTTGCGGGCAAAAGCCATGCTGTCATTGGTAAAACGTGACACATCGCAATAGGCATAGAATGCACCATCCATCGGTGCAGCCAGTGTCAGCCCCATTTTCGGCAAATGCTCGCCGAGGATAGAGCGGTTCAGCGCATAACGCTGCTTGATGATATCCAACTCATCCGTTGCCTTAAAGGCTTCAATCGCCGCAATCTGTGACAGTTCCGGTGCAGAAATATACAGGCTTTGCGCAATACGTTCATTCGGGCGCACCGCCTCTTCCGGCAGCACCATCCAGCCGATACGCCAGCCGGTCATGCAATAATATTTGGAGAAAGAATTAATCACCGTCACACTATCATCAAAGGCCAGTGCAGTCTGGTCAGGACGATCATAGGTCAGGCGATGATAAATCTCATCAGAGATCACACGGATATTGCGCTCACGAGCCGCTTCCAGAATGGCTTTCAGCTCATCATCTTCAATGATTGCGCCGGTCGGATTGGCAGGGCTGGCGAAAAGCACACCTTTCAGCGGCTTTTCCGCATGGGCAGCAATCAGGCTTTCAGCAGTCAGATTGGCACTTTTACCGTCACCGGTGCCGATTTCAACTACTTCAACGCCAAGCGCTTTCAGAATATTGCGATAGGCCGGATAACCCGGACGGGTAATCGCCACACGGTCTCCGGCATCAAAATAGGTCAGGAAGGCCAGATTGAACGCGGCCGATGAGCCGGTCGTCACGGCAATGCGTTGCGGGCTGACTTCAACGCCATATTGCTCGGCATAATGAGCAGCAATCGCCTCGCGCAGACCGATCAAGCCAAGCGCATCCGTATAACCGATTTTGCCGTCAATCAGGGCTTTTTGCGCAGCTTCACGCACGCGGAGCGGTGCCGGATCAGCAGGCTGACCAACCGCCATGGAGATCATCGGCGCGCCTTCTGCGCGGCGCCGGTTCGCTTCAGCGAGCACATCCATGGCATGAAACGGATCAACTTCGCTCCGGTAGGAAAAAACTCTCACTTCTCTGCCCTCAAAAAACACCTGCCCTGCCGCTTTATGAAAAACAGCCTGCAGAACCGGTTAAGCTTTAAACACCGGATGTTCCATAGCCCGAACTGCACAGTGCAACAACAGCATAACAATCACAAAATATTAGCTATAAAACAGCAAAACGAGCCGAAACTTTAAACTTCTTAAGCCTGACTTCAGTTCAGGTCATAAAAAAGGCCTGAAATATCATGAAATAAACTGTGGTTCACAACTGCGGATTCCTGACGGAATATATCATTCTGTTTTTCGCATTCTGTAAGCTAAAACAGCATTATAAATATTGCAGCTGATTCACACCTGATGCATGTCCCTGTCCAAACTGACCTGTTTGGATACATCATGCGGTAAATGAAAGTGTCCGGAGCGAATGCGATACCGTATTACCGTTCTTGATCGTTTTTAAAACAGGATTTTATTGATGGCCGAAACCGCTCTTCTTTATACAGCCCCTGCGCCGCAACCGGCAGCACCGGCGCCGGTTCCCGTCCGCAACAGGTTGTACCGCCCGCTTTCCCTGATGATTTCCGCCGCTATTCTGGCCAGTTCCGCAGTCACTGCCTCGGCGCAGTCGCGCTCAGTACCGGTCGTGCGTGATGCAGAAATTGAAGCCCTCGTTACCGATTACACGACCCCAATTCTCAATGCTGCAGGTCTTGGTAAAAAGCGTATCGGTACAATTCTGGTCAACAGCCCGAGCTTCAACGCTTTTGTCGACGGACGGCGCATCTTTATCAATACCGGCGCCCTGCTCCAGTCTGAAACCCCGAATGAGATTATCGGTGTTATCGCTCACGAAACCGGCCATCTTGCTGGCGGCCATCAGGATCGTCTGCGTGAACAGCTCAAACAGGCCAAAACCATGGCAGTTATCGGCACATTGCTCGGCCTTGGTGCGGGGATTGCCGGTGCAGCCACCCGTAACAGCGCCATTGCCGGTGCCGGTGGCGGTATTGCTGCCGGCGGCGGTGAAATCGCCATGCGCAGCCTGCTGTCCTATCAGCGCACGGAAGAAGCGGCTGCTGACCGTTCGGCAATCAATTATCTGAATAAAACCGGTCAGTCCGCCAAAGGCATGCTGACAACATTCGAGCGTTTTGCCAGCGCCTTGTCGATCAGCGGCACACAGGTTGATGCCTATCGTATCAGCCACCCGCTGCCACGTGACCGTATTGCCAATCTGACAACTCTGGCTCATCAAAGCCCGTATTTTGAGAAAAAAGATCCAGAAGCCCTGCAGCTTCGTCATGATATGGCACGGGCAAAAATCGCGGCCTATTCCGGTGGCCTCGGCTCTCTGCAACGCATGTTCCGTAACAATCCGCGCGGCGTTGGCGCGCGTTACGGCGATGCGATTTACACTTTCCTCAATGGCAATCCCCGCAATGCCATTCCAAAAATTGATGCATTAATCAAAGAACAGCCGAAAAACCCTTATTTCCGTGAAATAAAGGGCGAAATGCTGCTGAAAGCCAATAATCCGGCGGGTGCGGCCGCCGAGTTCAAACAGGCTACCGCGCTTGATCCGCGCAAATCCAGCCTGATCCGTATGAGCTATGGCCGCGCTTTGATGCTGACCGGTAATAAAGTCAATATGGAAGTGGCTATCCGCGAGTTGAAAGCAGGTATGGTTCGTGATCCGGAATTTTCGGAAGGTTACGGCTATCTGGCACAGGCCTATGGCCAGTCAGGCCAAATGGGGCTTTCGGACCTCGCAACTGCAGATCAGCATTATTATGCAGGCCGCATCAATGAGGCCAAAATTTTTGCAACCCGTGCGCAGACACGCCTGAAATCCGGTTCGCCTGACTGGCTGCGCGCGCAGGACATCATCAATACCAAGACCAAAAAGAAATAAACTACAGGAAACCGGCACCGGTTTTCCGTAACAGAACTTCACATTTCGCCAGTATGGCGAACTACCACCTTTAACCCGAACGACAAGGCCGGTTTATCCGGAGTGATCCTATGACCATTCATTTCAAGCGCCGTTTAGCTACCACTGTTTTCGGCGCAGCTGCTCTGGTTTCTGCCGTTGCAGCTTCCCATGCACAAGAAGCAAAGCCGCTCGATAAAGCTGCCGTTGAGAAAATCATCCGCGAATATCTGATCGCCAATCCGGAAGTGATGCTTGAAGTGCAGGACGCTCTGGAAGAAAAACAGGCTGCATCAGCCCGTGACAGCCAGTCCAAGATTATTGCAGAAAATCATGATTCGATTTTCAACGATGCCAATGATGCCGTTTACGGCAATCCGAAAGGCGATGTGACCATCGTTGAATTCTACGATTACAATTGCGGCTATTGCAAACGCGCAATGCCGGATATGCAGGCGCTGCTCAAAGCCGACCCGAATGTCCGCTTTGTTCTGAAAGAATTCCCGATTCTCGGACCGGATTCCATGCGCACCCATCTGGTTGCACAGGCATTCAAGCGTCTGATGCCTGAAAAATACATGGAATTGCACGAAGCGCTGATGAAAGAGCCGAAAAGCTCTACCGAAGAGAGCGCAATGAAGATTGCTACTTCTTTGGGCGCTGATGAAGCGAAACTGCGTGAATTGATGAAAAGCAAAGAGGTCGTGACCTCCTTCCAGAGCGCTTATAATGTTGCTCAGGCGCTGAATATTTCCGGCACACCGTCTTATATTATCGGTAATGAGCTGGTTCCGGGTGCGGTCGGTCTGGAAACATTGTCTGAAAAAATCGCTGAACAGCGCCAATCAAACACCGGCAACAAATAAAATTCATAATTTTATCTATAAAATTTGAATTTAGTGCCGGAAAATGCAGTTAAAGCCTGTACGGATACAATTTACAGGCTTTAACCGCAAAGCATTCCCCATTATATGGGAAGAGTTAAAGACTTCAGACAAGCTGAATTCATACGAATAACGGAATCGTAAAGCGACACCACACCCGATGGCACAAGTGATTTTCATTCTGAACGGCCCGAACCTGAATATGCTGGGTAAAAGAGAACCGGCAATTTACGGCTCGACGACCCTTGATGATATTCACGTAAACTGCCGCAAAGAAGCTGAAAAGCTGGGCGTGGAAATTGACTTCCGTCAGTCTAATCACGAAGGCGATCTGGTCACATGGATTCAGGAAGCCGGTGAGAAAGGCGCGCAGGTTCTGATTAACCCTGCAGCCTATACACATACATCCATTGCGCTGCTTGATGCCATTCGCGCAGCTCAGGTGACAGTGGTTGAGGTTCACCTCTCAAATATTCACGCCCGTGAAGAGTTCCGCCACAAATCCTTTGTTTCTCCGGTTGCCAAAGCTGTACTGTGCGGCTTCGGTGCGGAAGGCTATTTGATGGGGCTGCGGGCTCTCGCCGGTTATCAGCATAATCCTGAAAGTTGACCGGATTTTCAGAGTGGATTATGCCACGCATACCTAACCAGCATAATGTACCCTGACCGTCAGGCATATGCTAAAAGCAGTTCAAAACTGCGAAAATAAAAATGGGAGCCTATTCCGATCTGCCTTAACCGGATCGGAATAGGCTCTGAAGAAACAACAATATATATCAGCGGTAAAGGGGCCAGACCCATGACGAACAAAAGCTCCGGTATCGATCAGGCGATCATTCGCGATCTCGCGAACATCCTCAAAGATACCGATCTGACAGAAATTGAAGTTGAACAGGACGATCTGCGCATTCGCGTTTCGCGCAATATCACTGTTCAGGCTGCAGCACCTCAGCAATATTTTGCTCCTGCTGCCGCAGCACCGGTTGCCGCCGCTGCGCCTGCTCCGGCTGCAGAAGCACCAAAAGCTGCTGACAAATCCAAAAATGCCGTGCCTTCGCCAATGGTTGGTACCGCTTATCTCGCACCGGCACCAGGTGCCAAGCAGTTCGTAGAAGTCGGCCAGAGCGTTAAAGAAGGCCAGACAGTTCTCATCATCGAAGCGATGAAAACCATGAACCAGATTGCTGCTCCGCGTGCAGGTACAGTGACTGCTATTCTGGTCAGCGACAGCCAGCCAGTTGAATTCGGCGAACCTCTTATCGTCATCGAATAAGATCTTTCACAGATCACGGCTGTATTTTCAAACATACAGCCATCGTTGACCAATTTGAATTAATGCATAGTCTGCCTCAGACTATGCCTGAGGCAGGAGCTCCGATGTTTCAAAAAATCCTCATAGCCAATCGCGGCGAAATTGCCCTGCGGGTGCTGCGCGCCTGTAAGGAGCTTGGCATCAAGACTGTTGCCGTTCACTCCACTGCCGATGCCGATGCCATGCATGTGCGTCTCGCAGATGAAAGCGTATGTATCGGACCACCATCATCGCGCGACAGCTATCTGAATATTCACCAGATCGTTGCCGCCTGCGAAATCACAGGTGCTGATGCAATCCATCCGGGTTACGGCTTCCTCTCCGAGAATGCCAAATTCGCTGAAATTCTTGAAGCTCACGATATTACCTTCATCGGCCCGACCGCTGCGCATATCCGCATCATGGGCGATAAGATCGAAGCCAAGAAAACTGCAAAACGCCTCGGCATTCCGGTTGTTCCGGGGTCTGACGGCGGGGTTGCCAGTGAACAGGATGCAATTCGTATTGCTTCTGAAATCGGCTATCCGGTCATCATCAAGGCTTCCTCCGGTGGCGGCGGCCGCGGGATGAAGGTTGCCAAATCGGCAGAAGATATCTCTGTTGCCTATAATACTGCACGCTCGGAAGCTGCAGCTGCATTCGGTGATGATGCTGTTTACATCGAGAAATATCTCGAAAAGCCGCGTCACATTGAAGTTCAGATCGTTGGCGACGGTGCAGGCAAAGCTGTGCATCTGGGCGAACGCGACTGCTCACTGCAGCGCCGTCACCAGAAGGTCTGGGAAGAAGCCAATTCCCCTGCCCTGAATTCCGAAGCCCGTGACAAGATCGGTATGATCTGCGCCAATGCGGTTGCAGAACTGGGCTATCGCGGTGCCGGTACAATCGAATTCCTCTATGAAAATGGTGAGTTCTATTTCATCGAAATGAACACCCGTCTTCAGGTGGAACATACGATTACCGAAGCGATCACCGGTATTGATCTGGTTCATGAACAGATCCGTATTGCCGCCGGCCTTGGTCTGTCGGTCAAGCAAGACGATGTACGTTTCTCCGGTCATGCGATTGAATGCCGTATCAATGCGGAAAACGCACGCACATTCACACCGTCACCGGGCACGATTAAGCATTATCACACACCGGGTGGTCTGGGCATTCGTGTCGATTCCGGCGTCTATAGCGGCTATAAAATCCCGCCATATTACGACAGCATGATCGGCAAGCTGATTGTGCATGGCCGTAACCGCGTGGAATGCCTGATGCGTCTGCGTCGTGCGCTGGATGAATTCGTCGTTGACGGCGTTGATACAACCCTGCCGCTTTTCCAGGATTTGATTGCCAATCCGGATATCGCCAATGGCGATTATGATATCCATTGGCTTGAAAAATATCTGGAAAAGAAAAACGCATCGGGTCAGTAACTCTGGTGGCGGGACGCAAATCCCCTCCGCCTCAAAATTTAAGTCCGGAGCTTTTGCTTCGGGCTTACGCCTCCGGCATTTTCCCTATGTCAGAAAGTGCTGATGATCCGGAAATATTCTGGGTACGACCGGAACAACGCGGCATTATCCCGCTCGATAAGTTCCACATTTCCCGCAGCCTGCAAAAAACACTGAAGCGCTCCCCGTTTGAGATCAGCTATGACACCGCCTTTGAACAGGTGCTGGAAGGTTGCGCAATCAGGCAAGGTCCCAATGCCGGTACATGGATCAACCAGACGATCCGTGACGGCTATATTGCCCTGCACAAAGCCGGACACTGCCATTCTGTTGAGGCATGGCAGGACGGGCAGCTTGTCGGCGGTCTTTATGGTGTGTCGCTGGGTGGCGCATTCTTTGGTGAAAGCATGTTCAGCCATGTCACCGATGCTTCCAAGGTCTGCCTCGTGCATCTGGTAGAGCGGCTGCGTACAAATGGGTTCAAACTGCTGGATACGCAGTTTACCACGGAGCATTTACAGCGTTTTGGCGCTGTTGAAATTCCTGCAAAGGATTATGAAGATATGTTGCTGCCAGCGATTTTAACGCCTGCGCAGTTCTGAAACTGCCAAACCTTATTGCGGCGCAGGAATGTCTGACGTCTGCTTGCAATCTTTCAGCCAGATATCATAAACCGGATGATCCACAGCATTCAGACCCGGACTATCGGCAAACATCCAGCCGGAGAAGATGCGGCGGATTTTACGATCCAGTGTGATTTCATCCACCTGCACAAAACTGTCGGTACGCGGTGCTTCATTTTCAGTACGGCTGTAGCAAACCTTCGGCGTTACCTGTAACGCACCGAATTGCACTGTCTCATTGATATAAACGTCAAAAGTTGTGATCCGGCCGGTGATCTTGTCCAGACCGGAAAATTCAGCAACTTTATTGGAAATACGCTCGGCACGTGCCTCAGATGCTACGCCCAGACCGGCAAGAGCCAACCCTGCAACCAGCAGAAATGTTGTTCCAAAAGATCGCCCGGAAGAAACATTCATACACATTCTGCCTTTGGTACTGGTTGCATAAACGGATGCGGAGAAAACATCCGTCGGAAAATTAGCCTGTTCTTTACGGCATTTGTGAGAAAAAAACGCGCCGGACAGGGTTTTCCCCAATCCAGAGCGGCAGACCACTGCACCGGACGTCAATTTAGGGGAAAGATAAAGGCGGCACAGCTGAAAAACCATGCCGCCTGTCAAATCTATCAGGACTGAAACTTAATTCGGTGTCCATGCATCATAGTCGCCGCCCACTTTAGGACGCTGACCGGATGCGGAGATCGCACCCTGCGGGCGATAAGCATAAGGCGTACCGGTCAGGTTCTGCTGGTGCGGCTTCTGCCATTCGCGCGGCTGATAGTTTTCTTCAGTCGGCGGCGTATCGGTGCGGTGATGCATCCAGCCATGCCAGCCGGCAGGAATTGCACTGGCTTCGCTATAGCCGTTGAAGATAACCCAACGACGGGTGCGGCCTTCAGAATCCTTACCACCGGTATAATAAACATTACCGAACTCATCTTCACCGACGCGCTTACCTTTGCGCCATGTATGAAGACGGGTGCCGATAGTCTGGCTGTTCCACCAGGTAAAGACCTGAATAATAAATTTTTTCATAGCACTTCCGGATCCTGAACTATCCTGACCATAAAGGCACAGGATCATGCAGATTATTCCCTGCTTATGCCCTTATCTGAGGCGCGTCGCAAGGGTCAAGTTGCCGCTGTTTTCAGCATTTCGCAGTTAAGTGATCCCATTTAACACCAGAGAACACTTAACGCAAAAAACTTTGTACGGGCGCAACAGGCACAATTAAATGCGGGATGCTCCGGTTACATAGACCAGCCTGTCAGAGACTTTTCCATTTTAATAACCGGAATATCCAGCTTCAGTGTACCCCAGTCATTCGTCTCGCCGGTCTTTTCAAAACCTTTGCGGGTGTAGAAGTCCAGAGCTTTCTGATTCTTGGCAATCACTTCGAGAGCAAGCTTCTCCACATCAGGAAAAGCCATTTCAATCTCCGCCAGCAACATAGTGCCGATACCCTGAACCTGCTGCTCAGGATCGACATAAAGCTGGTGCAGCTCCGCAATACCGTCTTTGCTCTGGCTGGCATAAGCCATGCCGACGAGGTTGCCCTCGCCGTCATCCGCCACCACAAATTCCGAATAAGGCTTGGCCAGATTACGTGTCAGCGCAGCAACAGAATGATATTCACCTGTCACCTTATTGACGGTCTCAACACCCAGCACATCATCAAATGTGGCGTGCCAGGTTTTGACCAGCAACTGGTGCACGGCCTTCAGATCATCCTTATTTGCAGAGCGCAGCCACATTATTCGATGCCCAGTTTCGCTTTAACCAGATCATTCACAGCCTGCGGATTAGCTTTACCGCCGGTTGACTTCATCACCTGACCAACAAACCAGCCCGCCAGTGTCGGCTTTTCTTTTGCCTGAGCCACTTTTTCAGGGTTGGCAGCGATGATTTCATCAACGGCTTTTTCAATCGCGCCGGTATCAGTCACCTGTTTCATACCGCGGGCTTCGACGATCTCTTTCGGATCACCGCCCTCGTTCCAGACGATTTCAAACAGGTCTTTTGCGATTTTACCGGAGATTGTGCCTTCCTTGATCAGATCAAGAATAGCGCCCAGCTGTTCCGGAGAAACCGGAGCATCTTCAATATCTTTACCGGCCTTGTTCAAAGCGCCGAGCAGATCATTGATGACCCAGTTTGCAGCAACTTTACCGTCACGGCCTTCTGCAACCGATTCGAAATAGTCAGCAATGGCTTTTTCAGTGATCAGGATGGATGCATCATAGACAGACAGACCCATGGTTTCGACCAGACGGGTTTTCTTATCATCCGGCAGTTCCGGCAGAGCTGATGCCAATTCATCCACATAAGCCTGTGTGAATTCCAGCGGCAGCAGATCAGGATCAGGGAAATAGCGGTAATCATGCGCTTCTTCTTTCGAGCGCATCGAACGGGTTTCACCCTTTACCGGATCATAAAGACGGGTTTCCTGATCAATCTTCCCACCATCTTCGAGAATACCGATCTGGCGGCGCGCTTCATATTCAATCGCCTGACCGATGAAGCGGATCGAGTTCATGTTTTTGATTTCGCAACGGGTGCCGAATTCACCGCCAGGACGACGCACAGAAACGTTCACGTCTGCGCGCATCGAGCCCTGATCCATATTACCGTCACAGGTACCAAGATAACGCAGAATGCTGCGCAGCTTAGTCATATAAGCGCGTGCTTCATCCGATGAGCGGATATCCGGCTTGGAAACGATTTCCATGAGCGCCACGCCGGAACGGTTCAGATCGACATAGGACATGCTCGGATGCTGATCGTGCAGGGATTTACCGGCATCCTGTTCCAGATGCACACGCTCAATACCAACTTCAACATCTTCAAACTGGCCTTTGGAATCAGGGCCAACAGACACAGTCACAGTACCCTCACCCACGATCGGCTGTTTAAACTGTGAAATCTGATAGCCTTGCGGCAGATCCGGATAGAAATAGTTTTTGCGGTCAAAAACCGATTTCAGATTGATCTGTGCTTTCAGCCCGAGACCGGTACGAATGGCCTGCGCCACACATTCCGCATTGATAACCGGCAGCATACCCGGCATCGCGGCATCCACCAGCGAAACATTGGCATTTGGCTCGGCACCGAATTCGGTGGAAGCACCGGAGAACAATTTGGAATTGGAAGTCACCTGCGCATGAACTTCCATCCCGATCACGATTTCCCAGTCACCGGTGGCACCGGAGATCAGGCGTTTCGGGTCTGGCGTGCGTGTATCGATAAGGGACATGGGCTCTTAAATCTCTGTTTTGCGGCGCGAGCTAAACTCCGCCGTTTTCTCATGCTTCTGGCTAAAACAAACCGGCCTGACTGGCAAGTGTTCTGTGCATCACAACAGCACTGTTTCAGCATCAATAAACGATCATGGCGCGAACTATAAACATTATGGTGCAACAGTGCACCCTGCATTGACTGAAAAAGTACAAATTCCCGTAACAAAGCATGGGCTTGTAAAGATAAATGACCTCACAGCACGGTCATATATCGACCATACCAAGTCGGCGATAGAGCCGCTCTGCTCCAAAGGGGTTATTACTCTCCACTTTGAGACAAACACTCTCAGCACCACGTAATTGGAAAACCTGAAAACAATGCTGCAATAAGGCTTCGCCGATGCCCTTCCTGCGCCAGTCGGGATGCACGACAATATCCTTGATAAAAGCACTGCTCCAGCATTGCGCAAAAGCAATCAACTGCCCTTGGATATCTGTCACCGGAAAGATCAGACCGGCATCATATTCCTCATCATTGGACAGAGCCTGCCACCAGTCACGCAATGGCGGCACTATATTACCAACAGCTTCATAGGAAGCCGTCAGCAAAGCATGAAGTTCTGCAATCATATCCGGCCGGAAGGCGGATAAAATCACATTCTTTGGCCAGACAGGTTGCGGCTGCTCGTCGCTCAGTGATTTACATAAATGATAATACGGTCTTGGTTGCATTGCAGCACAATAGCGCAACACAAGTGACAGTAAAGCACCTCTGACAGCAAACAAAAAAGCCGCGTTTTGCAACGCGGCTTTCTCATAACTTTATGCGGGCTGATTATTCAGCTGCATCATCAGCTTTTTTAGCTGCTTTTTTCTTTGGAGCAGCTTTTTTAGCAGGCTTTGCTTCTTCTGCTGCGCCTTCTTCTTCAGCTGTCAGCTCTTCTTTTGTCACTTTCTTATCGGTGACGGAGATTGTGCCGAGCAGGTGATCAACAACCTTTTCTTCAAAGATTGGTGCGCGCAGATTAGCAACTGCATCAGGAGTTTTACGCAGGAATTCATAAACCTGCTGTTCCTGACCTGGGTAACGACGAACCTGATCGTACACAGCGCGCTGCAGTTCTTCTTCGGTTACTTCTACACCGGCTTTTTCGCCGATTTCAGAGAGAACCAGACCAAGACGTACACGGCGTTCAGCCAGCTTGCGATATTCTTCGCGAGCAGCTTCTTCAGTGGTTTCTTCGTCTTCAAAAGTCTTGCCAGCCTGCTGCAGGTCGAAATTGATCTGCTGCCAGATGTTGTTGAACTCAGCATTAACCAGACGTTCTGGTGTTTCGAACTGATATTCTGCATCCAGACCGTCGAGGATCTGACGCTTAACTTTCTGGCGGGTGATCTGGCCGTACTGACCTTCGATCTGTTCACGAACAACAGTGCGCAGACGATCAAGGCTTTCGATGCCGAGCTTCTTCGCAACTTCGTCATTCAGTTCCAGCTCAGCAGCTTTAGCAACTTCCTTCACAGTGATGTCGAAGGTTGCTTCTTTACCGGCCAGATGGGCAGCGCCGTAATTTTCAGGGAAAGTTACTTTGATCTGCTTTTCATCACCGGCTTTTACGCCGACCAGCTGATCTTCAAAGCCCGGAATGAACTGGCCGGAACCGAGTACCAGCTGTGCATCCTGATCTGCGCCGCCTTCGAAAGGAACGTCTTCCAGCTTACCGAGGTAATCCATGGTAACGCGGTCGCCGTCTTCAGCTTTGCCTTTTTTCGCTTCGAAAGTACGAGCGGAAGAAGCAATCTTCTTAACTTGCTCTTCAACTTCTTCGTCCGAAATATCAACAACTTCACGGGTCACTTTAAGACCGGAAACGTCTTTGATTTCGATTGCCGGCAGAACTTCGTAATTCATGGTGAATTCGAAATCAGCTTTACCGGCCAGAACCTTTTCGGCTTCTGCTTCGTCTTCACTCATTGCAACTTCTGGCTGGGTTGCAGCTTTTTCGTTGCGGTCAGCAAGGATCGAACGGGTTGAATCGTTCAGAATTTCGTTAACGATCTCAGCCATGAAAGACTTGCCGTACATCTTACGCAGATGTGCTGCAGGAACTTTACCAGGACGGAAACCATCGATCTTAGCGCGACCGCGAGCGGTTTCGAGGCGCTCAGCAAGCTTTGCTTCAAGATCCTGTGCCGGAACCACGACTTTGATCTCGCGCTTCAGCCCTTCATTGAGCGTTTCGGTAACCTGCATGTCAAAACCTTCACTTTGTCTTCGTTTCGCATGACCGGCCGCATGACCGTAGCCGCCGTGGCTAGCGAAATTTCTTGTTTTTCTGTTTGTCACATACCGCGCACAAATATGCGCAAAGGCTATGGGACATCCCGGAACGGATATAAAGCCTGCCGGATTATGACAGTGACTCTATATATAAATGGTACGGATTTTAAGCAGCCATACCTGATTTCTGCTATTGAATTTCCTGCACAATATCTGCTCATTCACCGGCATAAAGTCACATTTCGTAACAGAGCCCGTGCGACAGCATTGCGCCAGAATCCCATTTATCGCAAACCCATTACAATCAGCGCCCGCAAAATACAAGATGCGATTGAATGTTCACCCTGCAATCCATCGGATTTTATCGGCCTTTTACCGATGCGGATTATGCAGTCAGTATATTTTTATAAACAACACCGTCTTTCATAATCAGCTTCATATTCTTGTCCGGATCAGCAATCAGAGACACATCCTCCAGCGGATTACCGTCAATCAGCAGCATATCCGCCATTGCACCTTTTTCGATAATACCAACAGCTGCGCCATAAGGATTACGGTTTCCGGACATAGCCAGCAATTCGGCATTGGTGCCGGTCGCCATTTTCAGCACGTCACCATTATCAAACCAGCGCGCCAGTTTCGCCAGCTGACGTCCCTGCGAGGCTGTGCCTTTCGGGTTGAACAGAATATCCGTCCCCCATGCCATTTTGACATTATATTTAGGCCCCAGTTCAAATGCACGAATGGTGCCTTCGGCAATCATTTTCTGCTGGTCGCGCTGTATCTGCGAGGCATAAACATTGGCGTCTTCATCCGCCAGAAACGGCTGAATGCTCCACCATGCACCGGCATCAGCCATTTGCTTGACGGTTTCCTCATCGGCCAGCTGACCATGTTCAATTGACTGCACGCCGCAAGCCAGCGCCCGCTGAATACCGGCTGAGGTATAAACATGCGCACAGACATAAGTGCCCCAATCCTTGGCAGCCATGACCGCAGCACGGATTTCAGCCTCGGTAAATTGCAGGGAATCCAGCGGATCATAGGCTGAAGCCACACCGCCGCCGACCATAATCTTGATCTGGCTGGCGCCCAGCATCAACTGTTCACGCACGCGGCGCAGCACTTCGGCCTCACCATCCGCAATCGCAGCAATACCGGCAGATTCCGCAATGCTCAGATCATTGGCACTATGGCGCGGAATATCACTGCGCTGGCGGAAATCACCATGACCAGAGGTTTGAGAGACCATCGCGCCGGAAGGATAAATCCGAGGTCCCGGAATACGCTTTTCATCAACCGCACGTTTGAGCGCGAATGAAGGCCCGCCCATATCGCGCACGGTCGTAAAACCACGCATCAAAGTGCGCTGTGCTTCCTGTGCAGCAACAAGATGCACATAGGCAATATCGGATGTCATCGCCACCATTTGCGGAATAGCTGCCAGAATACTGTGCCAATGGGCATCAATCAGACCTGGCATCAGCACGCGGTTGCCACAATCAATCACCTGCGCATCAGCAACATTCTCTGAAGCCTTGAGAATATCCGTAATCTTTCCGCCGCTCACCAGAACATTATGCCCTTCAAGCAGCTTTGAGGATTTTCCGTCGAAAATGCGCAGATTTTTCAGCAAAACAGGTTGGCCTGCAACAGAAACGGGCGTTTGAGCCAATGCCGAAACCGGATCAGCCACCACAGCACCTGCCATTACAGCCGCAAGGCCGCTCAGGACAGAACGGCGGCTCAGCCCGCGGCCAATGCGTTCATTCAGCTGTGTGATTGCCGGACTATGGCACAAGCATCCAAATCCATGAGCATATTGCCCGTAACGCGCACCATAGTTTCCCATAGTCTCAAACCTTTCTAAAGCTTTGATAAGACTGCATCAGCATAAATATATTATGCGGAAACTTCGGCCATAAAGTTTTAGAATTGATGAAATTCAGCACGATCCGACAGGATATATTTGCTGCGGAGACTATAATCAGCAGGCAATGAGAAAAGAGGGCATCTCAAACTGCACTGTAACCCAATTTGTAACACGCTCTGTATCACAAAACCGGCCCAAAACGCACCTTCGCCAAAATTGCAGCATCAAACACGCAGCAATTACAAAGACTTACAAAAATCAAAGAGAATAAAAGTGGTGCGGATAGAGGGACTCGAACCCCCACGGTCTCCCGCCAGAACCTAAATCTGGTGCGTCTACCAATTTCGCCATATCCGCAACCGAAGCACGTATGCTTTGATGTGCGCCGCTCTATAGCATTCAATTTTCAGGCTTCAAAGGGGAAAAACAGATTATTTTTGATAAGAGACCGTCATACACAGATCTTATCACTTCCCCTTTGCCGCCTCACCTCAGAACAGCGGTTCATCAAAAACCTGTTTGCCGTCAATCCTGAGCGCACGGATCGCCGCGACGCCTTTTTCATTCACTGACAGGACGATATCCACGTTGCTGTCGCGCTGGGCATTTTCAACGGCCAGCCCTTCACCCTCCGGCACATAATAGCGCTCAATGCCATAAACAACAGGCAGGATTGAATAGCTGTCAAAGAGCTGAAACGGAGCCTCAACCTCCCCGCGCAAAAAGATTTCGCCATTTTTTAACGCATCCGGAACATCAAATTGCGCGCGCTTCGCCTCCCACAAACCATCGGCCTGTTTCGCCAGCACGACATAAATATAATTCAACCCGCTTTTGCGCTTCGGCTGACCGCTAATCATATGAGCAGGCAGTCGGGAGATTTCATAGCTCAGAATAACATAATCGCCGCGCATCAGATCGCGCGGATCGACCGGCAAAGTCCGCAGCACCACTTCCGAACCGCTGCGCAGAATACTGATACGCTGCTGAACACCTGCCAGCAGCACACCCGACTGCAGCAATGCCGCGATAATGGCAGCAACATAAAGCCAGCGTTTTTTAAGAAAAGTCATGGCTGCTGCTCCCCATCATGAACGGACGCCGCTTTTGCAGGTGTGCCATGCAGATATTTTTCCATGCGGGTAACCAGATAAGCCAGCCCCATCACCAGCAGACCGCCGATCAGGAAGACACCGGACGTGCCAATCATCGTCCCCACGGTCACGGTCGCCAGATACAACACATGCAGAGAAAAACCGGCATAGGCGAACCAGCGTAATTGTCCGCTTTTTTCACCGGCGATAATCAGCGCAAAAACACAGACGGCAATTGCCACCAGCGAATAGACCGCATCGGCACCGGCCCCATAACTATTGAACAAGTCTTTATGCTCAACCTGAAAGATAAACAGCGCGATCAGCAGAGAAGCCAGACCATAACCGGCCAGCTGCGAGCCAAATCCGTAGCTGTAGCGTTCAAAAGCCGGCCAGCGCCCCTGACAAATCACCAGCACAGCGCCAAGGGCAATCATCAGGATCAGGATCACCTGATTTTCAATATCAAAATACAAAGTGAGGAAATAAGCCAGTGTCAGCGCTGCCAGCAAATGCATGGCCTTATCCGCTTTTGTATAGATAATGGCACCGACACAGGCGAGGATATAAAGCGGCATAACCCAGCGATAGGATGCAACCAGATTGACCTGCCCGCCAAGTTCATTCAGCACGGTTGAAAGATAAAAGCCACCGATACCCAATGCCGCCGCGGTCAAAATCGGCGCGCGCAGCAGTACCGCAGCAATCAGCACACCAACGCCCCATGCCAGCGCCGCCGTCGTCACATCACCGGACATATGATACATCTGCCCGATCAGCGCGATGCCGGCACCATAGGTAATGGCCGAGAGCAGATAGAGCGCCGGTGCAAAAATCGCTGCCAATGTGCTTTGCCCGCTTTCACCGCGCCTTTGCAGCCATGCGCCGCCAAGATAACCGCTCCACATGACAAACAGGATCAGCGCCACGCGCCAGACACGCGGTATGACTTCCCAATTGGCTGCAACAAACAGGATCAGCGCCGCGCCAAGCAATAATGCACCAAGTACAGCGAGAACACCGCCAATACCAAAGCCGTTCTTGCGGGTTTTAACATCAAGACGCAGCCTGTCTGCGGTCTCCTGATCCAGCAGCCCTTGGGACTGCCATTGGTCAATCTGATGTGCAAGGGAAACAAAAATGGACAAATGGCGATCCTGTTATAATGGTTGCTCCGGCTTGCATGAGAACAAACCTGCCCGATGCAATAAACGAGCGCATAGCTTTATTATCGTGTTAAATTAAGACGAGCGCTCAGGCAATCCCGGCTTACCGGCTTCATCAGGGTTCAGGCGCACATAATCAGCCTTCAGATCTTCCGATGTCTTGCGGCTGCCGTCATGGCTCCAGCCGGGCGGCGCTGCCATATACATCAGCCTTTGCCGCAGGCTCAGACCCGGAGCAAACACATCTTTCATCATCCCCGCCCATTCATGAAATGCCACCCGCACCGGATTGAAAGTACCGATATTGCGCACAATCCCGTAGCGTGGCATATCCTCCGGCAATTCTTCCACAAATGTGCCGAATAATCGGTCCCAGATAATCAGCGTACCGGCAAAATTCGCATCCAGATATCGTGGATTGGTTGCGTGATGCACACGGTGATGCGAAGGCGTATTGAAGATCAGTTCAATAGGCTTCCACATTTTGCCGATTGCTTCCGTATGAATCCAGAACTGGTAGATCAGATTAAAGCCATAGACGAAAGCAATCACCGCCGGATGAAAGCCCAGCAATACCAGCGGCACCTGCAATATAAACATGCCGGTAATCTGCCCTGTCCATGACTGACGCAGTGCCGTGGTCAGATTATAGTGCTGGCTGGAATGATGATTGACATGCTCCGCCCAGACCCAGCGCACCCGATGGGCAATGCGATGATACCAATAATAGCGCAGATCATCGAAAATAAAGGCTGCAATAAAGACCCACCAATGCAGGCCGAGATCAAAGAAACGGAACTGCCATACCCACAGCAATGCTGTGACAGAAACAAAACCGAGCAACAGCCCTGCCACAACATTACCGGTGCCCATTAACAGGCTGGTCAGCGCATCACGGGTTTCAAACTCACCCTTACGATGCCAATAGCGCACAGCAACCAGCTCAATCATAATCGCAAGGAGATATAAGGGTACTGCCAGCAGTGTCACGTCGAAGAATGCCGGATCATTCATAAAGACAACTCCCCTTTTTATTGTTGAGGACGCGCTAGAGCGGTTTACGTCCAGATTGGATCATAGCGCTCGCTCCAGTTTCTTTATTTGGTCGCACTATCACTGGCGTCAAGTTGATCCAACTTAACTGTGAAATGCTCCAGCCATTCACAGACCTGATCACGTGTCTTTTTGTCATCGAAAGAAAAAGCAGCCGCAGGCCATGTAAAATCATGCATCTGCAGAAACAGTCTTGTTTCGTCCTGCTTGCGGATTTCCGCAATATCTTGCGCTTTTAAAATGCGTGTCAAAAATTTAGCACCCACCGCATGAACAATACCGGTTCCCTGCTGCGGCAGGTCGAAAAAAGCAGTGCGCCGGTCTTGAGTATAATAAATGCGGGTGATCAGGCTTTCCGGATAATCCTGCCGGAAACGCTCCAGCACATCCTTATCGCTGTCTAAAACCGCCTGCCGGTTACCGCCAAGCAGATGAACAGCCACTGCACCGGTGACAATACCGGCGACGATCATGCCAATGAGTACAGGCAAACTCAGCAAGCGACCTGATCTCCCCCTATAAACAAGCCGATCCCCTTCATGAAAACAAGGTTCCCACGAAAATTCCCCGCATTCAAGTATCCAAAAATCGCACAGCTACTCAATAACCAGCCCGCAATTTTACCAGTCGCTAACCTTAATGCCGTGCTGCTTTGCATAGCTCTTGAAATGTCACAATTTCTACACAACCCACAGGCGATATTTTTGTGAGGCTTAATGCGTGATACCGCATTTAAATTACCCGCAATCACAGTTTAACGAACGAAAATTGCGACCGGCACCAATTTTGTCCAAATAGCGACTAAATAGCGATTTAAATCGTTTAAATGAGGTCTGCAAGGCTCGCAGAGGAGCTATGCAATCTTGTCTCTCCTCATTTCTGATCGCCCGGGCTATATACAGGACAACAGATTACACAACACAACTGAACACAATCGAGGGTTTTAAAAATGAACATCATTCGCTCTTTCAACAACTGGCGCCGTTACCGTGACACAGTTTCCGAACTGAACCGTTTGTCCAACCGTGAACTCGGTGATCTCGGTATCTCCCGCTCCGACATTCCTTACATCGCCCGCAAGTCCAACACTGCCGGTATGTAATTTAAGCATGTAATTGGTAAAACTGTCAGGATCGGGAATTCGCCTGAACTGATAGTATGTAAGCTACAAAATATCTGTGCCGGAGTTTTTCAACCACCGGCGCGGACGGATAAACATCCTCCCCTTTCATGACCGGTATTCCTCCTCCCGTACCGGTCATGTTTTATTGCCTGCTGTTGTCCCTCCCGTTTTTCAGCAGGCATAGCGCTGTCAGGACTATGTCCTCCATTCTGCGCTGACTGATATCCCCCCATATCAGTCCTCCTTAAGATAGCTCTGTCGCCCTCCCTCCTGCGACAGGGCTATTTTTTTATCCATTATTCCTATCCGCAAAAGCTTGTGATCTGACACAGAGGTGATTGATGCCGCGTTGCAAAAGCGGTATTGGACAAAGCATGTCCAATTTATCATCCTATTCACCTGTTCACATTATCGGCGGCGGCCTCGCAGGCAGCGAAGCGGCATGGCAGATTGCTGAAGCAGGCATTCCCGTCATCATTCATGAAATGCGTCCGGTGCGCGGTACAGATGCGCATAAGACCCACGGATTGGCGGAGCTTGTCTGCTCCAATTCCTTCCGCTCGGATGATGCTGAAACCAATGCCGTCGGCGTGCTCCATGCTGAAATGCGTCTGGCCAATTCGCTGATTATGGCCTGCGCCGATGCCAATCAGGTTCCGGCCGGTGGTGCGCTGGCTGTTGACCGTGACGGTTTCTCTGATGCGGTCACTGCAAAGCTTGAAGCGCATCCGCTCATCACCATTCAGCGTGAAGTGGTTGAAGGTCTGCCACCGGAAGACTGGGGCAACACCATCATCGCCACCGGCCCGCTGACTGCTGCAGAACTAGCAGAGGCAATCGCGCAGGAAACTGAAGCCGATTCCCTCGCCTTCTTTGATGCGATTGCGCCGATCATCCATTTTGACAGTATCAATATGGATGTCTGCTGGTTCCAGTCGCGCTATGACAAAGTTGGTCCGGGCGGCACAGGCAAAGACTATATCAACTGCCCGATGGATAAAGAGCAATATCAGGCCTTTATTCAGGCTTTGATTGACGGCGAAAAAACCGAGTTCAAAGAATGGGAAGGCACACCTTATTTCGACGGCTGTCTGCCGATTGAAGTGATGGCAGAGCGCGGCCCTGAAACATTGCGCCACGGCCCGATGAAACCGATGGGGCTGACCAATGCCCATAATCGCGATGTGAAGCCCTATGCAGTTGTGCAACTGCGTCAGGATAATGCGCTTGGCACGCTCTATAATATGGTCGGTTTCCAGACCAAGCTGAAATATGGCGAACAGACCCGTATTTTGCGCATGATTCCGGGTTTGGAAAATGCGGAATTTGCCCGTCTCGGCGGTTTGCACCGCAATACCTACCTCAATTCACCGATCCTGCTTGATACCAGTCTGCGCCTGAAATCCCGCCCGCAGATCCGTTTTGCAGGCCAGATTACCGGCTGTGAAGGCTATGTGGAATCTTCAGCGATGGGTTTGCTCGCCGGTCGTTTTGCAGCTGCACAGCAGCGCGGCGAGACTTTGCCGCCACCGCCTGTCACAACAGCTTTTGGCGCTTTGCTCAATCACATTACCGGCGGTCACCTCGTCAGTGATGATGAGCCGGGCAAACGTTCTTTCCAGCCGATGAATGTGAATTTCGGTCTGTTTCCAGAAGTTACAGTTCCAAAACAGGAAGGCGTGCGTCTGCGTGGCAAGGAAAAGACACAGGCCAAAAAACGTGCGCTCAGTGCTCGGGCTTTGAGTGATTTCAAAGTCTGGCTGCAAGAACAGCAGTAAAATTTAAAAAGCCGCCTCAAAGGGCGGCTTTTTTTATTACTTATGATTTAAGTGAGGACTTTAAGTAAATCCACTGGCGCCGTAATTGTGACAGCTCAATGCCTTGCTCCGCCACCAGCTCAGCTTTGCGCTCTGCGCGTTTCAGCACCAACGGAACCAAACGCACTGGCAGATAGGCTGCTTTCAGGCTTGCCGGCATCGGTTGTTTTTCAAAAGCTGCGTAATGTTCCCGCGCCAGAGCTGTCACCACAGCCACGACACGCTGCATAGCCGCTTTGTCATCACCCTTGATAAATTGCTCTGTCGTAACACCCACCGCCTGCAACATATCTTCCGGCACATAGACCTGCCCGCGGCGGCGATGCAAAGGCATCAGCCGCAGTAAACCGCTGACAGCCTGCGCAACACCTGCATGGCCAGAGAGTTCAGCCGAAGATTTCGCCGCATCGGCATCCAAGATCATTACCGCCATCTGCAAAATTGCACAGGCGGTTTCGCCGCAATAGCCTTCCAGATCATTGCGGCTCGGCATCGGATCATTATAGAGATCGAAAATCCGCGCCTCACAATAGGCATCAAATACGGAACGCGGCAGCTGATATTCACCAATTGCTTTAAGCAGCAAAGCCGCAACCGGATTGCCGGTCACTGCACCATGTTCGGTGCCATTGATAAGATCACGCCACCATTGAAGACGCACTTCCCCCGGCAATGCATCATGCACCACATCACGGATACGGGCGACTTCGGCATTGAATGCATAGAGTGCGGCAAGCGCAGGTCGCTTATCTTCCGGCGCATAGAGTACAGCCAGATAGCGGTCAAAATCATTCTGGCGGAGAAATTGCAGGCAATGCTGATAATGTCCGGTCTCGGCCGCTGAAAATGTCACGGCTTTATTGTCAGTTTCAGCCACGCTCTCACTCCACGGCAATCAGAGCGGCGGCAACGGCGCGGTCTTCCGCAAGCAACACATTATAGGTGCGCACGGCAGCGCCAGTGCTCATCGGATCGGATGAAATGCGGTGCTCACGCAACACGGCCTTAACATCTTCCGGTATCCGGCGCAGTTCCATACCCGTGCCAACCAGCAGAATTTCAATATCGCTTGCCTGTTGCAGGATCATGTCCAGATCAGCCACAGTCAGAATTGGTGACTGTTTTGGCTCCCAGCCATGAATGCCGGACGGCAGACACATTAATGAACCGCGATGCGACATTTCCGCAAAACGAAACCCGCCATTTCCATAGGCATCAATCGGTGCCCGTCCCGGAAAATGCGCCTCACGGATTTCAATGCCAGTGTTCATTTCGTCTCTCTTTATCTTGAGCACTATAATCTGCTCAGCCCCGCATGGATGGCAAGCACTGATATGCGCCCCTTCTACAACAATATAGGAGTTTTACCAGTTCATTACAGTGCATTTCAGTCTGATAAAACAGCATTGCCCGCAGGAACTCCTGCGGGCAATGTTTATTCTAATATATTGCTGATTACTCAGCTTGCAGTTTGCGGCTCCGCATTTTCACTGACATCCGACGGTCTGATGCCGAGCAGCCAAAGCAACGGCCCCGCAATATAAATCGACGAATAGGTCGCGATAATAATCCCCAGCGACATCATCACTGCAAAGGAACCGATATCCGCACCACCAAAGATGTAGAGCGGGATCAGCGCCAGCAGCGTGACCAAAGAGGTCAGAATTGTACGGGACAGCGTCTGATTGATCGCTGCATCCACCAGCATACTGACCCGCGTCTGCGGATAGCGGCGCAAATTATCACGCACGCGGTCATACACGACCACCGTATCATTAAGCGAATAACCGATAACCGTCAGCAGCGCCGCAAGGCTCCACAAATTATATTCAAAACGGAACAGCGCAAAAACACCGATCATGATGATAATATCATGCGTCGTTGCCAGCACTGCACCGACAGCAAACTGCCAGCGGAAACGCAGCCACAAATAGGCAAAAACGCCGATCAGTGCCAGTCCGAGCGCTGCATTACCAATACGCGATAAATGATCGGAAACCGTTGGTCCCACTACCTCAACGCGCTGGAAATCATAATCCTGCTCGAACTCGTCGCGCAATTTCACGACTACGGTCTGCTCGGCATCATCACCGGCATCCTGAGAACCGATCAGCAGCTCGGCAAGGTTTTCATTTTTACCCTGCACCACCCGCGCACCGTCAATATTCAGCTCAGACAGTCGCAAACGAATATCATCCAGATCCGCAGGCCCTTCACGCGACTGCAGCTCGACAGAAGAGCCGCCATCGAAATCGATGCCGTAATTCAGACCCATGGTGAAATAGAACACGAGGGCAGCAACACAGGCAGCGGCAGAGATAATTGCCGTAATGCCGCTCAGTTTCATAAAGCCGATCTTGGTATTGGTTGGCACCAGCTTGAGGAAACGCGCCGGAATCACTGTTGGCTTTGACTGGCGAACCCAGAGAGAAATCAGGAGACGGGAGAAGGTGTAGGTTGTGAAAAGTGACGTCGCAACACCAATGGTCACGATGATCGCAAATTCATGCAACGGCCCGCTGCCGAACATCAGCAATACCAATGCCGCGATCAGCGTTGTCAGATTGGCATCCACCACACAGGCACGCGCACGGGAAAAGCCGGATTCAATCGCTTGCACAACGGAATAACCGTTACGGCGATCTTCACGCATTTTCTCAAACAGCAGGATATTGCTGTCCACGGCCATGCCGATTGTCAGCACCAGACCGGCAATGGTTGCCAGCCCGACTGCAACGCCGAAGAATGACACGACGGCAATCATCAGCATGACATTGACGCCAAGTGCAATCACAGAGATCAGACCAAGCAGGCCATAGGACAGCACCATAAACAGAGCGACAACCACAAGCGCGCTCAGTGCAGTAATCAGTCCGTAGCTTGTATAATTCTGGCCAAGCGCCGAAGCGATGCTGCGCTCTTCCAGAACCTGAACTGGAGCAGCAAGCGGCCCCGAACGTAGAACAACACCAAGATTGCTCAGTGTTTCCAGATCGAAATCCCCGGTGATCTGCAGATTGCCGGTCGTAATCGCTTCCTGAATACGCGGAGCCGACACAATCTGATTATCAATCACAACAGCAAGAACAGAGCCGGTATTTTTGGTCGTAAAATCGGCCAGATCCTTTGTGCCCTCTTCCGTCAGGGAGATGGTAATCACTGAATCCTGCGCGGTATTTACACCGACTTCCGCATCGGCAATGTCTTCACCGGTAAGAACCGGTGCTTTTTTAACAATATAACCAACCGGCGGATCATCAAATGAATAGATGATTTCCGAATCCTGCGGAACCAGCCCTTCAGCCAGCGGATCAGGCGTCGTTACAATTTTCGCCTGACGGAAATTGATATCGCCTTTCAGGCTCAGGAGATCTTTGATGAGCTGTGCATCATAAACATCCGGCACTTCAGCGCGTATCTGGTTTTTGTTCTGCACATTGATACGGGCATTATCATAGCCCAGCTCAGACAGACGGTCGGCCATAACGGCTGCGCTTTTATCCAGATCTTCTGCAGTAATTTTCGGCGATGCCAGAACAACGCGCGTACCGCCTGTCAGATCAAGGCCGGTAATAATCTGCCCTTTCGGAAAACCGTCAGGCAGACCCGACAATTGCTGAGCGGAAAAGAAATTAGGTAATGCGAAGATAAAACCGGCCAGAACGACCAGCCAGATCAGTACCGATTTCCAGCGCGGGAAATAGAGCATCGGCAATCCATCCGTAAAATTGATGCCGCTTTGCAGCAAATCCGCAAAACAGACAGGATCAGACGTAACAGTAATGTTTTTGAGAATAACTGCCGAATAAAACACGGCAAATTCTGCTTACACCACCTCATTTTCTGATCTTATACGTGATTCGTACAAATCTCAGCAGGCACACAGGCGGATGGCGCAGATTTTAAGCTGATGATGCGCTATTGCAGCACATCAAATTATAGTTTCAGGCCAATAAAAAAGCCCGCTCGAAGCGGGCTTTAATAACAATAAGCAATAAGCTTACTTGTTCTTGTTGTCGGCAACCGGTTCACCGCGGGTGCGCACATCACCGATGGTGGAGCGCAGAACGCGGATCTTGATACCGTCAGCAATTTCAGCTTCCAGTTCATTGTCGTCGATCACTTTGGTAACTTTAGCGATGATGCCGCCACCGGTAATGATCGTGTCATTGCGGCGGATATTGGTCAGCATTTCGCCGCGTTTTTTCATCTGATTACGCTGAGGGCGGATAATCAGGAAATACATAACAACGAAAATAAGAATAAACGGCAGAATGCTCATCAGCATATCCGCGCCACCGGCACCACCGGCGGCCTGAGCGTAAGCAGGGGTAACAAACATGAAAGTGACTCCTCGTCAAACTGAAAACTGTCCGATGCTTCTCGGCTGCAGAATTCCTTAAACCGATTGCGGGTTAGGGAATTATGTAGCCAAAGCCGTCATATTTCACCGGCATGCATCAAATTTATTCACTGCGCATTACAACGGTTATACGCCGTTATGCAACCATAGATGCAAATTCTTAATCCACTTTACCAGTGCGGCCATCATTTTTTTCACTCCGGCCTTGGCTACAGGCACAAATACAATATTTTCACACAGCCGTACCCATGGGTACTATTCAAAGACAATAATCTTGATAAAGTCAGACTATTCTTGAAGGCAGTCTTTAAGAAGCAAACAGAAACAGTCCGGTAAAGCCGGTAGCTTCAGCTCAAGTGCTTTACTTAAAATCCGGGCATTCTTGCATCCCGTCATAAGTCTGAGGACCGGATACAAGAGTGCCGCGGATAAAATACAGGCTTTAAAATGAACACGACTGAGCAAATATTGAGTGCAAAACTGGATCAGCTGCTGGCTGTTCTTGAGCGCATGGCACCACCTGTCCCGAAACCATTGCAGGCAGAGAGTGCCGATACATTTGTCTGGGAGCCCTCCCGCCTTGAACTGGCACCGGTCAAAAAGGTCAACCGCGTTGATCTCGGCCTCATTCATGGTGTTGACCATGTGCGCGATCAGCTGGTGAGCAATACCGAGCGCTTTGCCCGTGGCCTGCCCGCCAATAATGTGCTGCTCTGGGGCGCACGCGGCATGGGTAAATCCTCTTTGGTCAAAGCCGCGCAGGCTTCAGTCAATCAAACCGCTGAAAAACCGCTGAAACTCATTGAAATTCACCGTGAAGATATCAACAGCCTGCCGGTATTGATGAATCTCATCAAAGAGAGCGACTACCGTTTCATACTGTTTTGTGACGACCTGTCCTTCGACCATGACGACACATCTTACAAATCACTGAAAGCTGCGCTTGAAGGCGGTGTTGAAGGCCGTCCTGACAATGTGATTTTCTATGCCACATCCAACCGCCGCCATCTGATGCCGCGTGAAATGATTGATAATGAGCGTTCCAGCGCTATCAATCCGTCTGAAGCGACAGAAGAAAAAGTCTCTCTCTCCGACCGCTTTGGTCTGTGGCTTGGCTTCCATAAATGTAATCAGGATGATTATCTGGCGATGGTCGATGGCTATGCCGCGCATTACGGTTTCAATTATCCGGTTGAAAAACTGCATGCGGAAGCTCTCGAATGGTCAACCACACGCGGCAACCGTTCAGGCCGTGTTGCCTGGCAATATGTACAGGATTTGGCCGGCAGGCTTCGCATTTCCATTCATGCATAAACAAAAAAGCCCGCTGCATGATGCAGCGGGCTTTTTCAATTCAGAGCATAATTTTAAAGGGTTAGAACGTCCTTTGCATGCCACGCGGTGCTCTATATTCCGGGAATTATGTTTCCAGATATTTCGACGGATTAACCGGCGTTGAATTCTTACGCACTTCAAAATGCAGCTTTGGTGATTTTGCATTGCCACTCATACCGGAACGGGCAATTTCCTCACCGCGGCGCACTTTCTGACCGCGCTGCACATTGATCTTGCTGTTATGACCATAGACAGTCACAAGACCATTTTCGTGGCGCACCAGAACAGTCTGACCAAATTCCTTCAGCCCGTCACCGGCATAGATAACCACACCGTTTTCGGCTGCCTTAACCGGCGTACCTTCTGGCACCATAATGTCGATACCGTCATTCACAGTACCGCCGTCACGCTGACCAAAGCTGGTCAGCACCTTGCCGCGTACCGGCCAGCGCATCTGCGAGATACCGGTTGCAGAAGGCGCCATGGCGACATCCTGCTCGGCTTCTTCAATCACCTTATTGCTCGCCTGCGGCGGTGTATAAGGTTTCACGCTGCCATCCGGCACCTGTTTTGCAGCTGCAGGCGGGGTTGAAGCTGTTTTTACTGTCGTATCAACTGCGGCCTGAACCGGCTTGGCAACAGCCGCGACCTGCGTTGCTGCAGCAGTCGCCGCAACAGGGATCACCAGAGACTGACCGACGCGGATTGTACCGTCGCTCATGCCGTTCGCTTGTTTCAGAGCTGCAGCCGTCACACCATTGCGCTGGGCAATCGCATGCAGCGTATCACCGCTCTGCACAGTGTAACCGCCGGTCGCAGCAGCTACTTTTGCGCCTGCATTGGCAACAGCATTATTCACTTTATTCGTTGCAGCCTGCTGAGCATTGGCAACAGCCTGTGTGCCGTTTGATTTCAGCTGACCAAGGGTCTGCGTACCGCCATTGGCAGCAGCAACCAATGCGCCGCCGGCAGCGGCTTTAACGCCCGGAATTGTCAGTGTCTGCCCTGCCCGCAGCATATTCGGGTCAGTAATATTATTCGCAGCCATCAGATCATTCGGAGACACATTAAACCGGCGGGCAACGCCGTAAAGTGTTTCACCCGGCTGCACCATCGCATTATTAACCGAACTTGCCGCAGCATTGGTCATATTGCTGCCAGCCATTGCAACCTGCTGTGTCGCCTGATCGCGTACGGACTGAACAGAGTTCTGAACATTATTCTGCACAACCTGTGCAGCGCCCATCGGTGCGGCAGTTCCTACCGGCGGCAACTCGTTACGCTGCACATTACCGGAAGCCACACGCTGCGCAGCCGGCATCGACGGATAATTATCCGCGCCGTTATTCTGCTGATAGGACTGATTCTGTGACTGCATAATCGCGCGCTGATTATTCGTCGATCCAGTCGTAAGGCCATCCGTAAAGCGTGTCATATCCCCGCTACAGCCAGCAACCACACCTGCAAGCAGGATGACCGCGCTATGACGCAGAAGACGCTCGGACGCATGATGCAAAACTTTTTTACGCATATTCAACCCGTCCATACCCGAAACTCTAAGTAGACTTATTAAAGCGCGTTAATGTTACCTGGTGGTTAAAATTGCTGTAAAAAAATTAAAAGATTCATCAAACGGATACCATAATCGCTAAATCAGGCAAATTTGATACACGACATGCTACTCCGAAGCCTGTCAGAGCACTGTGACAACCATAAAAACCGGGAAATAAAATCAGCCGAAGTTTCAGAGAAACGCAGCAGAGCCTTCGATAAACGGCTGATAACGCACCATCATCAGGTCTTCGCGCTCAAAACGGCTGCCAACTTTGGCCATGCGGCACATGACCTGCTGCCCGTCACCCTGCCCGACCGGCGCAATCATCACGCCATGCGTTGCCAGCAGATCCAGATATTGCCGCGGCATTGCATCCGAAGCCAGCCAGACGATAATACGGTCATAAGGACCACCGGCTACACCGTGGCGGCCATCTGCATGTTTGCAAACAACATTTTCGATCTGATGCGCCTGAAACTGATTACGCGCGGCTTCTGCCAGAGTCTTATAACGCTCAATCGTTGTCACACGCGCGGCTAGGCGCGCCATAACAGCGGCAGTGAAACCCGAGCCTGTGCCAATTTCCAGCACGCGGTGTCCCGCCTCAAGCGATAAAGCGGAGAGAAAACGCGCCTGATCGTCCAGCCCCTCAATTGATTCGCCACAAGCCAGCGGCAAAACACGATTGCTATAGGCAAAATCCTGATAGGCGGAATTGATGAAATGCTGACGCGGCGTGGCTTCAATTGCTGCAAACAAACGCGGATCGTGCAAACCGCGACTGCGCATACGCAATACAAAAGAGGCAAAACCTTCTTTGCCGCTCATGCGATATTTGCCCGTATTTGCCTGCATGTGAATATTCATGAACCCTGCCCGAAGTCAGATTTATAGCCGATCAGGCAGCATCATCCTTTAAAATTGTAAATTCAGAGATAATGCGAAGAAATAAAAATGCCGGAGACATTTCCGCCACCGGCATTTCTTAAATACACACCTGAATATCAGGCTTTTTCGATACGGGTCATGCCGCCCATATAAGGCACCAAAGCCTCAGGAATGGTGATGCTGCCATCTTCTTCCTGATAATTTTCCATCACAGCGATCAGCGCACGGCCGACAGCAACACCGGAACCGTTCAGCGTGTGAACAAAACGGGTCGCTTTTTCACCGGCAGCACGGTAACGCGCATTCATGCGACGCCCCTGAAAATCACCGCAGACCGAGCAGCTGGAGATTTCGCGGAATGTATTCTGACCCGGCAACCATACTTCGATATCGTAGGTTTTCTGTGCGCCGAAGCCCATATCACCGGTGCAAAGGGTGACGGTGCGGAATGGCAGACCAAGACGCTTCAGAACTTCTTCAGCACAACCGGTCATGCGTTCCAGTTCGGCTTCCGAGCTATCCGCATCGGTGACCGATACCATTTCCACCTTCCAGAACTGGTGCTGACGCAGCATACCGCGTGTATCGCGACCGGCAGAACCGGCTTCCGAGCGGAAACAAGGCGTCAGCGCAGTCACACGCATCGGCAATTCAGCGCCATCCACAATCTCACCATTGACCAGATTGGTCAGCGGCACTTCCGCAGTCGGGATCAGCCAACGGCCGTCAGTGGTACGGAACAGGTCTTCCGAGAATTTCGGCAGCTGGCCTGTGCCATAAACCGCATCATCACGCACCATCAGCGGCACCATGGTTTCAGAATAACCATGTTCTGTGGTGTGCAGATCAAGCATGAACTGACCAAGCGCACGTTCCAGACGCGCAAGCGCACCTTTCAGCACGGTAAAGCGCGAACCGGACATGCGGGTAGCGCGCTCGAAATCCATCAGACCGAGGGCTTCGCCCAGTTCAAAATGCTCTTTCGGTTCAAAACCGTAATTACGGATATTGCCGACACGACGTGTCTCGACATTATCATTCTCGTCTTTACCGACTGGAACGCTGTCATAAGGCACATTTGGCAGGCTCGAGAGAACATCATTCAGCGCTTTATCGAGACGACGCTCTTCTTCTTCCGCTTCGGTGAGGAAGGTCTTCAGCTCGGCAACTTCCGCCTTCAGGCGGTCAGCGGTTGCCATATCTTTTTCGCCCATCGCTTTGCCGATCTCTTTCGAGGCGGCATTGCGGCGCTCCTGCGCTTCCTGCACCTTGGCAATATGCTGACGGCGGGCTTCATCCAGCGCCAACACATCGGAGGATACAGCAGAGGCTCCGCGCTTTTGCAGAGCAGCATCAAGAGCTTCAGGGTTTTCGCGTATCCATTTAATGTCCAGCATTGGAAGTACCGTTATTTTTAGGTTCAGGTTCACCGTAATCACAACAAGCGGTTACGGCAGGCTCTTATATCGCAATACGATCACAACTGATCCGCTGCAATGCATGAAAAGGCAGCATAAATGCTGCCTTCAATTTCTATCACATGATACGAAAATCAGGACGATTTTTGCTCATTATCGTCTGCAGGCGTGAGATTATTGAGAATTTCGGCCTGAGCGCGCTTCTTCTCAATCATCTGTGCCAGCCAGATCGAGATTTCGTAGAGCAGGATTGCCGGTATAGCAAGACCGATCTGGCTTGCAGGATCCGGCGGTGTCAGCACGGCAGCCACCACAAAGGCAATCACAATCGCATATTTGCGCTTATCCCGCAGGCCCTGCGCAGTCACCAGCCCGACCTTGGCCATCAGCGATGTGATAACCGGAAGCTGGAACACCAGGCCAAATGCGAAAATCAGAGTCATAATCAGGCTGAGATATTCCGACACTTTCGGCAGCAGGGAAATCTGCACTTCGCCATCCGCACCCGATTGCTGCATGGCAAGGAAGAACCACATCACCATCGGTGTGAAGAAGAAATAAACCAGCGCGCCACCCAGCAGAAACAGCAAAGGCGAAGCAACCAGAAACGGCAGGAATGCCATACGCTCATGCTTATAAAGGCCGGGCGCAACAAACTTGTAAATCTGCGAAGCAATCATCGGAAAGGCAAGAACCAGACCGCCGAACATCGCCACTTTCACCTGCGTGAAGAAGAATTCCTGCGGTGCGGTATAGATCAATGCGGCTTTGCTGCGATCCATCCCTGCCCAGTCCAGCGCCCATTGATAAGGCAGAACCAGCAAATTGAAGAGATGCTTGGCAAAAGCAAAACAGAGTACAAAGGCCAGAAAAAAGGCCACAATCGACCAGATCAGGCGGCGGCGCAGCTCAATGAGATGCTCAAGCAAAGGCGCAGCGCTCTGGTCTATTTCATCCTGATCACTGCTCACTGCTCAGTTCCTGTCTTTTTTGTTGTTTTCGCTGCGGCTTTTGCACGGGGTGCAGCAGCTTTTTTCTCTGCGGCTTGCTTTACCGGTGCAGCTTTAACCGCAGAATCGCTTTTTGCCGGCGCTTTCTTTGCAGCAGGTTTTGCCGCTGTGTCAGCCGTAGTTTTTGAAGCTCTGGGTTTCGCGGCTTTTTTCACCGGTTCGGCAGCAGCAGGCTCGGCAACAGCAGTTGAAGGCTTTGCAGCAACAGATTGTGCAGCAGGCGTCGCCGCTTTCGCCTCTTCCTCTTTGATTTCAGAGAGATCCAGCGGCGAATCCATAGGCACAGCCGGTGTTTCCTCCGGCTTCGGCGATGCATTATTCAGGCTGGCACGCAAATCATCACCGGCGCTGCGCACCGGTTCAAAAATATCCGTCACCGTTTTGCGCGGGTCATATTGCTTCACGCCGTCAATTGTCTTTTTGACTTCGTCCAGCTCTGCCTCGCGCATAGCTTCATCAAAATGCGTCCGGAACTCGTTCGCCGTGGCGCGCAGCTTTCCTGTTGCCTTGCCAAAGGCGCGCAACATTTTCGGAAGATCCTTCGGGCCGACAACAACGATCATAACAACCGCAATTACCAGAAGCTCCGACCAGCCTATATCTAACATCGGCGTTCCATTTCACCATCTGTCCGCCTTTGGCCTGTGTTCAAAGCGAACACGTGGCCAAAGTATTTCTGCGCCGCATAAGGCGGCACAGTCCGGCAGAATGATCTGTAATTACAGTTTTGTCGTTTTCTTCGTCGGCTTGACCTGTTCGCCGGTCTCATTGTCGATGGTCTTGGAAGAAGCAACATCGGTTTCTTCAGGCTCGTTCATGCCCTGCTTGAAGTTTTTGATGCCCTTGGCAACATCGCCCATCAGCTCAGGAATTTTGCCGCGGCCAAACAACAGCAGCACAACCGCCAGAACAATAAGCCAATGCCAGATCGAAAAACTACCCATCTTATATCCCCTAAATGCTCTCGCGGCATATTCATACCGGAGCAGGATTATCCAAATTCAGTCTCTATTTAAGCGCAATCACAGCATTGTTCAAACAGAACCGGTGAAATTTCTCTTTGTTCTACAGCATAGTTACAAAAATAAAAAACATTTATCCGGCAGAACTCCGCTGAAGCCCTTATCCGGTAACCTGCCGCTGTTTGAAATGGCTGCAACCCCGCCGCTGCTTAAAAGTTAACAAGCACAGAATTATGACAATTTTAACAGTACAGCAGCGAAAAGGGGCTATTTATCTTGTTCATCCTCGACCTTCGGCATGAACAGACCGAGCTCTTCAATATCACCGGCAGTCAGCGGGTCTTCATCCGCCAGCAACTCATCCGGCCGCACACTCGGCACCGGCACAGAGAAATTCGAAGGCAGACGTGCGGAGAGCAGCCCTGCCCCGCGCAATTCATCCATACCCGGCAGATCGCGAATCTCTGCCAGACCGAAATGATCCAGAAAACTGTCTGTCGTGCCATAGGTCACCGGACGCCCCGGTGTGCGTCTGCGACCGCGCAGTTTCACCCAGCCGGTCTCCATCAGCACATCCAATGTGCCTTTTGAGGTTTCCACGCCGCGGATATCTTCCATCTCCGCACGGGTTACCGGCTGATGATAGGCAATAATCGCCAGCACTTCGAGCGCCGCACGCGACAGCTTCTTCTGCTTGACCAGATCACGGCTCATCAGAAAGCTTAAGTCCGATGCTGTGCGGAATGCCCAGCCGTCACCGGCTTTGACCAGATTGACACCGCGCAGACGATATTCACCTTGCAGCGCTTTCAGCACCGGCAACAGTTCCACATCCAGCGGCAGTCGCTCCGACAGCATTTTCTCCGTCACCGGCTCGGAAGACGCGAAAATAATCGCCTCAACCATACGCACCACATCACCCAGCGCCTCGCGTGACGGCACAGACGGATTTGTATCATCTGAAGATATGATCGGCATTTCAGCCTCAGCAGCTGTCAAAATTTCAGTCTCGCTCACGCTTCATCCTTATCTTCGCGATCCGCCTTCAGATCATCTGGCACACTGCTCACCGGTTTGCGTTCGGCAGCGCGTACAAAAATCGGTTCGAAAGCTGCATTCTGGCGCAATTCCATCCGCCCTTCACGCACCAGCTCAAGACTGGCGGCAAAAGAACTGGCAATCGCACTCGCACGATCTTCCGGTCGCGCAATATAATCCAGCAGAAATGCATCCAGCGCCACCCAATCCTGCAATTCCCCAACCATGCGCACCAGCAGCACCCGCGCCTCTTTCAGCGACCAGACTGTGCGCTTGGCAATCTGCACATGGGAAACCGCCTGTCTCTGGCGCTGCGAGGCATAGGCCGTGAGCAGATCATAAAGCGAAGCGCTGTAAAGGCTGGTCTTTTCCACCAGCACCGTTTCCGGCATACCACGGGCAAATACATCGCGCCCCAGCCGGTCGCGATTGACCAGCTTGCCCGCCGCATCACGCATGGCTTCAAGCCGTTTCAACCGGAACTGCAAGACAGAAGCCAGCTGTTCACCGGTCTCGCCATCCTCATCTTTGACTTTAGGGATCAGCAAACGCGATTTGAGATAGGCCAGCCATGCCGCCATCACCAGATAATCGGCAGCCAGTTCCAGCTTACGGTCGCGCGCCAGCTCGATAAATTTCAGATATTGCTCGGCAAGTGCCAGCACAGAAATCTGTGTCAGATCAACCTTCTGATTGCGTGCCAGATGCAGCAGCAAATCCATCGGCCCTTCAAAACCCTGCACATCCACATGCAGGGTCAGATCTTCCGCACTGTCAGGCGGAATGATGAGTGCCGTCTCTGACTGCCACAGATCATCCATCGGCACATCGGCCTTTGGTGTCTGGGGATTATCAGTCTTTGCGGTTTCGGTACTCATCATCCGGCCTGTTATTTATTGAAGTTCTGCCCGATTATCAGGCAACAGCGACCTCTGGGAATAAAGCGTTAAATTCCGCACGGATCGCTGCCTCATTGCTCAGATCCGCTTCACCTGCAAAGACTTCAGCCAGTTCTGCACGGCGCAGGCTCTCATCTTTCAGATCAGGAATAGCAGCGGCAACGGCTATGGTTTCTTCCAGCACACCGCTGCAATGCAACACCACATCACAACCGGCAGCGATAATCTCACGGGCAATATCATCCAGATTACCGGACAGCGCCTTCATGGAAATATCGTCGCTCATCAGCAAACCGTCATAATCCAGCATATCACGGATCACGCAATTGATAACCACCGGCGACAGCGTTGCAGGACGTTCCGGATCGAGCGCCTTGTAAACAATATGCGCAGTCATAGCGGCCGGCAGATCATCAAGCTGGCAGAATGGTACAAAATCACGGGCGCAGAGTTCGCTCAAAGGTGCATCAACGCTCGGCAGTTCCTTATGGCTGTCGGCAAATGCACGGCCATGCCCCGGCATATGTTTCATCACCGGCAGCACACCACCGGCCATCAGCCCTTCAGCAACCGCATTGCCCAATACCGCAACAGTTTCCGGATCATAGGAGTAAGCGCGCGAGCCGATCACCTCATGAGAGCCTTCAACCGGCACATCCAGCACCGGCAGACAATTGGCATTGATGCCAACGCCCATCAGATCAAAAGCATGAAGACGGCCGAGCAGCCAGGCGGCGCGCATACCCTGTTCTTCATCCTGTTCATAAAGCGCACCGATCTGCGACGCTGACGGATAGTTCGGCACCAGCGGCGGGCGCAGGCGCTGCACACGTCCGCCTTCCTGATCGATAAAGATCAGTGTCTCATCCCGTCCGGTTACATCGCGGATTTGCGCGGTCAATGCGCGCAACTGCTCCAGACTTTCCACATTGCGGGCAAACAGAATAAAGCCCCACGGACGCACACGACGGAACAATTCCTGCTCAGCTTCGGTCAGCATTGTACCTTCGAAACCGGTAATCATGGCTTTAAATGTCATTGCGGCAATGCTCCTCGCCTATTGGAATATGACAAATCAGACAGGCATTTCGCAGATAAATGGCTTCATTTAACGTCCGCGATAATGCGACAAATCAGATAATGCTCTCTGCATAACCCATAAAGAGAAAATGCGCTGCGTATTTTAAAGATACACAGCGCATTTCATGTTTGTTTTACATATTTCAGATCAGAGTGTCGGGAAGCAGCTGCCGCCGGCAGATTTCAGACGCTCGCAGAGCGCTGCTGCTTCAGCCTTGGTGCCACCCGGAATACGGACACGGTAATAAGTACCCTTACCGGCAATATCCGCTCTTTTGATATCAACACCACGACCGCCGATAACATTGCCATAGCGCGAGCTCATATTGGCATAGCTTTTCTGTGCCAGTTCTGCACTCGGCTGCGAGGCGATCTGAATGAACCATGTCCCCGCAGGAACATTGGCCGAAACATTGGCTGCAGGCGCAGTGGCGCTGGCAACCTGCTGCGGCGCTGTATTTTGCGCAGGACGCTCCACATTGCCTACAACATTAACCGGCTGCTCGGCAGGACGGGACGGCACAACCGGAGCTGTTGTCACTTCACGCGGTTTGACCTGTTCACCGGAAGCGGTGAAAGTCTGCGTCTGTACAACGCGCGGTGCTGCTGCACTCTGTGCAGAAGGTGCCGGTGCATCAGTACCCAGACGTTCAGGAACAGCACTCTGGCTGATCAGGCGGGATGCCTCATCAAGACCATTATCGGTTGCAGCTGCATTATTATTTGCAGGCGCAGTGGCCGCCGGTGCTTCACTCGGTACGATTGTACCATCAGCGCGCACGACCATGGTTTTAACCGTACGTGGTGTTACCAGCTCACGCTCAGCCTCTTGTGCCGGATTATTGGCAGCCGGAGGCGTTGCACTATTGGTGCTTTCCGGTTCATCCGACAGCAAACGGTCTTCTTCCGCATCTGCACCCTGCAACAGGCCTACATCAACCGGCTCTTCTTCCGTATTGATAAGGGTTTTCTGTTCAGGCGCAGCAGGTTTGGTACCGGAAACCTGATCGTAAACAGCCTTATCCTGATTTGGTACAACCATACCGCCCGGATTTTCCGGCTGGACTTTAACCGGCTGGCTGTCAGCCCGCAGAACTGCAGGTTCGCCGCCGACAACACCGCCGGATTTGAGCATATAGTAACCGCCGCCCAGAACGATCAGAGCTGCTGCAGCGACCGATGCCCAGAGGATAGGTTTACGCAACGGGTTCTCTTCACGCGGACGGGCTTCCGTATAGTCATCCTCATCACGGGCAAAATTCTCGGACAGATTATAGGTGTCGAAATCATTATTCTGCGCGCCCTGAGCCGCCCAGTGATTATAATAATCATCCTGCGTGGCATTGCCTGTCTGGCCTGCACCGCTCTGCGCGGAAGATCCACGCAAAGCTGCCCCCGCTACGGCTGCACCGGCAAGACCAGCTGCAGCACCGGCAATAGTGCCGAAACCTGCACCATTGGAACCGGTGTCTTCCGGCTCAGCTTTGACGCTCGTATGATAGTCTGCGAAATTATCCTGCAGGATATTTTCAAAAGCCTTATCCGCCTCACTGGTTGTATCCGGTGCGGCAGCTTCATTCACACTGATCGTGCTGAAAATTTCTGCAAATTCTGATTCGAGACTGTTCAGCCCCGTTTCTTTAACATCATCGCCATAGCTGACCTCAGGCAGATCGAGCGCCTGTGTCTGCTCAACCTTGTTTTCCGACACAACAACGGATTCAATTTCCGGTGCCGGTACAAACGGCTTGGAGGCTGCACTCTGAGCAGGCTGATAGGCCGGAATCTCCGGTTCATCATTCAGATCAAGATCAAGCGGCAGTTCTTCCGATGCTTCTGCAACAGCGAAATCATCGGCAGGCTGCAGGTCTTCATCGAATGAAAAATCGAAATCATCATTGCTGAAGAAATTATCCGCCGCAGCCGGTTCTTCATAAGCCGGTTCTTCATAGGAGGCTGCAGCAGGAGCAGTGTCACGCACAGGCTGCGAAGCATAGGAAGACGGAACAGCTGCAATCGTATCCGCAAAGCTGCTGACAGTGCGTTCTGTTGTACCTGCAGCAGCTGCGGTTGCAGTTGCTGCAGCCGGAGTCGCTGCACCGAATGTGTAGGAAGAATAACCGCGCACTGCATTATGGGCCAACGGAGCTACCGGCTCATTATATGCCAACGGAGCTTCCGGCTCATTATACGTCAATGGAGCCTCCGGCTCCGGTACATAAGGCTGCTCTATGGCCTGTTCTGCAACGGGCGCATTTTCTTCTGCTTCGTAGAAATCATCGCCGAAGTTGAAATTTTCAGTCTGTTGCTCTTCTTCAAAAGCGACTGCCTGTTCCGGCTCATAGGTTTCGGTTGTTTCTTCCGCGTAATCAGACTGTGATCTGGCACCGAACAGATCCGCGAAGGAACTGGCAACCGGAGCTTCAGCTGTATCAGCACTGTCCTCTTCCCAATTGGTCTGGGCGCTGGCTGTGCGGTTTGGCAAACGGCTCAGATCGGGAGCTGCAAAGAACTCATCATCAATCTGATCGTAATTCTGCACAGGTGCAGCCTGCGTATAATCATCCTCGCCCTGAGCATAATGATCCGCAACCGGCTCCTGACCGTCGAAATCGGCAACAGCAGGGGCAACCTCAATGGACGGCGCATCAAACAATGGTTCGATATCGGTTAGCGGAACAACTTCATCCTCATAAGCGGCGACCGGATCAGCATAGGCCGCTGCTTCTGTTGTTGCTTCAAACGGTGCCTGATAAGCATAATTATCCGTCTGAGCCGGTGCCGCAGCAGGTGCTTCATCCTGCAGCAGGAATGAAAGCTCATCCTCAAAGCTGGTATCAGACTGCTGTGCTGCATTCACAGGGCGGTAAGCCTCGTTTTCCGCAAAAACATTGTCATAGCTCTGGGCAACAAATTCCTGTTGCGGCTCACGGCCGATATCAGAAAAATCGAAATCTTCTGTATTCAGTTCAGGCAGATCAAAATCCTGAGCGGCCTGCTCTTGCGAAACATTGGCCGCGACTTCCGAATATTCAGGCGTATGGGAACCATAGCCCGCCTGATAAGGCTGGGCATACTGGTTCTCCTGATAATACGGCTCGGCAGCAACCTGCGGAGTGGCTTCCGGTTCAAAGCTCTGGCTAAGCTCATTTTCCAGCGAAGAGAAATAATCTTCATTCGCAGCCTGCACAGGCTCTGAAAATGCTGCATCCTGAGGCAGATCGGAATAGGCCTCATAATAAGCATTCTGTGGCTCAGCAGCCGTATAATCCTGCTCCTCCGCATAATATTGCGGAATATCCTGCTGAAAGGCAGGCTGGGACTGTTCCGGTGCTTTTTCTTCTGCATAGGCACGCTGTAACGGCGCATAGCCGGTAAAGCGCGGCTCGACAGCCTGCTGGTAAGAGCGGCTCTCAGTAGCTGTCTGCTGAACAGGACTGAACGCTTCATCCTGCGGCTGGAAATTGCTGGCTGGCTGAGCCGGTTCAGCAGCGAAGTCCGCCGCGAATTCAGCGTCGAAATCTGCCATCAGTTCCCGCTCAAGGCTCATCTCGGAGGACATTTCCGGTTCAGCCTGCGCATTCTGCATATTTTTTTGTTCTGCCGGTTCATCAAAGCCAAAAATGCGCGACAATTCAAACAGCGGATCATTATCCCGCGCCGATTCGTCGCGAATATCACTGTGATTCTGATTGCGGCCCGTCACGCTACTGTCAGTCATGGCGTTTTCCTAATTTCAACTGGAGCGCCCGCCGACGTCTCCCTAATCATTGCTAATATAGCAAGGCAATGTGGGCAAAACTTGACAGTAGTTTCCTGCAAAAACGGCACGAAAACGCAGCAAATGCGCCTTTCGTGCCGGTCTTTACCTGAATATCAGAGGCGGTAACTTAAACCGCCCTCACTCTATTCAGCGCATTTCTGTCGGAGCATCCGCGCCGATAATCGACAATCCGGATACCAAGACATCAGAAACAACCTGCACCAGCCCTAACCTGGCAAGTGACAAGTTTGTATCGTTAACCTTAATAAAACGTAAGTCCGGGTTGTCCGAGCCACGATTCCACTGAGAATGGAACGCACTTGCGAGGTCATAGAGGTAAAATGCGAGCCTGTGCGGCTCCTGATGGATAGCCGCAGTCTCAATCAGACGCGGATATTCCGCGAGCTTACGCACCAGCGCCACTTCGCTCTCATCGGTGAGCAGAGACAGGTATTTTGCCGCCTCTTCACGCTCGATTTTTTCCAGACCAAGCTGCTCTTTCGCCTGACGGAAAACCGAGTTCGCACGCGCAGATGCATATTGCACGTAGAATACCGGATTGTCTTTGGACTGTTCCGTCACCTTGGCAAAGTCAAAGTCCAGCGACGCGTCATTTTTGCGGTAAAGCATCATGAAACGCACAGCATCGGAACCAACTTCATCCACCACATCGCGCAGTGTGATGAACTGGCCTGAACGCTTGGACATACGTACCGGCTCGCCATCACGGAACAGTTTGACCATCTGGCAGATCAGCACGGTCAACTCGGCCTTACCTTCAGCAACAGCCTTGGCCACCGCTTCCAGACGCTTGATATAGCCGCCATGATCCGCACCGAGGACATAAATCATTTCCTCAAAACCGCGATCAAACTTGTTTTTGAAGTACGCAACGTCAGCAGCAAAGTATGTGAAGCTGCCGTCAGACTTAACCAGCGCACGATCCATATCATCGCCGACTTCAGTTGAACGGAGCAATGTCTGCTCACGATCTTCCCAATCATCCGGCAGCTGACCTTTTGGCGGCGGCAGCTTGCCTTTATAGACATGGCCTTTGAGCGTCAGATCATTGATCGCGGTGCGGATCAGCTTGGCATGGTCAGCATGAAGGCTGCGCTCAGAGAAGAACAGGTCATGATGCACATTGAGGGAGGCCAGATCATCGCGGATCAGCGCCATCATGGCATCAATCGCACGGTCTTTTACCAGTGGCAGAACTTCTTCTTCCGGCTTTTCCAGCAGCGATGTGCCAAATTCTTTAGCCAGTGCCTGACCAAGCGGCACCAGATAATCGCCCGGATAAAGACCGGCAGGAATTTCACCAATATCTTCGCCCAGCGCTTCGCGGTAACGCAGCATCACGGATTTGGCGACAACATCAATCTGCGCACCGGCATCATTGATGTAATATTCTTTAGTTACGTCATAACCGGCAAATTTCAGCAAATTGGCCAGCACATCGCCGACAACCGCGCCACGGCAATGGCCGACATGCATCGGACCGGTCGGGTTAGCGGAAACATATTCCACATTGACCTTGCGCATACCGCCCATTTTTGAACGGCCGTAATCGGTGCCTTCTGCCAGCATAACGCCCAGCTGACGCTGCCAGTAATCATCATTCAGACGCAGATTGATAAAGCCCGGACCCGCCACATCAACGGATGCAACATCCGCATCGCCTTTCAGCGCTTCAGCAATTTTTGCTGCCAGTTCACGCGGATTGCTGCCAACCGCCTTGGAAAGCACCATGGCCGCATTGGTGGAAATATCACCATGTGTGGCATCACGCGGCGGCTCAACACCAACACGGGAAACATCCAGTTCACCACCGTCTTTGTCTTTCAAACCAAGATCTTGCAGTGTCTTTTTAATTTTAACGTCGAAATCAGCAAAGATATTCATAATCTGTCCTGTCGGAACATAAATGCGGAGCAAGCCGCAATTCACATTCAATCAATTGAACGTCATGCAATGGGGAAGCTCAGCGCCTCGCAAATCACACAGTCAGAAATGGCAGTTTTGCAGCCCGTTTAAGCCAAGTCGGGCGTATGGTCAAACAATCGTCGGTGTTCACGCACGGCATAATTATCAGTCATACCTGCAAGGAAATCCGCAATCTGGCGCGCAAAGGCTGAAGTCTCGTTACCGGCAATCCCTGCCCGCCAGTCGGCAGGCATCGCATCCGGCGCCGTCATATAAGCATCGAACAGGTCTTTCACGACCTGATCGGCATTTTTGCGGATCGGCACGACCTGTGCGTTGAAATAGAGATTCCGGTAGAGAAACTTCTTCAAGGTTTTCTCGGCAATCGCCATATCCGGCGAAAAGCCCACCATCATCTCACTGGCCGCACGCACATCATCCACACTCTGCGGATTGAATTTTTTGATCTGATCCTGCGCATGCGCAATCACATCTTCAACCATACGGGTGATCTGCCGGCGCATCAGTTCATGGCCACGACGCACCGGATCAAGCTTCGGATAAAGGCGTTGCACTTCCTGCAGAATATCGCGGGTCAGCGGCACTTCTTCCAGTTGCTCGAGCGTGAGCAGACCGGAACGCAAACCATCATCAATATCATGGGCATTATAGGCAATATCATCGGCAATGGCCGCACATTGCGCCTCAAGACTGGCAAAGCCTGAAAGCTCCAGATCAAAACGCTCATTATATTTGAGGATCGACCCCGGAACCGGCTCCCCATCCGAATAAGCGCCGGTCAGCGGGCCGTTATGTTTGACCAGCCCTTCCAGCGTTTCCCATGACAGGTTGAGACCGTCAAATTCCGCATAGCGTTTTTCCAGCAAGGTCACGATGCGCAGCGACTGCGCATTATGATCAAAGCCGCCATAATCCGCCATTTTCTCATTCAGGGCATCTTCGCCCGTATGGCCAAACGGCGTATGACCGAAATCATGCACCAGCGCCACGGCTTCAGCCAGATCTTCATCCAGCCGCAATGCACGCGCCAAAGCACGGGCAATCTGCGCCACCTCAATCGTGTGGGTCAGCCTTGTGCGGTAATGGTCGCCTTCATGGGCGATAAACACCTGTGTCTTGTGCTTTAATCGTCGGAAAGCAGTCGAATGGATAATACGGTCGCGGTCACGCTGATAAGGCGTGCGTGTTCGGCTCTCGGTCTCATGCACCAGGCGTCCGCGCGTTTGCGCAGGGTCGCATGCATAAGGAGCACGTTCACGATAGCCGAAACCAATACTGTCCATCATTCTTCCTGTTATGATTTGTGTTTCATCAACCAAAATCCGCAAGCTTGCGCAAAGCACATCTGGCCTTTCGCAACAATTGCACTCTGCTGCATTATCATGATTGCAGTGCAAAATAACAGGTTTGATATGCAGTGCAGTATAAAACTTTAGGGCAAATGACGTGTGACAGGAGATTGCGCCCTCTGCCCTGCTGACCTATATTATAGTCCTATCAACATATATCCTGTGCGGAACTTGAACCGCCCATGATTTTAAGGTGACTATTATGACGGACATTTCCGTATCGGATGCGGCGGCCAAACGCATTGTCAAAATTCTGCAAAAGCAAGCCGACAAATCAGCCCTGCGTATTTCCGTTGAGGGCGGCGGCTGCTCAGGCTTTTCCTATAAATTCGATCTCGTCAGCGATACCAACGATGATGATCTGATTATTGAAAAAGACGGTGCCAAAGTGCTGATCGACAGCATTTCCGTGCCTTATATTGACGGTTCGGTTATTGATTTCATTGACGATCTGATGGGACAGTCCTTCCAGATCAACAATCCGAATGTCACATCATCCTGCGGCTGCGGTGTCAGTTTCGCAATCTGACCGGTTTCTGCCATGAATAGCTGCCGCATGATCTGAAATGCGGCAGATTTTTTATAAAACTCACTACGGGGATACGTCTTTGAAAATTGCCACATGGAACATTAACGGTGTCAAAGCACGTATCGAAAATCTGCTGCACTGGTTGCAGGAATGCCAGCCGGATGTCGCCTGTCTGCAGGAAATCAAATCTGTAGACGATCTGTTCCCGCGACTGGAAATTGAAGCCCTCGGCTATCACGTAGAAACCCACGGTCAGAAAGGCTTTAACGGCGTTGCCATTCTCTCGAAGGTCTCGCCGGTTGAAGTCAATCGCGGGTTGCCGGGGGATGACAGCGATGAGCAGGCACGTTTTATCGAAGCCGTATTCACCACTGAAAAAGGTGTGATCCGTGTCGTCTCGCTCTACCTGCCAAACGGCAATCCGGTTGATACGGAAAAATACCCGTATAAACTCGGCTGGATGCAGCGTCTGGAAGACTGGGCGAAAACCCGTCTGGAACTGGAAGAACCGCTGGTGCTCGCCGGTGACTATAATATCATCCCCCAGCCGATTGATGCCAAACATCCGGAAAACTGGGTAAATGACGCGCTGTTCCTGCCCCAGAGCAAACAGGCATTCCGTCGTCTGGAAAATCTCGGTTTTTATGATGCGATCCGCAATGTCAGCGATGAGCAGATGTTCTCATTCTGGGATTATCAGGCCGGTGCATGGCAGAAGAATAACGGTATCCGCATTGACCATCTGATGCTATCGCCGGAAGCTGCCAATCTGCTCGATGGTGCGGAAATCGAGAAACACACACGCGCATGGGACAAACCGTCTGACCATGTGCCGGTTGTTATTCAGCTTAGCTGCTGAAATAAATTATCTCAAAGATTAGAAGACCATAGCGCCGCAAACTGAATCATTTTGCTAAGTTGCGGTGCCTGCACAACTGTTTCTACCCAGCGTTAGTGCTGGCCGACGAGTGCAATCGCATTACGGCGGTCAGCCTCACCGGCAACCGAAAACGCCTGTTCCTGCATCGCACGGATCCATTCGCAATCCTGATCCGAACAACGCTCAAAAGCAGCAGTCAGCATCGCAAGACCGCGAACGGTTTTGCCAGCCTGAAACAGCATATTGCCAAGCATAGCCTGCGCATTGGCATTGCCTTTTCTGGCAGCCAGTTGGAACCATCGTGCAGCCTGCGTTTTGTTCTTTTCTACCCCGTCACCTTTGAGCAGCATAGCGCCAAGCTCATACTGGGCAGTGGAGTCACCAAAATTGGATGCGGCCTGCACATAGAGATCACGGGCCATATCGGGATTGGAATTTACAGGAGTGCCGGGAATACCGCGCTTGAGATAGCGCGCCATCTGCACCAGTGCACCGGCTACATAAGATTCGTTCTGCGAACCCGGCTCTGCGCCTTCATGGACGATTTTTTCAAAAATTTTATAGGCTTCGTAATCGTTTTCCGGAACACCGTCGCCCTGAGCATACATGCTCGCCAGTTTCCAGTTCGCACCCGGATGTCCCTGATCTGCCGCATAGCGCAGAGCTTTCAGCGCTTCATCCTTATGGCCGTTCTTAAAGGCGGATACCCCGAATTTGAAAACCTCAAACGGATTGCTCTTCTTTTCCGCATTGTCCGGAATATCAAAAGCAAACGCGCTGCTGCACACCAGATAGAGTGCAACACCGGCTCCACACACAGAATACGCGATTTTCTTAAACGACCCGATCACGACAGCATTCTTTCATTATCGTTTGCCAAAATAACTTTGGTAAAGGACAAGTTAACAAGATGAGAAAAACTAGCCATTTTTTCAGGCAAGATTGCGACCTGTGAATAAAGTCGGCTAAACAGATTTCCTTCAGCAGAGCCCGCACCTGAAGTCATCATGCAAGACTGCACGCTAACCTGCGGATTTTTTTGAAAAAAACTATAATTCTGCAATTACCGACCTCAATGAAGGGCAAAGATTGTTTCACATTTTGTCAGGACTAAACTTTGCCTGCCTCCTATCGGTGCTCCGCATTTATGGCGGGAAATAGGCCAAGTTCGTCTCCGTGAACCTTAGCGCGGCTGAAAGGTAAATACTGTTACCAAAACAACACAAATTTACGCTGATATATAAAATTGCCCGCTCAAAACCACGAAACAATCCGGTTTCAGAGCGTCATAGTTGTCATCCCGTTGCGAAATATAGTTAAGCAAGTGATTATAAATCTTGGTTTTATAGAGAAGCAGGATTTTCTGAAGAATCGCTGTCCAGAATCGATTCTCTGTTTGTCAGCAGAGATACAGATACGATTTCAGCCGTGCTTGCGATAATCCTCTTTTCTTCAGGCAACAGCGCCTTATAGTCCGCCTCATGAAACCATCTGCTTCGAGGCGCAGACCTCAATCTTACAGACGTCAGCCGCAGCGCCGCAGTCATCGCAGGCACTATCGCAAACCCTATTCCTTCCTTCGCCGGTCAGGGATTGTGACTGCACTGCTGTTACTGGGCATATATGCATTGATGCAGTCTTTTATGCCGCAATGGGCAGAGACTGTCTCCGGCAGCAATCAGCCGCGTCAGCCTGTTCGTGCAGACAAGAATGAAACCCTTCCTGCGCAACTGAGTGGTCGCGGCGGCGGCCTGCATATTTACGACGGTGATACAATTGCCATACAGGGACAGCGCATAAGGCTGAAAGGCATGGATACGCCGGAAACCCAACAGAATTGTAATATTGACGGTAAAGATTATAGCTGCGGCCGCAATGCGACTGCGGAATTACGCCGCCTGATCGGCAATCAGACTGTTACCTGCACAGTGGACGGACGCGATCAGTATGACCGCATCCTTGCCTTCTGCAAAGCCGGAGAGACAGATCTCAACCGCACGATGATCGAGCAAGGCTGGGCAGTGTCCTACGGCCTCTATCAGCGTGAGGAAGCACAGGCACGCAAGAATAAACGCGGATTATGGGCGGGGGAATTTGAACGCCCCGGCAAATGGCGGCGGGAAAATCAGTCGCGCTAGAGCATTTCACAGTCAAGTTGGACCAACTTGACGGCTGTGATAATGCGACCAAACAAAGACACTAGAGCGAGTGACATGAGTACACTTAAGTGCGACACGCTCTAGAATGAGCGTAACCGGAGCAACCAGTAATATGGCAACGGCATTGCAGACGCTGCAACATCAGATCAATGACTGCAGAATTTGTCGCGATCAGCCGCTTGGTCCACGTCCGCTGGATCATGAGCCAAGGCCGGTATGTATCTCCTCCCCGACAGCCAGAATTGCCATATGCGGTCAGGCACCGGGTATCCGTGTGCATAATACCGGCATTCCGTTTAACGACCCCTCCGGTGTGCGGTTGCGCCAATGGCTCGATGTGACGCCGGAAGAGTTTTATGATGCAGAGCGCTTTGCGATCATTCCCATGGGTTTCTGCTTTCCGGGCTATGACAAGCATGGCGGCGACCTGCCCCCGCGCCGTGAATGTCGCCTGACATGGCATGACCGGCTGTTTGATCTCATGCCGCAAATCGAGCTGATTATTGCTATCGGCAGCCATGCGCAGACATATCATTTGGGGCGCAATCCTACCTATCGCGAATATTTGCTGGCGCAGCAAAAACCGCTCAATATGACCGAGACTGTGAAAAACTGGCGGCGCTTTATCGAGAGCAATCAGAATGACGGCCCTGCTGTACTGCCGCTGCCGCATCCGTCATGGCGAAACAGCGGCTGGCTGAAGCGTAATCCGTGGTTTGAAAACGAGCTTTTGCCGGTGCTTCGTCAAAAAATCCGGCCTTTATTGTCGAGATAAAAATAATTTCTAACTTAATGCAATTTGATAGTATTATATTCTTCGCGTTTAATCGCGCGCTCATCCATAAGGTATATAGTTTCAAAATTATACAATTCGGCGCTTAATGTGAGGCAAAATGGACAGACTTGACAGAAAAATTCTCCGTCTGTTGCAGGAAGATGCAACGCTGGCAGTAGCAGATATTGCCAAAAAAGTTGGCCTGTCCACCACCCCGTGCTGGCGCCGTATTCAGAAACTGGAAGAAGACGGCATTATCAAACGCCGCGTCGCTGTGCTTGATCCGGTCAAGATCAATGCGCGTGTCACAGTCTTTGTTTCGGTGCGCACCAGCTCTCACAGCCATGAATGGCTGAAGCGTTTTGCTGAAGTCGTGCAAGAATTTCCGGAAGTGGTGGAATTCTACCGTATGAGCGGCGATATTGATTATCTGCTGCGCGTTGTAGTGCCGGACATTGCCGCCTATGACGCTTTCTACAAGCGCCTAATCAGCAAAATCGAAATCCGCAATGTTTCTTCATCTTTTGCGATGGAGCAGATCAAATATACGACAGAACTGCCGCTGGATTATATGGTGCTGGATAAAGACGGTAACTAAAGCGCATCCCGAAAAGTGTGAAACGGTTTTCGGAACAAGATGCGCGAAATATAAACAGACAGAGCATTTCCCGTATTATAATTCCAAAAGGAAATGCTCGGCTCCACAAAAAATGGCACTATCCCACGGCAAGGATAGTGCCACTTATGCTACAGGCGACATGAAACACCGGCCAATATAAATTGTAAAAAACGCAGCGGATATACCAGCGTAAATACATCCTTCGGCTGACTTCTCAGCAAATATTACTTTGAGTAAAATTGCCGCCCGTCCTTAAAAACGCTCATGCTCTAATATGTATATGCTTAAAAAAGCGACAGGCCGTGCACAACCGCAATTAGTTGCAGTATTGGCAACTTTTTTCCTTGCAGCTTATAATTATTATGCAGATACAAAAAAATCCGGCGCGCTCACACGGCCGGATTTTTTATTTCTGAGACTGTGTTTCGAATTACGAAACGCTGCGGCCGTTCATACCGGCATCTTCAGCGGTTGCCATAGAGACATGGCATTGAGCAGCGGTTTTCACCAGACCGGCAGCAAGCGCAGCACCTGTACCGGAACCAAGGCTGATATTCAGATCAAGCAATGGTGCCTTCCCCATTTTCTCCAGCAGCAAGCGATGTCCCGGCTCGGAAGACACGTGGGAGAACAGGCAATGATCCAGCGCATCACCATTCATCGCCAGCAGAATGGCTGCGGCGGCACTGGCGACATAACCATCAATCAGCACCGGAATTTTCTCGGCACGCGCGGCCAGAATTGCACCGGTGATCGCAGCCAGTTCACGGCCACCTAGACGACGCAGCACTTCCAGCGGATCACGCAGATTACCTTCATTGAGGGCAACGGCTTTTTTCACCGCAGCAATTTTTGCAGGCAACACACTTGCATCTTCACCGGCCGCCAGTGACACCCAGTCCTCAGCCTGACCGCCAAACAGCGCCAGAGAAATCGCAGCCGCAATGGTTGTATTGCCAACGCCCATTTCACCGATGCACAGCAGATCCGTACCACCGGCAATTGCTTCCATGCCAAAAGCCATAGTTGCAGCGCAAGTGCGCTCATCCATCGCCGCAGTCACGGTAATATCCTCAGTCGGATGCTCCAGCGCCAGATCAAAGACCTTCAACCCCAGATCATTGGCTATGCAAATCTGGTTGATGGCAGCGCCGCCGGCAGCAAAATTATTGACCATATCCATAGTCAGCGATTGCGGCTGCGAGCTTACACCCTGCACCAGCACACCATGATTACCGGCAAAAATTGCCACCAGAGGACGCATGATCTGCGGCTTGGCTTTACCGCTCCATGCAGCCAGCCATTCCGCGATCTCTTCCAGACGCCCGAGTGAGCCGACAGGTTTGCTCAAACGCGCTTCACGTTCACGCACCGCTTCGCTGGCGAATTCGCTCGCTTCCGGAAGCTGGCTGATAAGTTCACGAAAATCATCAAATGGCAGTCCGCTGGTACTCACGTTATCAAATCCGTCTTTTAGCCGTAGTGGGGGAAATTCATCTGCGCCTGCTATACGCCCTGCTCACAGTTTTTCAAAGTGCAGAAAAATGAAATTATTGTGCCCGCAGGCCAAAGCCTCCATATAAAGACATACCCTGCTTCGGCAGGATCATCCGACAGTCTCAGGAACAATGACTTCATGAACCGTTTATTCTGGCTGGTTATCGCAGCAATTGCCATTCTCCTGCTCGTTCTGATCGTCAATGACGAGAGCGGCACAACACTCGGCCTTGCCAATGATGATTTTGCCGATGCGGCCTATATGAGCATTTTCGGCATTGTCGTGGCTGCCGGTTTGCTGGGTTCCGGTATTCCGCTCAATCATATGATGCGCAATATTGCGATTTGGGCGGTGATTATTCTCGGTCTCGTCACCGGCTATCAATATCAGTATGAACTGACCAACATTGCCAATCGCGTCACCGCTGGGCTGATACCGGGCAATGCAATCAGCGGAAATAGTGTTGATGGTGCTGAAACTGTCAGTATCGGTCAGTCGTCCAACGGTCATTTTGAAGTCAATGCTCTGGTGAACGACCAGCGCGTGCGCTTCATGGTCGATACCGGTGCCTCCACAATCGTGCTGACACAGGCTGATGCTGAAAAAGTCGGTATTGATGTCAGCGGCCTCAGCTATACGAATCCTGTCAGCACAGCCAATGGCCGCACCATGGCTGCATCAGTACGGTTGCAGGAAATCCGCATCGGCAATATCACCCGCCAGAACCTGCGCGCACTGGTTTCACAGGAAGGCCAGCTCAGCGGCAGCCTGCTGGGTATGAATTTCATGAACAGCCTGAGTGCCTATACTGTGCAGCGCGATCAGCTGATCCTGACCGACTGAAAAAGCCGTCAAGCTGGACAGGCCGGTCTTTAACCATTATGTCCGCGCAGAAACATCCGCAGAGAAGACGCCGTAAAGAAGATCATTGTGACCAGACCAGAAAAACTCTATGCCGCCAAAACCTTTTCCATCGCGCCTATGCTCGACTGGACGGACAGGCATTGCCGTTTTATGCACCGTCTGCTCACCCGTCATACTTTGCTCTATACGGAAATGGTAGTCGCCGATGCTGCCATCCATGGCAAGCGTGACCGCCTGCTCGGCTTCTCGGAACAGGAACATCCTGTCGCTCTGCAACTTGGCGGCTCTGATCCGGTGAAACTTGCCGAGGCCGCTAAAATCGGCGAATCCTTCGGCTATGACGAGATCAATCTCAATGTCGGCTGTCCGTCAGACCGCGTGCAATCGGGCGCTTTCGGTGCCTGCCTGATGCTGACACCGCAACTGGTGGCAGACTGCGTTGCGGCCATGAAACAGGCCGTGAAAATTCCGGTAACGGTGAAATGCCGTATCGGCGTGGATGATCAGGATCAGGAAGCCGCACTCTCAGACCTTAGCCGCATGGTGATTGCGGAAGGCGCAGATGCACTATGGGTCCATGCACGTAAAGCATGGCTGCAGGGACTATCGCCGAAAGAAAACCGCGATATCCCGCCGCTGGATTATGATCGCGTTTACCGCCTGAAACAGGATTATCCGCAGCATTTTGTCGGCATTAATGGCGGGATTACCAGCCTTGATGACACCACAACCCATTTGCAGCATACAGACGGCGTGATGATGGGTCGAACGGCTTATCACACACCGATGGTGCTGCGCGATGTGGATCGCCTTGTTTATGGCGATGAAACCGCACCGATGTCGATGGAAGACGTACTGGATGTGATGTGTGATTATGCTGACCGGCACATTGCGGATGGCGGCCGCCTTGCGCATATCAGCCGCCATATGGTCGGGCTGTTTCAAGGTCAGGCGGGTTCGCGCCGCTGGCGGCAAATTCTCTCGACAGATGCCACACGCAATGATGCGGACAGCAAGATCATCCGCAAAGCCTATCAGGTGATGACTGAAACCGCTGCCGAGGTGGAAGAAAACAACGCCGCCCGTGCGGAACAGGCGGCGGAATAATTGCAACTATTCTGCAAATATAAAGTGCAGACCTAATCTGTCTTATGGTGAGACGAAAATTGTGCCTTTTGAGAACCGGAGCGCAGCGTACTTATAGTACGTGAGCACCGGAAGCGGAAAAAGGTGCAATTTGCAGGCCACCAGAGGGCCGATTTAGCTGACTCTGGTGCCGGAGCGCCAGACTGAGCGCACCACCGGCACATCGTCAATGGCGTGAACGCGCACGAGATCGGCACGCAGGCCTTCTGCGATTGAGCCGCGATCTGTCATACCGACAGCTTTTGCCGGATTGGTGCTGACCATGCGAATAGCCTGCGGCAGATCAATATGCTCGACCACATGAGCAAGGTTGAAAGCCCCCTGCAACATGCTGAAAGGGATATAATCCGACGAGATAATATCCAGATAGCCTTTTTCGGCCAGTTCCAGAGCAGAGACATTGCCGGAATGGGAGCCGCCGCGCACGACATTCGGCCCGCCCATCATCACGCCGATACCGTTGGAGTGCGATGCCGCAGCGGCTTCAACCGTTGTCGGGAACTCGGCAACCGCCACACCATGCGCCACGGATTCATCAACATGGGCTTGCGTCGCATCATCATGGCTTGCCAGCATAATGCCGTTGGCATGGCAATAATCAGCAATCAGCGCACGGTTTTTCGCGGAGTTGCGCTGTGATTCACCAACCCGGCGGTCACAATAGACCTGATAATCGTCTTCGCTGACTTTGTTCTTGCGCATGAAATAGATGCGGTAAGATTCCATATCCGGAAACTGCCGCTGCCCCGGTGCGTGATCCATCAGGGATGCAAGACGCACACCCGATGCGCCACGCAGCTGCTCAAACGCACTGATACAATCATTGGAGGAAACTTCGCAGCGCAGATGCAGATAATGCTCGGCGCGCAAACGGCCTTTGCTTTGCGCCGCCTGCAACGCATCTGCCAGCAATAGCATGTCGTCAATCACGACTTCGCATTCGCCGTCATGGCCAACGCGCAGTGCATCAAAAACCGTGGTAATTCCCGAGGCGGCGATCTGCGCATCATGCGCCTGAATAGCCGCCAGCGGGTTCCAGCGCACTTTCGGTCGTGGTGCATAATGACCTTCAAGATGATCCGTATGCAGCTCCACCAGACCGGGGATCAGATAATCCCCGTGCATATCCTTACCCGATGCCGAGATTGTATTATCAATCGCAGCAATCTTTCCGTCGCGCATGACAACGGTGCCCCTGATAATTTCATCAAGCAGCACGATCCGTGCATTGGTCAGAATTGTTTCGGCAGATTTACTTTGGTTTGGAGCGGACATATCTTCTCTTAAAGTTTTAAATAACTATTCAGCCGCGGCTTTTTCCAGCTGCAATTCCGCTGAGACCGTATTCTGCGCAGCAACCGGCTTACCCGTCAGCGGGTGAAGCGAGTGCACTTCAAATGGTACACCTGATTCTGCCTCGGTAAACAGAGCCAGATTGGTGATTTTGACCGGTTCATTCAGCACCGGCGCGAAAAACTCTTCCAGCACATTACGCACATGCGCCTGCTTCTCCTCAGGCACTGCGCCGGTCAGGGTCATATGAAAGCGGAACTGCTCGAACACATAAGGATAGCCCCACTGGTCGAGATTGGCACGGTGTATAGCATCCATCTTCTCGGGCTTGCGCTTAGCCAGTTCCTGCGCATTCAGCGGCGCACGAAAGCGCTCAAAATGCACCACCACATCATTGGCCAGCTGCTGAAGTTCCGCACAAGGTTCGGATACGACCAGCGCAAAGAAAGGTCCGATCTGCGAAACTTTGAGCTTAGGCATCTGCACAGCCTGATAGCTGGAGGCAAAATGCATCATCGCAGAGAGAAGCTGGTGTTCTTCATAATCATCATGCAGGCGAAACGGTGCTTTCAGCGTCGCATGAAAACCGTAGCGGCGAGGCTCTTCAGTCAGAGCACTGACCTCATCAGGGCTGACGGAACCAATCACCGGCGTGCGCACAACCATACCGTTAAAAGCATTGCGGCCGAGCCAGTTTGCAGCCACCCGCAGCAACGGATCATGAGCAGAAGGTGTGAAATATATTCCGTATCGCATAAAAATCCCTTTTTCACAGGTTTACGAACCGGCATGTCAGACGGTGTCATACCATGCTTTGCCATAAGTGGCCTGATGATGCGGGCTCTATACCCTCACAGTCCGCACCTATTATGACAAGATGCTGAAAAAACGCCTCAATACCCAAAAAACTGAAAAACACCGAACAGGTTTTTTACAAAAAGACGTTTTGAATCAACAGAGTTAAACGTCTTTTGGTCAATCCGGCAATTACCTTGGTAAAATAGGTCAGAAAAGATTTCCGATAACTGCCAAAAATCTCAGCCTGAAACGGATGGCATTGATATCCATATGCCATCCGGCGATTTAAAATATGCTCAGGCTTACAGGCCTAATCCGCCGATGCAGACATATTTGGTGTCGAGATAGTCTTCGATTCCCTGATGTCCGCCTTCTTTGCCAAGACCGGACTCTTTCAGACCACCAAACGGTGCCTCAACGGTTGAGATCAGTCCTTCATTAACGCCGACGAGACCATATTTCAGCCCTTCCATCACACGGAAAGCGCGGCCGAGATCCTGCGTATAGAAATAGCAGGCAAGGCCGTATTCGGTATTATTGGCCTGTTCGATCACATCTTCTTCGGATTTGAATTTATAAACCGGTGCAACAGGGCCGAAAATCTCTTCCTTGGTGAAACGCATACGCGGTCTGGCATCGGCAATCACAGTCGGCTCGAAATAGCTGCCGCCCAGTGCGTGGCGCTTACCGCCGGTGACGATGCGGCCGCCTTTTTTGGTCGCATCAGCGATGAATTCTTCAACTTTCTCGACCGCATTCATATCAATCAGCGGCCCCTGCTGGGTACCGGAATCCATACCATTGCCGACTTTAAGCTGCTCCACAGCTTCCGTAAATTTCTCAACAAAGCGGCTGTAGATTTTGGATTGTACGAAGAACCGGTTGGTACAAACACAGGTCTGGCCGGAATTGCGGAACTTGGCCGCAATCGCACCGGCAACCGCGCGATCCAGATCAGCATCATCAAATACGATAAACGGCGCATTGCCGCCCAGTTCCATCGAGACTTTTTTGACAGTGCCTGCTGTCTGCTTCATCAGCAGCTTGCCGATTTCAGTCGAGCCGGTGAAGGTCAGTTTGGCAACCTGCGGATTGCGGGTCAGTTCGCCCCCGATTTCGCTGGCAGAACCGGTGAGAATATTAACCACACCTGCCGGAATACCTGCTTCTTCACACAGCACGCCCCATGCCAGACCGGAATAAGGTGTTTGCGTTGCCGGTTTCACCACGACTGTACAGCCCGTTGCCAAAGCAGGACCGATCTTGCGTGCCAACATGGAAGACGGGAAATTCCACGGTGTAATCGCCGCGACAACGCCCACCGGCTCTTTGGTCACCATAATACGGCGATCTGCCCAAGGGGACGGCACCACATCACCATAAACGCGCCGCGCCTCTTCCGCATACCACAGAATATAAGCGGCAGAGCTTGCTACCTCACCTTTGGCTTCCGTGAACGACTTGCCCTGCTCCATGGTCAGAATTTCAGCCAGTGCATCCTGATTGGCCAAAATCAGATCATGCAATTTGCGCATTTTCTGCGAGCGCTCATTGGCTGTGGTTTTGCGCCAGGTTTTAAAAGCTTGTGCAGCGGCTTCAATCGCGCGCGCAGTCTCTGCCTTACCGGATTTCGGGATTGTGCCGATCGCCTTGCCGGTCGCCGGATTCATAACATCGATCGTTGCACCGCTATCTGCAGCCACCCACTGGCCGCCGATCAGATTAGCCTGTTTGATAAACCGGCTGGTATTCGCATTCATAACTTCTCTCCTCACGACAATACATGCAATTACCCTCAAAATCGCATGCTTGTTTCCCGCTCAGATCAAGGGCTTTGGCGCGGATAATGTCAAGGGATCAGCGCGAAAAACCACCTCACCCCCAAACCGCCTGTGCCAGACCGATCCACATTGCCAGCGTAACGGCAGATGCGGCCGTCGCCAGCACCATCGAGGTTGAAGACAAGCCCTGCCCCACGCCGAATCGCGTGGCAATCAGATAGGAATTAACGCCTGATGGCAGCGCCGCAGCGGTAATCGCAACCTTAGCCGTCAAAGGCGGCAGCCCGACCAGCCATGCCATAGCAAAAACCACAGCAGGCATCAGCATCAGTTTGAAAGACGCATTCACACCGGCGGCAATCACATTGCCGGAAATACCGAATTTCTTCAGCCCCATCCCCATGGCAAACAGCGCCAAAGGCCCCGATACATCAGCCAGCATCGAAATCAATTGCATCGGCAATTGCGGAACCGACAGGCCGGAAAGGCGCACCAGCCAGCCCGCAAGAATGCCGATAACCAGCGGATTGCGCAGCAGAGACGTGATAAACTTAACCGCCGTATCATAGCGGCTGGTTTCACCGCTGATGATGCCGTCTTTGCGCAAAGCCCATTCATTCAGCATCAGCGATGCGGCCATCATCAGCGGCATATGAATGCTGATAATCAGCGAAATAATCACCAGCCCCGCCTCGCCGTAAATGCCGAGCATCAGTGGCATACCGAGAAAAACCAGATTGGAAAAAGCGCCGGTCACACCGGCGACCACACCTGCCCGCCGGTCGCGGCCGAACATGAAACTGATTCCGCAATGCGCAGCAGTCCATGCAACAACGACACCGGTGAAATAGACCAGCCACAATTCCCAAGGATTACTCGACTGAAAATCGGCGGTCATCATTGTGCGGAAAAGCAACAGCGGCGTAGAGACGACAAATACGAAATCAGCGAGACCGTCTCCGGTCGTATCGCTCAATATCTTCAGCCTCGCAAATAGGTAGCCAAGCATAATAATGCTGAAGATAATTGTAATTGTGGCCGCGAGACCCATATTTCACCATACTTATCTGCAATGCCGCGAAGAAATTATGCTTTAAAGCATTCTTGATTCCTGCGCAGATTTACAAATTTCTTGTAAATCGCCAAACTCTTGCTGATTTCTTCATAAATTTGCGCAATATGAAAGATCAGTCAGGGCATATTCTGAAAATTGCATAACGGTTTTCAGAATATAATATGTGTAAATTGATCCCCGCTTATCAGACAAGCTGTTGCAAAATGGCACAAGCGGAAGATCTTCATATTCTCAGGGTCTTACTCAGAGGGGGAATATATCTTTCCCTTTTGAGCGAAAAACGCTAGACACGCCCTGATTAAACAACGATGCCTGCTGGTTCGGGCCTGATACAAGGATTTTCAAATTGTCCTCAACATTTGACAAAGTAGCTGATATTATTGCTGAAACCAGCGAAATTGACCGCGCTTCCATTACGCCTGAAAGCCATACAATCGACGATCTGGGCATCGACAGCCTCGATTTCCTCGACATCGTTTTCGCAATTGATAAAGCTTTCGGTATCAAGATTCCTCTGGAACAGTGGACTCAGGAAGTGAACGAAGGCAAAGCAGATACTGAAGAATATTTCGTTCTGAAGAATCTCTGCGCAAAAATCGACGAACTCGTCGCTGCCAAACAGGCCTAATTTAAGTTAAATTGACGCGCAGTGTGGAAAACAAACCATACCGCGCGTCTTTTTACAGGCAGTGGTTTATAACCGCGTGTTATCTCAAACACGCAGTGCTTTATAAATGTGATTACAATCACAAAACATTGATCGCCGCTTGATGCGGCTTTTGTCATTGATAAGTATGTTTCAGAGATAAATCTGTCCCTGTCATAATTATACCACTGTCAAATCCTGCCTTCGGGTAAGTTACGACCGGAAATCAAGCGAGCAGCTCATGCACAGCAAAAAAGTTCTCATCACCGGCATCGGCCTCATCACCTCTCTGGGTGAAGGCGTGGAAGCCCATTGGTCTGCCCTCACATCAGCAGGGACGCAGCCGAAGCTCGATACAGAGAATTTCGCTCCTTACACAGTTCACCCGTTGGGCGAAGTTGACTGGTCTCAGCAAATTCCGAAGCGCTCCGACCAGCGTCAGATGGAAACATGGCAGCGTCTCGGCACCTATGCGGCAGGTCTTGCTTTGCAGGATGCCGGTATCAAAGAAAACGAAGCGCTTTGCTCCACAATGGATATGATCGTGAGCGCCGGTGGCGGTGAACGCGATATTAGCGTGGACACACAAATTCTCGATGCAGGTCGCGGTAATAATCAACCGGGTATTATGCTCAATGAAAAGCTCTCGACAGAACTGCGTCCGACGTTGTTTCTGGCGCAGCTTTCCAACCTGCTCGCCGGTAATATTTCGATTGTTCATAAAGTTACCGGATCATCGCGCACCTTTATGGGTGAAGAAGGCTCCGGTATTTCCGCTGTGGAAACCGCAGCAGCCCGCATCCGTACCGGCCAGAGTACCCATGCGCTCGTTGGCGGTTCTTACAATGCGGAGCATTTCGACATGCTGCTCGGACATGAACTCGGCGGCTTCCTGAAGTCCGACGGCTGGGCTCCGGTATGGGCACGTGAAGGCTCTCAGGGCGGCGGTATGATCACCGGCTCCGGCGGTATCTTCCTCGTTCTCGAAGAAGCAGAACACGCCAAAGCCCGTGGTGCTCGCGCCTATGGTGAGATTGCATCTATCTCCAGCGGTCAGATCCGCCGCGGCAAAGAAGACCTTACCGCAGCTGTTTCTGCGCTGATTGAAGACAATAGCTTTGTTGTGACCGGAGCATCCGGCGCCCATCAGCCGACAGCCGCAGAAAAAGCAGCTTTGAGCGCTAAATCTGCCAGCTATCGTGGCGTATCCGGCCTGTTCGGCCATATGCGTGAAGCACAATTCCCGCTGGCACTCGCACTCGCCGCGCTCAGCGTCTGGAAAGGCGAAGCTTTTGCTCCGCTTTCCGGTGATGAAACAGCACGCAGCGGTGCACTTGACCGCGCCACAGCACTGACCGTCGGAGCTACCCGCTCCGAAGGTGCAGCCATTATTGTAAAAGCTTGATCGCCGATTACAAGATCTAGGGGTCACCATGTCAAAATTTACCGATCATCTCGGCCGCCCTCTCGTAGCCATTACCGGTGCCGGTGTTGTTTCCCCGCTGGGAACCGGCAAGGAAGATAACTGGAACGCCCTGACCGGCGGTCAGTCCGGTATTCACGAAATCAACCGTTTCCCGACTGAAAACCTCAAGACCCGCATCGCCGGTACAGTAGATTTCCTGCCGGAAAGCACAATCGGCGCATCTGCTCTGTCTGAAAAACTGGCACGTCTTGCCGGTGAAGAAGCCATTGCCCAGTCCGGTCTGTCGGTTACAGATTTCGGCGGCCCACTGTTTCTGGCAGCGCCACCGGTTGAACTCGACTGGAAAAGCCGCTTTGCGCTGGATGCTTTGGTGAAAAATCAGGGTGAACCAAGCTATCAGCTGCTGCTGGAAGCCTGCCGCAACAATCCGCGTATGGACGAATTTAACACCACGCAGTTCGGCTATATTGCCGAGCGTCTGGCAGATATTTTCGGCACGCGCGGCCTGCCTGTAACCATGTCCACCGCTTGCGCATCGGGTGCTACAGCTATTCAGTCCGGCGTTGAAGCAATCCGTCGTGGTGAAAGCGACCGCGTTCTGGCCATTGGTACAGACGGTTCTGTTTCCGCCGAGGCGCTCATCCGCTTCTCGCTGCTTTCCGCTCTGTCCACCCAGAACGATCAGCCGCATAAAGCGTCCAAGCCGTTCAGCAAAGACCGTGACGGTTTTGCTATGGCTGAAGGCTCCGGCGCTCTGGTGATGGAATCGCTGGAAAGCGCCATTGCCCGTGGTGCAAAAATTCTCGGTATTCTCAAAGGCTGCGGCGAAAAAGCGGATGATTTCCACCGCACCCGTTCCAGCCCAGATGCTTCTCCGGCTATCGCTACTGTGCGCGCAGCCTTGGATGATGCCGGTCTGACGATTGACGATATCAGCTATGTCAACGCGCATGGCACATCGACACCGGAAAACGACAAGATGGAGTATCACACTCTGTCCTCCGTCTTCGGTGAACGCATCAGCTCTATTCCGGTCTCTTCCAACAAGTCGATGATCGGTCATACGCTGACTGCTGCCGGTGCAATTGAAGCCGTGTTCTCGCTGCTGACTATTCAGACCGGAACACTGCCGCCGACCATCAATTACGACAATCCTGATCCGGCAATCGCGCTTGACGTGGTGCCGAATGTAAAACGGGATGCCAATGTTACTGCCATTCTGTCGAATTCTTTCGGCTTTGGCGGTCAGAATGCCAGCCTCGTGGTTGCAGCGCATCAATAAGCGCGCAACTCCGTACAGGCACTCAAAATTTAATAAGGATAGAACTCAAACATGCGCGCATTACAGCTCCTCGATGACCGCCGCTTGGAAATCACCGACATTCCGGCTCCTGAAAAGCCGGGCTTTGGTGAAGTTACCGTCAATATCAAAGCGGTTGCCCTCAACCATATCGACGTATGGGGCTGGCGCGGCATGGCTTTTGCCAAACGCAAAATGCCGCTGGTGATCGGCGCGGAAGCTTCGGGCGTTGTCACCGCAATCGGTGAAGGCGTATCCAATGTTCTGCCGGGTCAGCTGGTGTCGATCTACGGCGCCCGTACCTGTGGTCTGTGTAAAGCCTGCCGCGAAGGCCGTGACAATCTTTGCGAACATGTTTCCGGTGTTCATGGCTTCCACCTTGATGGTTTTGCCTGTGAAGCGGTCAATCTGCCAGCACGCCTGCTGATCCCTGCACCTCCAGGTGTTGATGCAATCGGTGCGGCTGTTGCTCCGGTCACTTTCGGTACCGTTGAACATATGCTGTTTGACAATGCCAAGCTGCAGCCGGGTGAAAGCATTCTCATTCAGGCAGGTGGTTCCGGCATTGGTACGGCTGCTATTCAGCTGGCCAAGAAAATGGGTTGCACGGTTTACACCACAGTTGGTTCAGACGACAAAATCGAAAAAGCCAAGGCGCTCGGTGCCGATCACGTTATCAACTACCGTGAAGACCGTTTTGAAGGTGTTATGCGCAAGCTCACCAAGAAAAAAGGCGTCGACGTGGTATTCGAGCATGTTGGTGCCGATACATGGGCTGGCTCCATGCTATCACTGAAGCGTGGCGGCCGTCTGGTCACTTGCGGCTCCACCTCCGGTGTTTCGACAAATATGAACCTGATGATGTTGTTCCAGCAGCAGCTTAAACTGCTCGGTTCCTTCGGCTGCCGCATGGAAAACATGGCCGATGCCATGCAGAAAATGGCTCAGGGCATTGTCTCTCCGGTGATTGATACTGTGGTCGGCTTTGAAGATATCGACACAGCCCTGAAGCGCATGGAAACCCGTGACGTCTTCGGCAAAATCATTCTGAAAATTGACTGATCCTCAATTTATCAATGCGGATTATCTTGCAGCGCCCTGTGTTTTAACGCACAGGTCGCTGTAAATTTATCAAGACTTAAGGCACCACATGTTCAAGCTGAAACTCCTTGCGTTCAAATATTGGCAAAAGCTGAAAATTGCCAATTACTGGCTGTGGGCGCAGGCAGTCTTCATTTTGCTGGCGCTGCTTCGTTTGCTGCCTGCCAAAGCCGCCATCCGGTTTTCCGCATGGGTTGCCCGCAAGATCGGCCCGCTGTCGTCACGTCATAAAGTGGCAACGCGCAATCTCGCCAATGCCTATCCTGAAAAATCTCCTCAGGAAATTGAAGAAATCGCGCTGGAAATGTGGGACAGCATGGCTCGTCTGCTGGCTGAATATGTATTGCTCGATGCGATCTTCGATTTTGATCCGGACGCGAAAGAAAAAGGCCTAATCGAAGTAGAAGGCGAAGAGATTTTCCGTCGTCTGCTCGATGAGAAAAAGCCGCATATTTTCTTCACCGCCCATACCGGCAATTTTGAACTGCTGCCGATTTGCGCCGCAACTTTCGGTCTCAATGTTACGGCGCTTTTCCGTCCGCCGAATAATCCGTTCATCGCCCGCAAAGTGCTGAAAGCCCGCCGAACCAATATGGGGCATCTGGTGCCGTCCAAAGCCGGTGCTGCATGGTCGCTCGCTGCTGTTCTCGGTCAGGATGACAATGTGGGTATGCTGGTTGACCAGAAGTTCGCCCGCGGCGTGCCGAGCACATTCTTCAACCTGCCTGTAAAAACCAATCCGCTTTTGGCCAAACTTGCCCGTCAATATGATTGCGATGTTTATCCGGCACGCTGCATCCGTCTTCCCGGCGGTCGCTACCGACTGGAATTGTCGGAAGCAATGGAATTGCCGCGTGATGCAAATGGTCAGGTGGATATTGCTGCCACTGCCCAATTGCTCAACGACACGGTTGAAGGCTGGGTGCGTGAATATCCGGGACAATGGATGTGGTTCCACAAACGTTGGGGCTAATCCATGACTTTAGGCACATGCGACTTCACATAAACTTGTATGGATGCGCATAGCGTGCTAACCGCCTGCAAACGGAACAGAGCCTCGCTCAAGGCTTAGAAACAAGGATCTCCTCATGTCCCGCCCGATTATCATTGCACCTTCCATTCTCGCATCTGACTTTTCCAAGCTTGGTCAGGAAATCAAAGATGTTGTGACAGCCGGTGCAGACTGGATTCATATCGACGTGATGGACGGGCATTTTGTACCAAACATCACTTTTGGTCCGGATGTGGTAAAGGCAATCCGCCCGCATACAGATGCAGTGTTTGATACCCATCTGATGATTGCACCTTGCGATCCTTATCTGGAAGCATTTGCCAAGGCCGGTTCGGACATCATCACCATTCACGCAGAAGCAGGCCCTCACCTGCACCGCTCGCTGCAGGCCATTCGCAATCTTGGCAAAAAAGCCGGTGTTGCGATCAATCCGGGCACGCCTGCTTCGGTGCTGGAAAATGTGATTGATGATGTTGATCTCATTCTGGCAATGACAGTTAATCCGGGCTTTGGCGGTCAGAAATTCATCACCTCCATGCTGCCAAAAATCGAACAGCTCAATGCACTGATCGGCAACCGCCCGATTGATTTGCAGATTGACGGTGGTGTTACCGCAGAGAATGCCGGTGCTGCAGCTAAAGCCGGTGCCAATTCTCTGGTGGCCGGTTCCTCCATTTATAAGGCCGGCAATCTTGAAGGTTACCGTGCCAATGTCGAGGCAATCCGCAAGGCTGCGGAGCAAGGCCGCGCTTAAAACTTTGATCATCAGGCGGATAGCAATATCCGCCTGATGCATTTTTAACCAACCGGTTCATCTCTCCCGTAAATGCAACCGGTACTTCTATCTTTGCTGTTAGGAAACGCACATGATCTCGCGCTATTCCCGCCCTGAAATGGTTGCCATCTGGTCGCCGGAAACCAAATTCCGCATCTGGTTTGAGATTGAAGCTCACGCCTGCGATGCATTGGCTGAAATCGGCGTTATCCCGAAAGAATCCGCGAAAACCATCTGGGAAAAAGGCGGCGCGGCGAAATTTGACGTTGCCCGAATTGATGAGATCGAAGCTGTCACCAAACATGACGTGATCGCATTCCTCACTCATCTGGCTGAATTTGTCGGTCCTGACAGCCGTTTCATCCATCAGGGCATGACCTCGTCGGACGTTCTCGACACCTGCTTCAACGTACAGCTGATGCGTGCCAGCGACCTGCTGCTCGCTGATCTAGACAAGCTGCTGGCAGCGCTGAAAACCCGCGCTTACGAGCATAAAGACACCATCACCATTGGCCGCAGCCATGGTATCCACGCCGAACCAATTACATTCGGCGTTAAAATGGCACTGGCCTATGCGGAATTTGAACGCTGCCGCGCCCGTCTGGTTGCTGCCCGTGAAGAAATCGCGACCTGCGCCATCTCCGGTGCGGTTGGCACATTCGCCAATATCGACCCGCGCGTTGAAGAACATGTTGCCAAGTCGCTCGGCATGAAAGCCGAGCCGGTTTCCACACAGGTTATCCCGCGCGACCGTCATGCCATGTATTTCTCGGTTCTGGCGGTTATCGCGTCTTCTGTTGAGCGTCTGGCTGTTGAAATCCGTCACCTGCAGCGTACAGAAGTACTCGAAGCAGAAGAATATTTCTCCCCGGGTCAGAAGGGTTCTTCTGCAATGCCGCATAAGCGCAACCCTGTGCTGACAGAAAACCTGACCGGTCTGGCCCGTATGGTTCGCTCCATGGCTCTGCCTGCGATGGAAAACGTGGCTCTGTGGCATGAGCGCGATATTTCGCACTCCTCCGTTGAACGTATGATCGGCCCGGATGCGACTGTAACTCTGGACTTCGCCCTTGCGCGTCTGACCAGCGTGATCGAGAAGCTGCTTGTTTATCCTGAAAACATGATGAACAACCTGAACAAGTTCCGCGGTCTGGTACATTCGCAGCGCGTGTTGCTGGCTCTCACTCAGGCCGGCGTATCCCGTGAAGATTCCTACCGTCTCGTTCAGCGCAATGCGATGAAGGTCTGGGAACAGGGCAAAGACTTCCTCGAAGAACTGCTGGCTGATACAGAAGTCCGTGCAGCACTCTCCGAAGAGCAGATCCGCGAGAAGTTCGACCTCGGCTATCATACCAAACACGTTGATACGATTTTCAACCGCGTGTTTAACACGCAAAAGTAAAAATGCGTGTTTAAGTAATAACTTAACGACGTATTATTAAATAATAAGAAGCCCCGCCTGAAATTTCAGGCGGGGCTTTTTTCATTGAGGCGACCAATGTCTAAATCAAAAAGCGGCAGACGCCAGCGAAAATGGTGATTTGCGAGCACCGGAACGGAGCGTACAGATAGTACGTGAGTACCAGAGCACAGAAAATTACCATTTGCAGCCAAGTCGGGTGGCTTTAGGGTCAGACATTTATACTTTGTTGATGCGGACTTCATTCCCCCACGGATCATCTATCACGCGCGTTTTTACATCACGCGTATCATTGATCTGCACAAAAGACAGACCGTTACGGTCAAGATCACGTTTACCTGCACCGGCGCTCTGCCAGATATTATTGGCAATGTGGTGGTGATAACCACCGGAAGACAGAAACACCGCCTTTGAGCCGTATTTTGCTACGGTATCGAACGCCAGTTCATCATGCCACCAGTCATCCGCAGGCTGAATTTGCCCGACACGCAGATGCACATGGCCGACAACAGTGCCTTCCGGCGCTTTTGTCCACTCAGACGGCGCATTGTTGAGCTCCTGTAAAAGACCATTCACGTCCATTGCATCGGTTACCATATGCACCTGATCGCCGTTCCACTTCCATGTATCCGGCGCACGATCAGTATAAATCTCAATACCATTGCCATCAGGGTCGGTCAGATATACCGCCTCACTCACCGCATGGTCGGATGCACCGGCAACCGGCAGCTGCTTGTCAATAGCGCGACGTATCCAGCGTGCCAGATCAGCGCGTTCAGGCAACAAAAAAGCGGTATGAAACAGACCGGCACTGCGCGGATCTTCTGGCTTCAGAGCAGAAGATTGTTCAATCTCCAGCAATTCCCGCCCGCCTGCGCCAAGAATAATCGAGGAGCCGCGGCGTGCCATTTCACGCAGACCGACAATATTTTCATAATATTGCGCCAGCGTTTCAGCATCGCGCGACTTCAGCCCGACGCGTTCAACATAGGCCGGACGTGTCACTGCAAATGGTAATTTTGTCATAATTTCATCCCCGTTTCTGCACCGCGGAATTGTCTGCCGACAGCAATAACAGGCTTAGCGGTTACTTTCAGATAACCTATAAATCGCTCGTCGCCGGATAAGTTGCAAGACACAGAGCGGCAAACACGCTGTTCACAAAATAAAATACAATCACCGCAGAAATCGCAAAACTGTCCACTGAGATGAAACAATTTACAGCATCATCTTTAAAATATGTCTCTGAATAATAATATGAATGGCAACGAAAACTGCGCTCTCCGCCAAGCAGAGATGCGCAGAAGCAATATTGAATAAACGCTTCAGGCAGAGTAAATCAGGCATATGAAAGTTAAAGACGCAGATATCCTCATCATTCCCGGCTACACCAATTCCGGTCCTGACCACTGGCAGACACGCTGGGAGAATAAACTCTCCACCGCCCGCCGTGTGCAGCAAGCGGAATGGTCAAAGCCTGTTCGCGAAGACTGGGTTGCTTCCCTCATCAAGCATGTTGAGGAAGCCACTAAGCCTGTCGTGCTGGTCGCCCACTCGCTTGGCGTTCCGACTGCGGTTCATGCGATTCCGCATATCAAAGACAAGGTTGCCGGCGGTTTTTTCGTCGCGCCGCCGGATGTGCTGGATGAAACGATTCGTCCGAAACATCTGATGACTTTCGGCCCCTATCCGCGTGAGCGCCTGCCATTTCCGGCCATCACCATTGCCAGCCGCAATGATCCGTTCTCAAAATTTGAGTCGGCTGAAGATATTGCGAATGCATGGGGCTCGCTGCTGATTGATGCCGGTGAAGCCGGTCACATCAACACAGAATCCGGACATGGCCCATGGCCTGAAGGCACCATGGTCTTCACCCAGTTTCTGTCCAAGCTCTGAAAGAAAAAGCCGCTTAAAAGCGGCTTTTTTATTATTCATCCCATGCTTTCAGCATCGCCGATGCACCGGCGGCCAGATAGCCCCGATCCGAAGCCAGTGTTATAAACCGGAAGCCCAGAGCATTATACCGTTTGGCAAATGCGCTATTGGGTGCATAAATTCCGGCCAGCTTGTTGCTTGCAACCGCTTTTTGCGCAATCCGCGTCAGCGGTTCAACAATATCTTCGGAGAGTGGATTGGCTTCACGGCCATTGCTCCATGCAATTGAGAAATCCGCAGGCCCGACAAACACACCATCAATTCCACGCACATCCAGAATATCATCCAGTGCCTCATAGGCTGCACGGGTCTCAATCATCGCAAAACTCAATGTTTCCTGATTGACCGTGAGCAAATATTCATTGGAACCGGCTTGCCCGTAGCTGATATCACTGCGCAGCGGCCCCCATGAGCGCTCACCGACCGGCGGATATTTCATAGCAGCGGCAAAGGCTTGCGCATCTTCAACGGAATTGATCATCGGGGCAATCACCGCATTGGCTCCGAAATCCAGAGCGCGGCTGGCTGTATCAAAGCGGCCGACTGGAATACGCACAATAGCAGGCTTGCCGGCAGCTTTTATCGTGCCGATACCCTGACAAATACTGGCCTCGGTATGCGAACCATGCTGCATATCCATCGTCACCGCATCAAAACCCAGAGCGCTGATATTCTCCAGCAAAAGCGGATCAGAGATAGTACTCCAAGCGGAACGAACCGTTTCGCCGGAGCGCAAACGGGTGGCCAAAGAGTGTGATATTGTCATGAATGCACCTGTATGTGTCTTATATTTCAGAATGTTCCCGACGGACACCTTAGAGCGCAATGAAAAAGGCGTCTATGCGCTTCACAGTAAACATCAAATAAAAAAGCCGCACGGAATGCTCCGTGCGGCTTTTCAGAAGTTCTATAAAGACTGATTATTCAGCGCTGATCTGCTTGGCAGCTTCCTCAAGCAAATCAAGCAATTGCACACGCAATTCAGCATCGCTGACATTTACCGATGCGGCACTGAAATCTGCAGTAATTTTGCGGATAACATCCTCGTCACCGGCTTCTTCAAAATCTGCACGAACTACTTCACCGGCATAGGCCTGTGCGTCTTCTCCGGCTTTGCCGAGTTTTTCGGCAGCCCAGAGACCGAGCATTTTATTGCGCCGGGCAATCGCGCGGAACCGCAGATCTTCGTCATGGGCAAATTTGTTTTCGAATGTATTGCGACGTTCGTCCATTCCGCTCATAGGTCCCTCACATATCAGTTAGTCGGTTTATTCTTGATCTTTATTATACGCCGTCCGCAACGAAATCACAGTGTAATGCGTGGCTGCTTTAGGCATATAGGGTTGGCATAATGGCACAACCAGAGGCTGCGCACAGAAAAAGCATAAAACAATCACTGAAAAACAGCATCGCGGCATAAAGGATGATTGTTAAAAGTTATCATTTGCGCTAGGGAACGCAGACATTGCGGCTGCAGTGGCCGCTTCCTGAAACATCGGGATGAGACGAGACGTCTCAAAACGGTCTCAGCAAACCCCAGAGGTTCCTAAACCCCATGAATCGACGCCGCCGTATTTACGAGGGCAAGGCCAAGATCCTTTACGAAGGACCGGAGCCAGGCACGCTCATTCAGTTTTTCAAAGATGATGCCACCGCTTTCAATGCCAAAAAGCATGAAGTGATTGATGGCAAGGGAGTGCTGAACAACCGCATTTCCGAATACATCTTTACGCAGTTGAACAAGATCGGCATTCCGACCCACTTTATCCGCCGCGTCAACATGCGCGAGCAGCTGATTAAAGAAGTCGAAATCATTCCGCTTGAAGTCGTTGTGCGCAATGTCGCTGCCGGCTCACTGGCCAAGCGTCTGGGGATTGAAGAAGGCACCGTTCTGCCACGCTCAATCATTGAATTCTACTACAAAGCCGATGCGCTCGATGACCCGATGGTCTCTGAAGAGCATATCACTGCATTTGGCTGGGCAAGCCCTGCGGAACTCGATGATATTATGGCACTTGCCATCCGTATCAATGACTTCCTCACCGGCCTGTTCCTCGGCGTCGGCATTCAGCTGGTCGATTTCAAAATCGAATGCGGCCGTCTGTTCGAAGGCGACATGATGCGCGTGGTTCTGGCCGATGAAATTTCGCCGGACTCAGCCCGTCTCTGGGATGTTGCCACCAACGAGAAAATGGACAAAGACCGTTTCCGCCGCGATATGGGTGGTCTGGTTGAGGCCTATCAGGAAGTGGCACGCCGTCTCGGCATTATCAACGAGAACGAGCCGCCGCGCCCTACCGGCCCGACACTGGTTAAGTAACGTCATTTCAGCCCGGGAAGTCTGCCGCTTTCCGGGCTGTGTCTTTCAGGCAGTATTTCCGCGCTGCGGAGACTGTACATTCCCTCTTCTAAAATACAGGATAACAAAGTGATTAAGGCACGCGTCACCGTCACACTGAAAAACGGCGTTCTCGACCCTCAGGGTAAAGCCATTGTCGGCGCTCTCGGCAGCCTCGGCTTTGATGGCGTCAATTCTGTACGTCAGGGCAAGGTTTTTGATGTTGTTCTTGAAACTGCGGACAAGGCAAAGGCTGAAGCCGAGCTGAAAGCCATGTGCGAAAAGCTTCTCGCCAATACCGTTATTGAAGATTACAGCTTCGACATCGCCTGATCTCTTTCTTTTGATGTCATCTGACATCATATTATGAAGAGTAGTTAAAGCAGTTGCAGGAAAAGCGGAAACCGCCCTTACGGGCAATCAGATTACCGGCAGTTTGCCCGCTGATAATTTTCCGCTCCGATCCGTCCGCTACTGCGTTGGATTAAAAGAAAGTAATCTGCACTATGAAATCAGCAGTTATCCTTCTTCCCGGCCTGAACCGCGACCGCGATATGATTGCCGCACTGACAAAAATCGGTGGCAAAGCTCCGCAGACCGTGTGGCAGACCGACACAGAAATTCCTGATGTTGACCTGATCGTTATTCCGGGCGGCTTTTCCTACGGCGACTATCTGCGCTGCGGTGCGATTGCAGCCCGTATGCCTGTTATGCAGGCATTGCGCCAAAAGGCAGAAGCCGGTGTGCGCGTTATCGGTGTCTGCAACGGCTTCCAGATTCTGCTCGAAGCAGGTCTTCTGCCGGGTGCGCTGATGCGCAATACTTCGCTGAAATTCGTTTGCCGTGAAGTAAAGCTCGAAATCGCCAATAACCAGACCGTCTTCACCCGCGGTTACGAACAGGGTCAGATCATCCGCAGCCCTGTTGCCCATCATGACGGCAATTATTTTGCTGAAAGCGATGTTCTGAAATCGATCGAAGACAATGGTCAGGTTGTGTTCCGTTATGCGGAAGGCACCAATCCGAATGGTTCAGTCAATGACATTGCCGGTATTACCAATGCACAAGGCAATGTGCTCGGCATGATGCCGCATCCGGAAAATCTGATCGAACAGGCGCATGGCGGCACCGACGGCCGCGCGCTGTTTGCATCGGCACTGGATCGTCTGGCTTCCTAAATCAGGTTATGCCCGCTTTGCGCAATAACGCGGCGCGGGCATTTCCTTTTACAGCAGCATGACCTGCATAACAGCAAAACGGGAGGAAGTACTATGAAGCTCTATAACAAGCCTTTATCACCCTACTGCGCCTTTATCCGCATTATTGCTGAGGTCAAAGACCTGCCGCTGAAACTGATTGACGCGCCTGCCGGACCACCGCTGCCGGAGAGCTTCCGTGAAATCTCCCCGATGCGCCGCATTCCTGTGCTGGTCACCGGTTCAGGTGAAACATTGTTCGAAGCCTCTGTGATCGCAGAATATCTGGAAGAACGCTTCCCTGAAAAACCGATGCTGCCGGCCGATCCGAAAGACCGTGCGCAGATTCGTATTATTATGCGTCTGCTCGATCTGGATGTGCTGCCGTCCATCATCCCTGTTTTGCTGGCAGGTCCTGCCAATCCGCTTGCTGCGGATAAAGCAGCAAAAGTCTTCAATCATGTGCGTCATGCGCTGAAAACTGTTGAAGACCGTATTTCTTCCGGCCCATATGCATTGGGCGAACATGTGACACTGGCAGATGCATGGCTTGCGCCAACGCGCTTCCTGCTGGAAAGCCTGCGTCGTTTTCCAGGCTTTGAAACCATTCTGGATGATTGCCCGAATATCGAAGGCTATAAAACCAATGCAGAAGGTATTCCTGAAATCGCTGCTGTTTTGGGTGAAATGCAGGATGCCCGCAAAGCTCTGGCGAAAGCTAGTTAAAGCATTTCACAGTCAAGTTGGAACAACTTAGACGTCCGTGATAATGCGACCACTAAAAAATTTAGAGCGAGCGCCATGATCCAATCTGGAGGTAAACCGCTCTAAAGACTAAGAAACGCAAAGCCTGACGAACAATAGTCAGGCTTTGCAATGCTGAAATACCATACAATCATTTCCCCTGCGGAGCTCAGTCTTTAATGAAATTGGCGCATATAATTGTAATGGCTTTGTCCGCAGTTGCTTTAAGCGGATGTCTCGCGTCTAAAAAATCCCCGCCTCCCGCATCGGGTAATGTCAGTCATACAGCTCTGGCGACCATGGAGCGCGTAGCGCTCGGTGCTAGACAATGCTGGTTTAAATCCGGCGACCCTCAGTTCCGCCAATATACGCTGGCGCCGGAACTGGTTTCTTATACCGGCCGACCGCGTATTCTCGTCGTCCCAGCAAAGAACCCGAATGACCGGCCTTTGCTGGTTGTGCAGGCAGAAGGCAATCCGGGACGTATGGAGCGTTTCGGCCCGTTAATGCAAAGCCCGCTTTCCGAACGCATCGAGCGCGATACAGCGCGCTGGGCTTCCGGACAAAAAAGCTGCTAACCAATTATGCCAGCGAAGCTGGCGGCATATAAGAATTAAGCATCGAACCTATCACATATCCGAGCTCCGGCTCATAGATCAAAGAAGACAGCGACACCGATATGGACAGCAAAAAGTCAATCCGTAATGATTACCCGATCACACCGGAACTGATTGCCTCACACGGCCTCAAGCCCGACGAATACCAGCGCATTCTTGACCTGATCGGTCGTGAGCCAAGCTTTACGGAGCTGGGTATTTTCTCGGCAATGTGGAACGAGCATTGCTCGTATAAATCTTCCAAGAAATGGCTGCGCACATTACCTACCACAGGTAAGCGCGTTATTCAGGGCCCGGGTGAAAATGCCGGTGTTGTCGATATTGATGACGGCGATTGCGTTGTTTTCAAAATGGAAAGCCACAACCACCCGTCTTATATCGAGCCATATCAGGGCGCGGCGACCGGTGTCGGCGGTATTTTGCGTGACGTATTCACCATGGGTGCCCGTCCTGTTGCAGCCATGAATGCTCTGCGTTTTGGTGAGCCAGACCATCCGAAAACCCGCCACCTCGTTTCCGGCGTTGTTTCCGGCGTTGGCGGTTACGGCAATGCTTTCGGCGTGCCGACTGTTGGCGGTGAAGTGGAATTTGATGCCCGTTACAACGGCAACATTCTCGTCAATGCTTTTGCAGCGGGTCTCGCAAAATCCGATGCGATTTTCTATTCCAAGGCTGAAGGCGTTGGCCTGCCAGTTGTTTATCTCGGTGCCAAAACCGGTCGTGACGGCGTTGGCGGTGCGACAATGGCATCGGCTGAATTTGATGAATCGATTGATGAAAAACGCCCGACTGTTCAGGTTGGTGATCCGTTCACTGAAAAATGCCTGCTTGAAGCCTGCCTTGAGCTGATGGCTTCCGGCGCGGTTATCGCCATTCAGGATATGGGTGCGGCTGGCCTCACCTGTTCGGCTGTCGAAATGGGCGCAAAGGGTGACCTTGGCATTGAACTCATTCTCGATCATGTTCCGGTGCGCGAAGAGAACATGACCGCCTATGAAATGATGCTGTCGGAAAGCCAGGAGCGCATGCTCATGGTTCTGAAGCCGGAAAAGGAAGCCGAAGCGCAGGCGATCTTCCGCAAGTGGGGTCTCGACTTCGCTATCGTTGGCAAGACGACTGACGATCTTCGTTTCCGCGTCATTCATCAGGGCGAAGAAGTCGCCAACCTGCCGATCAAGGATCTGGGCGACGAAGCGCCGGAATATGATCGTCCGTGGATGGAGCCAGGCAAGCACGCGCCGCTTCCCGCGAGCAATGTGCCGCAAGTGGAAGATTACTCCACTGCCCTTCTCAAGCTGATTGGCTCGCCTGATCTTTCATCCCGTCGCTGGGTCTATGAACAGTACGATACACTCATTCAGGGCAACTCGTTGCAGGTTCCGGGCGGCGATGCCGGTGTGATCCGCGTTGAGGGCCATGACACCAAGGCTCTCGCCTTCTCATCCGACGTGACCCCGCGCTATTGCGAAGCCGATCCATTCGAGGGTGGCAAGCAGGCCGTGGCCGAATGCTGGCGCAACATCACTGCGACTGGCGCTGAGCCGCTGGCATCGACCGACAACCTGAACTTCGGCAATCCTGAAAAGCCGGAAATCATGGGCCAGCTCGTCAAGGCCATCGAAGGCATCGGTGAAGCCTGCCGTGCGCTGGATTTCCCGATCGTTTCGGGCAATGTCTCGCTCTATAACGAAACCAACGGTCAGGCCATTCTGCCGACGCCGACCATTGCCGGCGTAGGCCTCATCCCTGACTGGACACAAACCGCCAAGATCGGCGGCATGCAGGATGGTGACACGCTGGTTCTGCTTGGTGGCGATGGCACACATCTCGGCCAGTCCATTTACCTGCGCGATCTGTTTGA
>WPCJ01014138.1_pt1 | contig 124184 bp, 107 predicted proteins | sample 5399831 | NCBI WGS metagenome assembly WPCJ01 (sample SAMN12869470, study PRJNA574797) | sludge metagenome | isolation source: wastewater treatment of pH10 | place: China:Beijing | collected 2019-05-20
GGCAGATGCTCTATCCAGCTGAGCTACGCACCCATTTGTAATTTTGAGAAAATTATCGAAAACTGTCGGGGCGGCAGGATTCGAACCTGCGACCTCCTGGTCCCAAACCAGGCGCGATGACCGGACTACGCTACGCCCCGAGTAAATAAAATGCGGAGGGTAAGGGATTCGAACCCTTGCGACACTTTCGCGTCGACAGTTTAGCAAACTGCTCCGTTAACCACTCCGGCAACCCTCCTTTTTATTTATATTTTAAAGATCTTTGTTCTGTTATTGCGAGTGCAAATATAGAATAGATTTCTTTATTTACCAAATAAATTACAAGAAAAAATTGCGTATTTTTACGCTAATAAACAATTGAAATTTTAGACAAATGCGTAAAACATTATATATCATCGGCTTAAGTGTTTTTGTGTTTTCGTGTGCTCCTCAGAAAAGTACCAAAAAAACGACTTATCGTCCGAAAACCGCAGTGGCACAAGCTAAACCCATCAATACTGCGGCGGCTGAACAAAAGGAGAAACCTAAGATTACAAAAGATCACGGAATAGAGTTTTATACCACCAATATTGCAGATATTACCAAGAATGATAATACCGCAAGCTACGGATCAATTGTATCTGCCAAACCTGCAGGTTATAACGTTGTAAAAACATATTTTCCTGCTGTTGCGCAAAATTTCAGACAGAAATATTTGATTCTTCATTATACTGTTTTACCGGATGATAAATCCATAGAAGTACTTACCAAGCAAAATGTAAGTGCGCATTATCTTGTGAATAATCTGGGTGACAACGAAATTTATCAGCTGGTGGATGAAAATAAACGTTCTTATCACGCGGGAGTGAGTGCGTGGAGATCAGATAAGAATCTTAATGACACTTCTATTGGAATTGAGATTGTAAATTCTGGCTACAAGAGCGATGCAACGGGAAAAAAAATATTTCAGCCTTTTAGTGATGAGCAAATCAAAAAAGTTGCTGCTTTAGCTAAAGATATTGTGGTAAGATATAATATTGCTCCAACCAATGTGCTGGCTCATTCTGATATTGCTCCTACAAGAAAGCAGGATCCTGGTCCTCTTTTCCCTTGGAAAAAGCTTTATGATGAATATCAGATCGGAATGTGGTATGATGAAGCGGTAAAGCAGACCTTCATGGTTTCTGCCGAAGCAGATCTTCCTGCACGATACAATGATACTGCTTTCATTTTCCTGGTTCAGACTGCACTTCAGAAATTCGGGTACGATATTTTTCCGAACGGAAGATGGGATGATGCAACCAAAAAAACAATTGAGGCATTTCAATATCATTTCCGTCCTCAAAATTATGATGGAATAATGGATGCTGAAACGTGGGCAATTCTTCAGGCATTAAATCAAAAATATTCAAAATAAGGGTAAGACAGAGAGTGAAAGTTAAGCTGATGCTTTTTAACCTCAATCTCAAATCTAACTTTAATTCAATTTTATTGACATGGGAAATTTCAGAAAAGAAAGTGATCTTTTAGGAGAATTAAATGTTCCTTCAGATGCTTATTTCGGAGTTCAGACTCAAAGAGCTATAGATAATTTTAAAATTTCGGGACAGCTTCTGTCTTCTTATCCTGAATTCATAAGAGGACTTGCTTTTGTAAAGAAAGCAGCAGCAAAAACCAACTATGAATTAGGTCTTTTAAGTGAAGATTTATACTTTAACATTGCCGAAACCTGTGATGAATTGATAGCAGGTTTATTGCACAGTGAATTTCCGATAGACATGATTCAGGGAGGAGCAGGAACTTCAATCAATATGAATGCGAATGAAGTAATTGCAAACCGTGTTTTGGAAAAGCTGGGAAAAAATAAAGGTCAATATGAATTTTGCTCGCCCAATGATCACATCAATCTTTCGCAGTCAACCAACGATGCATATCCTACGGCAATCAAGCTGGGATTATTGCAGATGAATGAGAATCTGGTGAAAAAACTGCAGAATATTGTAGAAGCATTCCGGGAAAAAGGAAAGGAGTTCCGTAATGTTATAAAGATGGGACGAACTCAGCTTCAGGATGCGGTTCCGATGACGATGGGACAGGAGTTTGAAGCATTTGCAGCTACTCTGGAAGAAGATATCTCAAAATTGAATAACAATGCTAATCTTTTTGTAGAAGTCAATATGGGGGCAACTGCAATCGGCACGGGAATTAATGCTCCCATTGGTTATGCGCAGCTTTGTGCAGCAAATCTTGCAGCAATTACTGGCTATCCTATTGTTTCTGCTCCTGATTTGGTAGAAGCTACTCCAGATACAGGTTCTTATGTAATTTATTCTTCTGCGATGAAGCGTTTGGCTGTTAAATTATCAAAAATCTGTAATGATCTTAGATTGCTTGCTTCGGGTCCGAGAGCGGGTCTTTCAGAAATCAATCTTCCGCCGATGCAGCCGGGTTCTTCCATTATGCCCGGGAAAGTAAATCCGGTAATACCGGAAGTAGTTAATCAGGTTTGTTTTAAAATTATAGGAAATGATCTGACCGTAACTTTTGCAGCAGAAGCAGGACAGCTGCAGCTGAATGTCATGGAGCCGGTTCTTTCTCACGCAATTATGGAAAATATTCAGTTTTTGTGTAATGCGCTGGATACACTTCGTGAAAAATGCATAGTAGGAATTACCGCAAATAAAGAAGTTTGCCTGAATATGGTAAGACACAGTATTGGAATTGTAACTGCCCTCAATCCTTATATTGGATATAAACAATCCACAGAAATTGCAAAAGAAGCCCTGGAAACTGGTAAAAGTGTTTATAATCTTGTTCTGGAACATGAGTTGCTTTCGCAGGAGAAATTAGACGAAATCCTTGATCCTAGGAATATGCTTACTCCTCATTATAAATAATACTAACGGTAATTGATCAATGATTATTGATGAAATTCAAATGCTGAATTTTTATCATTTATCAATTTTTATTCATCATTCATTTTGTCTTGAAGTTTTTAATCATAATTCCGGCACATAACGAAGAAAAAAACCTTCCGTTTACTTTAAATTCCTTACAACAGCAAAGTTATAAGGATTTTAGAACAGTGATTGTAAATGATGGTTCAACTGACGGAACATCTGATGTTATCAAAAATTATACTGAAAATGACAACAGATTTTACAGTATTAGTCTTGAAAAATCGGCTCATCAGCCTGGCTCAAAAGTGGTTGCTGCTTTTAAAAAAGGTCTGGAAACACAAAATTCGGACGATTTCGATATAATCTGTAAGTTCGATTCTGATGTAATTCTTTCGGAGAATTATCTGGAAACAGTGAAACAGGCTTTTGATAAGAATCCTGATTATGGTTTGGTTGGAGGATTGTTATATGTGGAAAAAAATGGAGAATGGATATATGAGGGAAACTCAAATAAGCATCATGTGCGCGGTCCGATGAAAGCTTATCGCAAAGAATGTTTTCAGCAAATGGGCGGTCTGCGCGAAACGCTCGGTTGGGATAATATTGATGCCATTCTGCTGAAAAACTTAGGCTGGAAAGAAGTAGTGATTTCTGAATTACATGTAAAACTTATTAAAGTAAAAGGTGCAGATTACACCATAAAACCCGCCGATTATTATGGGAGGTACTTTTATTTTTTAGGTCTAAACCGTTTTCTGACCTATGTCGCAGCAGCAAAAGAGGCAGTGAAAATTAAATCGCCATCATTTTTAATGCAAATTATCAACTCTTACGAGAGATGTAAATCTCAGAATCTTGAGCTCAGAATTTCCAAAGATGAACAGGAAATAATTAATCAGGAACGGTGGAATCAGTTTAAAAAGAAATGGCTGAAATTTTGAAAAAAATAGCCTACATAGAAATTGATACCCACGCTGAAATTGCTGAAGATTTTATGGATTTAATGGAAGATTCAAAAGAATTTTCTGTAGATTATTATTTTTCAGAAAAGATCAAAAATAGAATTTCAAGAGCTTCTGACGATGTTTTTTTATCAGATCAGTCAATGATTCTTAATCAGCTGAAACGAAATAAATACGATTTGGTTATTATCGGAACTGCTCACCGTTATTTCAATACTTTTTTGTCCATTACCAAAAAATACAAAACCGCTGTCATTGTTCATAATCTCAATTTTTCAAAAATTTCTTCATTAGCTTTGTTTAAAAATATCTTTAAAGAAGATGTTGTGTATAGGCTTAAGCTTTTGTTAAAAGAAGGTTTGCTGAGTGCGGCAAAAGTGTACAGTATTGCAAATTGTCTTTTCGTTTTAGACGAAAATCTATTGTTAAAAAAGCATCAGTTTCTGCCTCTATTTTATACCAGAAAATATGCCAAGACTGAAAATAAAGCTTTAACGATTGTGATTCCGGGAGGAGTTTCACAAAAAAGAAGAGATTATCATCATATTATTAGCGTTATTAAAAACTCAGAAGAAGCAAAAAAAATAGAATTTGTTTTTCTGGGTAAAGCTTCGGGCGCGGAATTGAAGGGAATTCTTGATTTAAAACGTGAGGTTGAAGATGTTAATATCACTTTCTTTACCGAACGTATTTCTCAGCAGGAATTTGAAATCTGGATGAAAAAAGCTGATCTTATCTGGTGTCCTATTCAGCAGGAAACAGAGTTTTTCAGTCAGAAGGAGAGATATGGGCAAACCAAAATGACCGGTAATATTGGCGATGCCATTAAGTTTGGTAAAGCTGCCGTTTTCCCTCAAAATTATTCTTCCGATTTAGAATTTATTTTTCCTGAAAAAGAAAATGTAATTCAGCAGTTTTATGACTTGAGAAAAATTCAGTTTGATTTTCAGGAAAACTTTAGCAAAAATCAGATTCTTAAGAAATTGGAGGAAAAACTCTCCCTTATTATTTGAATTTAAGGATACTTTTTATAAATTTCATATTCACATATTGTTCTACCGGGAAAATTTTAGTAAAATAATTTCCGATGAAGATGAGCAATAAAACTACCGCTGGTTTGTATACCATGTTGATGAAATTGTTCTCAAAAACGGGCAAAACGATCGCAACTGTAATTGCCAATGTACAAATTATCGAAACAAAGATCATTTCAATGGAAAAAGGTGAAACCTTGAATACAAAATAATTAAAAATAACTTTTATCAGATTATAAAGACTCACCGAAATCGCAGTCGACAAAGCAATTCCGATCAATGAAAGCGAAGTGTAGTTGATGAAATACCAGTTGAGTCCAATGGTTAGTCCTGCTAACAGAAGCATTACGATAATATTAAATTTATAATATTTGGAAAGCGATATAATGTTTCCGTTGAAACCGGTCGCCAAATCCATCAAAACTGCAGAACCCCAAATCCAGATTACAGGTTCATACATTCTGAGTGCATCTCCTTTATTGGGCATAAAGTGAGTGAGATACGGAAACCCAACCATGATACAGCCAAATAAAACTGCTCCCAGAAAGTAAATTGTCAGTGAGGTTTTTTTGTGAAATCTGTCAAGCTCTTCCATGTCTCCATCCGCTAAATTTTTTCTGATAAGAGGTGCGGAAATATTAAATAAACCGAGCTGCGGAATAGAAATCAGAGAGATTAAAGCTAATAAAATACTGTAAATCGCAATTTCTTCTTCACCGATAAATTCACCAATCATATAATTATTAATCGCCATGTGATTGCCGAAAGTTCCAAGGAAACCAAAAAAACTGTAAGACGCAAATTCTTTATAGAAATTATCTTTTTTGAAATAATCCCTGTTGAAATCAAGATGTACTTTTTCAAGTTTGTTGGTGTAATAAATATATCCTGAAAGCATTAAAGCAAACATGCCGAAGAAAAATGCCAGTGCAGCCTGTTCAGAAAACTGAAAGTAAAAGAAAAGGCAAAATGCACCCAGATTCGCCAGTTTAGGCAAAAGATTATCAAAAATATTAGAAACAACAATCCGCTTATAGTTGGAAATATATTTATTGAAGACTGCACACAAAGAGAGTGTTAAAACAAGTGGAAGAATGTATTTTTTGCTCTCCCAGATTTTCATCTTAGTAAACTCAGGGAAAAATTGCGGGATAAGAAAAAAAACAGCAAGAAAAACCACAAAATTTACAGATACTAAACCTAGGGAAAGGGATAGCATATTTTGATGTTTTCCATCTTCGTGAGCTTTTCCGAAAAACTTTACATTGGAATACGAAATGCCTAAAACAACAAAAGGGACCAGCATTTCTGCTGCCGACATAATGTATCTTAAAGTTCCATAAAAGAAGAGATCATTGGTGAAAATGAAAATAGAAAACATCCCGATAAGGGTTGCTGTGTATCCAATGAGTGAATATTTAAAACCTTGTCTTGCAACTACACTCATATTCAGGATTGTTGTTTTGGAATGAAAATGATGTTGTTGATGTATTCGGTTTTGTTTTTTTCGTCCTGAATATTTCTGAGCAGGATTTCTTCCGTCAGTAATTCAGGTGTGAATGTTTTTCGGTTTAAGTAATGCGCTTCAAATCCCCAGCTTTTAACGTCTTCAATTTCTTTCCAGATGGGATTTTGGTGATGTCGCTGTTCCATTTCCACCATCAGAACGGGCTTAAACTTCCGAATCGTATTTTTTCCGCCGATTAATGTTTTCATTTCATTGCCTTCTACATCAATTTTAATAAAATCTAATCTTTCTACGGGGTTTGATTTTATCCAATCATCCAGTTTTACCACGTCAACGATTTCGGTGTAACTTTTTTCTTCGCCTTTTTCTTTATAGGAAGTGTTAAGTGTTCCTCTGGAAGCAACTGTTTTTCCTTTAATAACCGGAACTTTAAATTGGGCAGTTGTATTTTCATCAGAAAGTGCAGCCAAAGAAATTTTCATTTTAGGAAAAAGTCTTTTCAGTCTGATGTTTAATTTTTTGTTAGGCTCAAAACCGTAAATATTCTTATGGTTCAGCTTATTTTCAAACTGATAAAGAAAAGTTCCCACATTGGCTCCAATATCGAAAACAACAGCGTCTTTGCTTAGAAAGTCTTTTATCCACACCAGTTCAGGTTCTACATTTCTATCCGAAAAGTTCTCTTTGCTGAGGTTTTTTAAATTCTTAAAATATCTCTGCTTGTAAAAACTGGGGCTTATGTATTGCAGATTTTCTGCTAATTGCTGATATAAAGACATTCGATGGAATTTAAGCTTGCAAAATTAAGGAAAAATGATGGTCTGTTTGTAGAGGTGGTTAATTTTTATCCGTTTTCGATTGCATTTTCCAGAAAATCGTTCAGAGGCTTTGCAGCTGAAAATACCGTGGAGAATTTTTGAACAGCATCAGGATGAGATACTTCTGTGTCGGATAATCGGTGAATACCAATGAAGCTTTTTAACTTTAGATATTCCGACATAGGATCTTCTTTTTCAAAACCCTGCGGCACTTTTTTTAGTTTGTCTTCCTGATCCAGTTCGCCAAAATGTTTTTTAAAGTCATTGTTTTCTATAGCTTTTAAAAAATCATCTTTAAACAGAGATATTTCTTTTCTTATTGATTTTAAAACGGGTGATTCCGGAAGATAGATTCCGCTTGCCAGAAAAGATTTTCCTGGTTCTATATGAATGTAATGTCCGGATTTGCTCCCGTTTTTTCCCATTCCGAAAGAAGCTCCGAAATTGGTCTTGTACGGAGTTTTATCTTTTGAAAATCTTGTATCACGGTAAATTCTGAATAGGGATTTTTTAGGATCTGCCTTTAGGATATTTTTATCAAATTTTCCCATCTCGTTCATCAGCGCTTCTATAAAATCCTGAAAATCAGATAAGGCTTCTGTATAAAGTGTTTTGTTTTCGTTGAACCATTCACGGTTGTTGTTTTTTTCGAGATGACGCAGAAAATCAATTATTTTAGCAGAAATAAAAGTTGCCATTGGTTTTTTAATCAAAGATAGATAATAAATATGAAATGATTGGATGATGTTTTTATCAATTCATAATTCATAAGGAAATTTTGATTCTCATTTAGATGGTAATTATTGTTGAAAAATTTTTAAATTTAAAATAAAAAAATTGTGGTTTTTCTGTATTATTTTGAAAATGATTATGGTTTTACAAATTAAAATTATCAATTCGTTAATATTATATAATCTAATATTCAAATAAATATTGTATCTTTGCAAAAATTTTATAATATTTAATGAATTTATTTACGGAGACCAATTTAAGTCCTGATTTACTTAAGGCAATTGGCGAACTGGGTTACGAAAGCCCGACAGAAATCCAAAAACAGACTATCCCTTTTATTCTTTCAGATATTCGCGACTTGATCGCACTTGCGCAGACAGGGACAGGCAAAACAGCAGCGTTTTCGCTTCCGATTTTGGATATGATTGACGATACGAGTCGCAAAATCCAACTTTTGGTGCTTTGTCCGACACGGGAATTATGTCTTCAGATTACGAAAGACATCAAAAATTATTCAAAATACATGCAGAACATCAAAACTACAGCAGTTTATGGTGGTAGCAGTATTATGGATCAAATTCGTTCTTTAAAGGAAAAGCCGCAGATTATTGTAGGAACTCCGGGAAGAGTGATTGATTTGATTAACAGAAAAGCTTTAGATTTTTCTGCAATTCACTGGCTGGTTTTAGACGAAGCAGATGAGATGCTTTCAATGGGTTTCAAAGACGAATTGGAAACGATCATGAGTGAAACTCCTGAAACTAAACAGACTTTCTTATTCTCTGCTACGATGAGCAAAGAAGTAGAAAGAATTTCTAAGAACTATCTTACAAAACCTCACAGAATCTCAGTAGGTTCTATTAACGAGGTTAAAAAGAACATTAAGCATGAATATTATGTTGCTGGTTACCGTCATAAAAAAGAAGCTCTGAAGAGACTTATTGATGCTAATCCTAACCAGTATTCTATCATTTTCTGCAGAACAAGAATGGAAACTCAGGAAGTTGCCGATTTCTTGATGCAGAATGGTTATGCAGCAGATGCGCTTCATGGCGATCTTTCTCAGGCGCAGAGAGATACGGTGATGAAGAAATTCAGACTGAAAAATATTGATATTCTGGTTGCTACCGATGTTGCGGCAAGAGGTTTAGATGTAAATTCTCTTACGCACGTAGTGCATTATTCTTTACCGGATGATCCGGAAGTTTTCGTACACAGAAGCGGAAGGACAGGAAGAGCAGGTAAAGACGGTATTTCAATTGCATTGATAAAGCCTGAAGAAAGCAGAAAATTGAAGCAGATAAAATCTGTTACAAAAATAGAAATCAACGAAGGTAAAATTCCTACCGGTGAAGATATCATAAAAGCACAGGTTGGAGGAGTTTTTGAAAGTCTTTTTGAAGTACACGAAGATTTCTTTGAGTTTGATGATTCATTGATTCCTGATTTGTCGGCTTTTTCAAAAGAAGAATTGGTGCACAAATTACTTCAGTTCCAGCTAAAAGAACTTGCTTTGTACTATAAAGACAGACATGATCTGATAGAGCAAAAACTAAGCAGCAGAGATGATGACAGAGGTGGAAGAGGGGACAGAAGAGATCGTGACAGAGGCAGAGACCGTGACAGAGGAAGGGATCGTGAACGTGGCGAAAGAAGAGGCGGTAAGCCAAGACAGCGCGACGAAAATATGACGAGATTTTTCTTCAATCTTGGTAAAAAAGACCAGCTGAAGAAAATTGATGTTCTTGAAATTATCAATAAAGCGACTTCAAGCAAAGGAAACAAGCGTGCTGAAATCGGAAATATTGAGATTCTTGAAAAATTTTCATTCTTTGAAGTGGAGAAATCATTTAAAGGAGAACTTTTAGGAAATATTTCTTCTATGAAGTTTAAAGGAAAGGAAATGAGAGCTGAAGAGGCTAACTAAACATTTCTGAAGATATATGAAAACCGGCATCACTGCCGGTTTTTTGTTTTCGGGGATAATATCATTTCAATATTAACAAAAATTAATGTTGGAAGCTTCATTCAACAATCCTTTTTTAAGAAATTTGCACTCGAAATTTATAAACACTATATATGGGAATTGGTAATATTTTCCACGCTTTTCAACCTAAAGATAAAATTTTCTTTGTGCTTTTCGAGAAAGTTACTGATAATCTGGTTGCTATGTCTAATGAGTTTAATCACGGAATCAAAGATTTTGATCTGAACGATGATTCTATGCTTAAGCTGATGAGCGATTATGAGCACAAAAATGATGAGCTTACCCACGAGATTTTCGTTGAGCTTGGAAAAAATTTCATTACACCTTTTGATCGTGAAGATATTCACACTCTGGCTACAGGTCTTGATGATATTGCAGACTATATCTATGCTTCGGCAAAATATATTTTCCTTTACAAGTCTCCGAGAATGAAGGCTTATGCTGATTTCTCTTTGCTGATCCACAAAGCATGTCTGGAAATTCAGAATGCTATGAAAAATCTGAAAGGATTCAAAAATATGGAGCAGGTAAAAGAAGCTTGTATCAAAGTAAATTCTATTGAAAATATTGCGGATGATCTTCTTTCTAATTCTATGGTAGAATTGTTTGAAACCAACGATGCGATCAACATTATTAAAGTTTCATCTGTATTGAATTATCTTGAAATAGTAACCGATAAAGCAGAAGATGTTGCCAACACGATTGAGAACATCATGATTAAGTACGCATAAAACAAGATAACAAAAATGGAATTTCCTATTTTACTTACGGTTATTATTGCTTTAGCCTTAATCTTCGATTATATCAATGGTTTTCACGATGCGGCAAACTCTATTGCAACCATTGTTTCTACAAAAGTTCTTACGCCATTTCAGGCGGTACTTTGGGCGGCTGTATGGAATTTTGCGGCATTTTTTATCGCAGCTTATGTTATCGGAGAGTTTAAAATCGGTAATACGATTGCCAAAACCGTCAACGAAAATTTTATTACGCTGGAAGTGATATTTTCCGGACTGATTGCTGCAATTGCATGGAATCTTCTCACATGGTGGTTTGGTATTCCTTCATCATCTTCCCATACTTTAATTGGCGGATTTTTGGGAGCAGCTTTAATGCATGCTTTTATGATGGACTATCATGACGTAGCTTCTGCATCACCAGAGCTTGGTTTTTTTGAAACGGTTAAAGAAGCTTTCACTCAGTTAGCTCAGCAGAATGTTGTGAAATTTAACAAGGTAATACCTATTTTCCTCTTTATATTTCTTGCTCCGATTATCGGGATGGTAATTTCTATCATCATTACCCTGATTATTGTGCATATTTATAAGAAATCTAATCCTCATAAAGCTGATAAAGCCTTCAAAAGAATGCAGTTGGCGTCTTCGGCTTTGTTCAGTTTAGGGCATGGTCTTAACGACGCACAGAAGGTAATGGGTATTATTGGTGCTGCATTGATCTATTATCACGTTAATATGCTTCAGGATCCTGTTTATCTTCAGATTCCTACTGCTGAGCGTTTTAATTATTTTTCAGAACATTATATGTGGGTACCTTTGGTTTCCTTTATTGCAATTGCATTGGGAACGATGAGCGGAGGCTGGAAAATTATTAAAACTATGGGAACTAAAATTACCAAAGTAACTCCATTGGAAGGGGTGAGCGCGGAAACTGCGGGAGCGATTACGCTTTTTATTACCGATCACTTCGGGATTCCGGTTTCTACTACCCACACGATTACAGGTTCTATTATCGGGGTCGGTCTTACTAAAAGAATTTCAGCGGTACGTTGGGGAATCACGGTAAGCTTGCTTTGGGCATGGGTTCTTACCATTCCAATCTCGGCAATTGTTGCAGGGCTTACTTATCTTGCTGTGACGATGTTTTAAAAAGAAATCTAAATTTAAGAATATTTAATGTGCTGATGTTATTTAAACATCAGCATTTTTTCATCAATAGTTTTTCCCTGAATGTCTCATCAATCCTATCAATTACAAAAAGTAACTAATGTAAATAAATAGTTTTACATTTGCTTTTCAAATAGAATTACATGAAAAATTTTGAAATATCAGTATTGGATCTTGCGCCGGTAAAGCAGGGCAAGACTGTTCACGATACTTATCAGGACGGTTTATCTTTAGCAAGGCACGCTGAAAATTTAAATTATAAAAGATTCTGGCTTGCCGAGCATCATAATATGGAAAGCATTGCAAGTTCTGCCACTTCTGTTTTGATTGGTTTTATTGCCAACGGAACGCAAAAAATAAGAGTCGGATCAGGAGGTATTATGCTCCCTAATCACAGTTCACTAGTGATTGCCGAACAGTTCGGAACATTAGAATCGCTTTTTCCCGGAAGAATAGACCTTGGCTTGGGAAGAGCGCCCGGAACGGATGGTTTAACGGCTCAGGCTTTAGGAAGAAATCCGGCAATCATCAATGAGCAGTTTCCAAGACAGATTTTAGAATTACAAAAATATTTTTCTAAAGAGAATTCGGATGCATTGGTGCGTGCAATTCCGGGAGAAGGTTTAGATATTCCTTTATATATTTTAGGCTCAAGTACTGACAGTGCTTTTCTTGCGGCAGAATTGGGGCTTCCTTACGCTTTTGCAGGACATTTTGCACCGGAACAGATGGAAATGGCTTTCAATATTTACAAAGAATATTTTGAACCGTCAAAATACCTGGATAAACCGTATATTATTGCCTGTGTAAACGGAATTGCTGCAGAAACCTCTGAAGAAGCACAAAAAATTTCAACAACTTTGTTTCAGGCTTTTATCAATATTATCAGGAATGACAGAAAGCCTTTTGCGCCGCCCGTTGATGATATGGACAGCATTTGGTCACCTATGGAAAAATCTATGGTATTACAGAAATTAAAATTTACCCTTATCGGAAATCAGTCTGAAATTGAAGCTAAGCTGCAAGGTTTTCAGGAAAGATTTAATGTAGATGAATTGATGATTAATTCTCATATTTATGATCATCAAAAAAGATTAGGGTCTTATGAGATCATCCAAAAAGCAAAAGACTCATTATTTGGCTCATAAATGATATTACTACAATTCCTAAAAACGTAGATAAGCACAAACTATTCATATTAATTGTTGATGCTTATTTTATTAAGTATCTTTGCAAAAATTTAAAGTAAAAATGTCTGATATTAAATTAAATACTATTCCAGAGGCAATCGAAGACCTTAAAAATGGTAAAATAATCATAGTAGTAGATGATGAAGACAGAGAAAATGAAGGTGATTTTCTTTGTGCGGCAGAGCTTACAACGCCGGAAATCATCAATTTTATGGCACTTCACGGAAGAGGGCTGATCTGTATGCCGCTACCTGAAAAAAGGTGTGATGAATTGGGGCTTGAAGTGATGGTAAGCAGAAGCAGCGATCCAAAAGAAACTGCTTTTACTGTTTCTGTAGACCTATTAGGAAACGGAACTTCTACAGGAATTTCGGCAAGTGACAGAGCTAAAACAATCTTAGCTTTGATGGATGAAAAATCTAAACCTTCCGACTTTATGCGTCCCGGTCATATTTTTCCGTTAAGAGCAAGAAAAGGCGGAGTCTTGAAAAGAGCAGGACATACAGAAGCTGCGATTGATTTAACTTGTCTTGCAGGTTTAAAAGAAGGTGGTGTTATTTGTGAAATTATGAACGAAGATGGTTCTATGTCACGCTTGCCGGAACTTTACGCTTTTGCACAGAAGCATGATATGAAGATTGTTTCTATAGAAGATTTAATTCATTATCAGCTTAAAAAAGGAAATCTTATTGAGCGAATTGAAGAAAGAAAAGTAAAAACAGCTTACGGTGATTATGATTTCCTTGCTTTCAGAGAAACTTCAAACGATCAGATTCATTTTGCTTTAACAAAAGGTTCCTGGACGGTTGATGAACCTGTTTTGGTAAGAGTGCAGTCATCAGATTCTTATTTTGATGTTTTAACACGATTGAATAACGGCGAAAAACCATTGCTGGAAAGAGTAACCAGTATGGTGAATGAAGCCGGAAAAGGAGCAATTATTTTTATCAATAATGTCTCGAATTCTGAAAATACATTAAGGAAGTTGCAGCAGTTTCTGAATTATCAGGACGGACAACAGCAGCACCCGACTTTGGCATTCAACTACAGAGATTACGGAATCGGAACTCAGATCTTGAAAAATCTGGGAATTAATAAATTTAAAGTTATTACTCAGAACCCGAACATTAAACCTCAGGTTGGCGGTTATGATGTTGAAGTTACGGAAATGGTACAACTCTAAATTTCCAGTAAATAAAAAGTAAATCTGTCTCAGAAAAGGGACAGATTTTTATTTTAAAATTTATTTAAATTTTTAATGATCAGTTTATGTATTGAAGAGTGAAGAGAGGTATTTTGTTTTTTAATACAATATCTTATAAATTTTCATCAAAAGTTAACTGATTTGTTGTGTGTTATTATTTTAATTCATACTTTTGCACCTCGAAATAATTAACAAATTTATTTACATTATGAACAATTACGAAACTGTTTTCATTTTAACTCCCGTTCTATCTGACGCTCAGGTGGAGGAAGCAGTGAAAAAATTCGAAGATCTTTTGAAAGAAAAGAACTGCGAAATTGTAACCAGAGAAAATTGGGGATTAAAAAAATTAGCTTATCCTATTCAACTAAAAAAGAATGGATTCTATACTTTAATCGAGTTTAAAGGAGAAGGTTCTGTAGTGGCTGATCTGGAATTGGCTTTCAAACGTGATGAGAGAGTTATCCGTTACCTTACTACAAAGTTAGACAAGCATGCTGCTGAATATGCTGTAACCAGAAGAACTAAACTAAAGGCTGCAAAAGCTTAATTGATTAACCCACAATTTAAAAGACAAAGATATGGCAATAGATGATATGGCTAAACAAGCCTCAGCTGGAGGAGAATCTGAAGTAAAATTCCTTACTCCACTTGATATCAATACAAAATCTGAAAAGAAATATTGTAGATTCAAAAAATACGGGATCAAGCATGTTGATTACAAAGATGCTGATTTCTTATTACAGTTCGTAAACGAGCAGGGTAAAATTTTACCAAGAAGATACACAGGAACTTCTTTAAAGTATCAAAGAAAAGTTTCTGCTGCGATCAAAAGAGCAAGACATCTTGCTTTGATGCCTTACGTAGCTGACTTATTGAAATAATAAGACAAAAAATAAATAAAAGAAGAGAGCAATCTCTTCTTTTGTTGCTGAATAAATAATTAAATTCTAACTTGATTTAGATTTCAGATAAAGATTTCAGATAACAGACAAAGTCTAATTTCTAACATCTAATCTAATTTCTAACATCTAAAAAAGGACAACAACAATGGATATTATCCTAAAAAAAGACGTAGAAAACTTAGGTCTTGAATTCGACACAGTAAATGTAAAGCCTGGTTACGCAAGAAACTTCTTATTACCGCAAGGTTATGCAGTTTTGGCTACTCCAAAAAATAAAGCAGCTCTTGAGGCTACTTTGGAAGCAAGAAAAGAAGAAGAAGCTAAATTGATCGCTGATGCTAATGCTAAAGTAGAGCAATTGAAGAAAACTTCAGTTACTATTCCTGCAAAAGTAGGTTCTGGAGACAGATTATTCGGTTCTATCAACAATGCAGATCTTTCTGCAGCTCTTGAGAAAGCTGGTGTTTCTGTTGAGAAGAAATACATCAAGATTCCTGGTAATACAATTAAGAGAACTGGTAAAGCTACTGCTAACATCAGATTGCACAGAAATGTAGAGTATAACTTCGAGTTTGATATTGTATCAGACGCACCAGTAGAAGCTCCTAAAGCAGCTCCTGCTAAAAAAGAAGAAACTCCTGCTGAAGAAGCATAAGGTAAAATCTCTTTATAATATAAAATCCGTTTTACGTTTCGTGAAACGGATTTTTTGTAGAAATTTTTTCATTAGGAAATTTAAATTAACCTGAGTTCGGGATAAGTTTTCTTAAACGCAACGTTAAACAAAGAGATTCAATTATCAAGAATTCAGCTTTTAAGATATACAAAGGCACTTCGACTACGCTCAGTATAAACTTTAACTTATCAAAATAATACCGTTTTTGTCTTTTTTCAATAAACGAAGTGCCTTTGTTTAGCTTAAAAACTTTCAAAAAGTAAAAAATCTTTTGTTTTTTTCTTTGCGAGAAATTAAATATAATTCTATAAATCAATTATTTAAATTTATTTCTTATCCCGAACTGAGGTTAAATTAGGCTTAAATTAAGTAGTTAATGTGAGGTCGAGATAAATGGTAAGCTAAACAAGAGATCGGCGTGATTCTACACTCAAACTAAACAAAGTCATTCGACTACGCTCACTAGAAACTTCAGCTTATCCAAATAATACAGAATTACGTCTTACTTAATAAAAGAAGTGGCATTGTTTAACTTAAAAGCTTTTCAAAAGTAGATATTCTTTATTTTTCTTTGCTGTAAAATATGTTTATTTTGAAAATCAGTTATTATCCCGAACTTAAGTTATTTACAAATAGTAAAAATAAAAAAATCGCAACACATTAGTGCTGCGATTGATATATCTAAAAAGGAAAAATTTATAAGCTCTTTAACAATTTTTCTGTGTCAGTGGCATCTTGTCCGGTTGCTTTCGCTAGTCGGATAGATTTTTCTGCCCAAATTTTAGCATTTTTCTTATCACCGACTTTGTTATATAAATTAGCCAGGGTGTCTGTATTGGCAAAATTTTCATTCTTCTTTACTGATTCCTGAGCCCATTTTACAGCGGTTTCTAAAGATGATTTTGTTTTGATGTTTTCAAAGAAATTCCATGCGATAGAATTGAGTTCTTCTGAAGAAGCAGAGGCGTAGTCTTTGTAATGTTCTAAAGTAAGTTTTTCATAGGTTGCAAAATCTTTATCTTTCAAGGCTCTGCTTGATTTTACTTTAATCAGTAATTTTTCAGCTTCTTCCTTCGTCATAAATTTTTGAGTTTCTGCTAAAAAATAGCTGTCATCAAATTTTTTTGTATTTGGATTGTAAGATTTGCTTACTGCTGTATTTATTTTTACATTTTTGTCGATGTTATCATAGTTTTTTTCGGGCATCATTTTCAGAATCTCTGCTTTTTTAGCCTGAAAAATCCTGTATGATGAATCATCGGTGCTTTTCATTGCCTGAAACAGCAATTGAATATTGCTCTGATTTAACTCAGGATTTCCATCAAAATATCTTTCAAGAACCTGGTTAGATAATTTGGTATCGCTGTAGACTGTAAGCTCTGCAAGATTTAACAAAAAAGCAGGATCTTTTTCTCCTTTTTCAAATTTCTGTTTTAATGATGTAAGTCTTTTAGCAGGATCTTCGGCATCTTTTGCAAATTGGATGAAATCATTTTCTTCTACATAGCCTATTGTTCTGTGAACCTCTTCTCCGTCACCGTCAATAAAAAGATATGTAGGAAAGACTTTTACATTGTATTTTTTTGCAAGTTCAATACCTTCGCCTTTTTCCATATCAATTTTAGCATTGATGAAACGGCTGTTGTAAATATCACCGACAGATTGAAGCGGAAAAATATTTTTTACCATCAGCTTGCATGGTCCGCACCAGACTGCATAAGCATCAATAAATATAAGTTTGTTTTCTTTTTTAGCTTTTGCCAAAAGAGTTTTGAAGTTTCCTTCATCAAATTTAATTCCCTGTGCAAACGTGAATGCAGCAAAGAAGAGAAATAAAAGTATTGCTGTTTTTTTCATGAATTTTTTTTGTTGGATACAAATTTAATGATTATGTTAAAAAATTATTCTCTTTTCATAAATAATAACATAAGTGAAATAAAAAATCCGCAAAATAATTTTGCGGATTAAAATTTTATCTTGAACCTCCTACCGAAGTGTTGGGTCTTGATTCTTTACTTTTATAGTCAGTAGCAGAGGCTGCAGTATCTCTCAATGCTTTAGGGGTATCTGTATCAGGATAGGGTGACTGTTCCGAATTTGAAGCGGCAGTTTCGCCCATATTGTTTCTCATAAAATCTTTGTTGTGTTCTTCTTTGAACTCTTCTCTGTTTTCTTTTTTATCTGCACAGCTTCCAAAAGTGAGAGAAGCAAGTGCAATGATTGCAACTGTTGTTTTCATATTATAATATATTTGACTGTTATTGTGTTTGCAAAAAATCTGCCGAATATTTATTTGACAATTTATCGGTTTATATTTCGGAGTTATAAAAATTTAAAAAGCTATTTTTGCAGAAAATTTTTTTATGCAAAATTATCTTGAATTCAGTTTTAAAATATCTCCCCTTCAGCCGTGGAATGAAATATTGATGGCAGAGCTTATTGAAATCGGTTTTGACAGCTTTACAGAAGAAAATGATGGTATTTTAGGATATGTTCAAAAAGATTTATTTGATGATAATCAGCTTAAAAACCTTCCGCTTTTTCAAAATCAGGATGTAAAAATTGAATTTTCGTTTACCGAAATGCCTAATATCAACTGGAACGAAGAGTGGGAAAAGAATTTTGAACCTATTAATATTGATGATAAAGTTTTAATAAGAGCCGAATTTCATGAATCTGTTCCGGGAATGCATGAAATTATCATTCAGCCTAAGATGTCTTTCGGAACAGGTCATCATCCTACCACTCACTTGATGATTCAGCAGATGATGGAGATGGATTTTAAAAATAAAAAAGTATTGGATATGGGGTGTGGAACTTCTGTTTTAGCAATTTATGCAAAACAGATAGGCGCTGGTGAAACAAAAGCAATAGATATTGATGAATGGTCTGTAGAAAATTCTAAAGAAAATGCTGAAAGAAATAATGTAGAACTGGATATTGAGTTGGGAACTGCTGAAAATTTGGGTGAAGATAGATACGATATTATTTTGGCTAATATCAACAGAAATATACTGATATCTGACATTCCTGTTTATGAATCTGTACTGAATAATGGTGGTCAGCTTTTATTATCCGGACTTTGTTTTTTTGATGTGGATGATATTCTTGAAGTTTGTACGGAAAATAATCTTAAAATGAAAAAGAAATTACAACGTGAAGAATGGGTAAGTATATTACTTGAAAATAATTGACCATATTCTTACAGAGCCAATAAAAGAGTAAATGATAAATAATTAATTAACTTTTGCTAGAACTTTATTTAAATGTTTGGTATTAAATTTTTATCAACATTTTTTTATTTTTCTGTTTAGGGATGGCGTGTGGTATAATTTTTATCAAAATTCTATCTTTTTTTTGTTGGTAAATGTTTAACACCCATATTTTTTTATACAATTAATATAACTACATTTGCAGAAAAATAAGCAAAATACAAATTCATTAAATGAAAAAGCTTAAAGACGCTTTTAGTTCATTATATACAGGGGATAATGTTGTAAAACTCACAAATTTAAGATATTTGCCCAGATGGATTGTACTTCTCATTGATGTTGCAATCGTTTTATTATCTATATTTTTATCTTATTTATTTATTGAAAAACTTAATGTAAAAACCAATTTTGCACAGTATCGTTTTGAGAAAAGAATGTTATTAGTTTTTATTAACATTTTGTTTATGTTTGCCTTCAAAACGTATGCAGGAATTATTAGACATTCTACTTTTTTTGATTTTTTTAAAATTTTGTTGTGTTCAGGTTCAACTTTGGCAACATTGTTATTGATCAATATAATCGTTGAGATTTATATTGGAAAACCACTGTTTCTATATCCTAATTTGTTTTTTTATTTTTTTATATCGGTTTCTATGATGTTTTTTTTCAGAATGGTAACCAAGCAGTTTTTTAATATCCTTATTGATTATAAAGGAACAAAATCTAAAATAAGAGTTGCAGTTGTAGGCGTAGGAGATGCTTCAGTTTCTTTAGCAAGAGCAATTCTTCATAATCCGAACTATCCCTATCGTCTCTCAGGCTTTCTTACAAAGAGATCAGATTCTAATAAGGCAATTTTATTAGGTCATAAAATTTTCAATATTGACTATTTTTTTAAAAATAAAGAACTTATCAGTCAATTCGATGCTGTGTTAATTATAAAGGAAATAATGAGTAAGCAGGAACTTGAGGAATGGATGACTTTGGCATTGGATAATGATCTCAAAGTTCTTAAAGCTCCTACATTGAGTAAAATGCGTGATTCTGATTTGGTAGGTGGTATTAGACAGCTCCAGATTGAAGATCTACTTAATAGAAAACCTATAAAAATAGAAAACGAAGAAGTAAGAAGCAGGCATTTCAAAAAAAACATATTAGTAACAGGTGGTGCCGGTTCTATTGGAAGTGAAATTGTACGTCAGGTTGCACAGTTTAATCCAAATTTGATTGTAGTTTTGGATCAGGCTGAATCTCCTTTATACGAATTAGAACTTGATTTACTGGAAAAATTTCCAGAGCAGAAATTTAAGTTTGTGCTTGCAGATATTTCAAATCAATCAAGACTAGAAAAGCTATTTGAGATATATAACTTTTCTATGGTTTATCATGCTGCTGCATACAAGCATGTTCCTTTGATTGAGGAAAACCCTCATGAAGCTATATTTGTCAATGTATTAGGTTCTAAAAACCTTGCTCAATTAGCCAAAAAATATAAAGTTAATCGTTTTGTAATGGTTTCCACAGATAAGGCGGTGAATCCTACAAACGTAATGGGTGCTTCTAAAAGAGCGGCTGAGCTTTTTGTCCAGTCTCTTCAAAACTCTGAAGGTAATACTACAAAATTTATTACTACCCGTTTTGGTAATGTTTTAGGCTCTAACGGCTCTGTTATTCCTCATTTTAGAAAGCAGATAGAAAAAGGAGGTCCGGTGACGATTACACACCCCGACATCATACGTTATTTTATGACAATTCCTGAAGCTTGTGAATTGGTACTTCAAGCAGGAACAATGGGAAATGGAGGCGAGATTTATGTATTTGATATGGGAGAACCGGTTAAAATTTTAGATCTGGCAAGGAGAATGATAAAGCTTTCTGGATTTGTTCCAGATGAGGATATTAAAATTAAGTTTATTGGTTTACGCCCCGGAGAAAAACTATACGAAGAGTTGTTGAGTAATAATGCAACAACAATTCCAACACATCATGAGAAAATAATGATTTCAAAAGATCCGATTATGAGTTTCAACGAAATTAATATTTTATGCAGACATATAGTAAGATCTGCTGTACGAAGGGATAAACTGCAAGTAGTAAAATTATTAAAAGCAATAGTTCCTGAATTTATCAGTAATAATTCTGAATTCGAAGTTCTTGATAAAATTGAAGATCAGAAGCCAACTGTAGATTTGTAATTTATAAGTTGCAAGTTTAATTAAGAATGATTTTAAATATAATTTGTTGTAACAAAATTTTATTTAAAAAATAATAGTCCTATTTTTGTGAAAATTTATCAGAAATGATTGTAAAAAAATATTTTTTATACGGTGTATTAAGTTTAGCAATATTTTCATGTGCTCCGAGACAGGAGTTGAATTATATGAAAGATATTGAAAGTATCGCATTAGATAATTCAATAAAAAACAGCAGAAGTAATCTTCAGCCTGGTGATCAATTGATTATTACTGTGTCTGCTAAAGATATGGATGTAGTAAAACCTTTCAATAAAAACTATTCGTCATCAGCAACAATTACACAATATAGCGTTCCGAGCTCTAACAATTTACCACAGCAAATGCCTGTCTCAGGTCCAATGTATATGGTAGATCTTAATGGAAATATTGATTTTCCGCAGATAGGAATGATTAGTACGGGTAACGAAAATGTAGAGGGTTTAAGAGATAAACTTGTAAATCTTATCTCTAAATATGTAAAGGATCCTGTTGTGGATGTAAAGTTAGTTAATTTCAGGGTTTCTGTTTTAGGTGAAGTAGCAAGACCGGGAACTTATGTTGTTCCTGACGGTAATACTACTTTATTACAGGCATTGGGATTGGCCGGTGATCTTACTGTATTCGGAGTACGAAATAATGTAATGGTTGTAAGAAATGTGGATGGTGCAATTACAACACAAAAAATTGATCTTACCAGTGCACAATTTATCAATTCGCCTTATTTTTATCTCAAGCAGAATGATGTGATCTACGTTCAGCCCAACTCAACAAGAGAAAGAGCGGCAAGACTAGATCCAAATACCGGAATTTATATCTCAATTGCTTCAGTTGTTGCATCTTTGGCAATCGGTATTTTGGCTCTTACAAGAAATTAATCTAAAAAATCACCAACCTATATTTATTGTGGAGAATTATTTGCAGGAAGAAGAAGAATCTTTAAACATAAGAGAGTTTATAAAACCGTATTTCCATCGATGGTATTGGTTTGTCATCGGAGCAGTAGGAGCTGTTATACTGGCATGGTTTTTTTTAAGATATTCTGTTCCTGTCTATGGAACAGAATCTACTTTACTCATTAAAGAAGTAAAAAAATCCAGTGCAGGACAGCCAGATATGTCTGTGATTTCTGAACTGAGTGGAATTGGTGGTATGGGAACCAACTCTGTAGACAACGAAATTGAAATTTTGAAGTCTAAAAAACTAATGCTTTCCGTGGTACGTGAATTGGGTCTGGAAACCAATATTTATTCTAAGGGAAATATAAAAGATGCTGAACTTTATAAAGATACTGCTCCTTTTATTGTAAGAATTATTACCGAAAACTCTAAAGGCAAATATCCGTCAAAAGAAGTCACTGCAAAAATTAAAGGAAATAAAATTATCCTTGAGTCAGAAAGTTTTAAAAAAAGCATAGAAGCTGATTTTAATAAATCAGTTGCTATGCCTTTTGGTGTTATCATGTTTCAAAAAAATCCTAAGTTTAATTACAGTAAAAATAACAATGATACCTATCTTCTGCAGTTTATGTCAGGAATCAACAGAGCAAGATATTACCTGAAAATATTAAATGTTAGTCTGGCTCAGAAAGAAGCTACAGTCTTAAAAATTGCAATCAACTATCCTTTACCTTCTAAAGCAGAAGACATCTTAGAGCGATTGGCTGTAAATTACAATCGTGAAGCTGTAAAAGACAAAAACTCTGAAGCTCAGAAAACAGCAGAATTTATTGATGACAGAATCAGGCTTATTGGTGAGGAACTTGGAAAGGTAGAATCTCAAAAAGAAGATTTTAAATATAAAAATAATATTGCTGATATCCAGACTGAGGCAGAGATGTCCTTAGAAACAGAAATGAAAGGAAGACAAAGGCAACTGGAAAATGAATCTCAGCTTGAATTAATTAACAGTCTTTTAAATTCAATCAACAGACAGGGATCATATCAGGTTTTACCTTTGAATGTTGGTTTGTCAGATTCTAATACTTCTTCTGACATAGCGATGTACAATCAATTAATTATTGAAAGAAACAGGCTGCTTGAAAATTCTACTTCTGCAAATCCAATGGTTCAGGATGTTACAAGTCAGATTAATAGTATGAGAAGCTCTATCATACAGAGTCTTCAAAAAAGCAGGTCGGCTTTGCAGATTTCAAGAAATATTATTGAATCTGAACAAAGCAGATTATCCGGGAGAATTTCTAAAATACCACAGCAGGAAAAATTATTCAGAAGTATTGAAAGACAGCAAAATATCAAAGAACAGTTGTATCTTTTACTTTTACAAAAAAGAGAGGAGGCAGCTATATCTTTAGCGATTGCAGCACCCAAAGCCAGAATAGTTGATGATCCGTTGACTAATACACAACCGGTATCTCCTAAAAAACAAATAATTTATTTAGGAGCTTTAATCATAGGTTTACTTATTCCTTTTGCGATTATTTATTTAATAGAATTATTCAACGATAAAATCAAAACAAAAAATGATGTAGAAAAATTGCTTACTGGTGCTTCAGTAATTGGCGAGCTTCCATCATTAGAAAAAGGAGAACCTGAAATTGTACAGCTCAATGACCTGTCTCCCTTGGCAGAAGCATTTAGAATTTTGATTACGAATATCAATTTTATGCTCCCCAAAAACAAAAAAGGAAATGTTATTTTTGTAACATCTACGGTGAAAGGTGAAGGTAAAACATTTACCTCTGTAAATCTGGCTCTTACTTTAGCAACACCAAGAAAAAAAGTAATTATTATTGGATCTGATATCAGAAATCCACAGTTGCAAAGATATAATGAAAATAGGAGAGGCTTGATAGGTTTATCAGAGTTTATGTATGATGATCAGATGAAAGCTTCTGAAATTATTCACACCACCTCGTTTAATCCTCATTGTGATGTTATTTATTCAGGTGCTATTACGCCGAATCCAACTGAGCTTTTATCAAATGGAAGGTATCAGGAGCTAATAGAAGCTCTGAAGCCAATGTATGATTATATTTTATTAGATACAGCACCGCTCATGCTGGTGACAGACTCTTTTCTGATTGCTGATGTAGCTGATATTACCGTATATGTAACAAGGTCGGGTTATACAGAAAAGGAATTGTTAGGTTTTATTAATACACAAGTCAAAGATAAAAAGATTAAAAATGTAGGTTTGGTTTTGAACGATGTGAATAAAATTCATAGCGGCTATGGCTATGGCTATAAATATGGCTACGGATACAGTGCAGAGTCAAAAAAAACATGGTGGAGCAGGCTATTCAAAAAATAAACTGCAATGCTTAAATAGTATTAACATATAGTCATTTTCCACAAATATGAAAAATCAGTTAAAAATTGCAATAGTAGGTCTTGGTTATGTAGGGTTGCCTTTGGCGAGACTTTTTGCTACAAAATATCCTGTTATAGGATTTGATATTAATAAAGATAGAATCGCTGAACTACAAAGTGGAAGAGACTCTACTTTAGAAGTTGATGACGATCTACTGAGAGCGGTTCTTTTAGAAGAAAACCCTTTAATAGGAAATGAAGAAATAATTAATGGACTATATTGCTCTTCCGATGCAAAAGATATTTCTGAAGCTAATATTTATATTGTAACTGTTCCCACGCCTGTAGATAAGCATAATCGTCCAGTACTTACACCTTTGTACAAATCAAGTGAAACGGTTGGTAATGTATTATCTAAAGGAGATATAGTTATTTATGAGTCAACGGTTTATCCCGGAGTCACTGAAGAAGAATGTGTTCCTGTTTTAGAAAAAATATCAGGTTTAAAGTTTAATGAAGATTTTTTTGTAGGGTATTCACCTGAAAGAATCAATCCTGGTGATAAAGAACATACAGTTGAGAAAATTCTGAAAGTTACATCCGGATCTACACCTGAAATAGGAATAATTGTTGATGATCTTTACAAATCAGTAATTACTGCCGGTACACATTTAGCACCTACTATTAAAGTTGCTGAAGCTTCTAAAGTTATTGAAAACTCTCAACGTGATCTGAATATTGCTTTCATGAACGAGTTGGCTAAGATTTTTTCTTTAATGGATATTGATACCCATGACGTTTTAGAAGCAGCAGGAACTAAATGGAACTTTCTTAAATTTAAACCAGGTCTAGTCGGAGGACATTGTATTGGAGTAGATCCTTTTTACCTTGCTCAAAAAGCTCAGGAAATAGGATATTATTCTGAATTAATTTTAGCTGCGAGAAGATTAAATGATTCAATGGGAGCTTTTGTAGCATCACAGGTTGTTAAGTTGATGATTGATAATGATATTAAGATTAAAGGTGCAAAAGTTTTAAATCTGGGAATCACTTTTAAAGAAAATTGTCCTGATATAAGAAATTCAAAAGCTATAGATGTTATTACCCATTTGCAGGATTACGGAGCGGATGTAGTTACTTTTGATCCTTGGGCAAATACTGATGAAGTAAAGCACGAATATGATATTGATTGTCTGTCGGAACTTTCTGAAAATGAAAAATATGATGCTGTTGTTTTAACTGTATCTCATCAGGAATTTCTACAGTTAGATCTAGAAATGTTCCTGAATGGTAATGGAGTGATATATGATGTAAAAGGAATTCTTAATAAAGAGATAATCAGCAGACGGCTCTAATTTAATTGACTGACAAGATTGGTTATCTTCAAATCGTTAGGCAATTTAATAGAATTTAGTAAATCACAAAATTAAAGCAATAAGTAGATTTTTGTTTTATCAATTATATGAAAATATACAACATAATTTTATCGGGAGGTGTAGGAAGCAGACTCTGGCCTCTTTCACGGAAACAGCATCCTAAACAATTTCTTAAATTATTTTCTGGCAAATCATTATTTGAATTGACTGCGGAACGTAATCAGGAAGTAGTAGATCAAATTATGGTTGTAGGAAACACAGATCATATTGAGTGGAGTAAAATGCTTTTGCAGGATATTTCGCTTCCCAAAACTTTTATTACAGAAACAGTAGCCAGAAATACAACTGCTGCTATTGCATTTGCAGCTTTAGCTGTTGATGAGGACGATGTATTGATTGTTACACCATCTGATCATCTCATCCAAAATCAGGACGCTTATGAAAAAGCAATAAAAGAAGCTATTGAATTGGCAAAAAAAGACTTTCTTGTTACCTTTGGTGTTGTTCCTTCAAAACCTGAAACAGGTTACGGATACATTGAGTATCAAGGTAAAGATGTGTTGTCTTTTAGAGAAAAGCCCAATACTGAAACAGCGCAGGAATTTTTAGAAAGAGGAACATTTCTCTGGAATTCAGGAATGTTTTGTTTTAAAGCAGGTGTTCTTTTAGAGGAACTTAAAGTCTATCAGTCAGAACTATTGGATAAGTGTAAAGCGGTGTGGCAGACATCTGTTGATCAATGCTTAAATGCAGAAGCTTCACAGAAAGTTCCTTCCATCAGCATTGACTATGCAGTAATGGAAAGATCTAAAAAAATTAAAGTCGTTCCTGCACATTTTCGATGGAATGATTTAGGCTCTTTTGAATCATTGTATGATTATCTGCGTTCTACCGGTCATCCTGTAGATGAAAACGGAAATATGGTCATTGGTACTGAAATTTTCACAGCTTTTGTAGGACTCAGCAATTCAATTCTTGTACATACACCAGATGCAATTCTTATCCTTCAGAAAGAGAAATCGCAGGATGTCAAGAAAATATATAATCAGCTGGAAAAATATCAATCCATTTTAAGGTAATAAATAATATGATTTCAAAAGATTCATTAATATATATTGCGGGTCACAGAGGGATGGTAGGATCTGCTATCTGGAGACAGCTTTCGGAAAAAGGATATACGAACTTGTTGGGAATGACAAGTAAAGAATTAGATTTGCGGAATCAAAGCGAAGTCTTAGATTTCTTTGAAAAAAATAAACCTTCTGCAGTGATTGATGCAGCAGCAAAAGTTGGAGGTATTTTAGCAAACAATTCCTATCCTTACCAGTTTCTGATGGAAAATATGCAGATTCAGAATAATCTGATAGATGCTTCCTTAAAGATGAATGTTGGAAAATTCATTTTTTTGGGTTCTTCTTGTATTTATCCAAAGCTGGCACCTCAACCGCTTAAAGAAGAATATCTTTTAACAGATTCATTAGAACCAACTAATGAATGGTATGCGGTAGCCAAAATTACAGGTATTAAAGCCATAGAGTCTATCCGAAAACAATTCGGTAAGGATTATGTATCTTTGATGCCGACCAATTTATACGGAACACATGATAATTTTGATTTGAATACTTCTCATGTTTTACCTGCGATGATTAGAAAGTTTCATGAAGCAAAAGAAAATAACAATGCACCGGTAACATTATGGGGATCCGGAACACCAATGCGGGAATTTCTTTTTGTGGATGATATGGCAGCATCGGTTGTTTTTGCGTTAGAAAACAAGCTTCCGGAACACTTATACAATGTGGGAACAGGTAAGGATTTAACGATCAAAGATCTGGCTGAATTAATTCAGAAAATAACAGGTCACTCTGGAGAAATTGTCTGGGATTCTGAAAAACCAGATGGAACTCCCAGAAAATTGATGGATGTTTCAAAAATGCATGAATTAGGCTGGAAACATCAGATCGGGCTTGAAGAAGGAATTATGAAAACATATCAATGGTTTTTACAAAATATCAACAATTTTAAAGAAGTAAAAATGAGGTAATAAATAGAGTTGAACAAATCAATTATCACCATCATTTTATAACAGATACATCTAAAAGATGAAAACAGCATTAATTACAGGAGTTACCGGACAAGACGGTTCATACTTAGCAGAGCTTTTGCTTGAAAAAGGCTACAGAGTTCATGGTATTAAAAGAAGAGCTTCTTCATTTAATACCCAAAGAATTGACCATCTTTATCAGGATCAGCATGAGCAGAATGTGAACTTCACTTTGCATTATGGTGATTTGACGGATTCAACCAATATTATCAGAATTATACAGGAAGTGCAGCCGGACGAGATATATAATCTGGGTGCGATGTCTCATGTGAAAGTTTCGTTTGATTCTCCGGAATATGTTGCTAATGTTGATGGAATCGGAACTTTAAGAATTCTTGAAGCTGTTAGGATTTTAGGTCTGGAAAAGAAAACAAGAATTTATCAGGCTTCAACATCTGAATTGTATGGTGGTTTACCTGAAAATAAAAATGCGGCGGGTTTTTATGATGAAAACTCTCCCTTCTATCCCCGTTCGCCGTATGGAGCTGCCAAAATATATGGCTTCTGGATTACCAAAAATTATCGCGAAGCTTACGGAATGTTTGCTTGCAACGGAATTCTGTTCAATCATGAATCTCCAAGAAGAGGAGAAACTTTTGTAACAAGAAAGATTACCATGGCAGTGGCTGCTATTGCCAAAGGCAAGCAGGAGTGTTTATATTTAGGAAACCTGAATGCGCTTCGTGACTGGGGGCATGCCAAAGATTATGTAGAAGCTATGTGGAGAATCCTACAGCAAGAAAAGCCTGAAGACTATGTGATTGCTATGGGAGAAACCACTTCGGTAAGAGATTTTGTAAGAATGGCTTTTAATGAAATCGGGGTAGAATTATCCTTTGAAGGTGAAAATGAAAATGAAATTGCAAAAGTTAAAGCATGCAATAATCCTTTATATCAACTTGAAATTGGTAAAACGGTAGTTTCAGTAGATCCGGATTATTACAGACCAACAGAAGTTGATCTTTTGATTGGCGATCCTACAAAAGCAAAAACTCAGTTGGGCTGGAAACCTCAATATGATCTCCAAGCTTTGGTAAAGGAGATGGTTTTTTCTGATTTACAGCAATAGATAATATTTCATAATGAAAATTTGTAATTGTAAATCTTATTTCGAAAACTAACTATATAATAAATCTTGAATTTGACTATAATATTCGTTTTATTATTATAGATTAAATTTTTTTAAGTAATGTTTTAAAATGCAGTAAATTGAAAGAACAAAAAAGTTTATTAAATTTAACCATATTATATTCTATAGGAAACTTTTCGTCAAAAATTATTAGTTTCATATTAGTTTTTTTTACCACTTTCTATCTTTCTAAGGCAGATGTTGGTGCCTATGATTTAATTTTAATTACATTGAGTTTATTAAGCCCATTTGTAACCTTTCAATTGACCGATGCTGCACTTAGATGGCTGTTAAGTGATGACACAGTTGAAAATCGTAAAAATGTTTTTTCAACCATATCTGTAATCCTAATAATCTCTCACCTATTATTGTACATTTTCATGTACATATATAATTATTATTTTCCTATTAAATTTTTCAATCTACTTTTAGTTTTAGTTTGTTGTCAATCCATCTATCTGTTTTTTTTACAATTTATTCGTGGACTTAGTAAAAACGGATTGTATGTATGGGCTGGTATAATCTATACATTGATATATGTTGGTCTAGCAATACTTGCGCTAACGGTACTGAATTTAAAAGTGGAAGGCTTATTATATTCAAACATATTAGCTGGTATAATGATGAGCTTTGTACTTTTGATTGCCGGAAAATTATATTCATTTTTTGATTTGAATCATACGAGTATTAAATTTAGTAAGGATTTGTTGAGGTATTCTACTCCTCTTATTCCTAATTCATTAAGTTGGTGGGCAATTTCCTCTGCCAATCGCTATATTATCCTGATGTACTTAGGAGCTGCAGCCAATGGTATATTTGCAATTGCTTACAAACTCCCAACTATATTATTGATGATTGTAAACGTGTTTTACCTTGCTTGGCAGGAAAAAGCGATTCTAAGTTATGAAAGAGAAGATAGAGACGAATATTATTCTAAAGTTTTGAAAGACTATATCAGAATATTATTTTCCTTATCAATTCTTATAGTTGCTGCAAATAAGATTGCATTATCATTTATGGTAAGTAAAGAGTTTTTTGATGCATGGCAATATACTCCTTTACTTTTATTAAGCATCATATTCAGTTCAATAGCCGGATTTTACGGAACCGGGTATCTTAGCTCCAAGAAAACGAAAGGGGCATTTACAAGCAGCATTTTTGGAGGTATTGTTACTGTTGGGTTATCATTTCTCCTAATTCCTCGTTTTGGATTGTTCGGTGCAAGCTGGGCAATTGTTCTTGGTTATTTGGTGCTATTTTTTGTAAGAATTCTACACATGAAGAATATTTTGAAAATTGTTTTTCCATTCAAATTAGTTATGATGTTATTTTCTATTTTTATTGTAGTATCAGCTTTAAATTATGGAACTAATTATATTTTGTATATAAATTTAATACTTGCTTTTTTAATTGTTGCTTATGTGAATAAAAGTGAGGTTCATAAGATTAAACTTTTTATAAGAAAATGAAGGTCTCAATAATTATGCCTGTATACAATGTTGAAAAATACATTGCAAAAAGTATTGAAAGTGTTTTAAAACAAACATATACAAATTTTGAATTGTTAATTATCATTGATGGCTCACCAGATAATAGTAAACAAATAGCAGAGACTTTCGAAGATTCTAGAATTACTATTTATGAGAAGCCTAATGGAGGTCTTTCTGATGCAAGAAACTTTGGACTTAATAAAGCTAATGGAGATTATATATACTTTATTGATAGCGATGATTGGATAGAACCGAACTTATTAGAGTCTACAGTTAAATTCTTTGAAAGAGATGATGTAAATGTTATTATTTTTGGTTATTTCCTTGATAATGAAGATTTAAACAAAAAACTATTATCAGCACAAAAAATTGAAAGTGAAAATATCGAATTCGTTAAAGGTAAAGACGATTTTTCTTTGGATGAAAATATGATCAATCTTTTAGGATATGCTTGGAATAAAATTTACAGAACAAAGTTTTTAAGAGATCATAATATTATTTTTGATAAAGGAGTTTCTCTAGTAGAAGATATTTTATTTAATTCAAAAGTATATAAAAGTGTTGATAGATTAATTTTTATAAATGATACTTTATATCATTATATAAACAGACCATCAGAATCTTTAATCAAAACTTTTCATACAAACTCTTTTGAACTATATCTAAAAAAAGCAAACTCCATGGAACTTTTTTTAAATTCATGGAAAATTTCTGTAGAAAATAAAAATACAATATTAGCTACAGTTATTGTATCAGGTATAAGATATTGTATAAATAATCTTTTTGCATTTAAAAATGATTTATCTGAAAAAGAAAAACTCGATTATATAAAAATGATTATTAATCACAGTGAAACACAAAAATATATAAGGTACTATAAAGCGGTGAGTATTTATGATAAACTTTACAAAACAATGATTTGCGCACAAACTTCCCTTTTATTATATCTACTCTGCAAAATAAAAAAATAAAATGTTTATAAGTAATTATTTTTCATTCGAAACCAAAACAAGAGTTCTTCTGTTTTTACAAAAATTTAAAACCAGCAGAATTTTTTCTAACCTCAAAAAAGATGAACAAAAAAAAGCATTTATTTTTTTGGCGGCAGATTACGGTAATCTTGGAGATGTAGCGATTACTTATGCCCAAACAGAGTTTTTAAAAAATTCTCTGAAGGATTATAAGATTATTGAAATTCCTATTAGTAAGACCCTTGAAGGTATTTGTGCTGTAAAAAAAGCAATAGATAAAGAAGATATTGTAACAACAGTTGGAGGTGGTAATCTGGGAGACTTGTATGATCAGATAGAATTTTACCGACAGCTGGTTGTAGAGAATTTCCCAAAAAATAAAGTTATATCTTTTCCGCAAACATTTGATTTTTCTGATACAGCAAAGGGATCTGAAGCTTTGGAAAAAGCAGTAGAAACATATAGTAAGCACCAAAATTTGGTGTTTGTTTCTAGAGAAAAAATTACGTTTGATTTGATGAAGAAGCATTTTATTAAAAATAAAATTATTCTTACCCCTGATATTGTGATGAGTCTCAATGAAAGTAATCCTACTTTTGAAAGAAAAGGAGCTGTATTTTGCTTGAGGAATGATGACGAAAAGTTATTGAAAAAATCAGAAAATGATCTGCTTATTGACTTAGTAAAGAAAAGGTTTGCCACTTGTACTTTTTATGATACTCATATTAATAAAAATTATTTAACTGTTGATGAAAGAAAACTTGAACTTAAGAAAATCTGGGATACTTTCAAAAAAGCAGAATTGGTAATTACAGATAGATTGCACGGAATGATTTTTTGTTACATAACAAATACTCCTTGTTTGGTTTTTCAAAATAATAATCATAAAGTAAAAGGTTCTTATGAATGGATAAAAGACTGTAGTTCTGTTTGGCTGATTGATAATTTCTCGGAAGAGAAAATAAGTAAAATACTTTCGGAGAGTAATTTTTTCAGATCAGAATTTTCTCAGTTAGAAAAAGAATTTACAATTCTTTCAAATGAATTAATATTATGAAAAGAATTCTTCATATTATAGGTTCTATGAACAGAGCTGGAGCCGAGACGATGCTGATTAATTTGTACAGAGTGTTGGATCGGGACCAGTACCAGTTTGATTTTCTGTACTTCACAAGGGAGAAATGTGATTACGATGATGAAATTGAAAGATTAGGTGGTAAAATTTATAGAGTTGAAAGTATTGGTACAATCGGCAGATTTTGGGAAACATATAAGTTTTTAAAATCGAACAAGCAATTTTATGCAATTCATACACATACTTTACTTAATAACGGATTCAATGTTTTTGGAGCCTATTTAGCAGGATTTAAAAAAAGAATCTCGCATTCACATAGTACTTCAAATCTTACGACAGATAATTTTTCCAGTAAAATTTATTATCATATATCAAAATTTCTGATTAATACTTTTTCTAATGGTTATATTGCCTGTGGTAATGAAGCGGGTAGCTATTTGTTTTATAAAAAAAATAGGTTTCTATATTTACCTAATGCTATAAATTTTGATGACTTTACTCAAGATAATAATCTTAGAAATGATTTAAAATGTGATGAGAATACAATTTTAATCTGTCAAATAGGCAGGTTTTTGGAAGTGAAAAATCATTCATTTTCTATAGAGCTGGCAAAATATATGGATGAGCGTAACATTAATTTTAAATTGATATTTGTTGGAGATGGTGTTTTGAGAGAAACGATGGAGAAAAGAGTAGAAGTGTATGGTCTGGGTTCCAGAGTTAAATTTCTTGGTTTAAGAAAAGATATTCCGGCAATATTGAACAGTTCAGATTGCATGATATTGCCATCATTACATGAAGGGTTTCCTGTAGTATTGGTAGAATCTCAGGTAGCAGGTACACCATCGTTAATTTCTACAAATGTTGCCAAAGAAGTCGATTTGGGAGTTGGCTTGGTTCAATTTGAATCACTGGCTTCAAATTTAGATTTGTGGGTTGGTAAGTTGCTTAAAATGAAAGGGTTGAAAAAAAATGATAAATCTCATTTGAACGCTTTAGAAAACAAGGGTTTTAGTACAAAAGGTAGTTTAAAACAGTTAATAACTTATTATAATGATATTTAATTCAGAATCAAAACAATATTTTTCAAATTAAAAGTTAAAATAAAATACTGTTCACTTATTAAAATTATATTTTGATTAATCATTTTAATAAATTATATGTTTGATTTAATCCCCATTGATTTATATAGTAATGTCTACAATTATATTCTGCTTGGAATATTATTACTTGTTACTTTATATTCTCTGAAATTCAGATTAAAAAATGCGGTAAATATATTCAATGTTAATATTCTATTAGTCTTCCTATTTGTTTTTACATTATTTTATATTGGTTTCAGACCAATTCATGGGAAGTTTTTAGATATGACAACTTACAACTACGAATTTGAATATTATAAAAATGGAGGAAGTACTGATAAGGTAAAATCTGATTATTTTTTTTGGTATCTGACATATTTTTCATCAAAAGTAATTAATGCCCATCAGTATTTTTTTTTGTTGGCTTGCTTATATGTTATTCCTTTATTTGTTGTTTCTAAAATTCTCTTTAAAAAATACGCATTTTACTCTTTTTTCTTTTTTATAGCTTCATTTTCTTTTTGGGCTTATGGTACTAATGGAATCAGAAATGGAGTCGCAACGTCGATCTTTTTATTGGTTTTTGCTACAAACAAAAAATGGTTGCGGATATTGATAGTTTTTATATCAATACAATTTCATAGTTCAATGATAATTCCAACAATAGCCTTAATTATAGCAATATTATATCAGAAGCCAAAATACCTTCTATATTTTTGGTTTACATGTATACCAGTTTCATTATTTTTAGGCGAGACATTACAAATATTATTTGCAGGATTAATTGAGGATGACCGGACATCTTACTTGACGGCAGGAAATATAAATAACGATAATTTTAGTAGTACTGGGTTTAGGTGGGATTTTGTTCTATACAGTTTTTCTGCTGTTTATGCCGGATATTTTTATATTTTCCAAAAGAAATTTAATGATAATATTTATAGAATTATCTATTCTACATATGTGATATCTAATGCTCTTTGGATTTTGGTAATAAAAGCGAATTTCTCTAATCGTTTTGCTTATCTATCTTGGTTTTTGATGGCTTTAGTGATTATTTATCCTTTACTTAAGAGACAATTGTTTAATAACCCATACAGAGCAATCGTTTATGTGATGCTTGCTTATTTTGGTTTTACTTTTTTTATGACCGTAATAAAATTTAATTAATGTTGTTATCTATAATAGTTCCAATGTACAATGTTTCTCAATATTTAGAGAAATGCATTAAAAATATTCAAATTGATAATATTGAATATGAAATACTAATGATTGATGATGGCTCTCCTGATAATTCTATTGATATTGCAAATGATTTGGCTAGAATAAACAAAAGGATTAAGGTTTTTTCTCAAAAAAATAAAGGATTGGGTGGTGCAAGAAATCTAGGAATTAAAAATGCGACAGGAAAATATATCCTATTCTTAGACGCAGATGATATCTTAATCAAACAAGATTTTCAGTTTTTAGATGAAGAAGTATCGGAAATTATAGAATTTTCTTCAAAAAATATTACTTTCGACAATAATATAATTAGCGAATTTAATGCGGAAAATGTTACTAACCCATTAGATGGGATTTCCTATTACAGTATTTACCCTTCAATGTTCTCAGTATGTAATAAGCTATATTCTAAAGTTTTTTTGTCTCAATACAACTTGTTATTTAAAGAACAGATATACATAGAAGATTTTGAATTTAATACTAGAACTTTTTTCTTTTGTAAAAGAATAAAAAGTTTTAATGAATCCATACAGTATTTTGTTCAAGTAGAAAACTCTATAACAAGAAATTCTAATAAAGAACGAAAAGTAAAACTTGTAAATGACATGATAAAAGTAGGATACTATATTAGAGATTTTACAAAAAATATGAAACTTTCAAATTTGGAAATGAAATTTATTCACGAAAGATTTTGCTACTTAACGGTTGATATTATTTTCCATACGCTTAAAAATAATCTTGGTGATAAATTTTTATTAGAAAAAACTGATGAATTGAAAAACAGCAATTTATATGATTTAAGTTGTAAATTAAAACATAGAAAAAAGGATTTTTTTCGAAAAATCTTAAAATTTCCATTTGGATTATTTATTATAAAATACTATTTAAAAATAAAATATGATGAAAAGTAGATCTAAGTTTATATTATTAACTACGGTTCCAATTTCATTAAATTTTTTCAGAGATCAAATAAGTAAATTAAATGATATTTATGATGTAACATTAGTCAGCTCACCATCATCATTGCTAATTGAAATTGCGAGTCAGGAAAATGTAGCTTTTAGAGCAATAAAAATCAATCGAAATATATCTTTAATTAACGATCTGAAAAGTTTACTTAATTTAGTATTTTATTTTTTAAAAATTAATCCCGCTATTATTCATTGTAATACACCTAAAGCTTCTCTACTTGGTCTATTAGCTGGATTTTTGACCAGAGTTCCTAACAGGATATATTATATACATGGTTTAAGGTACGAAGGTGCCAAAGGTTTAAAAAGAAAATTACTTAAAGGTATGGAAAAGGTTGCTTGTTTCTGTGCAACCGATATTATAGCAGTTAGTAATGGGATTAAAATAAAAGCTAATCAGGAATTAACAAGTAAGACAATCAATGTGATTCATAATGGTAGTGCAAACGGAATGTTCATTGACGAATATGTTAATGCTAAATATAATAAAAAAATATTACGTGAAGAGTTATGTATTTCTGAAGAAGACTTTGTTTACGGTTTTATAGGTCGTCTCGTAGGTGATAAAGGAATTAATGAACTTGTTTCTTCATTTGATTCGTTAAATCAAAAAAACAAACAAATAAAGTTAATTTTAGTAGGCTCATATGAAGATGATTTGGATCCTTTAGAAAATTCGACAAAGTTTACCATAGAGAACAATCCTAATATAATTTATGTTGGTTTTCAAAAGGATGTCAAAAAATATCTTTCGTTAATGAATGTTTTTGTGTCACCATCTTATCGAGAGGGATTTGGCTTGTCTTTATTGGAAGCCAATTTAATGGGAATACCTATTATAGCGTCAAGAATTACTGGTTACGAGGAAATAATAAAAGAAGACAAAAATGGGTTTTTAATACCTTCTAAAAATAAGGTATTACTACAAAGTAAAATGTCTGAAGTATATTTAATGCAAAACAAGTTAGTTGAAATGAAAGAATTTTGTATAAATAATGTAATTGAAAACTACAATCATGAAGATGTTTTACGTAAAGCAATTCATTATTATAAATCTATTACTTTATCTAAATAATATTGCCTAGATATAATGTTGGCAGTAATGCAAATATAGGTGCAAATGCGATTGTCGTTGATGATATTCCAAAAAATGCCACTGTAGTACTTCAAAAACCTAAAATTATTTAAAAAATTAATTATTAATGTACAAAATTTTTTTTAAAAGATTTGTTGATTTCATCGTAGCTTTTTTAGGATTGCTAATTTTAAGTCCTGTTTTTATTATTGTAACAATCGGGTTATATTTTGCAAATGATGGAAAACCTTTCTTTTTTCAGGCGCGTCCAGGATTAAATGAAAAAATATTTAATATTATTAAGTTCAAGACCATGAATGATAAAAAAGATCCTTATGATAATTTGCTTTCTGATGCGGAAAGACTTACTCCAATAGGAGCTTTTGTCAGAAAAACATCTTTAGATGAGCTTCCACAATTAATTAATGTCTTAAAAGGTGACATGAGCTTGATTGGTCCCAGACCTCTTTTAATAAAATATCTCAATTTTTACACAAAAGAAGAAAAAATGCGTCATTTAGTAAGACCAGGTATTACGGGTTGGGCTCAAGTGAATGGTCGAAATACAGTTGAATGGGACACAAGACTTAAATATGATACTGATTATGTAAAGAATATTTCTTTATCATTTGATATAAAAATTTTTTTATTAACACTCAAGAACGTGGTTAAATCAAAAAATATAGTAGTAGATCCCAGATCAATAATGAAAGATTTAGATGATGAACGAAAGCATAATTAGAATTAAAAATACGGCTGCTGATATTCAATTACTCAGCTCATATTTAAAAGAGATGTATAAGGATACCAAATGGAATGATTGCCTAATTTATTTTGATCCTAACTATATTAACTACCTGAAAAAAATTATTGATCTAGACAGTAATCTATTTTATTGGCTGCAGTTTGAAAATGAAACTGTTGGTTTTATGCACTTAATTGCTAGAGAAAATGAGCTTTATCTTAACAATATTTTTTTATTGAAATCTTTCCAAGGCAAGAAGTTAGCGCAGAAATTTTTATACGCAGTAATAAAATTGTGCAATAAAGAAATGTTTACGCTTAATGTTTTTCAATCAAATGATATAGCATTGAAATGGTATAAAAAGTTAGGAATGAAAATTTTAGAGAATACATTTTTCTATGAAGTAAAAAATTCTGATGTTTATTCTGAAGATTACGTTACTAAAAAAGATGACGCGGGCTTTACAAGTATTTTTATTAATGATAACAAGATTGCAACAGTAATTAATGGTAAATCCGTTATGCTTCATGATGCGAATCTAATGTTCAATTTTAAAAAATATGATATTGTTCTGACTAGAAGTGACCAAAAGTTAACAAATAATGCGTTATCATTTTGGGATGTAAGTCATAAAATGCTGGTCTCAACTTCAACTATATTACAAAATTTGAAATAAATAAGAATATGTTATTTGAAAATATAGAACTCAATAATTTTAAAAATCTTGAATTTTATCAAAAGCCATTTTATCTGAGAATGGAAGCGGAAAAAATAGGTGGAATAGCATTGTACTATAAATATGAAAGTGAAAATGCAACATTTGTTATTCCCGTCATTAAAAGACTGATTGAAAAAGATTATTATGATTTAATCAGTCCATATGGTTATTCAGGTTTTCTTAGTAATAATGATTCTCCAGAATTTATTATGGAGGGTATACATCATTTTGACAATTACTGTAAAGCTAATAATATTATAACATCTTTTATAAGATTACATCCTTTTAATAATTATATTTTTTTAGAGAATAAGAGAATAGCTCAAGTTTTGCATGGGCGCGTAATATTTTTTTCTTTAAATCAAAATTATGATGAATTATATAGTTTCTATTCTTCAAATCATAAAAGAGGAATTAAGAAACTCCAAAAAAGAGGATTTAATATCAAGCAGGGTGATGTTTCAGATATAAGAGAATTTATCACAATTTATAACCATACGATGGAAAGGTTAGATGCTAAAGAATTTTATTTTTTTGAAGAAGATTATTATGTTGCGCTGATGAAAAATGAAAAATGCAAATTATTATTTGTAGAATCGCCAGACCAAAAGTTATGTGCAGCAGCATTCTTTGTGATAAGCTCTGAAATTATCCAATATCATTTAGGAGGAACCTTAACAGAATTTCTTCAAGATGCGCCTATAAAATTACTTTTTGATTTTATAATAAATTCTCATTCAAATAGTAATATGAAATTTAATTTAGGTGGAGGTCTTGGAGGTAGTGAAGACAATTTATATAAATTTAAAGAAGGATTTTCTAACGAAAAAATAAAATTTTCTACCCTTAGAATTGTTCACAATCAAGATGTTTATAATAATTTAACTTCTAACTTTGATAAAGAAGATAGAAAAAATATTTCAGAATTTTTTCCGCTTTATAGAAAAAAATGACATATCTAAAATGGTTAAAAATTATAATCGTTTTTTTATTTTTGGTTAATACATACAGTAATCTTAATAATTATGCAAAATAAAATATGGCTTTCCTCTCCACACATGGGCGGAAACGAACAAAAATATGTAAACGAAGCTTTTGAAGCCAATTGGGTAGCACCTTTAGGTCCTAATGTAGATGGTTTTGAAAAAGATTTAGAAACCTTTTTAAACGAAAATGTAAAAGTTGCGGCTCTTTCTGCCGGTACTGCTGCGCTGCATTTAGCTTTAATTGAATGTGATGTAAAACATGGCGATGAGGTGATTTGTCAGTCTATGACATTTTCAGCTTCCGCCAATCCGATTGCATACTGCGGCGCAATTCCCGTTTTCATAGACTCCGAAAAAGATACCTGGAATATGTGTCCGGTTGCTTTAAAAGAAGCGATTGAGGATAGAATTTCTAAAGGGAAAAAGCCAAAAGCGATTATCGTTGTTCATTTGTATGGTATGCCTGCAAAGATGGATGAGATTTTAAAAATAGCTTTGGAATATGAAATTCCTGTGATTGAAGACGCTGCCGAAGCTTTAGGTTCTACTTATAAAGGTAGAGCTTGTGGAACTTTTGGACGATTCGGCATTTTATCTTTTAATGGAAATAAGATCATCACCACTTCGGGTGGCGGAGCATTGGTTTGCCATACTCAGGAAGATAAAGACAAAGCGGTTTTCCTTTCAACTCAGGCTAGAGACAATGCGCCTCATTATCAGCATTCTCATATTGGTTATAATTATCGTATGAGTAATATTGTAGCAGGAATCGGTCGTGGACAAATGGAAGTTTTGAATGATAGAGTAGAAGCACGCAGAAAAATGCACGATTTCTATGTTGAAATATTCAATGACATCAATGGTGTTGAGGTGTTTTCAGAACCAACTGCTGATTATTTTTCTAATCATTGGTTATCTGCTATTGTTGTAAATCCTGAAATTACCGGGAAGAATCGTGAAGATTTAAGATTAGCTTTTCTTGAGGACAATATTGAATCTCGTCCTTTATGGAAGCCGATGCATTTGCAGCCTGTTTTTGCGGATGCACCGTATTATGGAACAGATATTTCCGAAAATCTGTTCAATGACGGTCTATGTTTGCCTTCCGGATCAAATCTTACAGATGAAGACCGTGAAAGAATTAGAACAATGATTAATAATTTTTTTAATAAATAAAGATTCTTTTTTGTTGATAAATTTTTAAAAACGGCTTAAAAGTATAAACCAATTATACCATAATTTCGACTAAAGCGGGGCAGTGATCAGAATGCACTGCCTCTTTTAAAATAACAGCACGGGATAACTGATCTTTCAGTGAATACGAAGTGAAGTTATAATCTAAACGCCATCCTTTGTTTTTAGCTCTGGAATTCTGTCGATAACTCCACCAGGTATAATTATCAGGTTCAGCGTTAAAATATCTGAAACTGTCGATCAGTTCACATTCATCAATAAAACGAGTCATCCACTCACGTTCCATCGGTAAAAATCCGGATACATTTTTAAGACGCACAGGATCATGAATGTCTATTGCCTGATGACAGATGTTAAAATCTCCTGAAATAATGAGATTAGGGATCGTCTTCTTTAGATTTTTAATATAATCTGAAAAATCATAGCAGAACTGCATTTTAAAATCCAGTCTTTCTATATTGGAAGCAGACGGAACGTATACTGAAATAACCGAAAAACCTTCAAAGTCTGCACGGATTATTCTTCCTTCATTGTCATAACTTTCTATACCGCAGCCATATTCTACATGACTCGGTTTTATTTTTGAAGCAATCCCCACTCCGCTGTAGCCTTTCCTTACTGCGGAATGCCAATAACTGTGATAGCCTGCTTTTTCAAGGCTTTCGATATCAATCTGGTCGGTTCCTGCTTTACTTTCCTGAATACAGATAATATCCGGATCAGCAGTTTTCAGCCAGGTTAAAAAATCTTTGGTAAATGCAGCACGTATTCCGTTGACGTTGTAGGTAATTAATCTCATAATTCAAAAATATAAAAATTCGGGCGGAAAGTTTAAGTTTTCCGCCCGAATCAGTTTAAATTTAGATCAGCAATTAAAGCTAAAATTCATGCCGGATTATTTTGGTTCCAGAATACTGATCGGAATAATGCATTCCTCCAGAGAAATTCCGCCGTGCTGATATGTTTCTTTATAGTAATTTACAAAATGATTGTAATTTTTGGGATAAGCAAGGAAGATGTTATTTTTAGCAAAAATATATTTTGAACTTAGATTTCCTTTAGGTAAAAACAACTTTTCCGGATTTGTTATTGCCCAAACATCGCTTTCGTCATAGGTTAAGCTTTTTCCGGTTTTATAGCGGATGTTGGTTGAGGTTTCTCTGTCGCCTACAACCCGGCTTGGTTTTTTGACATAAACAGTTCCGTGATCGGTCGTAATGACCAGTTTAAATCCGTTTTCAGCTGCGGTTTTGATGATTTTCACCAATGAAGAATTTTCAAACCAGTTCATAGTCAGGGATCTGAATGTTTTATCGTCCCGAATAAGCTGGTCTACAATGTGATTATCGGTTTTTGCATGAGACAGAATATCAATAAAATTGTACACAATTACCAGAAGATCATTGTTTTTGTGCTGATTAAAATCTTCATAAATCTTTTTTTCAAAATCGGCATTCAATACTTTCAGGTATTTCATAGATTTGGAATTAAGACCGACTCTTTTCATCTGATCTTCAAGAAAATCACGCTCAAATTCGTTTTTATTTCCTTCCTCATTATCATTAAACCATTTGTCCGGAAAACGCTTCTCAATTTCTGAAGGCAGAAGACCTGCAAAGAAAGAATTTCTCGCATACTGAGTCGCTGTAGGCAAAATACTGTAATAATAATCTTCCGAAATCTTGTTGTAGAATTTTGTGAAAAGCGGTTCAATTACTTTCCATTGATCGTAGCGGAGATTATCAATCATTAAAAGAAGAACTTTATCTTTTTCAACCTCCGGCTTTATCTTATCTTTAAAAAGAGTGTGGCTCATCATCGGTTTTTCCGAGCCTTTCAGCCATTCTTCATAATTGTTTTCGATAAATTTGGCAAACTGAATGTTGGCTTCTTCTTTTTGTGACTGCAAAAGGTCTGCAAATTCATTATCGGTTACTTTATCGAATTTCAGTTCCCAATTGATGATTTTTTTGTAATAATCTGCCCATTCCTGGTACGTTTGGAGATACGAAAGTTCCATAGAAAGGTTCCTGAATTCCTGCTGATACTGCAAAATAGTTTTCTGTTCTACCAGATTATCTTCCTGAAGATTTTTTTTCAGAGACAGCAGTATCTGATTGGGATTCACCGGTTTTAGAATATAATCGGCAATCTGTGAACCGATGGCTTCTTCCATAATGTGCTCTTCTTCACTTTTGGTAACCATTACGATTTTTAGCGAACTGTCTATTTGTTTAATCATCGGAATAGCTTCCAGCCCCGAAATTCCGGGCATATTTTCGTCGATTAATGTTAACGCAAATTTTTCAGATTCAATAAGTTCTAAAGCTTCATTTACATTGTTAACAGGCGTTACCTGATAACCTTTTTTTTCAAGAAAAACGATATGCGGTTTCAGCAAATCTATTTCATCATCAATCCATAATATTTTATCTGACATACAAGTTTTATTTTTTGTTGAGTAATGGCATCAAAATTACGACCAATTACTTTTAATTTCTCACAAAATGCTCTGCTAAAAAGTTAAATCTTAGTTAAAAGAATTTTGATCATTAATTAAAATGCAATTTTTATATGAAGATATGATAAATATTGTAATCTTAAAATATGTAAATTAAATTGTAGTAATAATAATCTTCACCATGGCTGTTTTTGGCTTTAAAAGGTTAATTTTGCATACTTCATCCTAATTTCTATGCAGAACAAGCTTAAAATCATCAACGATCCTGTACACGGTTTTATAAAAATTCCTCACGAAATTCTCTTTGATGTAATTGAGCATCCGTATTTCCAAAGATTAAGGAGAATTTCACAGACAGGTCTTCTTAACCTTATTTTTCCGGGAGCAACGCATACAAGATTTCATCATGCGATTGGAGCTATGCATCTTATGTTTACTGCTTTAGAGACTTTAAAGCAAAAAGGAGTAAAAATTTCAGAAGATGAAGAAAAAGGAGCCATGTTGGCAATTTTAATGCACGACATTGGGCATGGTCCTTTTTCACACGCATTAGAAAGTATGCTCATGGATGACTGGCATCATGAAAATCTTTCTCTGTTGTTGATGAACAGGCTGAATGATGAATTTGAAGGACAGCTGTCGGTCGCAATTCAGATGTTTCAGGGCAAATATCACAGGAAATTTTTCAATCAGTTAATTAGCTCTCAACTGGATGTTGACAGATTAGATTATCTGAACCGAGACAGCTTTTTTACCGGTGTTTCTGAAGGAAATATTAATACCCAAAGAATTATTTCCATGATGAATGTCTGTGAAGATGAACTGGTGATTGATGCAAAAGGAGTTTATTCTATTGAAAATTTTTTAACGGCGAGAATGTTTATGTATTGGCAGGTTTACTATCATAAGACATCAGCTTTGGCCGAATTTATCTTGGTGAAAATTTTAGAAAGAGCTAAATATTTAACTTCTCAGGGAATAGATCTGCCCTCAACGGAAAATTTGAGATATTTTCTGAACAGAGGTAAATCTGCAGCTACAGAAGAGGATATTCTGCGTTTTACTGAGCTGGATGATAATGACATTATTCAGGCTATGAAACTATGGCAGACTGCAGATGATTTTATTTTGTCGTACTGGTGCAGATGTGTGGTCAAGAGAAATCTTCCCAAAACAATTATTTCTTCCAAGCCATTTGAACAGGATTTTATTAATGAAAAAATAGAAATCAGTAACGAATTTTTCGGAATTGATAATGCACGAGAATTGGTGAATGAAATACAAAGAGAACTCAGACCTTATAATACAGAGAAACAGCCTATTTATCTCTTACAGAAAAGCGGTAAAATCATCAAGCTGAACGAGTCGGAAGATCAGCTTTTATCAGGGTTGATTATGAATAAAACCAAGAGATATATTCTAGCTTTTCCGAGAATATAATTTATTTTTTCATAAATATTCTTAAAAACGACCTGCCGTAAATTAAAAAAATGTTTGCGAATTACAGAATTTCTTATCTTTGCAGAATATGGAATTTACAGCTTCGCAGATTGCAAGTTTTATTGATGGAAAAATTATAGGTGATGCAAACTCACTTATAACGGGCGTTTCTCCTATTGAGAGCGGTGAAAAAGGGCATCTTTCGTTTATTGCTCAGGATCGTTTTGCTCATCATCTCGAAACTTCAAAATGTTCTGTTCTTATCGTAAGTGAGAAACTCATTACCAAAAGTCAGTACAATTCAACTATTATTTCGGTAAAAGATGCTTATCTTTCTTTTCAGATTCTGATGAATCTTTATCAGGACATGCAGGGGAGGAGAGAAGGTATTGAAGATGGCTCTTCTATTCATGATACTGCCGTTATTGGCGACAAAGTTTATATTGGCGCATTTACTTATGTTTCTCAAAAAGCTAAAATTGGTGACGGAACTCAGATTTTCCCACAAGTTTACATTGGAAAAGGTGTTAAAATAGGAAAAAACTGTAAAATTGACAGTGGAGCAAGGATATATGATTACTGCATCATTGGTGACAATTGTGTTATACATTCTAATACGGTGATTGGTGGTGATGGTTTTGGTTTTCAGCCAACTCCGGAAGGCTTTCAAAAAATTCCTCAACTGGGTAATGTAATCATTGAAGATAATGTTGAAATTGGTTCTAACTGCAGTATCGACCGTGCAACAATAGGATCCACAGTGATTGGTAAAGGAACCAAAATAGATAATTTAATACAGATTGCTCACAACGTAAAAATCGGAGCTAATAATGTAATTGCAGCTCAGGCAGGAATTGCAGGTTCTACAACCATCGGTGACTGGAATCAGATTGGAGGACAGGTGGGAATCGTGGGTCACATCAAAATCGGAAATCAGGTGAAAATTCAGGCGCAGAGCGGTGTAAACTCCAGTGTGAATGACAGAGAAACAATGTATGGATCACCTGCGATCAGCTATAATGATTATCTGAGAAGCTATGTGCATTTCAGAAATCTTCCGGAAATTGTAAAAAGAATAAATAATCTTGAGAATAACTCAAAAGATAAAACTAATGAGTGATATGCAAAAAACCCTTCAGGAAGAGGTTTCTCTTTCTGGAATAGGTCTTCATACGGGTAAAGAAGTAAAACTAACCATTAAGCCTGCTAAAGAAAATACAGGTTTTGTTTTTGTAAGAACAGATCTGGAAGGACATCCGCAGGTTGAAGCAGACGTAAACTACGTTGTAGCTACAGAAAGAGGAACTACCCTTGAAAAACTGGGCGTAAAAATCAATACCTGCGAACATCTTTTAGCAGCTTTGGTAGGCTGTGATATAGATAATGCAATTCTGGAAATGAATGCTTCTGAGCCACCTATTTTAGATGGTTCATCAAAGTTTTTTGTAGAAGCTATTGAAAGCGTTGGTGTTGTAGAACAAAATACCGCAAGAGAATACCTTGTAGTAAAAGAAGTTCTCAGCTACAGCGATCCTGCAACGGGTTCGGAAATAACCATCATTCCTTCAGATACTTATGAAGTAACTACAATGGTTGATTTCGGAACTAAAGTTTTGGGAACTCAAAATGCTACTCTGAAAAATATTTGTGAATTTAAAGAAGAAATTTCCTCAGCAAGAACATTCAGCTTCCTGCACGAACTGGAAATGCTTTTGGATCATGGACTAATTAAAGGCGGAGATATATCGAATGCTATTGTTTATGTGGACAAAGATCTCACTCCTGAAACTACAGAAAAACTTAAAAAAGCCTTCGGAAAAGATAATGTTTCTATCAGACCGAACGGAATTTTAGATAATTTGACTTTAAATTATCCTAACGAAGCGGCAAGACACAAGTTACTTGATGTGATTGGTGATTTAGCTTTGGCGGGAGTGAAAATTAAAGGAAAAGTAATTGCCAACAAGCCGGGACATTTTGTCAATACACAGTTTGCAAAAAAACTAAACCGCCAGTGGAAATTACAGAAAAAGAAAAACGTTCCGGATTTTGATTTAACAAAAGAACCGGTTTTTGACATCAACGGTATTATGAAACTTATGCCACACCGTTATCCGTTTTTGTTGATTGATAAGGTTTTAGAGCTTTCAGATTCTCACGTTGTAGGATTAAAAAATGTAACTTTTAATGAGCCTTTTTTCATTGGGCATTTTCCGAAAGAGCCTGTAATGCCGGGAGTTTTGCAGGTGGAAGCATTGGCACAGACAGGAGGAATTCTTGTTTTGGCAAGCGTTCCGGATCCGGAAAACTATTCAACTTATTTCATTAAGATTGATAAGGTGAAATTCAAAAGAAAAGTAGTTCCGGGTGATACAATGATTTTTAAAATTGAACTGATGGAACCTATCAGAAGAGGTATTGTTCACATGCAGGGTTACGGATACGTAGGAGATACAGTTGCGGTGGAGGCCGAATTAATGGCTCAGGTTGCAAAAAATAAAATTGATTAAATGATTCATCAGTTAGCAGCCGTTGATAAGCGTGCAAAAATCAGCAAAAACGTAGTTGTAGAACCTTTTACAACCATTGCAGGTGATGTGGAAATAGGTGAGGGAACCTGGATAGGATCGAATGTAACCATCATGGATGGAGCGAGAATAGGCAAAAACTGCAGGATTTTTCCGGGAACCGTAATTTCAGCAATTCCTCAGGATTTAAAATTTGACGGAGAAGATACACAGACGATAATTGGCGACGAAACAACCATCAGAGAATGTGTAACGGTAAACAGAGGGACAAAAGCTTTGGGCTTTACAAAAATAGGTGCCAATTGTTTAATTATGGCAACATCCCATATTGCTCACGATTGCGTGATTGGTGATAATGTCATCATTGTAAATGGATGCGGTATTGCAGGTCATGTAGAAATTGGTGATTATACGGTAATGGGAGGTTTATCTGCGGTACATCAGTTCGGCAAAATTGGTAAACACGTCATGATTTCCGGAGGAACTTTGGTAAGAAAAGACATTCCGCCTTATGTGAAAGTTGCGAGAGAACCTATGTCGTATGCAGGAATCAATTCGGTAGGATTAAGAAGAAGAGGATTTTCCAATGAGAAAATTTTTGAAATCCAGAAAATCTACAGAGCCATATTCCAGATGAAAATGAATGTTTCTCAGGCAGTTTCATATATCGAAAAGGAAATGCTGCCTACTGCTGAAAGAGACGAAATTCTTCAGTTTATCCAAAATTCGCCGAGAGGTATTGTAAAAGGATACGGAACAGGTAAAGAGTAATACTTTTCACTAATTCTTGAGAATCCAATCAAAAAAAAGGAAATATAATATTAAACATACATCATCGGATTTGAGCCAAAAACTTTAACCCGAAACTTTTAAACAAAAAATAATGGCAACAAGTAACGATATCAGAAAAGGTCTTTGTATAGAATACAGCAATGATATTTTTAAAGTAATCGAATTTCTTCACGTAAAACCAGGTAAAGGACCTGCTTTCGTAAGAACTAAACTAAAATCAGTAACCAACGGTAAAGTAATCGACAACACGTTTTCTGCAGGTCATAAGATTGACGAAGTGAAAGTAATCACAAGAAAATTCCAATATCTTTATGATGATGAGAATGGTTTTCACTTTATGAATAATGAAGATTTTTCGCAGTTATATCTAAACAAAGAGATGATTGAAAATTCAAATCTGATGAAAGCAGGCGAAGAAGTTACCATTATCCTTAAGGAGGCAGATGAAACGCCGCTTTCTGCTGAATTACCACAATCTGTTTATTTGGAAGTTGTGGAAGCAGATCCGGGTGTGAAAGGGAATACAGCAACCAATGCATTGAAAAACGCTATCGTTGAGACAGGAGCAAGAGTAATGGTTCCTTTATTCATTGAGCCGGGAGACAAAATCAAAGTAAGTACAGAAGACGGTTCTTATTTGGAAAGAGTGAAGTAAGCATCTTACAATATCGTGAAGCTGGAAGCTAATAGCTTTCAGCTTTCATTTTTTTATGGCAGCTTTTTCCGTCCTCCGTTCCCGCTTTTTTGCCTCCGCTTCGCTTCGGCAAAAAGAGCTCCACTCAGGCCGGGCTGCAAAGTCAAACAGCAAAGAACCATGTTAAGAATCAAAACCTTAATATGGTTGATTTAACTAAACATCATTTTTAAGAATATGACGTTTCATCATCCACAAAAACTTAAAACGATTGCTGATCTTATCGGAGCAAAATTTATTGGCTCAGAAGATTTTGAAGTTTTAGGAACCAATGAAATTCACAGAGTAAAACCCGGCGAAATTGTTTTCGTCAATCATCCAAAGTATTACGATAAAGCGCTAAATTCTGCTGCAACTATAATTCTTATTGATAAAGAAGTAGAATGTCCGGAAGGAAAAGCTCTTCTGATTTCTGATGACCCTTTCAGAGATTTCAATAAGATCAATACCCATTTTACCAGAATTTCAAACTTCACAGAAGAACTGCACGACGTAGAAATAGGAGAAGGTACAAAAATTCATTCTTCTGCAGTAATTGGAAATAACGTAAAAATTGGGAAGAATACCCTTATCTTTCCGAATGTAGTAATTGGTGACAGAACGGTAATTGGTGATAATGTGGTCATTCAGTCCAACACAGTTTTAGGTGGTGATGCATTTTATTACAGAAAACTCAACGGGAACTTCGACCGTTTAATCTCCGTAGGAAACGTAATTATTGAAAATAATGTAGAAATAGGAAATGGCTGTACCATTGACAGAGGCGTTACAGATTCTACCATTATCGGAGAAGGTTCTGTTTTAGATAATCAGATTCAGATTGGTCATGATACGGTGATTGGCAAAAGATGTTTGATTGCTTCACAGGTTGGTGTTGCAGGGTGTTGTATTATCGGTGATGAGGTTACTTTGTGGGGTCAAGTTGGCATCGCATCAGGCAACCATATCGAAAGTGGTTCTGTACTTTTGGGCAAAACAGGAGTCAACCGTGATCTGAAAAAAGGAACTTATATCGGGATGTTTGCAGAAGATTTTAAAACGTATCTGAAAAAAGAAGTTAAGCTGAGGAATCTTGGGTAAACTAATTGCTCATATTTATTTATAATCAAAGAAAAATAAGTAAATTTGTGAGCGTTAATAAATCAGAAAAAATAAATTAAAACAACAATAAAATGTCAATTTTAGTAAACAAAGATTCTAAAGTAATTGTACAGGGATTTACAGGTAACGAAGGTACTTTCCATGCTGGTCAGATGATTGAGTACGGAACCAACGTAGTAGGTGGTGTTACTCCTGGTAAAGGAGGAAGCGAGCATTTAGGTAAGCCGGTATTCAACACCGTAGCTGATGCTGTTGAAAAAGCAGGGGCTAATGTGAGTATTATTTTCGTTCCGCCTGCATTTGCTGCAGATGCTATTATGGAAGCTGCGGAGGCAGGTATAAAAGTTATTGTATGTATTACTGAAGGTATTCCTGTTGCAGATATGGTTAAAGTAAAATCTTATATCGCTGATAAAGATTGTAGATTAATCGGTCCTAACTGCCCTGGTATTATTACTTCTGAAGAAGCTAAAATTGGTATTATGCCTGGTTTCGTTTTCAAAAAAGGAAAAGTAGGAATCGTTTCAAAATCAGGAACTTTAACGTATGAAGCTGCAGATCAGGTAGTAAAAGCCGGTTACGGTGTTTCTACAGCTATCGGAATTGGTGGTGACCCGATTATCGGAACTACAACGAGAGAAGCTTTAGAATTATTTATCAACGATCCTGAGACTGAAGCAGTTGTAATGATTGGTGAAATTGGTGGTGGTCTTGAGGCTGAAGCTGCAAGATGGTATAAGGCGAGTGGTTCTACAAAACCTGTTGTAGGTTTTATCGCAGGACAAACTGCTCCTAAAGGAAGAACGATGGGACACGCTGGTGCAATTGTTGGAGGTGCAGAAGATACAGCACAGGCTAAAATGGAAATAATGAGAGAAAACGGTATCAATGTAGTAGATTCCCCTGCTGATATTGGTGCAACTGTTGCAAGAATCTTAAGTTAATTTTAAGCATTGATGATATGAAAAAAATTTTATTAACCACAGCATTGGCATTATCTGTTTCCTCATTTGCTCAGATTGATCTGAGAGGAACAAGATTTGGTCTTACTGCAGGTGGGAACTATTCCAGAGTAAAAAATGCACACAATCCTTCAGGTGCCCGCTTTGCTTTTCAGGGTGGTGTTTTGGCGCTTATTCCATTGGGAAGTGATGACCAGTTCTACATTCAGCCCGAAGTAGTCTATTATGGTGCCGGAGAATCAGGAAAAGACAAAGACGCAAAAGGCTCTAAAGGGTATAACGCAATGTATGCGAACAATTATATCAGTGTTCCGGTATCTTTTAAAGGATACTTTTCTGAAGCAGAATCTGAGTTTTTCGGATTAATTGGTCCAAGATTCAATTTCTTGATTGATCAGAAGGTGACTAACGAATCTCGTGAAATTTACAGAACAGATCAGTTGGGTAAAGCAAAGTCCTTTAACTTTGCAATTGGTGCAGGAATAGGATATAGCTATAAAAGACAGCTTGAATTGGCTTTAAAATATGATTTTGGTTTATCAAATACTTATCCTCAGCTTGATGAAAGTAAACTTGATCCCAATTCATCAAAAAAGAAATCTGAACAGGTTTTGAGTTTAAGCCTAAGCTATATTTTCGAATAGATTTTTTTTCAGTCAGAAAAAATATAATCCCAAACCTGTAAAGTTTGGGATTTTTTTATGAAGTTGTTTAAAGTAACTTAAAAATTCACTTTGTTGAAACTCCTTTGGAGTTTTATCTGTGTAGAAATAATGTTCAAAACCATTCTGCGTTCCGTAGGAACGCTATTTATAAGTATTGAATTTGGATATTTTTATTGCAATCCTTCGCGCTTGACTTAATTGCTATTATCTTTACCCAGGCTCTGCTCCTAAAGGAGCATTTATGATTTTTTTACGATGTTCTTTTTACTTTAAACAAAGTTCGCTATAAATAATTCTTATAAGCATAAAAAAAGCCTTTAAAATTTTTAAAGACTAAGTATTTTACTTTTATTAATATCTCAACATTTCCTCAATCTTACTGCTCAACTTTTCAGCGTTTGGAAGCATTTCTTTTTCTAAAATTAGATTGATAGGAACTGCAGGTGTATCAAGAGATCCCATTGTTTCAACCGGGGCATCAAGATATTTGAAGCAGTTCTTGGAAATACGGTGTGCAAAAGCTTCTGCAAAAGAATTATTTAGCTGTTCTTCTGTTAGAACGATGCATTTTCCGTGAGCTTTTACTCTTTCAAAAACCAGTTCTTCATCCAAAGGAATTAATGTTCTCAGATCAATTACTTCAATTCTTCCGTTAAAGTTTTTCGCCGCTTCTTTAGCCCAGTAAACTCCCATTCCGTAAGTTACAACTAGCAGAGTTCTGCCTTTTTCAGTCTCATTTTTATCCGCTTCAATGATTACTTTTCCTTTCCCGAATGGCAAAATATAATCTTCAGCTGGCTCAATAGTTTTGGCATCTTCGGTTCCGGGAACTTTACTCCAGTAAAGACCTTTATGCTCCAGCATTACGACTGGATTAGGGTCATAATATGCAGCTTTCAGTAGTCCTTTAAAGTCTGCTGCGTTACTTGGATAAGCAATTTTAATTCCTTTAATATTGGCTAAGATACTTTCAACGCTTCCGCTATGATAAGGACCTCCGCCTCCGTAAGCTCCGATAGGAACCCGGATGATATTACTTACAGGGAATTTTCCCTGACTCAAATAGCTTGATTTTGAAATTTCTGTAATCAGTTGATTGATACCCGGATAAATATAATCTGCAAACTGTACTTCAACGATAGGCTTTAATCCAACAGCGCTCATTCCGGTTGTGGAACCAATAATATACGCTTCCTGAATGGCGGTGTTGAAAACTCTTTTACTTCCGAATTTTTTTCCTAACGTTACAGTTTCACGAAAAACCCCGCCAATTCTTTCACCAACATCCTGTCCGTACAACAAAGCTTCGGGATGCTTCCACATCAATTCCTGAATAGCGTGAATAGCGGCATCAACCATTACAATTTTTTCTCCGCCTTCCGGTTCACGGGTTCCCACTTCTTCGGTAATCGGTGTTGGAGCAAAAACATGATTCATTACCGTTTCAGGTTTCGGATCTTCTGCTTTTTGAGCTCTGTCAAAAGCTTCTTCTGCTTCCAGACGGGCTTTTTTAGTCATTTGTTTTAAAAGATCTTCATCTACACCACTTTCCAGAAGATATTTTCTTAAAATTTCCCCGGGATCTTTTGCTCTGTGTTTCACAAGATCTTCTTCATCTCTGTAAAATTCTCTTCTTACTCCGGAAGTATGATGCCCTATTAAAACAGTTTTAGCACAAACAACTAAAGGTTTTCTCTCAGTTCGTACAAAATCGACTGCTTTTTTCATGACTTCAAAACTTTCTACGAAGTCAGTTCCGTCAACCCGCATTCGTCCCAGTCCTTCAAAACCTGCCACAAAATCGTAGGCATCACAGGTTCTCGCTTCTTCTTTGGTTACTGAAATTCCCCATTCGTTATCCTGCACCAGGAAAATTATAGGAAGCTGATGCAATGCAGAAAACTGAAGTGCTTCACTCACTTCACCTTCTGTTACAGAATTGTCTCCAAGACTGCATATTACAACCGGATTATTTTCAAATTGTTTCAGATTAAAATCCTGAATGTATTTTATCCCCTGGGCAACTCCGGCAGTAGGAATTGTCTGCATACCTGTTGCTGAACTTTGGTGGATAATTTTTGGCTTATTTTCATCCCTGCTTGATGGGTGGGAATAATAAGACCTTCCTCCGGAAAATGGATCGTCAGCTTTTGCTAATAATTGTAGCATAAGCTGATATGGTTCAAAACCAATGCCTAAAAGAATACTTTCATCACGATAATAAGGAGATACCCAATCTTCTTTTTTTAGTTGATAAGCAGTTGCCAGCTGAATAGCCTCATGGCCTCTGGATGTACTGTGAACATACTTACACACATTTCTGTTTTCTTCATAAATGTCTGCCATTGCCTTAGCAAGCATCATATGGTTGTAAGCTTTAAGTAAAATATCCTGTGAAACTTTTTCGTGAAGTGTATTTTCCATAGATAGCAAAGATAGATAAAAAACAAAATACTAACAAGTGTTAGTATTGAGCAAAAGATCGGATACCATTATCTTGCTTACAGATATTTTGTGGTTTTTAAGCGAGTAAAAAAAAGTTTTTAAGCAAACCAGCTATTTAGACAAACAAGAATTTATTTATCTTTGCACCAATATAATTATGAAAATACAAAGAGCACATATCAGTTTAAATCTATGCGATCGCCCTGTAGTAAAGGGATCGTTTGGATATGAATGGATGATATCTTATGAGGCGAAATGTGCTTGCTTTGAAAATTACTTACTGTAAACCCGTAGAAATTTTATCAAAATACTGCAAAAACGTCTCAATTACCGAGGCGTTTTTTGTGTTTTTAGAGTAGAAATTATTTAGAATGAAAAAAAATAACCATAAAAGTGAAAAATATTTAATCAACAATGAACAATTAATAAGAAAATAAAGCGTGATCAGTAACCCGATGAGAGACAGTCATTTAGGTATTTGAGACATCTGCAAAGTATTGCGGACGGAAATTCTCTATTCTAAAATTAGCACGTAATAAATTGATTTTCAAATATTTAAATGGAAAATAAATTTGCGAGTTAAAAAAAATCATATTTACTTTGCAACCGAAAATTGAAAGCAACAGGTTTTCAAGCCTTTCAAAAAAACATTTTTAAAACAACAAGAATAAAATGAAACAATTACATAACATATCTAATTTATATTCAGGACAACGCAGTACAGAACCGATGGGGCAAAGATATGCTTGTGTTATTCTTCTTGATAGTGAATTTGTGGGAAAAAGGTGCTTATATACATGGGTCAGCTAATGAACTGACACGTCCAGAAATATAAAGCGCCTCCCGAAAAGAGGTGCTTTTTTTTTATGGTATATGGTTTCTCTAGCTTATTTGGTAAAGCGTCGGTTTGTGGCACCGGAGAACAGGGTTCGATCCCCGGAGAAACCCAATATGAAAATCTCATAGCTCAATTGGTTGGAGCATCGACCTGATACGTCGAAGGTTGAAAGTTCGAATCTTTCTGGGGTTACAAAAATGTGAACAGTCAAATGTGAATTTTGTTTCAAGTGAATTAAAAATTGACAAGCAAAGCGAATTGACGATTGACTATTCACAAATTAAAACAATCTCATAGCTCAAATGGTTAGAGCACCGGTCTTTTAAACCGGAGGTTGAAAGTTCAAATCTTTCTGGGGTTACAAAAGATCTCGTAGCTCAATTGGATAGAGCATCGGTTTTCTAAACCGAGGGTTACAGGTTCAATTCCTGTCGAGGTCACAAAAAGGTCTATTGAGGTAATGGCTAACCTGCCTGACTGTCGCTCAGGTACTGCGAGTTCGAAATGCAAAGCATTCGTGAACTCAATAGAAAAAAAATATATGCGATAGTGAACAATCTCGCATAGACCGCAAAGATTCACGGAAAATTTTCGATCCGACTGTCTCTCGGAAAAGAAATTGAAGTGAATCTGAAAAACTGGAAAGATAACGGTGGTTGTTTCCCCGCCTTGGACGCGGGAGGTCGCAGGTTCGAACCCTGCTTTCCAGACAATTTGCTCCATTAGCATAGAGGTTAGTGCATTCGGCTTTCTACCGAACGACAAGGGTTCGATTCCCTTATGGAGTGCAAAAAAGTGAATAGTCAAAGGTGAATTTTACTTCGTAAGTGAATTTAAAAATGAATGAGCAAAGCGAATTGACAATTGATTATTCACCAAATTAAAAACGATTTCGTAGCTCAATGGGGTTAGAGTATCGGTTTCATAAGCCGAAGGTTGAAGGTTCGAGTCCTTCCGAAATTACAGAAAAGTGAATAGTCAGTGGTGAATTTACTTCGTAAGTGAATTTTAAATTGACAAGCAAAGCAGATTGATAACTGACTATTCACAATTCAAACTAAGTTAATTGTTTCAAAAAGAAAAAAGAAAAGGCTTGTTGAGAGCAGAAGATCTTTAGCCAAAAACACGATATTATATAGACAGGCTTTTTCTTAACTCATTTTGAAGCGGGATAGTGAAAGTTTTAAACATAATATAAATTTTAGATCAGATAAAGTTTGTCAAAGCGCAGAAGTTCTTACATCAAACAAAAATTAAGACAGGCTTTATTTTTTTGATTAGAAGTTAGAGATCTGATATTATCTAAAAACGATCAACCAGCAACCAAAACTAGTTGCAAAAACGATGGTTCGCCGAAGTGGAAGAGTCGGGGCGGTCTGCAAAACCGTTGCGTAAGCTGAGTGGGTTTGAATCCCATAACCATCTCAAATAACTAAAATGAGATTAGTTCCGAAGAAAGAAACAGTTTGTCGAGCACAGAAGTTCTTATATCAAACTAAAAATTAAAGACAGGCTTTGTTTTTCTTCACAAAAAAGAAGTTAGATACTAAAAAGTAAAAGATAGAATGAAAATCATTCATCTTTTATCAATTATCATCTATAAAAAGGGAAGTACGCCGAAGTTGAAGAGTCGAGGCAGACTGTAAATCTGTTGCTTCATTGCTGAGTAGGTTCGAAATGCTTAGCATTCGTGAATTCATTAAAAATAAATAAAAAATTCATGAACAATCCTACTACTTCCACCAAACCGCTGATAATGTAATGGCAGCATGCAGGAAATGTACTCTTGTTGTTCAGGTTCGACTCCTGGTCAGATGGTCAAAGAAAAGTGAATGGTAAATAGTCAATTGTCAATTTAAAAAAATGACTGCAAAGAAATTGACGATTAACAATTCACAACAAAAATGCTCTATTCGTCTAACGGTTCAGGACGCCTGCCTTTCGAGCAGAAAACAAGGGTTCGATTCCCTTATAGAGTACTAGGTTAAATGGAAAGAGAAAGGTCTGTCGAGCGCAGAAGATCTTTAAAAAACATTACAGGCATAGTTTATAAATATAGACAGGCTTTTCTCGGACCTAATTTTATTAATGATGAATGATGGATTATAATTGATGAAAACATTTTGTTTTAAATCATTTATCTCTTAATCAATTATCATTCATAAAAAATCCGCGGGAATGGTGGAATTGGCAGACACACTTGATTTAGGCTCAAGGTTTTGGGGGTTCGAATCCCTCTTCCCGTACAAAATATGATTGATGAAATATGAATGATAATTGATGAAAATATACAGTTAGAATCATTTATAACTTATCAATTATCATTTATAAAAACTTGGAAGAGTGGTGTAGCAGGTCTGCACGTTAGTCTGAAAAACTAAAGGTATAGGTTCGATTCCTGTCTGTTCCGCAAAAATATAATTGATAAATCATCAATGATAAATGATTAATCTGGGAAATAGAATCAATTATCACTCATCATTTATCAATAATAATTAAACTGATTCATAGTGTAATTGGTCAGCACACAAGACTTTGACTCTTGTTGTTCAGGTTCGAGTCCTGATGAATCAACAAAAACTACTCCGATAGTGTAATGGCAGCATCTCAGTCTCCAAAACTGATCGTATTGGTTCGAGTCCAGTTCGGAGTGCAAGAATGTTAATGAATTTTAAATTGACAATACAATGAATTGACAATTGACGTAATTATTAAAATTTAAACAAAACAAAAAACATGTAGAAAAAATGGAAACGCAACAACAAGTATGGCAGAACATGACAGGAAAAACTTTCCAAAACTCTATCACCCAACTGGTAGAAGAAGCCATCATCCGCGAACAGGCAAATGGACACCGACTGAAGGTTTGTGTAGGTTCTGATTCCCATGTATATGGGGATGCCATTAATTATGCTACGGCAGTGGTATTTATTCGTGAGGGAAAAGGAGCGTTTACCTTTATCAGAAAAGAAAGAGAAATACAGACTATCAGTATCAAAGAACGTATGCTGAATGAGGTGAACAAATCCGTAGAAATTGCTTACGCTATTTGCGCTGTTCTGGATGCTTATGGAGTGGAAATGGAGTTACACGCAGACATTAACACCGATCCGGATTTCAAATCCAATGTTGCCCTAAGAGACGCAATGGGATATATTCTTGGAATGGGATATGTGTTTAAAGCAAAACCTTACGCATTTGCAAGTTCAAATTGTGCTGATATGATGGTGTAATAAGTTGGAAGTGGGATGTGGGAAGCTGGAAGTTTTTTAACGGTATGAATTTAACTTCTCTCATCCAGCTTCTAGCCTCCAACCAAAAAAATAAACAATGAAAACAATTTTAATCATCAACGGAGAAAAATACTGGCAGGATTATTTTGCAGGTTCTAATGTGGTTCAGAAGAAAATTCAGACCTCAGAATTTATCGTGAAAAATGCTGAATTGTACGTCATTGATGAGAATGGAGTCTGCAAACCGGATGTGATTTTTTGGAGATTGGGAGCGATCAATCCTGAAGCAAAACACAGAAACATTTTGGAATTGATTGAATATTCCGGAGTTCCATGCGTGAATTCAGCTTCAACATTATTAATAGGTTACGAAAGATTATCCATGTTAAACAGGTTGAAAAAGCTTGGATTACCTGTTATTGATTTTAATGGCGCAACCAATACCACGCAATTGAAAAATCTGGAAATGCAGTTTCCTTTCGTGGTTAAAGTTGGAAATCATCATGGCGGATACGGAAAAAGTCTAATTTCAACCGAAGAACAATGGGAAGAACTGAAAGATTTGCTGTTTATTCATCAGGATTGTGTGACGACAGAAAAGTTTATCAATTATAAATATGACATCCGTTATCTGGCTATCAATGGCAAAGTCTGGGCAATGAAAAGAAAAGGCAAATATTGGAAAGCCAATTCTTTAACTCAGGAATATCAAATCATCGAGCCGGAAAAAGAATGGATTGAAAAAATAAAACTGTTACAGGAAAACATTAAGGCAGATATTGTTGCCATTGATGTTCTGGAAACAGAAAACGGAGAAAAAGTGATTGTAGAATACAACGATATTCCCGGACTTTCAGGATTTCCTGAAGATGCAAAGCTGGAATTGGCGGGTATTGTAAAAAGTAAATAAAAGAACCGTGAAAAACTAATAACCATGTATTTTTTAGTTCAGGCTAATATATATTTAGATCCCGATCATTACAGGATTTTTGAAGCTTTGGAAGAATTAAATATTGATTACAGTGTAATTAATATTCCTCCAACCGCACACAAAATTCACTACGAAACAGACAGAAAAGATGTTTTCGTATACGGTTCGGTGACGATTGCAAGATTGGCAAAGCAAAATACAGATTGGTTTCCCGGTTCTTTTTACGGAGGTAATCATTTGTATGAAGTGTATTCCAAATATTATGGTGAAAATCTTCTTAATCATAAAGTTTCCGTTCATAAAATTTCAGAAGAATTGATTTGGAAAAAAGATGAATTAAAATTCATTAAACCTTACAATGAAGCTAAAATTTTCACAGGAAAAGTTTTCAGTGAAAGTGAATGGAAAGACTTTGTTTTTGAAGCATTGGAAAATCAAGCCAACAGAATTACAGAAGATTCTTTGGTTCAGATTTCTGAAGCAAAACGAACGATCAAAGAAGCAAGACTTTGGATTGTTGGCGGACAGATTATCGATGCAGGATATTATAAATTCAATGATCATGTTCCTTTTGAGGAAAAAGTTTCAGAAGACGGATTGAGTTTCGCCAATGAAATGATCCTGCTTTTCAATCTGGAAGAAGCTTTTGTAATGGATATTTGTTTAACCGATGAAGGATGGAAGATTGTTGAAATCAACTGCATCAACAGTTCCGGATTTTATCCCAATACAAACGTGAAAAGTATTATCAAAGCTTTGAATATTTACTTTTCAAATTTAAAATAATTAAAATGTTTTTGTACGATAAAGTAATCGTCATCGATATAGAAGCTACGTGTTGGGAAAAAGGACAAATTCCGGATAATCAAAAAAGAGAAATCATTGAGATCGGAATTTGTAAACTCAATATGTCGGACGGAAATATCGAAAAGAAGTTATCTGATAAAACCGACATATTCGTAAGTAAGCGAATACTGTACTCAATTGACAGGAATTACTCCCGAAAAATTGGAAAAAGAAGGAGTTTCTTTTAAAGAAGCCTGTTCAAATATCAAAAACAGATACAATTCACTACGAAGAACTTACGCAGGTTATGGCGGTTTCGACAAGTCGATAATGGAAAGCCAGTGTAAAGAATTTGAGGTAAAATTTCCTTTCAGTGAAACCTATCTTGACCTGAAAGTATTGATAAGTTTGATGACCGGAGAAAAACCGATCGGACTTTTAAAAGAACTTGAAGCAAGGAATATAGAATTTGAAGGAAATAATCATAATGGTGCAGATGACGCTTTTAATACAGCGAAATTACTGTATCATGTTTTAAAAAAGTAAAAAATTATTAAAAACTAAAAAAAATGAAACCAAACATATTTTTTACAGCGGACCATCATTTTGGTCATGAAAATATTATAAAATTCTCCGAAAGACCTTTTGAGTCTTTGGAACAGATGAACGAAGAACTCATTAAAAGATGGAATGAGAAGATCGGTAAAGATGATACGGTCTACCATTTGGGTGATGTAAGTTTAGGGAAACCAGATGTTACAAAGGATATTTTAGATCGATTGAATGGTAAAATATATTTAATAAAAGGCAATCATGAGTATTCTGCTTTGCGTGTTCCCGATAGATTTGAATCAATAAAAGATTATCAGGAATTGTACGTGGAAGATGAAGATGCAACTCAAGGTAAACAGAAAATCATCCTCTTTCATTACGCCATGAGAACATGGAACGGCTCACACCGCGGCGTTTGGCAGCTCTACGGGCATTCACACGGAACCTTACCCGATGATGAAATGGCTCTTAGTGTCGATGTGGGTGTGGATTGCCATAATTTTTATCCGGTTTCTTACGAAGAAATTAAAGAAATTATGAAAAGAAAAAAATGGATACCGCCATTTGCTCCGAGAAATTAATAAGCTGGAAGTCTGAAGTCGGATACCGGAAGTATTTCCGTGCTCTTGAAACTTCCATCTTCAAACCTTTAAAACAAAAATCATGAAAACAACAAACAATATATTAATTATAGACCTTGAAGCCATATGTTGGGAAGACCGACCGCCGAAAGGACAGGAAAGTGAATCATAGAAATTGGTGTTTGCATTATGGATGCAAAAACCGGAAAGATTTCCAGAAATGAGGGTGTTTTAGTAAACCTCAATACTCGAAAGTGAGTCCGTTTTGCACAGAACTGACTTCCATTACGCAACAGATGCTTGATGATGAAGGCATTTTGCTGGAAGATGCATTAGATATTCTGAGAGCTGAATATGATTCTGAAAATCTTACTTGGGCAAGTTACGGAAATTACGATCTGAATATGCTTCAGAATCAGGCAAGAAAATTCAAGGTTGATTATCCATTGAATTATGATTACATCAATGTGAAAACATTATTCGGAGAATTACATCCAATAAGAAAAAGTGTACGAATGGAAAGAGCTCTTAAAGAATTGAAACTCCCGCTGGAAGGAACCCATCACAGAGGAGTTGATGACGTAAAGAACATTGCCAAGATTCTATTTTGGTGTTTGCAGAGAACCTGATTGAAAAAGAAAAAATTTATAGCAATTAATTTTACTACGCAAAAACATTGCGTAAAAGCATTATTACTTTGCATCAGAAATCAGAGAGGAGGTGATAATCTTCAAAAATGTTTAACAAAAAACAGTAACCATGAAATTTAATTTTTTAAGAAAAGAGAATAAAGTAGTAACGAACTACGAAGGTGCAAAAGCTTATACGATGACACCTGCAGAAGAACTATACAGTGCTGTTGTTACAACAGGATTATCAAACACAACCTATGAAAAAGGAAACGAAAGATTGGCGAGAATTCAGTCTTTGATTACAAAAAACGATCCTGAATTTGTAGCAAAACTGGCGGTTTATGCGAGAAAAGATATGTATTTGCGTTCGATTCCATTGGTTTTGACGACCGAATTGGCAAAACAGACTTCAGGTACAGATTTGGTGAGCAGAACTGTTGACGGTGTAATCCAAAGAGCAGACGAAATCACGGAATTGCTGGCTTATTACCAATTGGCAAACGAAAGAACAGATCTTAAAAAACTGAACAAACTGTCAAAGCAAATCCAAAAAGGTCTGGTAAGATCTTTCAATAAATTTGATGAATACCAGTTCGCCAAATACAACAGAAAAGCAGAAGTAACTCTGAAAGATGCTTTGTTTCTGGTTCACCCGAAAGCAAAAGATGAAAATCAGCAGTCAATTTTCAACAAAATTGTTAATGATTCATTGGAAACTCCATACACTTGGGAAGTAGAACTTTCGGTTTTGGGTCAGACCAAATTTGCTGATGATGCAGAAAGAAAATTGGCTTTCAAAAATAAATGGGAAGAACTGATTTTCAGCAACAAGCTAGGTTATATGGCAACGTTGAGAAACTTGCGAAACATTTTAGAAGCCAACGTTTCTACGGATGCAATGCAGAAAGTTTGCAGATATTTGTCAGACGAAAAAGCCGTGCGAAATTCAAAACAACTGCCTTTCAGATTTTTGGCTGCGTATAGAGAATTGAAAAATATTGATTCAAAATATATTTCATCAATTCTGGAAGCATTGGAAGATGCCGTTTTGGTGAGTGCCAAAAACATCAAAGGTTTTGGTTTCGACACTTCAGTGGTGATCGCGGCAGACGTTTCGGGTTCCATGCAACAGCCGGTTTCTCCGAAATCTAAAGTATTGTTGTACGATATTGGCTTGCTGATGTCGATAATGTTGCAGTCACAGTGCAAAAATGTGGTTTCAGGTATGTTTGGTGACCGCTGGAAAAGAGTTCCGATGCCTAAAAACGGTATTCTGAGAAACGTAGATACGTTCTACAAAAGAGAAGGTGAAGTAGGTTACTCCACAAACGGTTATTTGGTGATCGAAGATTTGCTGAACAGACGTGAAAAAGTGGATAAAGTAATGTTGTTTACCGATACTCAAATGTGGGATAGCAACGGCGGTAGAAATTCCTTTGGAAACTCTTGGAATCAGTACAAAAGTATCAATCCAAACGCAAAATTGTATATTTTTGATTTGGCAGGTTACGGAAAACAACCTTTAGATGTCAGAAAAAATGATGTGTATCTTATCGCAGGTTGGTCCGACAAAATTTTCGATGTACTGAATGCTTTAGAAGACCGAAAATCTGCAGTAGAAATAATTAAAAAAGTAGTGCTGTAAAAGGCACTGCTTTTAAAAATAAAACTAATAACCAATTTTTTTAGGAGCTTAATCCCGCTTTCCGCTATATCTTTTTCGCCAACGCTTTTTTTCAAAGCCATTTTAGAAAAAGGATGCCGCTGCAATCGGGGCTAGGAATAAAAACTGCATAAAAATGATACAACTTTTTAACGTTATTGAAATTGATCCTTTTGGATTTTCAAAAGAAGGATATGAAATTCCTGAACTTTCATGTTCATCAAATCCTGAAGATCATTATGAAAGATGGCAAAAAGCTATTAAAACATTAAATCTAGATTTGAATCCAATTGAAAAAGGTTCTTATTTTGTGGATATTGAACACATAGATGATAAAACTTAAAAATTATTTTAAAAGTTATTTTTGAAGATGTTGAGATAGAAGGAACTGATTTTCTGGCATCATTTAATGGAGGTCTTATTTTAATGGAAAACAATGAAATTTTAATTGAACCCACCTGCTGCTGCGATCTTGAAAATCTAAAAAACTGGGAATATGTTTTTGAGAATGACTCATCAGAATGGTCACAATTATGGATTGGTCATCCCTGGATTTTCTATAAAAAAGAAAATGGTAAAATTCAATTTTCCGATTATACCGAGAATCTGTTAAGTGAATTAGAAAGTATACAATCTGTTTGTGAAGTTGATGAATTAGCTTTGCAAATTGAAATTAATAAAATGAAAGAAAGACAAGTACATTTCAATAATAGAGTTATTAAGCTTTTGACAGAAATATAATTTCAAATTTTGAGATTGCTTCTTCGCTTCACTCCTCGCAAAAACTAAAACAATAATTGTGAAAACGACACAGGAAATGTAGATGTTAAGAAAATAAGCTATGCGAACGTTAAAAAAAATTCTACTATTCGAAGCGCGTCACAAATTCAGAACCGAAGAACAAATATTGAATTCGCGCGAGTTTTAGAATTTTTAGAGAGTATAGATTATTTTTAGCCGGAGTTTCCAGGTCTTGAATTTTTGGTTCTTTTGCTTCAAGGCAAAACGAACAAACATATAAAAAATGAGATTGCTTCGTCATTTCATTCCTCGCAATGACAAAAAAGACAAACCGATGCCGTAAGAAAAGAAATCCTTCGACTTCCAATTGAAAAATGAGTCTTTTCGCTAGATTGCTCGGTTTTTATAACCAATGTCGTTTTTAAGAGTTCCATCGTCAAACTTAAAATTTGAACAACATTCTAAACTCTTATAACTTGTTACTTGGTTTAAAATAAATTTAACTGCGTAAAAAGAATGCGCACTAAGACGATAACTTTGCATCAACAAGACATAAACTATGAATTATTATAAAAAATGGCTTAAAGGAACACTGTATTGAATTAAATACTCAATACTTATGAAAAAATTTAAAAGATTAAAAAAGTCTTTCGGAACCAATGAATATGGATTAATTGACTTTCCGAAGAAAATTTCAAATATCCGGATTTCCAGAATTTTATATGGAAATGAGATGGGATGCTCTTATTGTTTTCCGCATGGTTTTGAAACCATTAATTCAAAAGAAATTAAGTTTCAGAGAAACTGGAAAAAATACAGAAAAACCCAATGGAAAACTAAAAAAGTAAGTGTCGTAAAACAGGATTTCTTGGTTAAAGGGCGGTTTTGCGGGTTCGAGTTCTGCTTCCAAAGTGAATAGCGTAAATGGTAACGTACCGTACACAAGTTCTGTTTGAATTTTTCACCTTGCTTATAACTGATTCCGTAAGAAAGAGCTCCTTCGGCTTTCCATTGAAAAAAGACTCTTTTTGAAAATTGCTCAGTTTGTATTACACGCAAGTGCTGTAGATAAAAGTAACTTCGATTTTTTACAGAGGTTCGAAACCGAAGATTCGACGGAGTCAATCCTTTCGCCTGACAAAGGCTTGGTCGAGTGGCTAGACAAATTTTAAGACCGCTTTTATCAGAATTTGCCTTGTTTTTTTAAATATTAAACACAAAAATCAAGTGTCGTTTTAGAATCATACTTCGGTTATTAATCATTGGGACGCAGGTTCGAGTCCTGCCTTTTCCCAAAAGGAAAAGTAGCTCAGTTGGTAGAGCAAATGCACAGAAAGATTCTATATTTTTTACCTTGATTTAATAATAAAGAGTGTCGTAGAAAAGACTTACTTCTTGGTATAATTTTGGTTCGAGTCCAAACGATCTGAAAAAGATCGGGAAGTCTTTTGATTGTAACCTCTTTGAAAACAGAGTGCCGTTAGAGAAAACTTACTTCGGTTAATCTTATGATGTTGGTTCGACTCCAGAATAAATCTGCAAATGATTTATAATAAAGAGTTTTCTCGCACATTGCCTCTTTTTAAATGAGTATTACAAAATTTTAATGCCATATTTATTAATACAAAAGCCAAAAAAATGAACTTTTTTTGTTATTATTACATTCTTAAACATAAAAGATCAAAATAAAATGTCTACAAAAAAACTCGGTGAATGGTACGCTACAGCGATATGCGGAAATGATATTACCTCTTCTTGTCTTTACGTTTCTGCTTTGGCAATAGTCGCTGCAGGACAATATGCCTGGATTGCTCTTCTCATGGTTGCAGCAATACTTTTCTTGTTTCGTAAAATTTATGGTGAAGTAGTAGGAGCACTTCCTCTTAATGGTGGTGCTTACAATGTATTGCTCAATACAACAACAAAAAGCAATGCTTCAGTGGCAGCCTGCCTCACCATTCTCTCCTATATGGCAACAGCCGTTATTTCTTCAAGCGAGGCAATGCATTATCTGCACCACATTCTGCCATATTTTGATGTAAATATTGCAACCTTTGTTCTGTTGCTGATTTTTTTGGGACTTACTGTTTTGGGTATCTCAGAAAGTGCTGTTGTAGCATTGGTAATATTTATTTTCCACCTTACAACGATGGCATTATTGATAGGTTCCTGCATTTATTTCGTAATGAGTAATGGTTTTTCTATACTTACAGCCAATTTTCACCTGCCGGTAAAAAACGGAAGCATTATGACGGCCATATTTTTTGGTTTTTCTGCTGCAATGCTCGGTATATCTGGGTTTGAGAGTTCATCAAATTTCGTAGAGGAACAAAAAAGAGGAGTTTTTGCGAAAACTCTCAGAAATATGTGGATTGCAGTTTCTATTCTCAATCCTCTGATTGCCTTTTTAGCAATTTGCATTATTCCGATTGCTGAAGTAGGCGAGCATCAGAATTCTTTTCTCAGCTATATCGGAAGCTTAACGGGTGGAAGCTGGTTGGCGACAATTGTTTCAATTAATGCTGTTACGGTTTTGAGCGGAGCAGTACTTACCTCGTTTGTTGGGGTTAATGGTCTTATCAAGAGAATGACCTTAGACAGGATTCTTCCAAATTATTTCCTCAAAGAAAACAAAAGAGGCAGTACATACAGAATCCTTATTCTGTTTTTTCTTCTGTGCTGTTCTGTTTTGCTGGTTACAAAAGGCAAATTAGGACCTTTAGCTGCAGTATATGCACTTTCATTTTTAACAGTAATGGCATCTTTTGCCTTAGGGAATATTTTATTAAAGTTAAGACGCTCCCGGCTTCCAAGACCGGAATATGCCAAACCCGGCGCTGTATTGATAGCACTTTTTGCTATTATTATTGCATTGTACGGAAATGTGAAAGCAAACCCGCAGTATCTGGTTACCTTTTTACAGTATTTTGTGCCTTCAGTTTTACTTATTCTGGGAATGCTGATGAGAAAAGATATTATGCACTTTATTGTAAATATTCTGGAATCGGTATCTAAAGGATATAAGCGGTACACCGTTACAAGGCAGCGTTTCTTAAACAGAAGCCTGAAAAAGCTGTATGAACAGAATTTTGTGTTTTTTTCTAAAGGTGATGATATTTCTACCCTCAATAAAGTAATGATGTATCTGCACGAAAATGAGGTGACCAACAAAATGAAAATTGTTACTATTCTTGATAAAAATAAAGAACCCGATCCCAAATTTCTTTCAGATTTTGATACGTTGGACAGAGCTTATCCTGAGGTTGATATGGAATATATTACAATGGTGGGAGAGTTTACTCCTGAGCTGGTAGATCAGCTGAGCAAGGAATGGAATATTCCCAAAAATTTCATGTTCATCAGCAGTCCTGGTGAAAGATTCAGCTACAGGGTTGATGAGTTGGGCGGTGTAAGACTTATACTATAGCAATCTTTAAAACAGATTCAATCTAAACTTTTTTGCTGCGCTGTTTTCACTTTATTCAATCTTATTATAAGCCTGTTTAGTGAAAATGGTGCATTTGCCCTATTTTATTGCCTTGTTGTTTTAAATAATATTGCATAATATCAATTTAAAATAAACAGCAATGAAAACTAAATTACTACTTTCGATGGCGGTTTTAATGGGGATTTCTACCATTAATGCTCAAACTTTAGGCGATTTTAAGCCGGGAAAAGCCGGTCCTGCAAGTCTGGAAAAACCAAAATTAGATAACAAAAATGTGTATATCGCTGATTTTGCTGTGCATTATCAGGTATATAGCGAGAAATCTGCTTCCAAGAAAGGCGGTTCGGGAATATTTGGAGCGGTGATGGGTGCTGCAAAAGCCTCCTTGGCGGTTGGTTTGGATATTTCAGAAAAAACCCTGCAAAACATCACAAATGATGCGTATGCACAATTCATATCAGATTTAAAATCAAAAGGCTTTAATGTAATGGCAGCAGAAGAAGGAAAAAACACAGATTTCTATAAAGGATATCAGTACAGTACCAACTTAAACATGACTCCTTCAAATATTATAGAAGGTGCTGTTACTGTCCATCCGCAAAACGTAGGTTTCTTCTACAAAGAAAAAGGCTCGACTGAAAATACCACAAAACTTTCTAAAGAGCTTAATGATGCAGCTGTGGTTCGTGTAGATTTATACGTAGAATTTGTAAACACCAGAGCTTCAAGTAAAAGCGGTATCGGAGCCAATGTAGTAGCAAAAACCAATCTGGTATTATCGGAAGATAATACAATTGCCCATTTCATAGTTGGTCGTAATAAAATCGGAGGTTCTCCTTTGGCAGAATATCAGGGTGTCCTGAAAAAAGATTTAGATATTGACGGAGTAATTAAGGAAGAAAAAATCACCAATTACGTAGCTTCTGATTATGACAATTGGGGAACAAAAACGGCTTTTGGAACATTGTATTCGGCGAGAAACAAAGCCACAGCTAAAGCTGCAATAGTTCCGGCAGATGCTCAAAAATATCAAAAAGGAATTGAGCAGGCTATTGATGTATTCCTAAAACACCACCTCAACGAATTTCAATCCAAATATTATAAATAAAGTTTTGATTTCTTAAATTTAGGTTAAAAACTATTTATAATGTCATTGCAAGCTACCTTTCGTAATCAGATAAAAAACTATAGAAAGTGGGATTTTATCATCTTTTTAAGTCTTACTTTACTGTCTGTGCTGAATGGTCAAACCACGGTTTTTTATCTGATTTATTTCTTTTGGTGGAATGCTTTGGTACAGTTGGCAGTAGATTTTTACTTCAGAAACCGAAACGAAAATGCAATTTGCGAAAACAATGAGCGATTTGAATTTGGTAGTTTATTTCTGATGGGAATTTACTGGGTGTTTATCGTTGTGTTTTTCGGGTTCATCGCCGGATCAGGCAATCACGAAATCATCTTTACCAATATGGAAGTTTTGTTTTTTCAGAATTGGTTTTTCAATGGCAACCTTATTTTTATTTTAATTGAAAGAATACTTATTCATAAAACAAAGCAGCCGATACAAATTTATTTGAGTGCTTTCAGCCCAAATGCTGTTGTACTGCATATTTCAATTATTGTTGGAGGTGTTGTAATGTTTTTTGTAGTCAAAAATTATCCCGAAATATTTACACCAGAAAATCGTTGGGGTTCTGCACTAATAGTGCTTCCGTTTCTGCTGCTGAAAATAATGATACAGTCTTTAACAAAATCAGACAATCAAATTCAAAAAAACTAAAACAATGAAAACAACGATCATATTATTGCTGATTTTTTTCAATCTATATCTTTCAGCACAAACTATTGACTGGAAAAATGCCCCGCTCAATCCTGCCGCTGTTTTTTATACCACCAATCATTTCAACGTTAACGGACCTATCAAGGAACTTAGTGCTAAAAGCATAGGTGGTGAGATTTTTTATTTGCATTTTAATGAGTCAGGAAAATTGGTGGAAAAAATTACCTCGCAAGCTGCGGGAACAAGCAAAATACAATTCACTTATCAATATGATGCCAAAGGAAAACTGTTGAATGAAACCACAGCGTTTCTTGATAGTAAAGGGACAAAAAGCTATGAAAGTACAACTTCAATTACAGTAAATGATAAAGGTTTGGTGACCAAAAAAGGTTCAATGATTTGCAGTTATGACAATAACGACCGTCTGATTTCAGTTATAAATAAAGACAAAACCGGTAAAGTAATTTACAAACAGGAATTTGTTTACAATTCACTCGGTCAGCTTATCTCCGAAAAAATTACTGAACCTCACGTTGCTACAGGCGTAATGGAAACCGAAGAGTTCAAGTTTACATATACAAAAAATAACCAAGGAGGTTGGGATGTTGCGATGCACATTTATAAAGAAGGAAAACTGGCAACTAAAGGAAGTATTCCGCTGATTACGTCTTCATTTGTGCGCCAAAAAAGAGAACAGATATCTAATAACCCGAAGAAGTTTTCTTTTGATGAAGCCGGTTTGGAGGCATTTGATCCGAATATTGTCAGAGTAATGGTCGATCAATATAATAATCTAAGAGGTCAGTTGGTCATTCGGTTGCGAAAAGATTTCTATCCGGTAAACGTCACATATTACAATAATATTCTGAGTCTTTCTAAGCCCAAGAAACCAAAGGGAAATAATACTCTTCAAACTTCTTCTACGATAAAAACGACAGAATTGCCTGGTCAGACTACCGAAACGAGATTGTATAACGGAAAATACAACCAGGAAACCGCTCTGCAAAAAGTAAATAATTACATTGATGTATTAAAAGTAGAAGGGAATTTTAGTTTTAAAAAAACAGATGAACTGTCGAAATATCATTTTACAGCAAATTGGCAGCAAAATTTAGGCGAACCGAATAAGAAGCTGGTAGTAGTAATAGAATACATCGTTGGTGATAAAGATCTCACATTGAAATTGAAAAATGCTACCTATTTTCAGTCCAAAGAAAAGTTTATTATTCTTACGAAAAATGATAACAACGAGTCGGTGAGAAAACTCTACAGTAACCAGGAAGGAATGTTTATCAATGCTTTGTTTGGCTATCTTGACATTAAAAACAATCTTAATCAAAATAATTATGTTGATAATAAGCCGGTTTACAACAAAGACGAAATGACTTCAATAACCAAAAATTATCAGGATCAACTCAAAAAAAGCAAAAGTGATGGGGATCAGGTGATTTATAAAGTTATCAAAGACCAAAAAGCAGTAAACAAAACCGAAGATCAGATAGCTGCATATTTCTATGAGATGTATAAAAGCTTGTATTCTAATGATAAAGAAAGCGCATTTATGTTAGTATATAGAATCGGAACGGTAAGCAGTTATTGGGGTATTCGGAAAAAAGTTAAACAAATGATGACGCCGGAGGAATATAAATATTATAGTAAACAGACATATGATGATATGATGGATAAAAACAACTAATGAAAAGTATTCTATGAAAGAAATGAGATTCATCTTTGTCTTGGTTTCTCTCGGTAATATTTAGCAAAATGTTGTTTCTACTATAATTCAAAATATTTCATTTTTTTGAATAATGATGAATAATAAGGAAGTTCTAGCTGCTGTTTTGTAAATTTTCCCATTAGAAATTATTTAAGGGAAAAGACAAAATTTAAAATACAACACGAAAAAAACACAATGCAATATAGGAACGGCTAATAATAATCCTTTTACAGTTGCCAATACTTTTTTCACATTTTTAAAGCTAAGCCTTCTCTTTTTCCAAGTTGTTGCAGGCAAAAATAGTGCATTTGCCCTATTGAACAACCGTTGCAATTGTATTTACTTTACATCATTGAACGTCCAATAAAATGAATACAACAGTTACATATACCGCAATAATTTTGCTTCTTATCTTCGGCTTCGTAGCCAAGGCACAGGAAAGCATTACACCGGAAAATTTCGATTTACCAAAAAACACGGAGAAAGCAGTTGTTCGTTATGCCGATTTTTCTATTCCGCAGCAACAGTTTTCTGTACGACCAAGTTATACTGTCTATACTTTTAAAAATGATAAAATCGTCTGTTTACAATATGAAGACACTACCTCGATGGTAAAAACAACGGTAAATTATCAATACGAAAACGATTACTTGAAAAGTAAAGAAACCCTTCAAAGTTCCAATGCGGGAACGGAACGCAAAATCAACACTTACCGTACAGAAAAACAGGACTACAAAACCACATTTTATAGAACTTATCCTACAGAAGAAACAGACAAAACGATTTTGTTTTACAACGAAGCGGGCGAATTGCGAGGCAAATCGTTTTACAATGTACACGGGAAACGCACCGAACAAATAGAATACAGCGGAAAGGAAGGTTACCGCCTTAAAAAATATTACGACGAAAAATTGATGACAGATATCACCTACGTGAACGATAGCAACGGAAAATTAACGAAGAGCGAAACCATTGTTTTGCCTGGAGAAGATGAGGAAGTAAAGGTGCTAACATTGTATTACTACAACCCAAATGACGACCTGAAACAAGTGGTGGATTTTATAACCGAGGCGAAAAATTATGGTAAAAAAATATCAAGACAAAAACATTATACTTATTTGTACGATGGCGATGTATGGGTGGCTCAAATTGAATACAGCCTTGCCAACAATAGAAAAAATAATTTAATCGCTACCATTCGAACCCTTGAAACACCTGATAAAATATACAATGCGCCAAGCGATGAGCAGCTAAAAATTTTCTTTCAGGAAACCTATCAAAAATATTTAAAATTATCAAGATGAAAACAATAAAAAATATTAGTGCGATTTTACTTTGTATGGTTGCTAGCTTTGCAACTGCCCAAGATTTCATTCCCTATTATCCAACCGAATGGGATTTTCGTAACCAAGTGGATTTGATTGATTTCTCACAGGTAAAAAGTCTGACTACGAAGGAAATTGCCATTGACAAAAACGAAGAATTTCCCATTTTAGAAATCTATTTAAGCTGGAACAATACTTATCAATTAACCGATTATCAATTTATGAATTACAACAACAGTTATGCTGATTTTGATATCCAATTTCAATACATCGATGCGTATTCCAACAAATTAAAATCGGTAAAAATCATCAATCCCAACACGCGGAAAACCATTGAAGAATGGGAATATACGTATGGTTCTTTTGATGTGGAAAAAATAAAAGTAACGCGTTATTTATTAAATGTTGCGCAACCGGATGTTTTTGAAGTAAAATACGAAGGGAATGATAACGATTATACCAAAGAAACCGTGTTCACACCTGAAAATTCGGAAGCTAAGAAAACAGAATTTTGGTACCAATCGGCTGCCGATGCTACCACACTTCGCATAAAAAAAACATATCTGAATGGTGTTTTGGATCAAACCGATCGTTTGCAATTAGATCAAACCGGAAATAAATTAGAAAAAACAGTGACCAACTTGGGAATTAGCAGCTTTACCAAATATCATTATAAAACCCGTAAAGTGGATGTAGCGGGAGATGCATTCGACTACAAAGATTTGGAAAAAATTGAGGAAGACGGTAAAGATAGAGAACGTTTTGAATATACTTTTGATACAAAAGGCAACTGGATAGAACGCAAAAACTACAAAATGAAAAATGGCAAATGGGAATTTTCCACCATTACCAAAAGAACAATTGAATACCGAAACTAAAAATCTAAAATGATGAAATTTTTTGTGACTTTATTTTTTATAATCATTGGTTTCAGCTTAAAAGCACAAGAAGCCGAACACCTTTCACCTCCCAAAACCTATTGGCAATCGTATGGTTTTCAAAAGCAACCCAATTTTGCTAAAATTGCTTATTACAAAAGCGATAGTTTGGGGTATGAACCGGTGATGGCGGAAGTAATTTCGTTTAATAAGGAAGGATTTATCATTCAAAAATATATGCGGATTTATGGTAAATATGCCAGCGAAACCGCTCATAATTATGTTTATAAAAACGGTGTTTTGGATAGCATCAATACTGTTTCTTCCGCTTCAAATTTTAATTCGAAGCAAAAACTGCATTACAATGCAAATGGTGTTTTAGAAAAAGTGACAGCTTCAGGCGTTTATACCAATTTTACCGACACCTATCAGTATCACAACAGCGGAATGGTGCGTTCCATCCAAAGAACCTACAAAAACGGCGGACAAAAAGAAGCGTTCTTCGACCATCTAAAAAATACAGTCACAGAAAAAGAAACCAGCGCCACAGGAGCGGTTACGGAAACCGTTTTTGTGTATGATGGCGATGATTTATTGGCTTTTTTTCAAAAAGATAATCAAAATAAAATTCGGTTGAAAGACAAAGAACGTCGCATTGATTTTACAATAGAAATTACAGAAAATGATCCGTTGAATTATGCCCTGAACCTTCGAAAAATGAAACAGGAAGATGGGAAGAAATTTCAACAAACCATAGGTGATTTAAGAACAAATCCGAGCGCAATCATCAGGTTTGATATTCCGGCTGAAAGTAAAAATGAAAACGGCGACTGGACGAAAAGATTACAAATCGACAAGCAATTTGGTGTTCAACGAAGAATGGTTTTCAGAGAGATAAAATACAGCGACGGCAGCCAAAGCGGAAGTACAGAGTTTGATTTGATTTTTGACCACAAAGCGAAGCGTATTAAATAACGATTTTAAAACAAACAAAATGAAAGCGATCATCACATTATTGTTCTTAATAGTAGGTACTTGCGTATTGAGTCAAACCACCGAAACCCGCACTTACAATGGCAAATACACCAAAGAAACGGCATTAAAAAAAATTAATGAATATCTTAAAATCGTTCAGTCAGAAAATTTAAAATTTGTAGGAGGCGAATCTTCTCCCTATCAAATTGATGGAATTTGGGAACAAAAGTTAACCGGAAAAGACAAAATTACGGTAGGAATACGGTATGTGATTGAGGACAAAAGTTTGTCTATTATGATTATTAGTGCGGTGGTAGCAAAAGGCGGAGATTTCATTATGCTTTCTCCTCAAAGCACTGACGAAGCCAACCGAAAAGCATACAACAATCAGGTGAAATTGTTTACTGAAGTTCCTTTCAATTTTATGACAATCAACCAAAATATTGTGAATACACAAAATAATAGTTCAGCAGCCAATGTCAACACCATCAACACAAAAAAGCTGAAGGATTACTCTTCTGAAGAAGCTAAATTTTTCATGAAAAAATGGAAGGAACTCAACGGAAACAATTTAAAAGACAAAATGTTAGCCACTTATCTTCACAATCGTTTTGGAAGTTGGGATATCATAGGATATTCTTCTGAAGAAATCAGTCATATTTGCGCAAATATGTTTAATGAAATGTATGGCATTGAAAAGAGCGCAGCTTACGATTTAATTTTAAACTTCCCCGAAAGCTGGAAAACGAACGAGCGTCTAAAGAGCGTTATTTCTAAACTAAATAAAGACCAGCAGCTTTACATCAAAAACACAGCTACCGCAAAAAAGAAAGATTCAAATAGTATTCCTGCCAATTCTTATAGCGATATGTCCACTGAAGCAAAATCATATTTGGAAGAATACCGAAAGACCCCCAATGATTTAAAAAACTATTTGAAAAACCGACAAAGCAATTGGGAACAAAAAGGCAATTCTCCCGAAGCTATTGTTCAGATTTGTGTGAATATGTTTAAGGAAATTTATGCTAAAGATAAAGATGCTTCTTTTGAATTAATGATGAAGTTGCCACGAAATATTGATGTGAAGAAAATCCTTCCAATGCTTACTGAGGATGAAAGAAAATTTATCCGGGAAAAATCAAAGCAACGACTTCAAAAATACAGCGGTTCGTACAGTACTAAAACCAATTAAAAAAAATTCTTTAGTATTTTTAAGCTGAAAAAAACTTTGATTCCTCTTTAATTAATTCCAATCTTAAATTTTCACAAATGAAAAACCTAATTTTTGTCTGTTCGCTTTTCTTTTTGACAAATGCTTTTGCCCAATCCCTGCCTGACATCAGCTACCAGGATTATGGCTATAAAAAGCAGGTGAAAAAAGTAGAACAAATCTATTACAGCTTTGATGGAGAAAACGTAGAAAAGGTAGAAAAACTAATCCGTGTTTTCAATGCCGATGGAAATCTGGAAAGCTACGAAAACCAAAGTTTTCTGGACGATAGCTGGGCGAAATCAAAAACGGTTTACAAAAAAGGTCGTTTGCATCAGGAAGTCTGGGAACACAGCAATCCGTATCTCAACCGAACTTATACCTACGAATACGACAAAGAAAACCGCATAACCAAAGAAAAAATTCGATTTAAAGACGGTGCCAAAAGTTATATCGACTTTCAATACCAATACAAACAATTAAATTTAATCAATGCTGAAATTGATGGTGTGAAATCCAGCACAGAAAGGCATTACAGCCAGAATGGAAATTTATACAAAGAAATCCATCGCCAAAAAGTTCCGGGCGAAACCGATATCATCACCAACTATTTTTATCTCGAAGACCGTGAAATTTTGTCTTTTGTAGAACCGCAAAGTTATTTCTACGCAACAGCTTATTTGAAAGACGAAATGGATGAAATTGGAATGGAAATCAAGTTTAAACTCATCGAAGACAGCACCGCTCAAAACAAGTTATTGAAAGGCATTCAGCGTTTTGATGCCGAAGCGCCAAAAGACAATCTACCTTTTAATTTGCAGGAATATTCTGAACAGACTATACAGGCGTATGCAAAAAATCCGAAAGAATTGAAACCTTACAGAATATTGGTATTTCTCCATGACGAACATAAAAATATCATCGCCGAAGCAGAAGTGGATGTAAAAACCAAAAAAATAGCAGGAATTGGCTTTTTTCAAATCACGTATGCCGACGGAACGGTCACGGGGAATACCGATTTTCAGCATAAAAAGCGACACATTTTTGAAGCGATGTTAGAAAAATCTCAACTTCCCTAATTCCCATTGATATGAAAAATATTTTACAAAAATACCTCAACTTATTACTCCTTTTTATCAGCATTTTTTCGGCACAGAAAACTTTTGCCAATGCCGCACAACCGGGCATTTGGAACGCTGGAGGAACGGTTTTTACAATGTTGTATCCCGAAGACAGCCTGAGTTTTAAAAAAGTGCAGATGCAGCAGGAACGCATTTACATTCAGCTTTACAAAGGTTTTGCCGTGGTGAAAGGAAGCTATACTTTTAAAAATATTAGCAACGAAAACCTGCAATTTAAAATGGGTTATCCGGTAAACGGTATTTACTCTGGAGGCGAAAAGGATCTCAACCAAATTACCCTCGACAGTTTAAGTCAATTTAAAATCAAAGCCAAAGAACGTTGGTTAGATTTAATCAAGGAAAATCATCCGGAACTCAATCACAACGACCGAAATGTAAATCCGTTCAGCGACAATTGGATGGTTTGGCAAATGGCTTTTGCACCCAACGAAATTCAGACAGTAGAGGTTTATTTCATCGTGAACACCAATGATGCGCAGGTACGTAAAGGTTACAATTTAGAAAACCGAAATGCGTTTATCTATCTTTTGGAAAGCGGCAGTGTTTGGCATCAACCCATAGAAAAGGGAGATTTTTATGTGCAGCTGAAAGACGGATTAACACTGGAACATCTACAAGGTTTGTCGGGTGGATTTAGCTTTAAATTCAATGAAAAACACCAACTTTTTGCCGGAAACAAAACCAATTTTTCACCCACTCCCGCAGATAATCTCGTGGCATCTTATTACGAAAAAATAGAAAATTTTGACTTTGCGAAGCATACCGCTCAGTCTGAGAAACTATTCATTGCTATTGATGAAATGAGCCGAATTTCGTTCAATGAACTTACTTACACCGAAGTAGAATTAGGCAATCCATACGAAGTAAATAGCACCATTGGCGGAGCTTTGCCAGGTTTGCTCACGATATTTATGATTGTGGCGCCCATTCTTATCGTAATATTGTTTGTAGGCGTTTTAATTTGGGGATTTGTGAAATGGCGGAAAATAAAAAAGCAAAAAGGACAATAAAATGATGGCATTGGCTTTGTTTTTTATACTGATTATTGGGTTGATATTGCTGCTCATTCCTTTATTGAAAAAGGTTTTAAACGATTATGCGCTTACGCTGGAAAGTCGTTCAGAAAAATTTACAGAAGAAAGACCAAACGCGCTTCAACAAGCGATGAACCAATCGGTAGAACAACGTTGGCAAGAACTGGACGAACTTTTGACCCATTCAGAAACCCCGTCTTCTATTCCGCCAAATTCAATAGAAATACTGCAATCGCTTCAGATTTATTTGCAATCCATCCTGAAAATTTTCAAATCCGAAGAAAGTTCTACTTGATTTTTTTATTAATTTAACAGTTTATAATGAAAGGAGTGAATTTGATGAGCAATTCAATTCTTAATTAAGCTTTCGCAATATGAAACAAATTCTACTTATATTATTATGCTTTTTTGTTTTCTCATTAAATAAAGCATTGGCGCAGCCCAAAAAATTTGCCGATAGCATCCAACAAATCATACAGCAGGAAAAAGCGTATCCGAAGAAAATTTCGGTGTTGCAGGATCATCTGAAAAAGATTTACCAAAAAGATTTTGATGCAACCATTCAACTTTCCAAATTCGGTTTGGAATTAGCAAAAGCAGAAAATGACAAAGTAAATCAGGGTGATTTTTTGCGATACATCGGTCTGGCTATGGGCAGAAAAGGAAAGGTGGATAGTGCTTCGGTTTATTATTACAAGGCACTTCCGTTATTGGAAAAGTCAGGCAACAGCGAGAAGTTGGGTTTGCTGTACGATGATATGGCGAGAATGTACCGCAAATTAAAACAACCTAAAAGAGCGTTGGAATTTTACGATAAAGCTTTGAAACTGTATGAAAATGAAAATAATCTCGAGGGAATTGCACGTATCAACAACGAAAGCGGTTCTGTTTTTAGGGATGATTTTAAAGATTATGCCGAAGCCAATAGACGTTACGAAAAGTCATTGCGTATTCAGCAACAGCGAAATGATAGTGTAGGGATTGGTTATTCACTGGAGTTTTTGGGTTACAACCAACTGTTGATTAAAGACTATAAAAAGTCGGAAAGCTATCTGAAACAAGCATTGGAAATTCGTAAAAAACTGGACGATGATTTTGCCTTGATGCTCAATTATACGGCTTTGGGCGAATTTTATAAAGAAACCAAACAGCATCAACTTTCGAATGAATATTTTGAACAAAGTAATGCCGTTGCCCGAAAAATTAAATTTACCGACATTCAAAAATACAATTACGAACAAATTACAAGTAATTACGAAGCGCTGGGCAATTATCAAAAAGCTTTTGAGAGTTTGAAATCGTTTAATGTGCTGAACGATAGTTTGTACACGGCTCAAAAACTGAAAGATGTTGAAGAAATTTCCACCAAATACGAAACGGCAGAAAAAGAAAATCAAATCCTGCAACAACAGGCAAAATTGACCAACCGTAATTTCTGGATTTTTGGTTTGGCTGCATTGGTTGTGATCATCGGTTTGATGGGTTTTCTGTTTTACAAACAACAGGTGCTGAAAAACCTCCGTGAAAAACAGGAAAGCGAGATGAAATTGGCGCTTCAACAAATTGAAAATCAAAATAAATTGCAGGAGCAACGTTTATCGATTTCTCGGGATTTGCACGACAATATCGGGGCACAATTGAGCTTTATCATTTCCGCCATCGACACCATTAAATATTATGTGAAGGACAAAGACGAAAACCTGATCGGACGATTGAGTAACATTGGTTCCTTTGCCAAAGAAACCATTCAGGAGCTGCGGGATACCATTTGGGCGATGAACAAACAAGGCATTACCATCAAAGATTTAGAAAGCCGGATTGCTAATTTCATCGAAAAAGCGAAACAATCGCAAAGCGATACCCAGATTGAATTTCAGATTGCCAATGATGTGTCGGAAGAAGAAGTTTTTACGGGCATTCAGGGCTTGAATATTTTCAGGATTATTCAGGAAGCTACGAACAATGCATTTAAATATGCAGACGCAAACCGGATTGAAATTCTCATTTCCAAAGAAAATTCTGCCCTACAATTTCAGGTAAAAGATGACGGAAAAGGATTTGAAGAAAGTGAAATTGAACCCGGAAACGGCTTGTTAAATATGCGAAAACGAGCTCTGGAATTAAACAGCGAACTGGAACTGCAATCGGAAATTGGGAAAGGAACGAAGGTGTGGTTTAAAGTTCATAATAATTAAGAAATGTATGAAGACAAGAATCGCCATCATCGAAGACAATAATTTTCTTATCAAAAGTGTAAAAGATAAATTGTCACTTTTTGAAGATATACAACTTTCCTTCACGGCAAATGACGGCGTGCAATGTATGGAAAAATTGCAGACCGATAAACGTACCGACCTCATTTTGATGGACATCGAAATGCCCAATCAAAACGGCATTGAAACGACAAAATTGGTCAAACAAAAATATCCGCAGATCAAAATCATTATGCTGACGGTTTTTGACGATGACGAAAATATTTTCAATGCCATACAAGCCGGAGCCGATGGTTATTTATTGAAAGAAACACCGCCAAAAGACCTCTACGATGCCATTGTACAAACTTTGGAAGGTGGCGCAGTAATGACACCATCCATTGCGATGAAAACCTTAAAATTACTGCGCCATCCACTGATCACGCCACCCGAAAATCAAGAGGAAATTACGCTGACTGCTCGGGAAATTGAAGTATTGGAACAACTTTCCAAAGGACTTCCTTACACCGCCATTGCTGAAAATTTATTCATTTCACCGTCCACCGTTCGCCGGCACACCGAAAATATTTACCAAAAATTGCAGGTGCATTCAAAAATTGAAGCGGTGGAGATGGCAAAGAGAAATAGGTTGATTTAATTGCTTCAAAATATTTTTTTTTTCATTTTTTGAAGGTAAAATTGTTGGCTGTTGAGTAATCAACTTATCTTCTCATCTTTTAACACTTTTTTAATTTTACATATTTGTAAATAAGATTAAAGTTTGGTTACCTTTGCCCTCAGAATGTCAAGTAGATTTTATCAGTTTTTATATAGTTCGCTGTTCGCTTTGCTTACCGTTTTGGGTATGTATAATGGGCAACTGCAGCAGTATATTTCTCAGGAAACATCTTTTGATCTTCAATATAGCAGTGGTTTAAATCAAAATGAGCATCCGGCTTTTTACATTGGTAAAGAAGACCGGAAATTTTGTTTGTATACCGCTGATCATCCGCATTACATCAATATTTGCGCTGACTTCTCGGAAATTGATTCTGAAAATGACGATAATGTTGAGACTTCTCCAGAATTGCTTACGCTTTTTAAGGAAGATTTCCGGCATCTGATCTCAAATTTTGTTACGAAATTTCACGACAAAAAAGTTGCTGTCTCTCTGGCTCATTCAGGGCTTTTACATCCTTCTCAGGATGATCTGTATATTCAGTACAGGGTCATCCGGCTGTGATTTTATAATAATTTTTCCAGAAAAAATTAAAGCTTTCATTGGTTATCCTGAAAGCTGAAAAATCTATTTCAATTTTAAAAATTATTATAAAATATTATCATCATGGTCAAGAAAAGTCTCATGTATATCAGTCTGTGTCTTGTTTTTTGGAGTGTAAGCTGCCAATCAGAGAAAAAGGAAAAGACAGAAGAGGCATCTTTTAATGTGACAAGTCCAATCGTAAAAGATACATTAATCAATAAAGATTATGTAGCTCAAATTCGTTCCATTAATCATATTGAGCTTCGTGCTCAGGAAAAAGGATATATTCAGTCTATCTATGTAGATGAGGGGCAGTATGTTCAGAAAGGTCAGCTTTTATTCAAAATAATGCCCAATTTATATCAATCTGATGTAAATAAAGCTAAGGCTGAAGCCAGGTATGCCGAAATTGAATATCAGAATACCAAAAATCTTGCAGACAAAGATATCGTAGCTCCACAGGAAATGGCGATGGCAAAAGCTAGATATGAAAAAGCCAGAGCAGAGCTTTCTTCTACAAATATTCATTTAGGTTTTACTGAAATAAGGGCACCTTTTTCTGGAATTGTAGGAAGACTTCATGTGAGAAAAGGAAGTCTTGTGGATGATGGCGAATTAATCACAGAACTTTCGGATAACAGTAAAATGTGGGTATACTTCAACGTTCCGGAAGCTGAATATCTGAATCAGATGAGTGACAGAAAAACAAATGATCCTTTGCACGTTCGTCTCAGAATGGCAAACGGGAAAGAGTTTCCTCAGGACGGAATTGTAGAAACTATTGAGTCTGATTTTGATAATGAAACAGGAAATATCGCTTACAGAGCAACTTTTCCCAACCCAAAAGGTTTATTAAGATACGGTGAGACAGGAAATATAGTCATCACTTCACCTTACGCCAATGCATTAATAATTCCTCAGAAAGCAACTTTTGAAGAATTGGAGAAAAAATATGTATATGTAATTACAAAAGATAATAAAGTAAAAGCAAGAGAAATAAAAATTGCTGCTGAATTGCCGCATATTTATGTAGTAGCCTCAGGTCTTGAAAAGAATGAAAAAATTCTTTTTGACGGTCTTAGAATGGTTCAGGAAAACCAGAAGATTAATGTCAAATATCAAAAACCTGAAAAAGTGATGTCGAATCTGGATCTGTATGCCGAGTAATTTAAAAGCAGAATTATGTTTAAAAGAGTTATACACAGACCGGTTTTCGCTATTGTATTATCGGTAGTTATCTTATTTATCGGAGGTCTTGCCATTAAGCAGCTTCCTACCGAGCAGTTTCCCAAAATTGCTCCTACTACGGTTGCTGTTACCATTGCTTACCCGGGCGCAAGTGCAGATGTATTGGTAAAATCTTCTTTAATTACCATAGAAAATGCAATTAATGGTGTTCAGGGAATGCGGTATATCACAACCGATGCAACAAGTGCAGGAGAAGCCACAGTGAATGTAGTTTTTGATCCCGGAACCGATGCTAATGAGGCTGTTGTTCTGGTAAAAACAAGAGTAGATCAGGTAATGCCTCTGCTTCCCGAACTGGTACAGAAGGAAGGGGTTGTAGTAAATCCTATTCAGCCAAGTATGTTGATGTATGTAAATTTATACAGCACCAATAAAAGCATGGACGAAAAATTTCTGTACAATTATGCAACAGTTAATATTATCCCGGAAATCAACCGTATTCACGGGATTGCTAAATCTCAGATTCTGGGAAGCCGCAGATATGCAATGCGTATCTGGTTAAATCCGGACAGAATGCGAGCATACTCAATTTCTGTAGATGAGGTGATGAAAGCAATTGGTGAGCAAAGTATTATCGGCCGTCCCGGTAGAATAGGGCAAAGCTCGGGTATTGCAGCGCAGTCGCTGGAATATGTGCTTACTTATAAAGGACAATATAATAAACCTGAAGAATACGAAAATATTATTGTTCGTTCCAATTCTGAAGGAGAAAATATCAAACTGAAAGATATTGCCAATATAGAATTGGGAAGTGAGTTTTTTGATATTTATTCGAATCTTGACGGTCATCCCTCGGCTTCTATTGTATTAAAACAGAACTATGGAAGTAATGCGAATGATGTAATTAAGGATGTGAAAGCTAAATTGGAAGAAATGAAAGGAAGCTTTCCTCCGGGAGTTGATTATAAAATCAGTTATGATGTTTCAAAATTCCTTGATGCTTCTATTGAGCAGGTAATGCATACTTTAAGAGATGCTTTTATTTTGGTAGCGATTGTTGTATTTATATTCTTAGGAGATTGGCGTTCAACATTAATCCCGATTATTGCTGTCCCGGTTTCTTTGATCGGAACTTTTTTCGTCATTCAGCTTTTTGGAATGTCAATTAATCTGGTAACACTTTTTGCGTTGGTTTTAGCCATCGGAATTGTGGTAGATAATGCAATTGTGGTAATTGAAGCTGTTCACGCCAAGATGGAAGAAAATAGTACTATTACTCCTTATAAAGCGGTAAAAGAAGTAATGGGAGAAATTGCAGGTGCGATCATTGCCATTACTGCGGTAATGGTTGCAGTATTTATTCCGATTTCGTTTATGACGGGTCCTGTTGGTACTTTCTACCGCCAGTTTTCGATTACTATGGCAAGTTCGATTGTAATTTCAGCGGTGGTAGCTTTAACATTGACTCCGGTTTTGGCAGCTATGTTATTAAAAAATCACCATGGAAAACCAAAAAAATCTAACATTTTCGTTAAATCTTTAGATTCTTTCAATAAAGGATTTGATAAGATAACAGGAAAATATGCATTATTCCTAAGAAAAATAGTAACCCGAAAAGTAGTTACATGGGGAATTCTAGGCGCTTTCTGTGTAGGAATTTTTATTGTCAATAGGTTGCTTCCGGGCGGTTTTATTCCCAACGAAGATCAGGGAACAATTTATGCGATTGTTCAGACTCCACCGGGATCAACGCTTGAGCAGACCAATAAAGTATCAAGAGAATTACAAAAAATCTGTGAAAACGTAGATGGTGTAGAATCGGTTTCATCATTGGCAGGTTACGAAATTATGACAGAAGGCCGTGGGTCCAACGCCGGAACATGCTTAATTAATCTTAAAAGCTGGAATGACCGTGAGCATAACGTGAAAGAAATCATGGAGGAGCTTGAAGAAAAATCAAAAGATCTTGGAGCAACCATTGAATTTTTTGAACCGCCTGCAGTTCCGGGCTTCGGATCTTCGGGAGGTTTTTCTATGAGACTTCTTGATATGAACAGAACCACCAATTATCAGGATTTTGATAAAATAAATAAAGATTTTATCGCTCAACTAAAAAAACGTAAAGAACTTACGGGAGTTTTTACCTTTTTTGCAGCAAATTATCCGCAATACGAGTTGGTTTTCGATAACAATGCAGCGATGCAGAAGGGTGTATCTCTTGGTGCTGCAATGGAAAATCTCAATATTTTAATCGGAAGTACTTACGAGCAGGGATTTATCCGTTTCGGGCAGTTTTTCAAAGTGTACGTGCAGTCATCACCGGAATTTAGGAGGCTTCCTACTGATATTTTAGGATTGTATGTGAAAAATGATCATGGTGAAATGGTTCCCTATTCAGCATTTATGACCATGAAGAAGATTCAGGGTCCGAATGAGATTACACGGTATAATATGTACAATTCAGCGGCAATCCGTGGACTTCCGGCGGAAGGATATACAACAGCAGATGCCATTCAGGTAATCAACGAAGTAGCAGAAAAAACGCTTCCTCACGGTTACAAAGTAGCTTGGGAAGGACTGTCTTATGATGAAGCACAGCGTGGTAATGAAGCAATTTATGTATTTCTTGTTGTTTTAGTATTTGTTTATCTGGTATTGGCAGCACAATATGAAAGTTTTATCATTCCGTTTGCGGTTTTATTCTCGTTGCCGGTCGGAGTTTTTGGGTCATTTTTATTATTAAAAGCGATGGGACTGGAAAATGACATTTACGCACAGGTAGGATTAATTATGATCATTGGATTATTAGGTAAAAATGCTGTTCTTATTGTAGAAGTTGCGGTAAAAAGGCGGCAGGCAGGAGATTCTATTGTTGAAGCTGCCATTGAAGGCTCAAGAGCGCGTTTCAGACCTATTTTAATGACCTCATTTGCATTTATTGCAGGTTTGGTTCCGCTCGTTTTTGCAGAAGGAGCAGGTGCGGTGGGAAATCATACCATCGGAGCCTCTGCTTTAGGGGGAATGTTGGTAGGGACTCTGTTCGGAGTGATTGTAATTCCGGGGCTCTACTGCATTTTTGCCAAATTATCGGACGGCAGAAAAATGATCAAAGACGAAGATGAATCACCATTAACTGAAGACATGATCCATTATGAATAAGAATAAATTATATCAATACGCAGGAGCGGTAGTCTTTTTTATAAGCCTTACTGCCTGCAAACCTGTAGAAATACAGCAGCGTGCCGAAAACAAAACAGTTCCTGAAATGTATGAAGCTGAGCAAGATGATTCTTCCAATTCAGGAAAAATAAAATGGAATGAATATTTTAACGATCAGAACCTTCAGACATTAATTAGCCAGGCACTTCAGAATAATCAGGAATTAAATATTGTTCTTCAGGAAATTGAAATTTCTAAAAATGAAATTAAAGCCAGAAAAGGAGAATATCTGCCGACAGTTGGTCTGAAAGCAGGAGCCGGAGTTGATAAAGTAAGCCGGTATACCAATATCGGTGCAATGGAAGCTAATACTGAAATTGAACCTGGAAAAGAAATGCCGGAGCCATTATTTGATTTCGGAATAGGAGCTCAGGCAAAATGGGAAACCGATATCTGGGGGAAACTTCACAATGCAACGAGAGCTCAGGTTCAGCATTATTTAGCGACTGTAGAAGGTAAAAACTTTATGATTACCAATCTGATTTCTGAGATTGCGGATTCTTACTATGAGCTTCTTGCGCTGGATAATGAACTGGTCATTTTAAATCAAAATATTAAAATCCAGAATGATGCTCTGAATATTATAAAAGAACTGAAAAAAAATGCACGCTCTAATGAACTTGCTGTGAAAAGATTTCAGGCTCAGGTTCTGAGAACGCAGGGAATGCAGTATGAAATCCAGCAGAAAATTGTAGAAACCGAAAATAAAATAAATTTTCTGGTAGGAAGATTTCCTCAGCCGGTGGAAAGAAGCCATGATTTTGACTCTGTAATTCCACAAACGGTTTTTGCAGGAATTCCTTCTGAGCTTCTGGAAAACCGTCCTGATATTAAGCAGGCAGAGTATGAACTGGCTGCATCAAAGCTGGACGTTAAATCTGCAAAAGCAAGATTTTATCCTTCTCTTGATATTGGAGCAGGAATTGGTTTGCAGGCATTTAATCCGGTATATTTAGTAAAACCTGAGTCGTTTTTGTTTTCTTTAGCCGGAGAACTTACTGCACCGCTCATTAACAGAAGTGCAATAAAAGCAGCATATAAAAATGCAAATGCAAAGCAGATTCAGGCAGTTTATCATTATGAACAAACGGTTTTAGGAGCTTACATTGAGGTGGCAAATCAACTTTCGAAGATCAAAAATCTGAATAATAGTGTCAGTATTAAAATGCAGGAAGTTGATGCTTTAACCAAATCAATTGATATTTCTAATGATCTTTTCAAATATGCAAGAGCAGATTATATGGAAGTTCTGCTTACACAAAGAGATGCTTTAGAATCAAGGTTTGAACTTGTTGAAAAGAAAGTTGATCAACTGAAAGCCAGTGTTGCTGTTTACAGAGCACTTGGCGGTGGATGGGATCAGAACCTAATAAATCAGGAAAATTTAATAAAGAAATAAGAATTGTTTAATTAATCAGAAAGAGACTTATCGGTTGGTAAGTCTCTTTTTGATTTGTGGTTGAAGATCTTGCGGCAATAATTCTTCTGAAAGAAGCAAAAACAAAATTAGATTAAGCTTTGAGTCAACTTTTAATTGATCTCTATGAATCTGAAAGTACTTTGTTACATCTTTTTTGACTGACTACAGCATTACTGCAACTACGGAATACAGAGACCAAAAAACTTTCAGATAAGTCCAAAAAAGAGGAATTTTGCAAACGGTAATTACAAACAATATCATTCTGTTTTCAGAAAAGTAAAGACTACTGCAACTACAGGACGAGAGGGTGAAAAAACTTTTATAAGAACAAAATAATAATCAAATTTGAACTCTCAAAAATTCGGATAGTTATTGACTGCAAAAAGTATTATGTTAAGAGATCAGAAAGAAGTTATTCAGATAAAATTTAAGTTTTGCTGTTGATCTCAAAATAATTTTTTTAAAAACGGGGTTGCCTGATCATAACTCTGTAATTAATCCAAAACCATAAAGAAAAACTTTATTCATAGCGATTGGCTTATGAACAGGGAGAGAATTTTCTCAATTATCAATTTATCAAATCTAATTTTCAAAAAGCAAATGAGTACACCTACACCATTAAATACGATCTTCAGTTGGTTTGAAGAAGGCGATATGCCTACGGAATATCAATTTAAGCAGACCTTCTCTTCATTCCGTCATTTGGATGATAAAATTAAAATGACTGATGTGACAGGATTAAATGAAGCTTTTACTGCAATTTTTGCCAATCATCTAGAAGATCAGAACGCGCATCATTCGGTACTGGCAAAACTTAATGCATCAAATCTCACTGCAGCCAATGTAGAGGAATGGAAAGAAAAATTAAAAATACATTTAACAGCAACTGTTGATGGTGACCAAGAGACAGGAAATGTCTATACAAAAGAGCAGATCCGGGAAATTCTGAATACATTTCAAATAAAAGATGATGAAATGCTTGCCGATATTGCCAGAATTAATGCAATGCTGATTTCCAATGATGTAAATCTTGATGAATTACAAAAAATAGTAGACTATATCAAAGAAAATAGGCAGCAGATAGAATTGCTTAAAGAAACTGGGATCGGAAATAGTTCAGATGATACAATCAGTCTTATTGGAATTTATTCAAACTGGGGTTCAGTTACTTATCAAAATCAGTTTAACGATTTGGTGTATGATAAGATAAAAAAAATAGAAACAGCTGATCCCGAAAAAATTAAACATGAAGAAAGAGTGAGGGGAGACTCCCGAATAAAACATGATCTCGATACATTAAGTTTTATCATTGATGCTTACGATACAGTTACCATGTTTACAACACCTCTTAAGGTAAAAAGAATAGACACAAATACTATTGACGTGCTATTCGATTCTATCCCACCAAATATGATTCAGTTAACCATTAAAAAGATATAATTATGGACATTAAATACGCTTATTACAGAAGTTCTGTCGGTTACAAAATTGAAGGAAAAACAGACAGCGAAGTTTTAACAGCCGGCGGCGGCACAAAGTCAATCAGTACGTTTTGGCATGACGGAAATTTAAATCCGTCAGATTTTGTACCCAAAACACGAACATTAACCATTAACGGGACAGCTTATGATTTGTCGGCAAACAGATCATTCACAACGCCCGATACGATTACCCGTTTAAAAGGAGGTGCATCTGGTTCTCTGGTTTCTGGAGATGTTACGCTTGCTGCAGGTTCTAATATGGCAATCAGTCAGGCAGGGAATACCATTACTTTAGCTTCCACGGACACCACGTACAGCGCAGGAAATGGTTTGACATTGTCGGGAACTACATTCTCTTTACCGGTTACAACTTCAGGGACAGGAAATGTAGTTACAGGAATTACCCAAACTGCTAACGGAATTACGGTATCTTTAGGCTCTTTGCCTACATCCGCAGATCTGGCTAATTATATTCCTGTATCACAAAAAGGTATAGCGAATGGAGTGGCTACACTGGATGCATCTGGACAGGTTCCTGCAACGCAATTACCATCTTATGTCGATGACGTTTTAGAAGGATATTACAAAGCTGCAGACGGGAAATTTTATAAAGAAGCTGCATATACAAATCTTCTTGCTGCTGAAACAGGCAAAATTTATGTTTCGCTTGATACCAACAAAACATACCGATGGACGGGAACTACGTTTGTTTATATCACTTCCGGAGCTGTAGATTCTGTAAACGGATTAACAGGTGTTGTGGTTTTAAATAAATCTCATGTAGGTTTAAGTAATGTTGATAACACGGCAGATGCAACAAAAAGTGTTCTTTCTGCTACAAAATGGACTACAGCTAGAAGCATCGCCCTATCAGGAATTACCTCCACAGCACAAACCATTGATGGTTCCGGAAATGTTACCATTCCTGTCACTGCTGTTCCTGCAACATTATTAACGGGAACTGCAGCAATCAATACCACCGGATCATCTGCAAAGCTAACAACTCCGAGAACAATTTCTGCTACAGGTGACGGAACTTGGAATGTTTCGTTTGACGGTTCTGCCAACGTTACTTCAGCTTTGACATTAGCTGCAACAGGAGTGACAGCCGGAACTTACGATGAGGTTACAGTAGATTCTAAAGGTAGAGTTATCGCCGGAAATAATTCTGTGAAATCATACAGTACTTCTATTTCAGGAACAGCATCTGTGATACACAATTTAGGTACCAGAAATGTAGATGTTGCAATGTATGATACAGTAACTTTTTACAAAATTGATGGCAGAATAAAATTAACAGATCCAAATAAAATCGATATTGAATTTGATTCTGCTTTACCAAACACTGTAGCTATAACAGTAACCCGTAAAGATATTTAACATGGATATTAAATATGCATACTATAACACCTCAAAAGGCTATAGGGTATTGGGCGGTACTGCCGCCCAATTTTTAAAAGCAGATGGTAGTATTGACAGTAAAGAATATATTGATAGATATTCAGTACAAAATATAGACTCTACTAAAACTATTGGTTTTCAAAATACTATATATTCAGGATGGGACAGATCATCTGTGGTTAATCCACAGATGGGTCCTTTTTCTTTACTTAATCTAGCATTGCAAGGAGCTTATCCTTTATATGGAGATGAAGAATTTAGAAATGGAACCAATGGAATAGGAATTTACAATAACTATGGTAACGGCAATGTTACTATGACCAGAGAAGCTGCTTCCAATCTTCCAAATAGATCTGGATTCCAGCTGAGATTCAATTATAATGGTAATGGTGCTACTCCTGGTTTAGGCGGATTTATACTAGGGTTTAACGCACGAGCTAATGCAGTTTTTATTCAAAAGTTTACAGCTAAACTTCCAGTGGGATATTCATTTTATAATGCTGAAAACTACATGGGAGAAAATGCTTCCGTTAACTGGTTAACGTCAAGAGCAGGAACAGGAAAGTGGGAAACTTATGTTCGTGCAGTTATGTGCGGAACGGGAACCAGTTTTGGAAATGGAGGTCATGTATATATTTCAGGTCCGAATACTGCAGTGGAATTTTATTTAGCTTTTGCTGAAATTTATGAAGTTAACAGTTCTGTATTTTCTAGAATAAAAGAAGCTTTTTATGCTAAGAACGAAACGATTCATTTTAATGGGGCAATATCTGATTTAATTACTGTTGGAGATTCCTACACCCAGAAAAAACTACTTTCTACATCATGGGATGGAACTAATGGGGATCAGATTCTATTAAGAGTGCCGGGAAGTCAAAACAATGGAGCGTATCTCAGGTTTTCTCAGAACGGAACGTTAAATGGAAGTTTAGGATTATTAGGTTCGGACAATTTAACTGGAGGTCAGATATTAAATTCTCAAGGTGATAGTCTGTATCTTGGAAATTCATCATTACCCAACATAGCACTTCAAACTACTACTAATGCTCATTTTAATTTTGCTGGAATTGGTAACCTCTATACATTTAACGTAAATGGGGTTTATTTAAATAGAAATATTAATTTTAATCAAGATAATTCTGGTGTTAATTTCTATGAAGGAGGTAAGATTTATAAAAAATCTGGGGGTGGAGTTTATATTAATAGAGGAACTAATGGGCTCGATCCGAGAATTGAAAATGCTGATGGATCCCAATCATGGACGATATTTCATGAAGGAAATCACAATCCTTTTAAAAATTTAAAAACCGGCATTGCTTTAGAAGATGTTTCAGAATCAGGTATTTACAGACAGGAAAGCCCAACATCAGGATTTAATTATACTACTACTTTAAATCTAAACTCTTCTGATGGAAGACAGCAACTAACTATTGAAAGGGGCGGAAAAGGAATGAAATTCAGGGGGTCTACTACTGGCTCAGGAAATTCTGGCTGGTCAGGATGGAGAGAGGTTTACCACACAGGAAACTTCAATCCGGCAAGTTATGTAACACAGTCATCTTTAAATTCTCAACTTACTGGAGTATATGCTACACTAAATGGTGTTCAGACATTTAGCAATACAAACACTTTTCTTCAGAGCCCTGTAGTTCCAAACGGAACTTTAGGAACTCATGCGGTGAATGTCAATCAGCTAAATGGAAAAGCTAATGGTCAGGAAAATGCTACAGCAGTTGGTTTTTCTTTAGGAAATATACCTACTGCAGATGGAAATTCGTTTCCATATATGTATCATAATTCCGGAGTATATGTAGCATTGGCAACACAGTCTTATGTGCAGTCAAACTTTTTAAGTACACCAAATGGTACATCTGTTATTATCTCAGGTTCAAATTTAAATAATTACCTTAAAACAGGCTTTTACAGAGGTTCAGGATTAATTAATGCACCCTTAAATAATAGTGGTTGGTGGTATTTGACTATTGAAACTCACGATTCTACTTGGGTAAAACAAACGGCAACTTCATTTGGTTCAGGGAATACTCCTAATGTAACTTATCAAAGAACTATTAGTGGAGGAAATTGGTCTGCTTGGGCACAAGTTTGGAGTTCTCAGGATTTTAATATAGGAAGCATTCAGCAATGGAATTATATGGCTCAATATGGGTTGCAGCTCAATTCAGACTTTGCTGTAAATACAGGATCAGGTTTACTCATTGCAGATGATTATTTCGGAGGTGAATCCGGGATGATCGATCGTAACAATGAGAGATTTGTCTCTGCCAAACAAGAGAGTTTTTACAAATATGGTTCACGTTACGGTAATTTTGACGGACTGAACTTTAATATAGATACAAGGCTCTTCGGAATGGGTAGAGAATCTAACAAGGAGGATAAATTGACAGTAGAAGGTTCGGTTAAAGCCAGTAAAAACTTCAAATCCGAAGAGGAAAGACCCGACACCATCTTTATTCCCAATGGTAATGTAGCCAGTCTCAGAGATGAAATTGTAAACGATGAATCTGAATATGCAATCAGATTAGATCCCCACGAATACGAGATTGATCCTTCTGGTTATTTGGATGTCGATGACAGAAACCGACTGATTCATATTGTTGGAGAACAAATTAAAATGGTTGTTAATTTCAAAGAAATTTATCCGAAACAACAGATCGTTATTTATAATTTTGATAAATATGGCGGTACAATGGCGGTTAAAATTTATGGCAAAGACATTTATCATATTCCGGGAGGATCTTTTCTGAGGCTGTATGTAACGAAATCACGCAGAGTAATTGCAGAAAGAGATTTGCCATGTGAATTTGTCTGGTAAAAAAATACTATTTTAATTTGATATAAACCCACAATCGAAGAATGAAAGTCTTTTGATTGTGGGCTTATGTATTTCTGTAGATTTTTTTTAAATTAATAACGATGTAAAATATATATTAATGATTTATTGTATGGCAAAAATTACAATGTACTGAAAATTAATAAAACCAGATGCTTCATTTTTAATAAATTGTGAGATGTTTTTTAAGGTATTAATTAAACATATTAATATCAGTCAAGACTGCAAATCACAGAATTAGATTCAGTTTTAGAGCATTATTTTGAAAAGAAAATGCCTTAGATATAATAAAAATCCGCCTCACAATTGTAAGGCGGATTTCATAAATATTATATCAGTCAGCACTATTTTTTTTCGACGATAGTATCTTTACGGCAACGGTAGTCACTACTGCTGCTGCAAAAATCTTTAGCAAAAAGTTCTTTCTATTGTGTTTCCATTCGGCTCCCCAACCACGTTCGGCAAAAATGTTTGGTAAATGACCTTTTTTTAAGTCGTCAATAATTCCTTCCAATGCACCCACACGGTCTGCCAGTACAAGAGGTAGCCATCTTCCGTAGCTGGATTCACTATATTTAAAGGCAAATTTTCTAATTTCTCCATTGAGACCTTTTGGTGGTGATGCAGTTCCGAAAGCAGCGGTTAGATTGGGGCGCTCTACGGACTTCAGAATCTCAACATTTTCAGATTGCTGTTCGGGTCTTTCCCAGGCATATCCTTCGTGTTCTTCATCAGTACGTTTTTTCATAGGGTAGACGGGATCATTTTCAGGATCGGCATCAATTCCCCAACCTTTTATATGACTGTAATCTGTCTCTTCACTTTTTTTAAAATCGGAGGGTTTTGTTTCGTCTGTAAGCATGTTGTTCAATTTTTAGTTAAAGTTTATTAAGCCGTTGGCGGAATAAGCACAGTCTTTATGCAGCCATCAAGTTTGCGTGAAAATATATGATAGGCTTCTGCTACTTCTTCCAGTGGAACCCTGTGAGTAATGATTTGCTTAGGGTCAAGAATACCGTTTTTTACATGCTCAATAAGCTTTGGCAGATTACGTTTCACAGCTGCTTGGTTAGCCCGGATCGTAATACCCTTATTTACTACGTTTCCTATCGGAACCAAAGCGTCTGTAGGGCCGTAAACGCCTACAATAGAAACAATACCGCCTTTCTTTACAGAATTTATAGCCCAATGAAGCGCCGTTGTAGAACCACCCTGTAAAAGTAACTTTGTTCCCAAAACTGTATTCATCAAATTTCCTTTTGCTTCACAGCCCACGGCATCTATACAAACATCAGCACCCAAAGAATCCGTTTGTGTTTTTATAAAAACTACCGGATCGCCGATACTGTTAAAATTATACGCTTCACATTGGGCATATTTTGCTACGAAATCAAGTCTATATTCCAGATGGTCGATGACGATTACTCTTCCTGCGCCAAAAAGCCATGAACTTTTGGCGGCCATAATGCCAATCGGTCCTGCACCGAAAATTACTACCGTATCGCCTTTTTGAATACCTGCCATTTCTGCTGCCTGATAGCCGGTAGGTACAACATCAGTAAGAAGTACTGCATCATCAGGATCCATCCAGTCAGGAATTACGGTTGGACCTACATCTGCGTAAGGAACACGTGCATATTCTGCCTGTCCGCCCTGATAGCCTCCTGCCGTGTGGGAATAACCAAAAATGCCGCCTACTGCTGTTGCCATTGGATTAGATTCGTGACAGTTGCCATAAAGTTCCTGTTTACAAAAAGCACACTTACCACATGAAATGTTGAAAGGTACCATAACCTTATCGCCCACTTTTAGTTTTTCTACTGACGAGCCAACTTCAACCACTTCTCCGATGAATTCATGTCCAAAGATAGTGCCTGTACGTGTATCAGGTACAAGCCCATGATAAAGATGGAGATCTGATCCGCAAATGCATGATCTTAATACCCGCACAATGGCATCTTCAGGATGTTCTATTTGAGGTTCGGGCACGCTACGGTCTGCGCGAACGCGGAAAGGTCCGCGGAAATTCATTGCTAACATATAATATTTTTATTTGGTGATGTTGTATATAAAGCAAAACAAATACCGATATAAAAAGGTTTAATACAATACATGCTTTTTTCTATAAAATAAACTGGAATTTGGAAGTCAATATAAAAGGTGTTTCTTTGTAATAGAAGCTAACACACATTAATTTATTTTGGTCAGAGTTTTTTTACTTTTTTTATCAATCATAGCAGGGATTTTAATTAAATATTTGAATTTCAATATCTTAAATATACTAATTTTTCTGCTTTTTGTATCATGAATTTATTTATTCTTATCCCCGAACTCACGTTAAATAAGATTATAAATTTTAGTTTTATCAAATAAAGATTTCTGATTTAATATCGTAATATTATTTTGAAATTCCAGCAAAACTGAAAGACTTTCCTTATGAATTTTTCGCTCTAAGGTTTCGGGATCGGGAATGTCCCAAAGTCCACTGTGATGCCAATTGCTCGGAAAATCCCAATCAGGACGGTCTATTATTGGATAAATGCAGCAACCGTATAATGGTAAACCGCTTTTAAGAATGGTTAAGCATTCTTCTGTAATCATTTTCAGCCAATCGTATCTGTCATCTTCAGGAATGCTGGTTTCCGACAATACAATTGGTTTTTTGTAATTAATAAATACTTCTTCAATTAATGAATGAAGACTTCGCCAGTATGGGTTAGCCGGTGTTTCGTTCCACGGAATAAATTGATGGACTGGAAATGTCCACTGATTATTAAAATAAAAATTAACTCCAATAATATCCAGGTACTCTGGTTTTCCTCTCAGTTCAGGACATATTTTTCCTGTCAGAATCTCTAAAACCTGGAATTGTTCCTGATTTTTTTCGTTTGCTTTCAGCACTGAGATTAAATTTGAAGGATCTTGCGAAGCAATATTAATTAAAGGCTCCGTTGTCATAATTTTAACTGTAGGATCTACTTCTTTCATCATCTCTATTCCTTCAATATAGGCTTTCATTAGCATATACTTCACTTCCCAACCTTGATTAACGCAGTAGGGACTTGTGCCATTGGCTTCACCACCCAGCCACGAAAGAAAACTGACCTCATTAATGGGCGTGATAATTAATTCGCCTTCAGGAACCAAACTTCGATATTTAATGACAAAAGCTCTGCACAAATGTGAGAATCTTCTGGCAAACATCGGATGCAAAGGGGTTAAATCGTCTGGAAAACCAAAATGGCAAATATCCCAAATAATCTGGATGCCGTTATTTTTGGAAGCGGCAATGATCTCTTCAACTTGTGTCCAATCATACTTGAATGGCATCTTTTCTATAAAACTCCATCGTATTCCTTCCCGAACCGTTTTAATATCAATCTTAGAAAGTCTTTGGTAGTCTTCGTGTATGAAACGGTTGTGACCTGTCAGTTCAATAAGGTCAATGCGTTCACCAAAAGCATTTTGATGATCCGCACATTCAAAACCGCCCATAAGAAAGGATTGAAAAGGATTTCTAAAGTTGGTAGAGTTACTGCTGTGCTGCATCTTCTTCTTTGATGATCTTTCGGAATAATGCCAATGATTGTGCTACAACCTGATCCATATTGTAATATTTATAAGTTCCCAACCGACCTGTGAAATAAACATTCTCTGTTTCATCAGCCAATTTTTTGTACTGATTATAAATTTCTTGATTTTCTTTTCTTGGAATTGGGTAATAAGGATCACCATCCGCAGTCGGATATTCGTAAACAATCGCTGTTTTGTGATGCTTTTGTCCGGTCAGATGTTTGAACTCCGTTATTCTTGTGTAAAGATTGGATGTGGGATAATTGATGGTTCCGGTTTGCTGATAACTTTCCTGGTCCAGAGTTTCAAATTTAAAATCAATTGATCGGTAAGGCAATTTCCCAAACCGATAATCAAAATAACCATCGATTGGTCCTGTATAGATCAGCTTTTTATGAGGTATAATATCCACAATATCTTTATAGTTTGTATTCAACATAATGTGAATATTCTCGTGCAAAAGCATTGTTTGAAACATTTCAGTATAACCATTTTTTGGCATTGCCTGCAAAGAATCAGTAAAATAGCGGTCATCGCTGTTAGTCCTTGTCGGAACTCGGGCGGTAACCGAAGCATCCAATTCTGAAGGATCCAAGTTCCATTGTTTTTTGGTGTAACCACGGAAGAATTTTTCATAAAGTTCTTTTCCGACAACATTCAGGACGACATCTTCTGAAGTCAAAACAGGTTTGCGTAATTCTGCTTTTGAAGCTAAGAAATCTACAACCTCATCAGACGTGAGATTTTTTCCGTAGAGCTTATTGATTGTTGTGAGATTAATCGGAATCGGGACGAGCTGTCCGTCAACACTTCCTAAAACCCGGTGTTCATACGGGTGCCATTCTGTGAATTTGCTTAGATATTTAAAGACATCTTCGGAATTGGTATGGAAAATATGCGGTCCGTACTTATGGATCAGTATGCCTTCTTTGTTATAATAATCGTAAGCATTCCCTGCGATGTGATTCCTTTTGTCAACAATCAGAATCTTTTTTCCTTCGTTAGCTAATCTTTCTGCCAAGACCGAACCCGCAAAACCACAGCCTATAATTAGAAAATCATACATATATTCCGTTGTTTTTTTTAACATTGTTAATTAAAAGATTCATTTTTTCAAACGTGCTATCCCAGGATTCATTCGCAAGAAAAAGGTCGACTCTTTTCATCCAATCTTTACGTGATGTTTTAGCCAATTCTTCCTCTCCGTAATTAATGAAAGTTTCAGCATCTTTGGCAATGTAAACCAGATTCTCTTCCCCGTATGGTTTTATAACATCATTTATCGGGGTTGAGATCACGGGAAGTCCCGCTGCGAGATATTCTGGTGTTTTTGTAGGACTAATGAACTCGGTAGATTCATTGATGGCAAACATTATCATAGCAATATCCCATTGGCTGATATAATCTGGAAGCTGTCCGTATTTTTTTGATCCTAGATAATGAATGTTTTCTGCTCTCGGAAGATCGTTGGCATCAATTTTCACAACCGGACCAATGATCACAAATTGCCAGTCTGGTTTTTTTGTAGAAATTTCCCTTAACAATTCGATGTCGAACCTCTCATCAATGACGCCAAAAAAACCAAACCTGGGATTGGCAATGTGCTTCTGGTCGTCAGGATCTTCCGTATAATATCTTGCTGCTTTGAAATGCTGTTTGTCTATACTGCTTGGAAAAGGATGGATGTTATGATGACGGTTTTTCTTTGCCTGATAAAGGGTATGACCTCCGGTAAACACCACATCAGCTTTTTTGAACAGTTTCTCTTCCAGATCCAGCAATTGAGGCGGTGCAAAACGGAATGCAGAAAGCTCGTCCATAGAGTCATAGATAGTTACTTGAGGTTTGAGATGTGACGTGTATTCCAAAGCCATAGGTGTGTAATACCAACACAAATATGTTTTAATGTTGTGATCTGTAAGAACTTGGCTAACCAGCTTTTCCAGGCGTAAATTAATATTGTCTCCTTCCTCGCTGAGAAAGATTTTAATTATCGAAACGCCATCCTGAAGATCTATTTCGTAAAAATCCGAATTTGCTTTTCTTGGTTCTTCAAAATAAAAAACCCGATTTTTCTTGGCAAATCTTGTTAACAGATGTTGAGGGCGCTGGTACACGAAATCCCAGTGTAAATGGCTGAAACATATAATATTTTGCATAAGTTTGGTCACAAATTGAAATGGAAATTTTTTCCAGCTCTACTAAAAGCAATATGATCTGATTGAATGATGAGCAGTTGTGATTTGTAAAGCTAGACTTAATAAAATAATATGGATATGATTTAAGTCATAATGTATATAGTGCAGTCTGTTTTTGCAAATTGGTTGCATATACACAGAATTAATAATCTGTTTGTTTGCACAATCATCAAAAATAAGAGCAGCGTGTAACCTGTCAGAACAGTTACGGTAATTTAGTATCATTTTTGATAATGTTAATTAAATCTGAATAATCACCGTAGTATAAAGATATATGACAGAAAAGAAATTGAAACTCAGACAGCAAGCATTTGCATTAACGATCTGTACACTTACATTTATGGTTGTTTACAATTTTTCTACCTGGTATGCTGTTTCTTTAGATCAGGTTCCGTCATTTACTTTTTATTTTGAAAGGTTCATTCCTTTTGTGCCTCTGTCGATTATTCCTTACATGGCAAGCGGTTTGTTTTTCTGCGTTGCATTTTTTTCTTGTAAAAGTACATACCAGCTTAAAATATTAACATGGCGCATGCTATTTGTAACTTTTGTAGCAGGAATATTTTTTATAGCGTTGCCATTACAATTTTCGTATGCGAAACCAGAGGTATCTAACCGCATTTTACAGCTGCCTTTTTCTTTCTTAAAGGCATTTGACTCTCCCTTTAATCAGTCACCATCACTACATATTGCTTTTGCATTTATATTTTGGACGGTATTTAAAAACCTGTCCAAATGGCGAATTCACCTAATGATCTGGCTGATTCTTTTGGGAATTTCGACTCTGACTACCTATCAGCATCATTTTATTGATATTTTAACAGGTTCAATTCTTGCCCACATCAGTTTTATCGTTATTCCTTACAGAAAGAACAATCCTAAGTACAGAAATTTATATTTGGCAAATTATTACTTTCTATCCGGATGGATATTTTTTTCTGCTGCTTTATTCCTACAGTATTATGTTGGTAGGGAAGGTTTTATCCTTTTTGTGCCTTCATTGGCAAGTATGATTCTTGGTTATTATTGTCAGCGTAATAAAAATTTTTTATTAAGGTATGTTTTAGCAATACAACAGAAATACTTGTTATGGATTGATAGGAAGGAATCTGAAGTAATAAAATAAATGATGGATGAAGAAATTCCGATAAGTAGAAGTATAGTCAAAACTTTGGAAGTATTACCACAATAGTAAACATTTTCTTCAATTAAGCATTACGTAAAAGGTGTTGCTTAAAAGTGTACTTTTCCATTCAGCAAATTTAAAATAATGATGTTCTGTCGAGTTCGATCCAAACAGGTGCATGGTCACTGCTTTTTTCCCAGCCACGGACTTCCTTATCAACACCTCCTCTGAGCAGACCTGATTTCAAATAAGGGCTCAACAAAATATGGTCAAGTCTGATTCCTGCATTTCTGTTGTAAGCTTTGTACAGATAGTCCCAAAATGTATAGATCGTTTCATCGGGAAATAAGGTACGTATAGAATCTGTCCATCCATTTTTCATAAGCTGGCTGTAAGCTTTTCTGACTTCCGGTTGAAAAAGTGCATCATCTTTCCATCGTTCAGGTTTATAAACATCTTTTTCAGTCGGAATAATATTAAAATCGCCTATCAGAATGGCAGGAAGATCCATATCAATAAATTGTTTTGTTCTTTTTTGTAAACGCTTGATCCATTCCATTTTGTATTCAAACTTTGGTCCCGGAAAAGGATTTCCATTCGGTAAGTAGAGACAGCAGATCACCATCTGGTCAATAATCACTTCAAGATAGCGGCTTTGGGTATCGTCTGCATTACCAGGAAGTGAACGCTGAACTTCTGTCATATCAAGATCTTTAGACAGGATTGCTATTCCATTCCATTGCTTCTGACCATGCCATATTGCCTGATAGCCTGCCTGGTTAATTTCAGCAATAGGGAATTTTTCCTGTGACGCCTTTAATTCCTGAAGACATACGATATCGGGCTTTGCATTTCTCAGCCACTTTAGAAACACGGGTAAACGGCTGTTGATGCCGTTCACATTGTATGTTGCTATTTTCATCGGTATGATCTGTATTTAAATTTTCTTTAAAGCTGAAGCTTTATGAACAGCACTTTTGCCCGTTTTTTCGCTGATCACCTCATATTGCGGACTGTCCTGAGAAGCTCTTCTCTGCCTGTTCATAAAAATAAAATCTCTGGTATGAATTTTTGTGATAATTCCATGGGTCTCTCCATAACGAAATTTCCATTTGACCTTATCTCCTTTTTTCAACATTATTTTTTATTTTACCGGTTTTCGATACTATCTGATCAACCGACATAAGACAAAAACCATACCTTATAAAAAGATTCTTTTTACTTTGAATCTTGACGATAAAACCGATTGAGATATTTAAATGGTGAAGAATTCATCCTATATCAGATCTAACTTCATGAAAAAGTTTTAACCCATAAAGTCAATAGTTTTGTACAGAAAAGAATTAGAAATAAAAAAACCGACAAAGAAGTGAAAAAACTTCAAATGTCGGTCTTGTGACCTCGACAGGATTCAAACCTGTAACCTTCTGAGCCGTAATCAGATGCGCTATTCAGTTGCGCCACGAGGCCGTTCCTTTCTCCTTGTTTAAGGGTTTGCAAATATAGCACTTTTTTCTTTTCTTTGAAAGATGAAAGCAAGATTTTTAATGCTCATTGCAATTTTTATTTTAATTGCCTGTAAAAGAGAAACAAAAAATATAAATACAAAAGCTGTTTCCATATCCAAATTGGTCAAATTTAAAGAAGAAGCAGATTTTTTACAATTATCATCAGGTAATTTTAATTATTCCATCAGAAAAGACCAGCTGCCATTTAAAAAAATTATTTTGCTCAATGCAAGTATGGCAGGGTATGTCACAGAACTGAATGCTGAAAATCTGATTACCGGAATTTCAAGTCCCGAATATATTTATTCAGAAAAGATTAGAAAACTTATTCAGCAGGAAAAAATACAGAATGTAGGAAGCGAACAAAAATATGATATTGAGAGAATCATTTCGCTGAAGCCGGATGCTGTTTTCACCAACTATGTCGTTAATTTTGAAAATGCCTATGAAGTTTTGAAAAACAATGGTATTCATGTGATTTTTTTAGATGAATTCAAAGAAGAGAAACCATTGGAAAAAGCTGCGTATATTAAAGTTTTTGGAAAGCTTTTGGGTAAAGAGCAATTGGCTGATGCAAAGTTTAAAGAAATAGAAAAAAACTACAATAACCTGAAAAAACTGGCACAGACTTCTAATTCAAAGCCAAAAGTTTTAGCTAACGAAATGTATGGTGATGTTTGGTATCTTCCGGGAGGAAAAACTTCTTTTGCCAATTTTATTTCTGATGCCAATGCAGAATATATTTTAAAAAATAATTCTGATACGAAAGCTGTAACAATGAGTTTTGAAGAAGTGTATATCAAATCAAAAAATATTCAGTTCTGGCTAAATGTTGGTAACCATCATTCAAAAAAAGAATTATTGTCAATCAATCCGTTTTATGCGCAGCTGGATGTTTTCAATCAGGGAAAAATATACAGTGTTTCGGGAAAGGAAAAACAAAAAGCCAACGATTTTTTTGAACAGGGAATTGTGCGCTGCGACTGGGTATTGAAGGATTACATTAAAATCCTTCATCCTGAACTTTTACCCGATGATAAAATTACTTATTTACATGAATTAAAGTAACTCGCAGTATTTTTATATTTTTGCATCAAGTTTATGCTTATGTGGAAAAAAATAAAACAATTTATTTTTATAATTCTTTTGCTGAATGTGGTTTTTATCGTTTGGGGAAGATTTTTTAATCCTCCAATTACCATTACACAAATCGGCGGCATTATAAAGTACGGAAAACTGCAGCGTGATTATATTTCCTATGATGAAATGGGAAATAATATGAAAAAAGCTGTCATTGCCTCGGAAGACCAGAAATTTTTTATGCATAATGGCTTTGATTATACAGCGATTGAAAAAGCCATGAAATACAATGAAAAAGGTAAAAAAATCAGAGGCGGAAGCACAATTTCGCAGCAAACAGCTAAAAATGTATTTCTTTGGCAGGGTAGAAGCTGGATCAGGAAAGGACTGGAAGCAATTTATACTTTCATAATAGAAAAAGTCTGGAGTAAAGATATAATTCTTGAGCGTTATCTCAATTCTATAGAAATGGGACAAGGAGTTTTTGGAGTGGAAGCCGCAGCACAGTATTACTTCGGTAAATCCTCAAAAGATCTCAATACATCTGAAGCAGCATGGATTGCAGCCGTTCTGCCCAATCCTAAAAAGTACGATCCCAAAAATCCGTCTGCATATCTTAGAAAAAAACACAGCTGGATTATGAGACAAATGAAGAATGTGAGCCTGAAATAGTATCTTTGTACTAATGAAATTTTTTAGTTCAAATACGGGGAACTTTAAATCTGTTCTTAAAAAGTATTTTTCTTTTAAGAACGAAACTGCTTCTTTGGAACCTTTAGCCGATTTTTTGGAAGCAATAAAGAAGGCTGACTTTACGGATGTTCTCAATTTTTTTAAACAAAACCAACATTTTGCAGATAACTTCAAATACTATCTTTACAGAGTTTTTTCTGAAAGACCTTTTAATCTTTCATTAACGGAGGCAAGTATTTTATCTGAGAATGCTTTTTTTCCCGAACTCAAAAAGAGAATTCTTAATAAAGTTTTACCTCCTGTAGAAAATGAAAATACGGTTTGGTATCTTATTGACAATGTAAGCTTCAGACCAAAGCAGGATTTGGAATATTTTCATAATCTGCCGGAAAATGAAGTCGATGAAATGATGCACATTCTTGGAATTTCCGATTTTATTCAGAGTTCTAAGGTGAAAAATGAACTGATATTTTCTATGAACATTCTTTCCTGGAGGGTGACCGGAATGGCTCTTGAAGTGGAAGTGGTGAGAATGGCTCCCGAATACCGAAATTTTGATAATCCCTTTTTAGCACTGCAAAATGAGCTGGAATCATTACGGGAAGAGTTTGAAGAAGATTCTGCTATACAGCTTCATTCCAAAGACAGCAGATATAAACAGATTAAAATTTATCTGCAGCAATGTCAGGATTTTGTAGGAATTGCATTTAAAAATTCTTCGAAATACGGAATTTCCGGTAAAATAAATCAGTCTTTGCTGAAAATCCGCCAACAGACCAAACGGATTTCTGAGATTCTTAATTTATTAGTTATAGACAACGAAAGAGATATTATCGTAAAATCAAAACAGTTGATTTTTAATATTTTAAAATATAAATCTTCAAAAAATAATATTTCTGATCTTTTTAATGACAGTACCAGATTGCTTTCTCATCTGATTACCAATCATACTGCAGAAGCCGGAACACATTACATTACTTCCAATCGGTATCAGTACGTTAAGATGTTTTATAAAGCAAGTGGCGGCGGAATTATCGTAGGTGCACTCTGTGTATTGAAAATGCTGTACGGCTTTATGCCCGGAAGCGACTTTTTTCATGCATTTTTGTACTCGCTCAATTATGCAATGGGATTTGTGATGATTTATCTGATGGGTTATACTTTGGCTACCAAACAGCCTGCAATGACAGCGGCAACAATGACAAAAGTATTGTCTGAACAGGAAAAATCAAACAGTAATTATACAGAATTTGCAGATCTGGTGTCTAAACTCTTCAGAAGTCAGTTTATAGCTTTTGTTGGAAATGTTTTGCTGGCTTTTCCGGTTGCTGTTGCGATTATTTACGGGCTGGATGTATTTTTCTCACAAAATCTTGCCGTTGAAAGATCAGATAAGCTTTTAAGAGATTTAGATCCTTTTAAATCGAAAGCAATTCTGCATGCTTGTATTGCTGGTTTTTATCTTTTCATTTCCGGCATTATTTCAGGAAATATTGGGAATAATTCGGTTTTCTTTCAGATTCCGCAAAGGATTGCTAAAAATCAGTCAGTTAAAAGGTTATTCGGAGACCGGTTTGCTCAGAGTTTATCAAGATATTATGCTAAGAACTGGCCCGGAATAATTTCCAATTTCTGGTTTGGGGTTTTTCTTGGAGCAACAGCGCCTATAGGTCTTTTTTTCGGGTTAGATCTGGATATCCGTCACATTACTTTTGCCGCAGGGAATTTTGCTTTAGGCTTGTACGGAAAAGATTTTACCATAGATTCTTACACATTCTGGATTTCTCTGATTACTGTTTTTCTTATAGGATTTTTCAATTTTCTAGTGAGTTTTAGCTTATCTATGTTTTTAGCGTTCCGTTCAAGAAAAATGAATCTTGGTGAGGTGCGGGAGATTTACCGTGCTATTTTCAAGTATTTTCTGAGACATCCGCTGAAGTTTTTCCTGCCCATCCGTTCTAATTTTGATTCTAAAGTGACGGCAATGGTCAGAAGCAAAAGTTCTATAAAACCAGAAGGTCAGTAAATTTGTCTTCACCAAATTGATCCTGAAATTTTTTCAGGTAAAAGCTTTTATGCATTTTAAAATCATTTTTCAGTAGAGGTGAGTTGATTCTGATCTGAATAATTTTATTGTCCAGATTTACACTCTCAATTTCCTGAAATAGAGATTCGTCCAAATAGTCTTCCAGATAATCTTTAATTTCAAAAGCAACCAGTTTATCTTCAAATCCGTAAATTCTGGCAAAAGATTTTACCAATTCAGAAGACTGAAATTCACGTTTTTTATTTCTTTTCATGATGAGATATGGGTTTCGGGATTCGTATATTCGAGGTTTAAATAGGTTTTGAGTTTAAGATTTGTTTTCATTCCAATTTTCTTTTACCCATTTTTTGTAATTATTAATTTTTCCACCTAACAAATCATATTGATGTTTCAAAACTTCAAATTCCGTAAAAAACTCAGGATATAAAACCATAATTTTTTCTAAATGATTGATTGTTTCATCATTACTTGCATGACTGAATACAAGAAATCTGTAATATTCATTTTTATAAATTGAACGTCCGTAACCTTCAACAATATTAGTAACAACTGAATCAGCAGACCTTCTCAATTGACTTCCTAATTCGTATAATTCATATTTAGGAAGAAGAAAAGATGCTTTATGAACCTTTGGAAACAAATCAAAAGCCATTTTATAAATATCTAAATTTCTATAACTCATTGTATTTGTGTTTTTATAAAATTAAAAAAGAAATTTCAAACTCGTATATACAAAATATCTATCCCAAAACCCGTATCCAAATTTCAAAACCCCGGATTCAGAATCCCGCACCTCGAATGCCGCACCTCAAATCTCGGATCCCGAATCCAAATCACACCTCAAAAATTATACTTTCTTCATTAATTTTTTTTACCACACTTTCTGTACGTTCCCGGTGCGTATCTGTAATGAAGATCTGTCCGAAGTTTTCCTGATTCACGAGTTTTATCAACTGCGCAACACGGGTATCATCTAATTTGTCAAAAATATCATCTAACAGAAGAATAGGAGTTTTCCCGGTAAGTTCTTTTACCAGACTCATTTGTGCCAGTTTTAATGAAATTAAAAAAGATTTCTGCTGTCCTTGTGAACCGATTTTTTTGATCAGAACCGAATCCATATCAAACAGAAGATCGTCCTTATGAATGCCTTTCGAAGTGTAGGTAAGCATTCTGTCGCGATCCAGACTTTCTTTCAGTAAATTTTCAAATAAATCTTCCAGTAAGTGAGATTCATAAACAACCGATACGCTTTCTTTTCCGCCTGATATGATTTCATAGAAACTCTGCACAATCGGATTGAGTTTTTCAACAAAACTTTTTCTCTTCTTAAAAATCTGCGTTCCGGATTTGGTGATGGGATCATCATAAATTTCTAAAGAATCTTTATCCCATGTCCTGTTTTTAGCAAAATATTTTAGCAAAGCATTTCTCTGTTGAATAGTTTTCTGATATTGTATTAATCCAAAAAGATATTCAGAATCGGTTTGTGAAATCATAGAATCCAGAAATTTCCTTCTGCTTTCTCCCGAATCTGAGATGAGGTTGGAGTCATAAGGTGAAATCATTACACTCGGCAGATAACCAATATGATCTGCTAAACGGTCATACGTTTTATCATTTTTTTTGATGATTTTCTTGGCTTCTTTCGGTTGGGAAATTTTAATAATGTCTTCAGAATCATCATTTTGAATTTCTGCGTTGATGGAGAAAAAATCTTCATCTTTTTTGATGTTATTAAGGTCTGTATTTCCCAAAAAACTCTTTCCTACAGAAAGATAATGCAGAGCATCCAGTATATTGGTTTTTCCTACACCGTTGTTTCCCACAAAACAGTTGATTTGCGGAGAAAGATCAAACGTTTTTTCTGAATGATTTTTAAAATTGTAAAGGGAGAGCTTTTTGATGATCATAATCCCAAAAGTTTTTTCAGTTTTTCAGGATTTTGACGATTATCCCAAAAGGAAATGATATAAATGATTGATTCTGATTGTCTGTAAACAAGACTGTAGTTTCCTAGATGTAAAATTCTAAATGGTTTTATACTACCAAGTTTACCCATCAAAGGATTTATTTTTAAAAGATCTAAATTTTTATATATTTCCGCATTGATTTTTTTTGAATAGCTATTGCTTTTATTTCGATGATTCCAATATTCAAAAACCTTATTTCTTTGTGAGATTGCGATGTTTGACCAAATGATTATTATCTCATCCATTCTTCATCAAGTTTTCTAAGTTCTTCATCGGTAGTCACTCTTCCATATTTAATATCCTCTTCTCCGATCATAAGAAGTTCTTTCTGAGATTCAGAAAAAATATATTCATCTTCATCTTTTGCTTTTACAGATTCTAATAAATCGTTAACAGCTTTCAAAACACCTATGTTTTTAGTAGAAAAAATTTTTTCCATCAACTGGCTTCTCAATATTTCAATATTTTCCATCTCTCAAAATTTTAAGTAAAGATAAATAATCCAAAATAAAAACGGCAAACCGCAGCAGGTTTCAACTCCGAAAGAAAAATAAGCATCATCCCGTTTGCTTTCAGAAAAGTAAATTAAGATAAAAGTAATGATTGCAGTTAGATATATACTTAGTCCGTATTGAAATTTCAGATAAAAAAGAGATAAAAGGACAGATGTAAAAACCAAAACATAAGCGAGATATTTGGTGTTTTGTACCCCAATGAGTTTAGGAAAGGTATGAATAGTATCGTTTTCCATATCTCGGATGTCAAAAGGTAAAACCAGAGCAGTAATAAAAAAGAAACTGATAAGAAATACAGGAATATTAAATTCTGGCAGCGTAAGCCAGCAATTCACCAATCCCCAAACCAATCCGACATAAAATACTTTCAGTAAGGGGATTTTCCGAATGTATGTTTCAAGAAAAAAACTGTTGTAAAGCAAGCCTAAAATCACAATAATAAACCATTTTAGCAATCGTATTTCATTATGATTAAAAATAATTAAAACAGCTGATACGATTCCCGCAAAAATGTTAAGAACAAGAATTTTGTAAAAATGCTTTGTTTTTTGATATTTGGTGTAAAGATAGCCGCTGAAATAGGTGATAAATATTAAAAGTACCGAAGGAAAACGGAATGTATTTTGCTCCAGCATGAAAAAAACCGCAAAAAAAGTTCCCATTAAAGAGACGTATAATTGGCTATCTATAACGGTTTTTTTCAGTACTTTTAAGCAATTCATTTAGTAAAAATAACACTTATGCAAAGATATTCCAAGATTTCGTTCTTATTCCTGCTTTTACTTAATTTTTCGATGGTTTTTTCACAAAATTACTACGATCAGCAATGGAAAAAAGTACAGGTAAATTCATCCAAAGGAAATTTTAAATCTAGTTTGCCTCTTATTTTAGAAATACAAAACCAGGCTATGAAAGAAAATAATGCGCTGCAGTTGATCCGTTCTTTGAAAGCGGAATTCAGTATCGTCAATCAGACTTCTGATGATGAAAAAAACGATTCAGCTTCAAAGTTTTTTGCAAAGCTTCAGAATTCAGAAAAAAAACTGAAAGGTGAGGATCTTTTGGTTTATAAAGTTCTGTTATCGGGATTTATGTTAGATTATTATAATGAGCATTCATGGGAAATAAACGGAAGAACCAATATGAATTCTCAGGATGTTTCACAAATTGAAACGTGGAGCAAACTTGATTTTAAAAATTATTTAAATAAAAATTTTAAAGAGCTTGATCAGCAAAGCGAGGCGATGAAAAAAGTTTCTTTTGTGAAATATAAAGATGCTTTTTCAAATACAGATGATGTTTTTTATTTTCCTACGTTGAAGGATTGGTATTCTTTACGAAAAATTAGTTTTTTATACAATAACGAACTTTTTACCAAAAATGAATTGACGGAAAACAGAGCCGTAATCAATACAGTTTTTGACGAATTGATTGCTCAGAATTCAGGAAATTCTAAATTGTATTTCATGCATCAGAAATTGTCTGAAAACTGCGAGTTTACTCAATGCAAAGATAAACTGGAGCAACTTCAGGCAATTGTGAAATCTGATATTAACGGTGATTACAAAGTTCTTGTGATGGAAGAAATCATGAATGAATTAATCATTAAAAACAGACAAAAGGAAGCTTTAGAAATTGCCAATCTTGCAAAAACTCAATATCCGAAGTCTCTGTTTTTAGAAAATATTAAAAATAAAGAAAATCAGATTACCAATCCTTATTTGGGTTTGAAATATGAAGAGCAAACACAAAGTAACAGACCGATTCATCTGGTTGCAGAATATAAAAATGTTTCCGCTTTTTCGATTAATATTTACGAGGTGAAAGATGATTTGACATCGTTTTTACAATATGCAAAAAATTCTTACTCCAACAAATTTGATAAGATTAAAAAAAATCTTGTTAAAAAAGAGGTTTACAAATTAAATGATCCTAAAGATTTTCAGAATCACAAAACATCTTTAGAAATAAAACCGCTTCCATCAGGGATTTATCTTGCCGAATATTCTGTTGTTGGAATCAGCGCCAAAGATGCCGAAGCAGAAAAAGATTTTTATTTTCTGGTTTCAGATAACAAAGTTATTTATCAGACTAAAACAGAAAGAGATCAATTATCAAATGAACTGAAATTAGTTAATAGTGAAAACGGAAAGCCTGTTATCAACGAAGATCTTACATTTTATGAATTTGTTTCTAATAATACTTTAGCAAAAATAGAAGGTAAAACTAATGATAAAGGAATTTTTAAATTTCCCCAGTCAAAGAGTACAGATTATTACAGAACTTTCTTGATTCAACAGCCAAAAACGAACAACTTTCAGATGATGGAAGTCTACGGAAACAGAGGTTACAACAATAGTGAAAATAAACAAATCACACGCACTAAAGCCCAGATTTTCACAGACCGAGCAATTTACAGACCCGGACAAACTGTTTATTTTAAGGTAATCAATACCAGAATTGAAAAAGAAATTGAAGGAGTTGCTTTTGGATTAAAACAGAAAATTACTTTATACGATACAAATAATCAGGAAGTTTCTTCTCAAAATTTTACAACCAACGAATTTGGTTCCTATCACGGAAGTTTTATTTTGCCTAAAGGAAAATTAAATGGAAATTTCCGTTTTGTAACAGATGGCGGAACGGACGGATATAAATATTTTAGAGTTGAGGAATACAAACGTCCGAAATTTGAAGTGACTTTTGAGCCTGTAAAAGAAGAATATAAATACGGACAAACCATCGAGCTGAAAGGAAAAGCAATAATGTTTTCGGGAGTCGCCTTAAGCAACACCAATGTAAATTATGAGATCAAAAAACAAAATATAAGATGGAGATATTTTCCGTGGTATCCCAATGATAATGATAACGAGAACTCAATTTTAGGAGAAGTAAAAACCAACGAAAAAGGAGAGTTTACCATAAAATTAGATCTGAAAAAAGATGAAAAACTGGAAGGGATTCAGATTGACAATTATTCAATCAACGCCTCTGTAACCGATATTAATGGTGAAACACAATCTGCAGATACAAATCTGAAAGTTTCTTCAGTTTCACATTACATAAAAGCAGATCAGTTGAATAATGTATTTGCAGACGAAAACGTACAACTGAAAGTAGAAACGAAAAATTATAACGAACAAAATTTAAAAAAATCTTATCAGGTTAAATTATCAAAGCTGGAAACTCCAGACAGGATTTTCAGAGATAATTTTAAATCGGAAGTTCAGAACTTACCACAACTTTCAAAAGAAGAATTCATCAGTAAGTTTCCGCATGATCGATTTGATAAAAATGATGAAGTTAAGAACTGGAAACCTTCAGTTGTCATTCTGAATGGAGCAAAGCGAAATGAAGAATCTCTTGATTTAGAAAAACTGGAAGCAGGCAATTACCAGCTTGAGTTGTACAATATTGAAGGTAAAGACACGATCAAAACTTCTCAGAATTTCAGTGTTTGGGACAAAAAGTCTCTGAAACCCAATCAGAAAACATTCTTAACTGTTTTACAACCAAAGAATGAATTTTCAAGAGGCGAAAAAGCGAAAATTTATGCTTATTCATCAATTCCTGATGCTTTAGTTAATATTTTTGTTCAGAATGGTTCGGGAAAAACAGTTTCGGAAGTTCGTCAATTTCAAGGTGGAGTTTTAGCATATGAAATTGATATTCCGAAAGAGAAAAATGTGAATAGTTTGAATATTCAGTTTCAGGTTGTTGCATTTAATGATGTTCGGACTCAAACTGTTAATTTAAACATAAAAAGCTCCGAACAACCATTAAAGATAGAAACCACAACTTTCAGAGATAAAATTGAGCCTAATGCTAAAGAAAAGTGGTCGGTAAAGATTTCAGGAAACGAAAAAGAAAAAATCAACGCAGAAGTTTTAGCCAATATGTATGATATGTCTTTGGATCAGTTTGCTTTGAACAGTTTTAACTGGCAGAAATTATATACACCTTATGAATTTTTTAATTCTTATGATATAAGGGAAAATCTGGCTCAAAAATATTATCAGAAAAGAATGGAATATTCTAATGAAAAATATATTGATGTCCCCCAATTTAACTGGTTTGATCATTATGGTTTTTTAAATTCTATACAAGGAGAATTGGCTGGAGTTTTGGTTCAAGAAGGAGTAAAATCAGCAGAATATTCTGCGCCACCACCACCGCCAATTGCAGAATCAAAATCAAGTATGTTTAAAAGAGAAGCAATTGCAATTGCGGAAGATAAAGTTGAAGTTATTCAAAATGTTGTTCCTGAACCTGTAAAAGCTCCGAAAGTTGAGAATTTTCCTCCAGTTGAAGAAGCTTTGAAAAGTATTCAGGTTCGCCAAAATCTTAACGAAACCGCATTTTTCTACCCAGATTTAAAAACCGATTCCGAAGGAAATGTCAATTTTGAATTTACTTCTCAGGAAGCTTTGACAAAATGGAAACTGATGTTTTTAGCTCACACAAAAGATGCAAGAGCAGCAACATTGGAAAAAGAAGTGGTAACACAAAAAGAATTTTCAGTAACGCCAAATTATCCGAGATTCTTAAGAGAAGGTGATGAACTGAATCTGCAGTCAAAACTTTCCAATTTAACATCAAAAAAATTAAGCGGTTCTGCAAATTTGCAGATTTTGGATGCTTTTACCAATGAAGATATTTCGTCTCAATTTGGTTTACATTCAAACATTCAGAATTTTGATTTAGATGAAAACGGAAATTCGGCTTTAACCTGGAAGATAAAAGTTCCCAAGAATGTTTCTTCCATAATTTTGAAAGTGGTTGCAAAAGCCGGTCAATATTCTGATGGCGAACAAAAAGCTGTTGCCGTTCTTCCCAACAGAATGTTGGTTACCGAAGCTGTTCCGGTATTTGTGAAAGAAGGTGAAACTAAAACGGTTGTTTTAGATAATCTTAAAAATGCTAATTCAACCACAATTTCTAATGTTTCAAATACGCTGGAACTGACAACCAATCCGATTTGGGAAATTATGTTTGCGCTTCCAAGCCTGAAAAACGATCAGAATAATTCTGCCGATGTTATCTTTAATAAATGGTTTGCTGATGTTCTGGCTTCAGAAATTTTTAAAGCCAATCCTAAACTGAAAACTGTTTTTGAGGAATATCAGAATAAAGGATTATTAACTTCAAATCTTGAAAAAAATCAGGAGTTGAAACAGCTTTTACTGGAAGAAACTCCGTGGGTTTTGGAAAGTAAAAATGAGACAGAACAAATGGAAAAATTAGCCTTATTGTTTGATGCCAATACGATGAAAAATTCAATTAATCAGGATTGGGACGATTTCAAAAAACTGCAAAATCCAGATGGTGGTTTTTCTTGGTACTCCGGTTATCCGAGTTCATATTCTACTTCACTGTATATCCTTAAAAACTTAGGAAAAATAAATATTTGGTTAAAAGATAATGTGAAAGATTACCAAAATTCTGAACAGAAAGAATTGGTTGCCAATTTGGTGAAATATGTTGATAATGAAATCGATAAATATTACGATGTGAAAACGCAAAATATCTGGACAAACTGGAGTTTAGATTATCTCGATACAAGAAACTACTGGGAAAAACAATATCCTTTGAAAGGAAAAGGAGCTGCACTGAAAACTTTGGTAAAACAGAAATCAAAAACTGCAAAAATAACCGATTTTACCTTCTTCGGATTGCATCGTGCAGCGTTATTGATGAATGATTATGGTTTAAATGATGTATCGGATAAATTATTAAATTATTTAAAAGAAACTTCTGTAGATTCAAAAACTCAGGGTGTTTACTGGAAGCAGAATCTTGATGATTGGGGTTGGTTTAGCTCAAAAGTAGTGAATCATGCAGGAGCTTTGGAAGCCTTCAATAAACTGAAACCGAACGATCAGAAATTCATTGAAGACATGAAAATCTGGTTGATTACGCAGAAAGAAGTCAATTCCTGGGGAAGCTCAAGAGGAACTTCGGAAGTTATTTTTACGATTTTAAATTCAGGAAAATCGTGGACGACATCAGAAAGCGACAAAGCAACCATCATTTGGGGCGGAAAGGAACTGAAGTCGGAAACCCAGGCAACAGGTTACGTGAAATCTGCTGTAAAAACAGATGTTTTAGATAAAAATTTAGCGACTGTTACTATTACAAAGTCAGGTGCAGGAATTGTGCAGGGAGGATTATTCTGGCAATATTATGAGGATTTGGATAAAATAAAATCTTCTGAGAATTATATATCAGTTTCAAAAGAATTGTACAAAAAAATAAAAACCGTCAATGGTGAAGAACTGCAGAAAATATCTTCCGAAACGCCTTTAAAAGTAGGCGATAAAGTGACGGTAAGAATGATTCTGAATACAGATCGTCCAATGGAATTTATTCATATCAAAGATATGAGAGCCGCAGGATTTGAACCTTTGGATGTTATTTCAGGTTATCAGTGGAAAAATAATCTGGGGTATTACCAGTCTACAAAAGATGCATCTACCAATTTTTATATTCAATATATGCCGAAAGGAAAATATGTTTTCGAGTACGATTATGTTGCGAATGCTTCTGGTAAATTCTCTAACGGAATTACGACCATCCAGAACTATTATGCTCCGCAGATGAATAGTCATACAAAAGGAACAACTATTGAAATTTCGGAATAGTTTTTCCAGAATGAAAAAGCCGGCTCATGAATTATGAACCGGCTTTTTTTATGATCTCTTTTATTCAATTGCGACAGATTGGGTATAATTGGCAAAGGCCTCTTCAAGACTTGAAAATTTACCTTTAAATTCTTCAATATTAGAATCCTGAATGATATTTCCTTTATGAATAAGGATCACTCTTGTACAAAGTGCCTCAACTTCCTGCATAATGTGTGTTGAAAGCAAAACCGTCTTTTCTTTTCCAATTTCTTTTACTACATTTCGTATTTCAAGAATTTGGTTAGGATCCAGTCCGTTTGTTGGTTCATCCAGGATCAGCAAATCAGGCTGATGAATGATGGCCTGTGCCAAACCTACTCTCTGCTTGTAGCCTTTAGAAAGCTGACTTATTTTTTTGAATTTTTCAGGCGTAATTCCTACAAGGTCAATAACTTCATCTACTCTGGAATGGGGAATTTTATGAATATCAGCAACAAACTGCAGATATTCTTTTACATACATTTCCAGATAAAGCGGATTGTTTTCGGGAAGAAAACCTATACTTTTTTTAGATTCAATTTCATTGTCGGAGATGTTTTTTCCGTTAAAAATAATTTCACCTTCATCAATTTTCAATGCGCCAACAATAGATTTCATTAGGGTAGATTTACCTGCTCCGTTGGGACCCAGAAGACCAATGATTTCATTTTTGTCAATAGAAATATTAATATTGTTAAGAGCGGTCTGCTCACCAAATTTCTTTGTTAGATTGATAACCTGAAGTGACATATTGTAAAAATATTTTAGCAAAAATATAAATAAAAAAACTCATTCCGGCAGAATGAGCTTATTATACTGGGAACAAAAACTTTTATTTTCTTGTTTTTTTTGTTTTTACAGGGGTTTTTGCAGGCTGAGACTGCTCAGAAACTGTATTCTGAACCGTATTATTAGGAGTACTGGTTACCGGATTTACAGCAGGTTGCTTTACAACAGCTTTTTTGTACATGTTTTCCTTTGAAGTACCGATACCGAAAATTTTATCTACTTGCTTTTTATTCAGAAACTGAGATTTGCCTACATACTTTTTATTCTTGTTAATATACTGTATAAACTGCATGGTGGGCTGTCCGTAATTTTTTTCAAAGTGCAGTTCGATAATATCATTAGGAAGTTCCAGAGTTATATTTCCGGTTGGCTCATCAATAAAACCATCGCTGATCATTTTATAGAGATCGCTCACATCGCCATTCACATCATTAAATGAAAAAGACCTGAAAGTATTAAGATTGCTGGTATTAATATCCTGATAATTGAATGTAAATCTGTTTTCTTTTTTATAAAGACCTACAGAATTTTCTTTGCCAATCTCTACTAAAGTTTCATTTTTAAGTACTTTTATTTGAGAAAAAGCCAGAAACCCTATACAAAAAGTGAAAAGTAAAATTATTTTTTTCATGTGGTTTTAAATTTAATCGTTTGGTATATAATTGCCAATGTACAGATAAAAACAGCAATCTACCAATTTTCTTGTTGCAAAAATAGTCTTTTTTTTAATTTAAATTTAAAACAAACCTTGACGCTAAAGTTAATTTTCAGTAAAAAAGTTGCAATAATATCTTAAATAAAGTGTGTAATTTAAATTTTCTTTAAATACAGTAGGTAATTTTTGTTTTTCTTCAAAATTGCATCTAAATCCGCAACATCGTTTTATTGATGATGACCGGCTTTTATCATCTGTAGTGAAGATTTTATTTTTTTGTTTTGACTATTGCTGAAACCAAGCATATAGACAGTGATCTTAAAGTCTTTTTTTCTGCTTGTATTAATTCTTAAAGTAAGTTTTGTTATTCCGTAGTAAGAAGATACTTTGTAATTGCAGATACTTGATTGAGGCAGTTCGATATAAGGATGATAAAACTTCTTAAATGTAAACGGATGATATTTTCTTATCGTTAAACAACTTCCGGATACTTCATAGGTGACACTCTGAATACGCCATATTAAAAACATCATTGCTGCACAAAATGCCGCAATAATAATATACGAGGTTGATTTGCGAGAAATGAATACAACTGCTAATGAAAGCAAAAAAGTGAATAAAATCACAGCGCATACTAAACAACGGGTAAATCCGTAATTGGTAATTTTCATATTCAAGATCAGTTTTTTGGTTTAATTAAATAAATCAAATAATGAATTTAGGTTGAAATTATAAATTCACTTTAAGTTATTAGATGTACAAATTTAACTATTTGTTAACAATTTTGTTAATATGCGACTGTGAATTAATTATACGGTAGTAAAAATTTAAAAAATTTTACGTGATTATATTGTAAGTTATTGTTTATTAGGTGTTTGTTTTTTTTATTTGTGTCTATAAATTTGTCATAAAATGTTTTTTGAAGCTTTATTATGATAGAAAAACTCCAAAAATTCAATTTTTTGGAGTTTTAAAATTTGTCATCTATCCATATACATTTTAGTAGAAGCATTTATATATTGATATAACTTCCTCTAATATATAAAAACCAATTTCTTAATGATCACAATTATATTTGTTTTCCATTTACGAAGGTTTAAAGTAATTCCTACATTGGTCAATACTTTCAACGTCAAAAACTGTAAAGCTTAACCACAGTCTAAACGGAATTCTGCTCATCCATTCTGTTAAAATAATCAATAAATAAGATATTATCGAAGTCATTCTAATCACATTTTTCATCCTTGATGTACATTTTTTTCCAACTATTTTAAGTTATTGTTAGACTTCCCATATTTATTCCATTACAGTCATTCTTAAATAATAGCTAAACTCTTAATTAATTTTACAGTAGTTTTCAAGAAGTTTTTCGATTTCATATTTTTTTCCGTTCCAACTAATTCGTGATTTTTTTAAATCATTTATCATTTGCCGGCATCGAATTTTGCGTGTGAAGTTTATCCTCAAGAATAAAGTAGAAGTCCTATAATTATAAAGTTATTTTCGCTCATATTATTTCGAGATCAATTTTTCAAAATTGTCACTAAATAACAGGGATTGGTGAAGTTGATGATTTTTACTGCAAATGATGATGCGGGGAACCAATTTTGAATTATCACTAAACTGTCTGCGGAGCATTGAAACATTGCTTTAAAAGAGGTTGATTTTTACAAATTAATGAATTATGCAACGGTTACCGATGTTAGCTGTAGTTATTTTTGTCTATTTTATCCATTTTTTAGAATTCTATCGGAAAGGTTAGGCGAAATCCTATTAATGAATTTAAGCAATTTTGATTTTCCAATGTAACATTCTTCATTATTCTTTTTGAAGTCGTTTATAAATTCTTTCACTAATTCTTCTGGACTAATTTTATTTTTTCCCCGACCTTCGGTCATTGGCGTTTCTACTATTGGTGGCAAAATTTCAAATACTTTTACATTAGTTTCTTCCATTTGATAACGAAATGCCTTTGTAAAATTATGTATTGCTGCTTTTGTAGCACAATAGACTGGGGCAGATTTTTTAGGTGAAATAGCCAAACCACTACTAACATTAATGATTGCAGCATTTTCGTTCTTTATGAGGATTGGCAATAATAAACCACAAAGTTTGATGGTTGAAGAAAGATTGGCATTTATTTGATAATCCACTTTATTAACGACATTTTGTTCAGTTACAAAATCATAATTGTATTGAATAGCAGCATTATTAAACAATATATTCAAATCTGGATATTTTTGTTCACAAAAAACAATGAGACCATCAATATCAGTCTGTTTTGTAAGGTCGCATTGAAAAATATCTATTTCGGGAAATTGAATTTTAGCCTCTTTCAATTTATCAATATTCCTTGCCACAATGATTATTTTGTTTTCTAATTTATAGAAAGTCTTTACGAGAGCCAAACCAATACCTGATGAGCCACCTGTGATTAAAATTGTATTGCCTGATAGTTTCATCTGATAATTGGTTTTAAACTTCCTTTTTGTTCTAATTCTTTTAAAGCTTGGATGTACAGTTTGTTAAAAGCTTCATTTGAATACGGATTTTGACTTGTTATTAATTCCCTGTCCCTTACCGCAAAATTACCTGCTGGTTTTCCTTTTTTATACTTTAAACCCAGTTTTTTAAGTTGTTTAGAAATTTTTCTGTTTTTAGGTTTGCCTTTCATTACAAAATTTTCAATAAAAAATTCTTCCAATCCCGTTACAGAATTTACTTTGTATCCAATAAAAGGGTTTTCTTCTTTTGGTATTGAAAGTATTAATGCAGGTGCGTGGCAAATCAAACCTATTGCTTTTCCTTTTTGAGAAAAGTCTTTTAAGATTTGTGAAATGTTTGGGTCGTAGAATAAATCTACCATTAAACCTTGTCCGCCTGGAATAACCATTCCTTGGTACGTATCAATTTTTTCAAGTGCTTGCTCCAAAGTAAGAGGCTTATTGAATTTCGAATTTTGTTTTACAAATTCAGTTGCTTCGTTAATTAATGTATCTTTTTTGCCCCAATATTTTTTATTATAACTTTCCTTGTCGATAGAAGATGTAATTCCGTTGGGAGTAGCAAAATCTACTTCGTAACCTAAATCAACAATTTCTTTGTAAGCCAAATAGAACTCACTCAAAAACACTCCCGTTTCAGAATACGATTTTCCATTTTTTAGTTTTAGTTCTTTTGCAGCACTCATAATAAAAATTACTTTCTTGTTTTGAGCTTGTAATATCAATGATGACATTACAAATAAAATCAATGCAAATTTCAAATTTTTCATTTTACAATAATTTTTAGAGTTGTTAATTTTTTAAACGAAAGCTAATACCTGTTCTGAAAAACAAGCTCGACTTTACATCATAGTTTTGATTTTGAATGATATCAAATTCGCCATTCATTGTTTCAAAACTGCGTATTGGGGCAAATCCAATTTTAAGATGCCCGAAAATTTGTTTATAAATACGATGCGAAGCGGTTGGTGCAACTAAAAGTTGAAAAGTTCTTAGATATTTTATATTCTCATTAGCAAGATTAAACTGACCAACTCTCGAAATAGCACCATCAATAGAAGCGAAAAGACCAAATTCAAAATTTTCCGATTGCTTATACAAAAAATTTGCATTGGGATAAACAACTTCAATTTTGACTTTTTTACTGTCGTAATAAAGTGAACCAAGCGGAACAAATACATTTCTTTCAAAATCATTGTTTAAAGCACCACCTAAACCAATTTTAAAATTAGGATTGCCATTTATAGCATAGGTAGCAAGTACTGCAACTTGTGGAAAAAAATCATTTCTATTAATAGATTGGCTTAAATCACTTCTTACCATTATTCGAGGAATGGCAACAATTTCCCATTTAGGGTTTAGTTGCATACGAATAATAGAGGAGTAGCGAATGTCGTGTAGCGTGGTTGGAAAAGAATTGTTTTGATCTAAGTTACTACTGTAATCAAAGTTTGAATTACGATAATACACTGCATTAAATACTTTTATCTTTTTACCAATTTTAATGGCAGGGGCTGTTGCGTTGACCTCAATGAAATTTGTGGTAACATTTCCATTTCTAGCATCAAACTCCGCTGTAGGCTGAAAAGAATAGTTAATATAAATTGGGTCATTGAGTGCTTGTGCAATAGCACAAAATGAAAATAGGACTGTGGCTAAAATGAATATTATTTTTTGTACCATAACTCTTTGTTTAAGATTTATGATGCAAAGAAACATACCTATTATTGCCTGTGCATTTACATATGTAAAGAAAAACTATGCTTCGCTAAACTTTCTTCGTATTCGACTTAGTTGGGTTGGAGTGATGCCAAGATAAGAGGCGATGTGGTACTGCGGTATATGTTGTTCGAGTTGTGGGTATTCCTTTCGGAAGATTAAATAACGTTCATCGGCGTTTAATAGGACAATTTCTATTTCACGTTGTTCTTTATTTACGAAGTATAGTTCTGCTAACCGTCTGCCTATTCGTTCAAAGTCAGGAAACAAATCGTAGAGTTTTGTGATTTCAGCATAGTTAGCAACTAAAAGTTTACACTCTGATAGTGTTTGCTGAATTATTTTATTTGGTGTCGAAGTTACCAGAGAAGAATAGCCACCTACAATATTATGAGATACAAAAAAGTGTTTGTTATATTCCAGACCTTCGCTATTTCTATAAAAAGCTCTAATAATTCCACTTGTTAAAAAACCAATTTGTTTGGCATGCTCTCCTTCATTTATGAAATAGTCACCTTTGGCTAATGTTTTTTCAGTAAATAGTTGTTCAACCCGTCTCCAAGTTTCTTCTTGGAGCGGAGAAATTGAATTCAGATATTTGTATAGTTCTTTCAGTGTATAGATATCTTTTAAAATGGCACATAACGAAAAAGTATTGACAAAATACAGACCTTCGAAGAACGAAGTTCAAGAAAGTTGCGTACGAAAAAAATATTTTTTCAATAAATTAAATTTTAAAAAAAGCCAATATTGAAAAGCTTTTTGCAGATTATTTTTACAAAAGTTTAACAAACACAAAATTCCAGATATTGCAAGATCGCTGTGTCTGTTGCACAACTCAAAAATAGTTGAAATTTTTTAACTTGCTTTCATGATTTGCGAAGTATTATATACAAACTCTTAAAGGTAAATTATTTGATTTAATAATTCGTTTTGTAATGATTATTGGTTGGGAATATGGTATCAACGTTTCGGGTATTGCCGAAGGCGGGATTATATCACTAAAGTTCATAAATATTCTTTATGTTTAAATTAGTACAAAAGCCACTAAATATGCACTTCAGCCCCGCTTTTGGCAGTACCGTGTTGGGCGATCGTGTTTTATTTTTTTAAAATGATTTTCTTTGAAAGAAATTTATTGTTTTTGAAAGTTAAATTCAGATAATAAATGCCAGAAGAAAAATCAGTCATATCTATTTTAATTAATTCTCTTGTATTTATGATAAGTTTGGGAATTATTAATTTTCCATCAGAACTAAATAATTCTACTTTTTCGGCTATATCATTCACATTTAGATTAATATAATCGGAAGTAGGGTTTGGATATAAAACAAATTGTTTTTCAACTTCATTGTTTAATATATTTAAAAATGATAATCCAGTAAAACTTCTGTATATTTTACCATTTGTTCCTGCTGTAAAAATATAATTGTTAACTAACTCAATAGAATTTAAGGTATATTGATTTGCTATTTGTGACCAATTTATTCCGCCGTTTATGGTTTTATATATTATGCCATTTTCATCAGCAATATATCCGATATTGGGAGTGTAAAATTTTGTTAACGTATAATAGCCGTAAGGGACTGAAACTTGTGTCCAACTTGCACCTCCATCACTTGTTTTATAAAATAATGAATCATCTCCTGTAAAAAAACCATTACTTTCATCTACAAAATGAAAAGAGTTGATATCTTCACCTGCTAATTCGATGAGTGAATTCCATGTGTTACCTCCGTCGATAGTTTTGTACATCGCTCCATAATAATTCCCGATTCTATTCGCATAACCAACAAGCGAGTTCACAAACTGAATATTCCCAAAGGATTGGTTTGATACCTGTGTCCAAGTACTACCTCCGTTTGTGGTTTTCATCACTTTTTTTTGGTTGAAGCCACCTGAAATAAAACCAATATTGCTATCTAAAAAACAAATTGAAGTTATCCCTTCATCTATAATATCATTCCCATTATTTAATATGGACCAAGTGTAGCCTCCATCAATTGTTTTATAGACATGTCCTCCATATGTTCCGCCCGTAGTTGCATAACCTAAGTTTTCATTAATAAATGTAAAATCACTACTAGTAACGGAAGTGCCTAGATTTAATGAACCAATCAATGTCCAAGTGTCGCCAAAATTATTGGTTTTGTAAAACTGATTGCCTGTTAGTGCAAAACCAATATTGTTGTTTACTATTTGCAATTGCCTAAAATCATTATAAGTAGGCGAATGCTGTGTCCATGTATTTCCTCCATCTATGGTTTTAATTATTCGTCCTCTTGAACCTGTTGCAAAGCCTGTGTTACTATCTTGAAAGAAAATGCCATACATTGAAGTATTATAAAAATATCCGTTTTGAAAAAAAATCTGATTCCATGTAAGGCCACCATTAATTGTTTTATAGGTTGCCCCAAGATCTCCTGTAGCAAAACCATTATTCTCATCTAAAAAGTAAAAATCATACATAGCCTCAAAAGATCCGGTAATTTCTGCCCAAGTTTCGCCACCATCTGTAGTTTTAAATAAATAGTCATGTTCTCTTGATGCAAAGCCAACATTCTGATTTATAAAATAAACTGTGAAAAAATTAGACGGGAATACATTTGTATTATAAGTATTGTACCATGTAATTCCACCATCCACAGTCTTTTGTATTTTACCGTTTTTACAAACTGCATGTCCAACCAACGGACTTGTAAAGGCAGTTTTGACAACAGTTACATTTGGGATAGTATAATTTGACCATGAAGAACCACCGTCAAGGGTTTTAATAATATTATTCGATCCTGATAAAATAACTATATTATTGTCTATGATATTTACTGTATTAAATGAAATATTATAGCCAGTAGATATTTGTTGCCAATTTACACCATTATCAATAGTTTTTAGGATATAACCATAATCTCCTACAATATAACCAATTCCATTTTTGAAACTAATGTCATTACCGCTATTGATATTTTGTTTTTTTGTCCAAGTTGTGCCAGAATCTATGGTTTCAAGCAGTTCGTTTGATGTAATAATAAAACCATTACTGTTTGAAACGAATTCAATATTTTTTCCCGTATTTGCAGTTGGTTTAGGATTTAATAATTCCCAAGTAGTCTGAGAAAATGTTTGATTAAAACTAATTGTAATTAAAAATAGTAAAAAAATATTTTTCATTTATGATTATTTTATTTAAGTCGTTTTTACATGTCGTCCAGCGGTTCGGATATTGCCAAAAGCGGCGTTTTAAAGGCACAAAGTTTAAATTTAGCACAAAAATACATAAAATGCATAAATATTCGACTTAGCACTTCAGCCCCGCTTTTGGCAATGCTTTGTTAGCGCTAATGGTTTGTCCCTTATGTTTTAACACTTGCTAAATTCTTTTTAATTTTCATCATTAAAAAGTCGGGTGTTACTCTCGGTAAGTTACTCAAAAACCAATTCATAAAACCGACAATTTTTTTTCCCTTTCCATTCAAAAACAATTTTACACCTGCTTTGGCAACTATTTCTGCTGACATTGGTTTATTGGCACTCATTGCGTTAGTCTTTCGCATTTCGTCTGTGTGAAAAGGTGTCTCTACTGTTCCTGAACAAAGTGCTGTAACGGTTACTCCTGTTCCTTGCAATTCGGTTGAGACTGTTTCTGTAAAAGCCAATACAAAAATTTTAGTAGCTGAATACATTGAATAATAAGGAAATGGGAGAAATGAAAGTAGCGAAGCTACATTCATAATTCTGCCTTTTCCTGCCTTTACCATTTCGGCGCCAAATAATTTCGTAAGTCCTACCAATGCAATAATATTAACAGCAATCATTTCTTCATCTTTCTTCAACGGTATTTCTACAAAATTTCCATAATCGCCAAATCCTGCATTGTTAATTAATCCCGTAATCAAATAGTTTTTCTCTTTTACTTGTTTATATAAATTTTGTGCAGAATTTGGCTCTGACAAATCATATAACAAGTATTCTACTTCAATTTTGAATTGACTTTTTAATTCTTGTTGAAGTTTTTGCAATTTATCTTCACTTCTTGCAACCAATAGCAAATTGAAGTTTTTTGAAGCCAATTGTTTTGCCATTTCGTAGCCAATGCCCGAACTTGCTCCAGTAATTAAAATATATTCTTTCATAGAGTTTTTTAATTTTAGGAAAATCAGTTGATAATTTTACATTTTCTATCTGCTCTATATGCCTTTCTAAATGTGCAGACATCAATATTAGCGTTTGATACAAATCTATTTTTCCTGTAAGTGGATGTTTCCAATAATGATTTCTTAAATCATCTTTAGTTGTTTCTACATAACTTATAGTTTTGTTTCGTTGATTTTGAAAGGCGGTTATAGCTTGGCTTGCGTTGGCAAATTTATTTGAAGGTTTAAAAATTTCAGGACTTTTGGCTTTCCATTTTTTACTAGTCATTTTAGGTTGTATTTCATCATCTTGAATTCGGATTTTGTTCCTGAAATCTGGGTTTGCTGGTTCTTGTATTTCTCTTTCCAAGATTTTAGGAAACTCTAACTCCGCTAATGCAATATGTTCAATACATTCAGCGACAGACCATTTATCTGTTGCTGATCTGAAATTTAATTGTTCTTCTGACAAATTATTAACTGCACTATTAAATTTTATAAGAGATGAATTTAAAATATTTTTCATTTTATTTTTTTCTATTTCAGTTAGTCGAGGTGTTGTTTCTTCTGCTCTTGTTTTTATAACTTCAAGCCAATGTTCGTGAAGGTTTAGCAATTTGTTGGGCTGGAAAATTTTTGTAAAAGAGTCAAAAAACCGTTTTGAGCTTCGGGTGTAACTAATCTAACCTGAGTTCGGTTTAAGCGAAGTTTAAAAATAATTGACCGTCATTTACTTTTTTTAAATTGAGTGACGGTTTTTTGGGAAAGAAGCAATAAGCAGTTAGTGCTCCCAAAATGTTGATCATAAAATTATTAACACTTCGA
>WPCJ01170547.1_pt1 | contig 123739 bp, 110 predicted proteins | sample 5399831 | NCBI WGS metagenome assembly WPCJ01 (sample SAMN12869470, study PRJNA574797) | sludge metagenome | isolation source: wastewater treatment of pH10 | place: China:Beijing | collected 2019-05-20
AAAAATCAGTTAAGATAAATTCTTTTAGGAATAAATTTAATTTCGATTTGGTTTAATACAAAATTACAATATTGAAAGGAATTACAATATGATTGAATAAATTTTTATTAAGATTTAATAAAAATTTATTCATCCGCAAAATAATGAAAGTATTATGAATATGATTACGGAAGTAAAAAATTCTTATATCGATCAACCGTGAAATTACCATTAACAATATTTCGGAAACTGGCAAAAACAATAAAGTTGAATAAAAACAAAGTAATGATAAATGTATGGACTAGCCTTTTGGTGCCATATGAAACAACATACATGGCATTAGGAATAATAATGTAGGAAAAACCAATAAAAGCACCTGCAAGCCTTGAGGAGAAAATAGGATTATTCCTAAAGATAAAATAAAAACATATGCCTATAACCGCATAATTCCTGTGATATTCATAATAAGGATACTTCTCTTTCATAGGTGTATCAAAATAGAATAAAAAGAAAGTAAGAATCGCCATCATTGCTTCCGGTATACCAATTCCTCCGTTAATTCGCTGAATGGATTCATCTACATACCCGTTAAAACCTTCTACAATCATCACATCTCCCGCTACACTATCCATAAAACTTCCGAAAACACGATACACCTCGAAAGGAGAGGCAAAAATAGATCCGATAATAAAAATAAGCATCCAGAATTTATTAATCGGAATTCTGGCTACCCAATACATCGGAAGAAAAACATAGCAGACATTGTGAATTCCTGCGCCAAGATAAATACACAAAAGATACATCAGCAGATTTTCCTGCTTTATATATCTTATACCGTAATAAACAATAAAAGATCCCAGACATTGCCTTATCTGACCGCTTTCTCCAATAAAAAACCCCGGAATAAACATGAAAAGCATAAATGTAAAAGGATAAAACGTATTATCCTCAATATACTCTACTTTCAATATAATTGTTATTACAGCAATAACCAGAGTCAGCATATAAAAAGGAGCATCAAAAATATTAAGCAAAATTTTATTAATAAGGACAAACAGCCACTCAAGTTCCATTGGTTGCGGGCCTTCCATATACAAAGCCTTCATGATGATACTTATATAAGACTTAGTATCCGAATAATTATAAATACCTACATAACTGCCATAATCAGGACCAACCTGATTTCTCAAACCGGCAAGAATAATAAGGTATCCACCCAAAAACCAAAGCCATTTTTTTTCAACTTTTCTTCCGTAAACTTCCTGAAAGCTAAAAAATATCATAATGACTATAGCAATGATATAATATGGATGTAATAAACTCATTTATACAGTATAAGTGTTAACTCGGTAAGAAACAATAATTAAAGAGGTAAGAATCATCGGCAAAAACAGCCGGCTCTCCCAAAAAAGCCCAACAAAAGTAATCATAAGCAAATAAGGCAGTGAAAAAAACAAATATTTTTTCATTATGATTTTTTGCTCAGAATTCCCCAATTGAAAGAAAAAATAATATCCCAACACTCCGAACATCAGTCCCGCAAGATTAAAAGGGCTGGTGAAATTTTTGATAACATAAACACCCTCAAAAAAAGAAGTCTCCTGAGGAATCATCAGCTTTAATGCAAAATATGGCAGCAAAAACGAAATAATCAGAAGTACAGTTTCTTTTAAAAACTCATTTTGTTTCAGATCTTTAATATCTAAAAACAACGCTCCGAAAAAAGCAATATTAAGACAAGCGGTTTCTCTTACAAAGGTTGAAATAAAAACAGTAAAACAAAGCAACAGCAAATTTGATATTTTTCTGTTGTGATAATATTTTATTGTCAGTAAAACTCCCAAAAGGTAAAAAAATACTGCAATCAAGTCACAATTGGTTGGAACGTACTGCACAATAACGATAAAAAAAACGGCAAGCAGATGAAAAATTCTTTTAAACCTTCCATCTATAATCCCCGCTGAATTTTCGTTTAAAATTTTGTTTAAAACAATAGATGAAAAAATAAAAAAGAAAGCATTGATCACAAAAATGCTGTGATAAAAAACAGTGCCGTTTTTCAGAATAAAACTTTCCTGTGATGCAAAATAATTCTTTATCAGAAAATCCAGACAATCAAAAACTTCCAACATTAAAAAATTCGGAATGACACGATACGCATATACTGACGAAAACATAAAGTCGGGAGCTTTCTGCATAGTTTTTAAACCGACATAGGCAGATTCAAAGCCATAATACGACATGAAAAACAGCAGAAACGGTAAAATTACTACAAACAGAAATCCGGAAAATTTTTCATCAATCGTTTTCAACATACGATCAGCATCTTTTTTAAGATGAATTTGTTTTTTTACTTCTTGCCAAAAAGGGAACTTATGCAAAAGTATAAGTTTTTTTTCTTTTTATAATGAATATTTTACTGATTTTCAATTAAAACTTACGAATTAATAGTTTAATCTAACTCTTAAAAAATTAAATTTGCAACTTGATTTTCTCAGGCAATGCACCGCATTTTCATTTATCTATATTATCTAATTTCCAAAAACCGTTTCCTATCCGCCGTTTTGACGTTGGGGATTTTATTATTCTGCGGATTTTTTACTTCAAAAATTAATTTTGAAGAAGACATCAGCCAGATTATACCGAAAAACGAAAAATCTGATCTCACCGCAAAAGTACTCAGACAGCTCAACTTTTCAGATAAAATCGTTGTCATCATCGAAAAGAAAAACAATCTAAATGATGAATTCCGGCTTTCAGAAACTGCAGATGCTTTTTTGGATCAAATCAAGCCTCTTCAAAATTATATTGATGCTGTAGAAGGAAAAGTTGATGAAAACCAGATTTCCGAAACGTTTGATTTTGTCAATCAGAACCTTCCGCTTTTTTTAGATGAAGAAGATTATAAAGAGATTGAGCATAAGCTCAATACTGACAGCATTGCAAAACAGGTAGAAAACAATTACAGGTCTTTGGTTTCTCCTACGAGTTTGGTGACCAAAGAGTTTATCAAAAAAGATCCTTTAGGAATTACTTTTTTAGGTTTAAAAAAACTGAATGCTCTCAACATTAGCGAAGATTTTAAGCTGGAAGACAATTATATCATTTCAAAAGACGGGAAAAACCTGCTGCTGTTTATCAGTCCCAAAAACAAGGGCAGCGAAACCAAAAACAACGAATTTTTTGTTGATAAACTGAATAAAATTAAAGAAAACCTTAATCATACATTTAAAGGCAAAACAGAAATCAGTTATTTCGGCTCACCCGTGATAGCGGTTGCCAATGCAGAACAAATTAAGAAAGATATTCAGAATACGGTCATTATTTCGATGACGGTTCTCCTGATTTTGCTGATGTATTATTTCAGAAACTTTTTCACTCCGCTGATTGTATTTTTACCCACGATTATCTCAGTTTTCATATCACTGATGATTCTTTATTTTATAAAAGATAAAGTTTCTGCCATTTCGCTGGGAATTGGCGCTATTCTCATCGGAATTACTATTGATTATGCGCTGCACATTCTTACGCATTACAAACACAATAACAATATTGAGGAACTTTATAAAGAAATTACGCAGCCTGTTATTTTAAGCAGTGTTACAACAGCGGTTTCTTTTTTATGTCTTGTTTTTGTAAAATCGGAAGCACTCAAAGATCTCGGGCTTTTCGCAGCTATGACGGTTTTCATATCTTCTGTTGCTGCGCTTATCATTGTTCCGCAGCTGTATCATCCCAAATCTGAAAGCCAAAATTCTAAAACAAATTTTATTGATGCTATCGGAAACTATCCGTATGAAAAAAACAAACCGCTTGTTATCATCTGCACACTGATTATTATTGCCTGTCTTTTTGGTTTCAGACATGTTGGCTTTAATAAAAACATTGGAGATTTAAATTATATTCCTGAAGAATTAAAAATAAATGAAGCTAAAATTCAGAAACTTTCAGATATAACTTCCAAATCTGTTTACGCTATTTCTTACGGCAATTCTGAACAGGAAGCATTGGAAAAAAACTCTCAGCTATCACAGTTTTTAGAAAAAGAAAAAAAAGACGGTAAAATCCTCAGCTATAATTCCATCGGAAACATTGTTTTATCTGAAAAAAAACAACGTGAAAAATTAGAACACTGGAACCGTTTCTGGAATTCAGACCGCAAAACAGAAACCATTCATCAACTGGTTAAAAACGGAGATAAGTTTGGCTTTAATTCATCAGCATTCAGTCGGTTTGATGAAAATCTGAACAAAAATTACGCTCTTTTAAACCTTAAAGATTATTCCGCAGTTAAAGCAATTCAGATAAAAGAATTTCTCAGTATTGAACATGGTTTTTACACCATTTCAAATGTTGTGAAAGTAGATGAAAATAACAGAGATGCTTTCATAAAGGATGTTGAAAACAATCAGAAGGCTTTAGCAATCGACCGACAGCAGATGAACGAGAATTTTCTGGGTTTACTGAAAGATGATTTTAATACGCTGATCAACTATTCTCTTCTTGCCATTATTCTTACCATTATTCTGTTCTTCCGAAACTTTGAACTTTCACTTCTTACAATGTTTCCTATTGTTTTAACAGGAATTGTAACTGCAGGGCTTCTTTATTTCTTAGGATTGGAACTCAATATTTTCAGCACGGTAGTCTGCACGCTGGTTTTTGGTGTGGGAGACGATTTCAGCATTTTTCTTACAAAAGCAATGCAGAAAGAGCATACAACAGGAAAAAACGAACTTCCTACATACAGAATTTCAATTATTCTGGCAGTTTTCACCACGGTTCTATCCATCGGATCATTGATTTTTGCTAAGCATCCCGCTTTGCATTCTCTGGCTTTGGTTGCCTTAATAGGGATGTTTTCCGTAATTGTTATCACCTCAACTTTATATCCTTTCTGGTTTAGATTTTTAATTATTAACCGCACAAAAAAAGGACTCTCACCTATCACACTGAGACTTTTTTTACATTCTGTTGTATCATTTTTATATTACGGGTTATTCGGTTTTATCATTTCGGTTTTCGGAAGTTTTTTTGCCAAAAACGCCAAAGGAAAATCTTTATATATCATTAAACTGCTCGTTGCAAAATTTTTGAGATCTGTTTTGTACACCAATTTTTTTGTGAAGAAAAAAATCATCAGAAATCCCAAAGAAGACTTCAGCAGACCCGCTGTGATTATTGCTAATCATACTTCGTTTCTTGATACTTTAGCAGTAGCTTTGGTTACGCCTAAAATTGTTTTTTTAGTGAATGACTGGGTGTACAATTCTCCAGTTTTCGGAAAAATGGTAAGAGCTTTAGGTTTCTATCCTGTTTCTCAGGGAATTGAGAACGGACTTGAAAAACTGCGGGAAAAAGCAGATCAGGGATATTCTCTCATCGTTTTTCCTGAAGCAGAAAGATCGTATGATAATGATGTAAAGCGCTTCCATAAAGGCGCATTTTACCTTGCCGAACAGCTGCAGCTTGATATTTTACCCGTATACATCCATGGAAATTCAGAAGTTCTGCCGAAGGGAGACTTTATTATTTACAATGGAAAAATCACAATAAAAATTGGTGAAAGAATCCCGCTCAGGGACGAATCATTCGGAACAACTTATTCTGAAAGAACCAAGAAAATCAACGCCTATTTCCGTAAAGAGTTTGCCGCTCTCAGACGTGAGCTTGAAGATGAAAACTACTTTAGATACAAATTATTTCTAAGCTTTTTATATAAAGAAAATGAGGTGGTAAAATCGGTAAAAGAAGATTTTAACCAAAATAAATCTGTTTATTCTGAACTGAATCAAATAATTCCTAAAGATGCCGTTGTTTTTCATATTGCCGATGATTTTGGGCAGAAAGACATTCTTCTCTCACTTCAGCAGGCAAAAAGAAAGATATTTTCATGGATTCGTGATGAAGAGAAGAGAAATATTGCCGAAAACAATTACTTAGTTCAGAAAAGATCAGTTTTTTATATTAAAAACCCATTTGAAATCACCAAAAAAGCTGACATTCTTTTAATTTCAGATCCCGCTTTTGATTTTGATGAAATAAAAGAAAATTATCCTGTCATTATTTTATTCAACATTAAAAATAAAATTTTTGAAAATTTAAATTATACCAAAGAGTATGGCTCTGAATTTGTAAGCATCTTCCGCGTGAAAAAATAAATTTTAAAATCTTATTTTTGTAATTATTAAAATATTTTGATGCAAAAGAACATACTTGTCATCTATTATACACAAACCGGTCAGCTGGAAGATATTGTAAAGAATATTGCCCGTCCTTTTGAAGAAAAAAAAGACGAATACAACGTAACTTACTATTCTATTCAGCTTAAAGAAGACTTTCCTTTTCCGTGGCCAAGTGATGTTTTTTTCAACACATTTCCCGAGTCTTACCTGCAGATTCCAAGCGAAATCCTTCCTCCTCCGCAAGAAGTGCTCAATACAAAATTTGATCTGATTCTTTTTGGGTATCAGGTTTGGTATCTTACTCCTTCCATTCCTACAATTTCTTTTCTGAAAAGCGGTTATGCCGAAAGCATTATGAAAGATGTTCCCTTGGTAACCATTTCCGGAACCAGAAATATGTGGATGCTTTCTCAGGAAAAACTAAAAGTCTACCTGAAAAACCTCAATGCAAAACTGGTAGGAAATATTGCTCTGGTGGACAGACATGACAATTACACCAGCGTTCTGACAATCCTGCGATGGATGACCACCGGAAAAAAGGAAAAATCGGGAATGCTTCCTGCAGCCGGAGTTTCGGATGAAGAAATACAAGGTTCTGTAAAGTATGGAAGAATTATTGAAAACAATTTTGAAAACAATTTTGAAAACTTACAGCCGGAACTCGTACAAAACGGAGCTGTAGAAATACGCCCTTTCCTGGTAAGAGTAGAAAAAGTAGGCAACAAAATCTTCACAGTATGGTCTCATCTCATCATGAAGAAAAAAGAAAAGCGTCCTTTGCTGATCAAATTCTTTAAGGTATATTTGATGGCAGCGATTTGGATTATTTCTCCGATTGTTCTTATATTTCACATACTTCTTGCTCCGCTGTTGTGGAGAAAGAGACAAAAACAAAGAGAATATTTACAAGGTATAAAATTAAAACAATAAAATGAACGAAGTATTTATAACCAAGGCATCTACATACTTGCCAAATGAGCCGATTTCTAATGATGAAATGGAAAGCTATCTTGGCCTGGTCAATAATACACCTTCTAAAGCTCGTGCTTTAATTCTTAGAAACAATAAGATCACTACGAGATACTACGCTTTAGATAAAAACGGAAAACCCACACATACCAACGCACAGATTACCGCAAGAGCTGTGGAAGGTCTCTTTGATGAACATTTCAAAAAAGAGGACATGGAACTTCTTTCGTGCGGAACCACTTCTGCAGATCAGATCCAGCCTTCTCATGCATCTATGGTACATGGAGAGCTGAATATAGGAAAATCAGTAGAAATTAATACTTCAACAGGATTGTGCAATTCCGGAATGAATGCCTTTAACTATGCTTTTTTAAATGTAAAAGCCGGAGTAAAAAACAACGCTGTCTGTGTAGGTTCTGAAAGGTTTTCTGCATGGATGACTGCCGACAAATTCAATCATGAAGCTGAGAATCTTAAGCTTTTAGAAGAAAAACCCATTGTTGCTTTCAAAAGAGAGTTTTTAAGATGGATGCTTTCTGATGGTGCGGGCGCTTTTTTGCTAGAAAATAAACCTAGAGAAAACAGCACTTCTTTAAGAGTAGAGTGGATTGATTTTTATTCTTACGCTCATCAGATTGAAGCCTGTATGTATTCTGGCTGTGAAAAGCAGGAAGACGGAAGTTTGAAATCCTGGGCAGAATATCCCGCAGAAGAATGGCTGAACCAATCTATTTTTGCATTAAAACAAGATACAAAACTTTTAGACCAGTACATTCTGGTAAAAGGGGCAGAAAGTCTGAGAGCTTCTTTTGATAAACACGAGCTTGATCCTGATTCTATTGATCATGTACTCGCTCATATTTCTTCCGGCTATTTCAAAGAAGGTCTGAAAGAAGAGTTTGCCAACGTGGGTCTTGATTTTCCTTGGGAAAAATGGTTTTACAACCTTTCTGAAGTAGGAAATATCGGTGCAGGTTCTATTTTTATTGCGCTGGAACAGCTGATGAATTCAGGTAAGCTTAAAAAGGGTGAAAAAGTACTCCTTTGTATTCCCGAAAGCGGAAGATTTGCCTATTCTTGCTCATTACTAACAGTCGTTTAATGGTAAATCAGCTGCCTTCATCCGATCAAAATTTTGTGGAAAACCTTATTCCGCAGAAATTTCCTTTTGTAATGGTGAGTGAACTTACGGAGTATTCTGAAAATCATCTGGTTTCGGGCTTTACAATTAATGAAGACAACATCTTTGTAAGCAACGGAATTTTTCAGGCTTCAGGACTGATTGAGCATCAGGCTCAAAGTGTTGCACTTCACACCGGATATCAGTTTTATCTGTTGGGAAAAGAAGCTCCAACCGGATATATTGGTGCGATCAAATCTTTTGAAGCTGAAGCATTACCCAAAACGGGCGACATTCTGAAAACAGAAGTTCATATTCTCAACGAAATGCTGGGTGTAACTCTGGTAGAAATCACAACCAGTATCAACGGTAAAATGATTGCAAAATCGCAGATGAAAACAGTGGTAAAGTAGCCAAAAAGAGGAATATTATAATTTAATACTCAATAATCAACTTTTATATAAAAACCTAACGGGCTAAGAAGTCTGTTAGGTTTAATAAATTCAAATATGGAGTTACAACAAGAAAACCTGATCAACATTCATCATTTTTTACCGCATCGCGAGCCGATGCTGATGGTAGATTTTATTCTTGAACTTACTCCGGAGAAAGTGGTTACTTCTTTTGAGATTAAACCGGAAAATATTTTCGTTTACCATAATAAATTTATAGAAGCGGGACTGATTGAACATTCGGCACAGACTTCTTCTTCGATTCTGGGACAGAGCTTTTTTGAAAACCCCAACACACAAACTAAAGTTATCGGATTTATCACCAACATTAAAAAAATTGAAATTTTTGAACTTCCAAAAGCTGGAGAAAAGATTATTTCCAAAGCTTCTTTAATTTCAAAATACGAAAACATCTGTCAGATTTCCTGTGAAACCTTTTTAGATGAAAAATTACTAATTCGTACGGAAATGAGTCTGTTTATTCAGGAAATTGCATAAATATTATCTGCAAAAATTTCTACCATAATACAACTCAATTTATTATTGTAACTTTCTTACAGAAACATCCGGTGCTTCGCCTTGAGGAACAATGAAGATTGCATTATCACTTACCGTGTCACCGGGATCAAGATAATAACCTGCAACTACCGGAATTACTGAACTTACATATTTACCTTCTTTGTTATACGCCCAATAAGTTACGTTAAGGTTATGTGCTTTAGGTTTTAAATCAATCTTTTTTGAGGTTAATTTTGCTCCGGTCGCATTGATGCAGTTTACCTCAACTAAAGCAATATTGGTTACAATTTGTGGTGCGGTTGCCATTCTCATGTTAATACTTTTTCCACTGTTATTGGTAGCGGTTGCTGAAACTTTATACCGGTCAAAATTTTTACCTCCGACAGTGATAGATTCTTTATTTAAAATATTAAATGTTACCGATATACCATTCACATCGACAGTAGAGCCGTCGGTAATCTTTTGCGCATTAAAAGTTGTTAGAGAAAACAGCACAATAAATAGTGTTGAGAATACTAATTTTTTCATAATATAATTTTTAGTGACGAGTTAAGATATTATTAGTAATGTTTTAAATTCACATAAATACTTCTTAATTTAAGAATAAAATTAAACAATATTCCATTATCACAATCATATAATATAAAAAAAATACCACATTGTTAATTTTTAGTAATATAAAGCACACTCATAACCTTTTTAATCAGCCATATTTTCTGATATATTTATTCAACATATTCATAATTATTATAAAAAAAAGTGAGACATTTCTGCCTCACTTCAAACAATTTATATTAATGAAATTAATATCCGAAGATTTCTTCTAAAGTTACTTCTTTAAATTCTCCCATTTTATTGATTGATTCCATATTCAGATTTTCTCTCTTTCCGATGATGGCTGTATTGTACTTCAACGGCTTTATTTCTGTGTTGTAGAAATTGGTGAGTTGAGGTAAAGTCAGTGTCTGAATTTCAGCATAAATATCTTTTCTGATATCATAATCTACGCCTAATTTTTTAAGAGCCATTTGATTAAAGAAGATATTCGTTCTATTGATTCTGTTTGATGCTATCTGTTTCAAAGCTGAACCTTTTGAGTTCTCAAACTGCGCAGGAATCTGAGGGAAATCTGCCATTAAATCATTCATTGCATTTACTGCTAAAGGTAATTTATTTGCCTGAGTTCCGATATAATTGGTCACATAGTTAGACTTACCTTTTTCGGATGCATTTGCGAAAGAAACGTAAGCAGAATATGCCAGTGATTTACTCTCTCTGATTTCCTGAAAAACAATAGACGACAAACCTCTTCCGAAATATTCATTAAAAACATTCACTTTTCCAAAATCTGAAATGTTTACATCGCTGCCTTTAGCAACTTTAGACATTTCCATTTGTACCATGTCGTAATTGGTAAAATAAACTTTCCCCTGCGCTGCCGGTTCAGGATAATCTTTTGCTTTTGAAGGCTGTAAAGATGCATTGCTGATAAATGGCTTAACCGATTTTTCTAAATCTGACTGGCTGTCTCCATATAAAAATATTTCATAAGGATATTTATTCATTGTCTTGATTTTAGACATCAGTTCATTAACATTGATGCTTTTCAGACGCTCTTTTGAAATAATATCGGTCATTCTTGATTCTTTACCATATTTAGCATAATTGGTAAGAGCAGCCATAATTCTGTTTTTATCTTTTTTGGCAGCTTCACGAGATTCAAGAATAGTTTTTACAGTCTGATCATAAATAGCCTGATCTGCTTTTACGTTGTTCATCCAATGATTAAGAAGTTCAACTCCCTTTTTCATATTTGCTTCAAGACCCGTTAATGTGATGAAAATCTGGTCATTTGAAGTTCTGAAACTATTTGAGATTCCGAGTTTGTAAAACTCTTCTTTTAGCTGTTCCGGTGTGTATCTGTCTGTTCCTAAATATTGCAGAACACTTACTCCTAAAGAAAGTTCCTTATCATTGTCAGTTCCAAAAGGGAAAATATAGCTTACCTGAGCGACTTTATTGTATTTATTCTTTACAAAACTTACTTTCTTGTCTTTGATCTGACTAGTTGCAATGGCAGACTTATAGTCAACGAACTGAGGCTTAATTTCTGCAGGCTTAATTCCTAAAACCTCTTTCAAAAATGGTGACTGTGCCTCTCTGTTGATTTTGATCGGAGTAATTCCCGGATTTTCTACACGAACCAACTTATCATTCACTCCTTTTTCTTTGTAAATAACCACATAGTTATCTTTAAAGAAATCGTTGGCAAATTTTACAATATCAGCTTTTGTAATCTTTTCGTACTGATTGATCTCATCCAGCTCCTGTTCCCAGGTTCTTTCATTGATATAGTTTCCGTAAAGCTCTGTTGCCAATCCATCTGCAGTTTCCCAGGATTTCATACGCTGAACTTTCATGTCATTCACAATAGCTTTCATCATCCAGTCCGGAAATTCACCTTTTTTCACAAGGTCAATCTGTGCCAAAAGAAGTTTCTTAGCCTCATCAAAACTTTGTCCTTCTTTTGGAGTAACCGATAAGTTGAAAGATCCGTAAGTTTTCAAAGGATTCGCATAAGCTCCCGCTCCTAATGTTTTTTGTTTCTGATTGATATTAAGGTCTATTAAACCTGCATCACCATTATTGCTTAAAATCTCCGCGACCATTGTAGCAAGTCTTGCCTGCTGAGTCCCGTAAGAATCTGTTCTCCAAGCCATTGTCATTCTTTGAGTTGACGGGCTTTTTACAGTTCTTTCTACAATTTTAGTCATTGGCTCTTCAGAAACCATTTTCTTCATCGGCAATTCTTTGTATTTGAATGTGCCAAAATATTGATCAACTAATTTTATCGTTTTGTCGAAATCTAAATCTCCCACCAAAACTACCGCCATATTATTAGGCACATAATAGGTGTCAAAATATTTATGAATCGCCTTCATAGAAGGACTTTTCAAATGCTCGGAAGTTCCGATTGTCGTTTGCTGACCGTTAGGATGTTTAGGGAAAAGTGCATCCATTAATGCATAATTTACCAGACGTCCGTCATTATCCTGTGCTCTGTTGAATTCTTCGTACACAGCTTCTAATTCTGTATGGAACAGCCTTAAAACCAATTCAGAAAAACGTTCTTTTTCAACTTTAAGCCATTTTTCAAGCTCGTTTGACGGGATATTGTTTTTATAAACTGTTTCATCAAGCCAAGTATGAGCGTTGGTTCCGGTTGCTCCCAAAGACGAGATAGCCTTATCATACTCATTAGCAATGGCATACTTTGAAGCTTCCTGAGAAACCTCATCTATTTTTTTGTATAAAGCTTTCTTTTTCTCAGGATCTTTTTCAGCTTTGTGCTGCTCATAAAGATCTGAAATCTGCGCTAATAAAGCTTTTTCTTTTGCCCAGTCTGAAGTTCCCAAATGAGAAGTTCCTTTAAAGACCATATGCTCCAGATAATGAGCAAGACCGGTATTATCTGACGGATCGTTGTTAGATCCCGTTCTTACCGGAATATAGGTTTGAATTCTTGGTGCATCGTCATTTTTAGCAAGATACACTTTAAGACCATTTTTCAGAGTATATACTCTTACTCCGGCAAGATCATTTTTTACGGTTTCGTAGCTGTAACCTTGTGGATCGGTCTGTTTTTGAGTTTCAAACTTCTGAGCCACTGCAATGATGGTACAGAAAAGAGAAACAGATATAAAAAATTTCTTCATATTGAATTTAAAATTTTAAAACAGATTAGTGTTATAAATGAATGGAATGTTACAGAATCTTTATTTTTTCACCATTGCCTGAAAATTTATATAATTTTACGACCATTAAAAAAAATTTAAGTAACGACCAACAAATTAAACGGCTAAAAATATTTTCTTTTTCTATTCTAGCAAGCTAATTTAAAATAAATGGAACATCCTGCTAAAAGAACATGTAATTAAATTAAGACAACTATGAAAGCACTGAAAATCATATCTATTGTATCGTATTTACTGATCTGTAGTACAGATCAAAAGGGATTTCCAATCATTATAATGTTATTAATATATTTAGTAGATTTTTTTCAAAGCTTCACTTACAATAATTTAGGAATCTCTTGGAGTTCCTTTATCCTCAGCACATTAACAATTGCAACCCTATTTGTCTTTTTTAAATGTAAGCACTATACAGATAAGTACTTACAAATATTTTGCTTTCTAGCACTACTAATTTCTTTAACAGTATTTTCTGGAATTTTTAACTTCAATTATTCGATTTCAAACTTATACTTTTTATTGCCTTTTTTAATTTTCATAACTAGTTCAGTCACATTAATTTTTATAAGTTTTAAGAAAATTGCATTACAAGACAAAATTTAGAAATCATCAAACCAAAAAAAGAGACTGTCACCCAAAAAGGCAGTCTTTTTTATTTAGCTACCGAATTAATGTAAAATATATTCTCTTAAAAGCTTAAATAAAGCTAATTATAACACAGACAAACCCATGTCCTGCAATTTTCTTATTTTAGCCAATTAATAACATAATTATTTAATAGATTTTTTTGTGAAAAAACAAGATCTGCCACAAGACGAAAGTAATCTGAAATCAGCAAATATGACCGAGGTGTTATACGTTACTGATGAAAATGATAATTATACCACCGCCAACAGTATTGGCTGGGATGCTAAAAAAGCCGCTCTCGAAGAGTCGCTTTCACTCATTAATGAAAGAATTGAAGAGGCAAAACAAAAAGTGGCAGACAATTTGGTAAGTCCAATTATCTATTTTATGGAACTCAATAAAATGGATTTTCAGGTACTTGCTTCCTACGTAGGGATGTGGCAATGGACGGTAAAACGCCATGCTAAACCCAATAAATTCAAAAAACTTAGTGATTCAACCCTGAAAAAATATGCCGACACTTTCGGAATTTCAGTAGACGAACTAAAAAACTTCGACGGTAAATAGTTATGCAAATCAACTTTAAACATCATCAGACTGCACACTGTGAAAACGGTGTAGCTTCTAATTTATTGCTTAATAAAGGTTTAAAAATCAGCGAACCTATGATTTTCGGAATAGGTTCCGGATTATTTTTTGTGTATTTACCTTTTTTAAAAGTAAATTTTGCACCGGGATTCAGCTACCGTCCTATGCCGGGTGCAATTTTCAGCAAAGCTGCAAAAAGATTGGGAATTAAAATCAAAAGACAAAAATTTTCTAATCCAAAAGAAGCGCAGACTGCTTTAGAAAAAAATTTAGAAAAAAATATTCCTACAGGTTTACAGGTTGGGGTTTTCAACCTGACATATTTCCCTGAAGAATATAAATTCCACTTCAACGCTCACAATCTTGTGGTTTACGGAAAAGAAAATGGCAAATTTCTGATCAGCGATCCCGTAATGGACTTCACCACTACTCTTTCCGAAGCAGAATTAGAAAAAGTAAGGTATGCAAAAGGTGCTTTAGCTCCAAAAGGTCACATGTATTTCCCAACTTATATTCCGGAAACTGTAAATCTTGAAGAAGCCATTAAAAAAGGCATCAAAGACACTTGTAAAAATATGCTCGCTCCTGTCCCTATTATCGGTATTAAAGCCATGAGGTGGGTTGCAAAAAACATTCCGAAATGGGCTGAGAAAAAAGGTACAAAAACAACCAATCATTATCTCGGACAATTGATCAGAATGCAGGAAGAAATCGGTACCGGCGGTGGCGGATTCAGGTTTATTTATGGCGCTTTTCTTCAGGAAGCGGCAGAAATTCTTAAAAATGATCAATTGAGAGAACTTTCTAAAGAAATTACCGCCATTGGCGATCTTTGGAGAGACTTCGCCGTGGATATTGCAAGAGTATATAAAAACAGAAATTCAAAAAGTGACATTTACAATCAGCTATCAAAATCAATGCTGCATATTGCTGATTTGGAGGAGGCTTTTTATAAGAAACTGAGAAAAGCGATTTAAATTATCTATTTCAAAACTAGCCCATTAACTTATTTAGTATAAAAATATTTTTTCGTTTCAAAAATAAAAATTAAATTTGTCAAAAAACGACAAGTCCAATGAAAGAAACTTTCGGGGAATACATAAAGCGGTTAAGAACCGAAAATTGTCTTACGCTTACTCAATTGGCTGCCAAATTAGATTTAGATTCTGCCAATCTCAGCAAAATTGAAAACAATAAACGTGAATTTGACCAAAAAAGACTAATCTTATTGGCAGACGTATTTAATTTGGATATTTTGAAATTGAGAACAGAATATTTTAGTGATTTGATTGCTAAAAAAATATATGAAAATAATTGCGATGAGCAAACTTTAGTTTTAGCCGAAGAAAAAGTAGCTTATTTAAAATCTAAAATTCAACATTAGCATGAATATAGTATCATTTTTTGCAGGCGCAGGTGGGCTTGATCTTGGATTTCAAAAAGCTGGATTTAATGTTATCTGGGCAAATGAATATGACAAAGAAATTTGGGAAACTTACCAGAAAAATCACCCTCACACTATTTTAGATAAGAGAAGTATCATAAATGTTCCTTCTGATGAAGTTCCCGAATGCGATGGAATTATCGGAGGTCCTCCTTGTCAAAGCTGGAGTGAAGCTGGTGCAATGAAAGGGATTAATGATAAAAGAGGACAATTATTTTTTGATTTTATACGAATTTTAGAAGCAAAACAACCTAAATTTTTTCTTGCCGAAAACGTAAGCGGAATGCTGCTTGGTCGACATTCATCTGCTTTAGAAAATATTAAAGAAATGTTTAGAAATGCAGGAATTGGATATGAACTTTCTTTTGAGATGGTAAATGCCTGTGATTATAATGTACCACAAGATAGAAAACGTGTGATTTTTGTAGGGATTCGAAAAGATCTAGGCTTTAAATATGAATTTCAAAAACCAAATTTCCCAAAATTAACTTTGCAAAATGCGATTTCTGATTTGAAAGAAAATGTTTTACCTGCAAAAACAAATAATAAAACAAACGGAAATGATTGTGCAATTCCAAATCATGAATATATGACGGGTGGATTTTCTACCATTTTTATGTCAAGAAATCGTGTGAGAAGTTGGGATGAACAATCTTTTACAATACAAGCAGGAGGAAGACACGCTCCAATTCATCCACAAGCTCCAAAAATGAAATTCATTGAGCAGAACATCAGAGTTTTCGTCCCCGGACAAGAGCACTTGTACAGAAGATTAAGCGTTAGAGAATGTGCGAGAATTCAAACTTTTCCAGATGATTTTATCTTTCATTATGATAATATTTCTGCAGGTTATAAAATGATTGGAAATGCCGTACCTGTTAATTTAGCTCATTTTTTAGCCAACACAATTAAGCAACAAATTTTGAGAAATGGAATTCAAAATCAAAAGGAAATCAACACAAATGAATTAGCTACGGTATGACAAATATTTTAGAAGCCATTGTAAATATTGCTCAAAATCCTATTTATAACATTAGAAGCCTTTATTCTGGAAGAAATAGAGTAAATAATATTGGGGAAGCATTGGAAACTTTTGTGAAAGATGCTTTTGTAAACACTATTCAAAACGAAGATGAGTTAGAAAAAATGCGGAGATATAGCGAAGAATTTTCTTGGCTAGGCAATCAAAATCATCCACCAGATATAATGATAAAAGGCGGAGACGCTATTGAAGTTAAGAAAACACAAAGTGCAAATTCTGATTTGGCTTTGAACAGCTCATATCCAAAATCTACGGTTCAATCGATTAGTAAATTAATTACCCAATCATATAGAACTTGTGAAGATTGGACAGAAAAAGATTTGATATATTGTGTTGGACATACAACTGATGATAGCATAAAATCATTGTGGATGGTTTACGGAAATATTTATGCTGCAAGTCACGAAACATATCAAATCATCAAGCAAAAAATCACAGAAGGAATCAACGAAATTCCAAATGTTGAACTTGCTGAAACAAATGAATTAGGACGAGTAAATCGTGTTGATCCTCTAGGAATTACTAACTTAAGAATCCGAGGAATGTGGCAAATTCAAAATCCAAGAAGAGTTTTTAATTATTTACATACCCCATCTTCAAATATTTTTGAATTAGTTGCTATTATTCCAACTTCAAAATATGAAAGCTTTCCTTCTGAAAGTAAAACTAAAGTAGAAACTTTAGGCAATCAAAGTTTGACGATAAAAAATGTGCAAGTTAAAGACCCAAATAATCCAGCACATTTAATCGACGCAAAATTAATTGTGTTTAGGTTACCTGAGTAATTTTATATTGCTAAAGTTTGTTATAGGCAACTAAAAAACAAAATTTAGATTATGCTTGTAATAATTAATCATTTGAAAACAAACAATGTCAAACCCCATCATCGAAATAAAAAACCTATATAAAAAGTACAAAAATGCAGAAGATTTCTCTGTAAATGATATTTCTTTGAATATTGATAAAAACGAAATCTACGGAATTCTTGGTCCTAACGGAGCTGGAAAAACTACTTTGATCTCAATGCTTTCAGGTTTAATTAAACCAACATCAGGAAGTTTTACCATCAACGGACTTTCGCCTCAGAAAAACAGCAGAAAATTGAAACAAAGCATTGGTGTTGTTCCGCAGGAATATGCATTGTATCCGACTTTAACCGCAAAAGAAAACCTTATGTTTTTCGGAAGCTTATACGGTTTAAGCCATAAAAACTTAAAAAAAACTATTGATGAATCTCTGGAATTGATGGGTTTATCAAAGTTTGCCGATAAAAAAGTTGACCAGTTTTCTGGAGGAATGAAACGCCGTTGCAATCTTTTGGCAGGAACACTTCACAACCCGAAAGTTTTATTTCTGGACGAACCTACGGTCGGCGTTGATGTTCAGTCTAAAAAAGCGATTATTGATTACCTTTTAGATTTAAACAAAAAAGGAACGTGCATCATTTACACTTCGCACCATTTGTCGGAAGCAGAAGACTTTTGTACCCGAATCGCTATTATTGATCACGGAAAAATTCATGCAGCCGGAACTCCCGAAGAACTGATTCAAAAAGTTGATAACGCCGAAAATCTGGAAGACGTTTTCATATCATTAACCGGAAAAGAACTGAGAGATGTTGTATAAACTGTGGAGAAGTTTTTTTAAAGAAATTCTATTGCTCAAGCGTGATATTGGCGGAATTGTCATTATTTTTTTAATGCCATTGCTGCTGATTATTACCATTACATTGATTCAGGATTCAACGTTTAAAAATCTGGAAGGTTCAAAAATCCCGATTATTTTCATCGACAAAGACCATTCTGAAATTTCAAAAAGAATAGAATCCGAACTGAATGCCAGCAAAAGTTTTCAATTATTGACTGACTATAATGAAAATTCGGCTAAAGAAGCTGTTTTTTCAGGAGAATATCAAATGGCAATTGTTATTCCTCAGAATCTTACAAAAGATATCAATTCAAATATAGATTCAAAAGTTCAGACTGTTGTTAGTTCGTTTGGTTTGGAAACAGATTCTGCCACAATTAACCGACAAATTTCAAAAGCAAAAGATATTCATTTATATTTCGATCCTGCAACCAATGCCGGATTTAAAAACTCTGTGATAAATGCCATTAACAAAATGGTTTTTGAGATTGAAAATAAAAAAATCTACAAAGCATTTCAGGATCAGCTGGGAACAACAGAAGATCTAGATAACAAGAGTTTAATTACTTTTAAAGAAATCGTTCCGGAATCCGCTTTAGAAGCCAAACCAAACTCTGTGCAGCATAATGTTCCTGCATGGGCTTTGTTTGCAATATTTTTCATCGTTGTCCCTTTGTCGATTAATTTAGTAAAAGAAAAAAGTCAGGGAACAAGCGTAAGAGTTCGCGTAAGTCCGACTCCGTATTATATTCATATTTTAGGGAAAACATTTACATATCTTATCATCTGCATCATTCAGTTTTTACTCATGGTTGCAGTAGGAATTTACCTTTTTCCTTATTTGGATTTACCGCAATTTGACGTGACCGGAAAAATGTTTAATCTCCTTGTTGTTACTTTGTTTGCTGGATTAGCCGCCATAGGATTCGGTGTTTTATTGGGAACAATTGCCGATACTCAGGAACAGTCTGCTCCGTTTGGTGCAACTTCGGTAGTAGTTTTGGCGGCAGTTGGTGGAATTTGGGTTCCGGTATTTTTGATGCCTGAATTTATGCAGAAAATTGCTGCATTTTCCCCGATGAATTGGGGATTGAATGCCTATTACGACATCATTTTAAGAAACAGTGGAATCGGCGATATTGCCAAAGAATTGATTTTCTTATTTTTATTCTATGTAACGATGGTTGCCATTGCATTATTTTACGAAAGAAAACAGAATGCGGTTTAACCACAAAGAACACTAAGATTTTTCACAAAGAGCACCAATAAAATAAGTTTCTAAAAATTTACATAATTTTTGAGTTCCTTATGAAATCCTTTGTGGGCTTTGTGGTAAAAATGAACAGTTTAAACATAATAAATTTAAACTTAAAAAACACAAATAATATGAATGAAAATGATGTTTCAAGGATTATATTTGATGCAGGATTAAAAGTTCATCGCCAACTAGGAGCTGGACTTTTAGAAAGTGCATATGAAGAATGTCTATATTTTGAATTGCAGAAATCCGGACTATTGATAGAGAAACAGAAACCGATGCCGTTGATATATGAGGATATAAAACTTGATATTGGCTACAGACTTGATTTTTTGATTGAAAAAAAAGTTGTTGTAGAAATAAAATCTGTAGAATCATTAAATGATATTCATATTGCTCAAGTTTTAACGTATTTAAAATTAAGCAATTGCAAATTAGGTTTATTGATTAATTTTAATTCGGTTTTGTTTAAGAATGGTGTTAAAAGATTAATCAACGGAACAATATAAAATTTTAAATAATCATTGTATACTTTGTAGTTTTTATCCAATAATAACGCAATGATTTCCCACAAAAAACACAAGCGGAAATATGAAGATTATTGTGAACCTTGTGAAAAACTTTGTGCCTTTGTGGTAAAAAATAAAACAGAATGCAGTCTAAAGATTTAACTTGTACCGAAGAAGTACGCGTAAGATTCAATGAAACAGATCCGCTGGGAATTGTGTGGCACGGTCATTATATTGTGTATTTTGAAGACGGAAGAGAAGCTTTCGGAAGACAGCATGGTTTAACCTACCTTGATATTCAGAAAGCAGGATTTGTAACACCAATTGTAAAAAGTACCTGTGAACATTTTCTCCCGTTGAGATATGGAGAGACATTTAAAATTGTAACCACTTTCGTAAATTCAACTTCAGCGAAATTAATTTACAAATACGAACTTTTTAACGAAGACAATAAATTGGTCTGTTCGGGAGAAACCATTCAGGTTTTTTTGGATTCCGACAACAATTTATGCCTGTATAATCCAGAGTTTTTTCAGGACTGGAAAGATAAAATGGGATTATCATGAAGAAGGAAATTTACATCACAGATTACAACTGCATCACTCCTTTAGGTTTTGATGTTTCATCCAATTGGAGTGCTCTTTTGGAAGGAAAATCAGGTGTAGGTTTCCATAAAATCATAGAAAATCAGGAGCCTTTTTATGCCTCAATGGTTGATTCTGAAAAACTGAATGAAGAATTCAATAAAAACTTCGACAATCATAATTTTACAAGGCTTGAAAAAATGTTTTTGCTAAGCTTAAAACCACTGATTGAAAAGAATCACATTTCAGATAAAACGGCTTTTATTTTATCAACAACAAAAGGAAATATCAGCTTACTAAAAAATCAGGATACTTTACCGGAAAGCGTTTTTCTTTCCAGTTTAGCTCAAAAGATTGCTGATTTTTTCGGATTTAAAACAAAACCGATTGTGGTTTCCAATGCCTGTGTTTCCGGAGTAATGGCAATTGCTGTTGCCAAAAATATGATTCAGGCTGGAAAATATAGAGATGCTTTTGTTATTGCCGGAGACGAAATTTCGGAGTTTGTGATTTCAGGCTTTAATTCTTTTCAGGCAATCGGATCTGAAATATGTAAACCTTATGATAAAAACCGTAACGGAATCAATATCGGTGAGGCAGCAGCTGCGGTGTATATGACTTCAGAGCCAACTCAAAACGAAAGTTTTAGTTTCAAAGTTTCAGGAGATTCTGCCATCAATGATGCCAACCATATTTCCGGACCTTCAAGAACTGGAGATGGACTGTTTGCAAGTATCAAAAACGCATTGAAAGAAGCCAATGTTTCGGCACAGCAAATTGATTTCATTTCTGCACACGGAACAGCTACAATTTACAATGACGAAATGGAAGCCATTGCTTTCAACAGAACAAATTTGCAAAACGTCCCTTTAAATAGTCTAAAAGCTTATTACGGACATTGTCTGGGCGCTTCAGGATTGTTAGAAAGCATTATTTCGATGGAATCTGCTTTGCGAAATACATTAATTCCATCAAAGAACTTTGAAGAAATCGGAACTTCACAACCTCTGAATATTATTAAAGAAAATCAGGCGGCAAAAATTAAATATATTCTGAAAACGGCTTCTGGTTTTGGAGGATGTAATGCGGCGATTGTTTTGGAAAATGCTGAAAATAATTTTGTAATTTTATAAAATTAAAGTTTTAGGAAATGGAATCTACTGTAGACATCAGAAAAAAAATTCACGATTATATAGATGATGCGGATGAACGTATTCTTCGGATTTTTAATGCAATAATTGATGCAGAAGAACATGATGATTGGGAAGAAGAACCTTCACAATATCCACAAGTTCCGGATTATGTCTATGATCAAATCGAGGAAGAACGCAAAAAGTATCTGAAAGGTGAGCTAAAAACATCTTCCTGGGAAGAAGTGAAAGCACGATTGATGGAGAAATTATGACCTATAATATTTCACTTTCTCCAATTGCAGAAGCTAATTTGCTTGAATCCGCTTTATGGTATGAAAGTCGCCAAATTGGACTTGGAGAAAAATTCACACAAAAGGTTGAATCATATCTGTTACGAATACAAAATAATCCTCTGCATTATCCAAAGGAAATTTACGTGAAGTTTATATTCAAAAATTCCCTTACGTCATTATTTATGAAGTTATAGATAATGAAATTGTTGTGTTTTCTGTTTTCAATACCCATCAAAACCCAACAAAAAAGCCTTAAACTTTCTTAATGAAGAAAACAGACATTTGCACCATAGAAAATTCAAAAATAGTGTTCAATAATGACATTGTTTTTGAAACTCCGACTCAAAATTTTTCAGATTTTGCAAAAGAAGCTTATAAAAGTTTAGAATTAAACTATCCAAAGTTTCATAAAATGGATAACTTAAGTAAACTTGCTTTTCTTGCTTCAGAAATCATTCTCAAAGATGAAGACCATAGCAGCACAGCTTTGGTTTTTGCCAATAAATCATCAAGTTTAGATATCGATTTTAAATATCAGGAAAGCATTAATTCCCAGGAAAATTATTTTCCGAGTCCTGCGGTTTTTGTGTATACTTTACCCAATATTTGTGTAGGTGAAATCAGCATCAGACACAAAATGCAGACTGAAAATGCATTTTTTGTCTTGGATGAATTTGATGAAGAGTTTTTGAACACTTACTCGGAACAGATTTTGCAGTCAGGAAAAGCCGAAAAAGTATTGTGCGGGTGGGTAGAACTATATGGTGAAAGTTACCGCGCTTTTGTATATTTGCTGACGTAATATAACAATGTAAAAATGTACCGGTTTACCAATTTTTAAATACGCAAATAATTATTGCTATTGTTAAACTTATACATAGGTACATTATAAATGAAATTTATTTATGAAAAACTTGAAAGAAGAATTAAAACACAAAATCGTTGAAGTACTTAACCTGGAAGATATTGCAGTAGAAGAAATTAAAGATACAGATCCGTTATTCGGAGGTGGTCTTGGATTGGATTCTATTGACGCTTTGGAATTGATTGTTCTTCTGGATAAAGAATACGGAATCAAACTGGCAGATCCGAAAAAAGGAAAAGAGATTTTCTCTTCCATCGAAACAATGGCAAAGTATATTGAAGAAAACAGAACGAAATAATTGCTCTTGTTTCAATTTAAAAGTCTTTTTTAAGAACAGAATATGCGCATTTTACTATTAGATAAGAACCATCCGCTCATTACAGAGCAGCTTTTGGCTAAAAATTTTATTCTTGAAGAAGACTTTTATTCCACCTACGAAGAGGTTCTAAAAAAAATTGAACTTTATGACGGAATTATCATCAGAAGCAGAATTCCTTTAGACCAAAACTTTCTAGAAAAAGCAAAAAACCTAAAGTTTATCGCAAGAGTTGGAGCCGGAATGGAAAATATACACATCCCGACAGCCGAAAAATTGGGAATACAGCTCATCAATTCTCCGGAAGGAAACCGGGATTCTGTTGCAGAACATGTAGTTGGGATGCTTTTAATCATCATGCACCGTTTATTTATAGCTTCCAACGAGGTAAAAAACGGAATCTGGCTGCGTGAAGAAAACCGTGGTGATGAACTCTTAGGAAAAACAGTCGGTCTCATTGGTTACGGCAACATGGGAAAAGCAACGGCAAAAAGACTTTCAGGTTTTGGCTGTAAGGTGATTTTTCACGATATTTTGCCTAACCTTTCTGATGAAAATGCACAACAGGTAAGCCTGGAGGAATTGAAAGCAAAAGCAGAAATTCTCAGCCTACATATTCCTCTTACATCAGACACTCATTATCTTATCAATGCTGAATTTATTAATGAAATGAAAAATGATTTTTATTTCGTTAATACAGCAAGAGGTAAAAATGTACATACTAAAAGTCTGGTAGAGGCTTTAAAGATTGGAAAAATAAAAGGTGCTTGTCTTGATGTTTTGGAATACGAAAAATCCTCATTCGAAAATCTCGACACTTCAACTTCGCTCAATACAGGAGAAAATGAAGATTTGCAATATCTTTTAAACTCAGAAAAAGTAATATTAACTCCCCACATTGCAGGCTGGACGCACCAAAGCAAAGAAAAGCTGGCGCAGTTTATTGTGGATAAGATTATTGCATCCTTTTGCTAATTGACAAAAGATATCTCTACACAAACTAGCTATTCCAGTTTTTGATTATGTTAAATTAATCTTAATTTATTCTCAAGTTTTATCTTTTGTTTTGAGTTTTATTAAATTGCCACTCATTTTTTGAAAACTCATGAAGAAGCTTAGCATTTTACTCCTTTTAGGTCTATTTATATTTCTTATTTCTTGTAAAAAAGATAAAGCAGAATCTGCTGCTGAAGAACCGACAACCAATCTGCCTAATTTTGGAAATGTAGATTTGAATAAAATTTTTGAAAATGAGAGTATTCATATTTCCAATAAAAATTTTCTTGCCGGGTATATAGATCAGTATTACAAAAAAATCTGGGAGCAGGGCAATCTAAGCGGAAGCATTCTGGTAGCACAGGGAGATGAAATTATTTATGAAAATTACAGAGGTTTTGCCAGAGAAAACAACCAGAAACCCATTGATAAAAATACTCCGCTTCATGTAGCTTCGGTTTCCAAAACATTAACGGCAATGGCAATAATGAAACTGGTAGAAGCAGGCAAAATAAAGCTTTCAGATCATCTCACCCAATTTTTTCCGCAGTTTCCGTATCCGAATGTGACCGTGCAAAGTCTTCTGGATCAAAGGAGCGGTCTTCCAAAATACGAATATTTTATCACAAAAATTCAACCGGCACCTGCAGAACTTTCAAAAAGTTATTTAACCAATCAGGACATTCTGAACATGATTATTAAATATAAGCCGGATCTCGCAAGAGAAACAGACACAGGATTTATGTACTGCAATACAAATTACGCTCTTTTGGCTTTACTGATTGAAAAACTTACTAACACCCCTTTTCCGCAGGCAATGGAAGAAATGGTGTTTACTCCTCTGAAAATGAAAAACACTTTTATCTTTCAGGAAAAAGACATTCCAACGGCTTCCCAGTCTTTTTACTTTGGCGGAAACCGTTTATATCCTTTAGATCGTTTAGATTTAATCTACGGTGACAAAAATGTGTATACTACTCCAAGAGATCTTCTGAATTTCTCAAAAGCAATGTTTTCAAAAGATTTTCTGAAACCTGAATTGATGGAAATGGTTTTCACGCCTTACAGCAACGAAAAAGCAGGACAAAACAATTACGGATTAGGATTTAGAATGAAAATATTTGATAACGGTGAAAAACTAACTTATCATAACGGATGGTGGCACGGAAGCAATTCTGTTTTTGCCCATCTTCTGAAATCTAAAGTAACCATTGTTGCTATAGGAAATAAATACTCAGGAAGAGTGTATTCTGCACTTGCCTTATCAGGTCTGTTTGAGGATTTTCCGGCTCAGAAAGACAAACTTCACAGTGTGATGAAAGATAATGAAGATACTTTAAAATCAGGAACTGAAGTTTTTGGAGAATAATGTTTATTTTTGTTGAAATATTTTCATGAAAAGATTATTTCTTCTATTCATTATCGGTATACTTGTACAATCCTGTGCAAGAGTAGGTTCGCCTATCGGTGGTTCAAAAGATACGCTCGCCCCAAATGTTGTGGGATCCAATATAGACACTTCAAGAATTAATGTAAGAAGAGACATCAGAGAGTTGAGGATTGATTTTGATGAATACATCACCTTAAAAGATATCAACAAAAATCTGAATATATCACCACCCATTAATAATATCAAGAGAATCCTGCCTTCCAATATTGCCAATAAATTTTTGGTGATCCAATGGACCGATACTTTACAGTCAAATACAACCTACAATTTTAATTTTGGAAATGCAATTGTAGATAATAGTGAAGGCAATCCTTTAAGATATTATAATTTTGCTTTCTCAACCGGCGAAAAGCTTGATGATCTTTACATCAGTGGTGAGGTAAAAGACGCAATGGCAATAAAAAAACAGACCAATGCACAAAACAAAATGGTGGTAGGTCTTTATCAGCTGAAAGACAGTATGGATTATAAGAAAAAGCCTTACTATATCACTAAAGTAGATGACGATGGATATTATGAACTGAATTATCTTGCACCAGGAAAATATAAAATTATTGCATTTGATGACGAAAACGAAAATTCGATCTTCAATCCCGGAAAAGAAAAAATAGCTTTTCAGAAAGATACGGTAGTCATTGAAAAATCTATTTCAGGATTAAATTTAAAACTATACCCATCCAAAAAACCTTTTAAAAAGCCTGAACTGAAGGAAATACCAGGCGGAATTCTGATGCTCTTTGAAGGAAATCCGGAAGAAGTAAAAGTGTCTCCTATCGGCGAAAAGCTGAATGATATTAAAGTAACTCACAATAAAAAATCTGATACAGTAAAAATCTGGTTTGATGCCGTAAAAGCTGATGCAGGACAGACAGCAAATGAAAAACTTCAGTTTGCCTATGAAACAGAGACTAAAAAAGATACCGCAACCGTTTTTTACAGGTATAATAAGAAAAACGCCATGACTCTGGATAGTGGTGGCGGAACCTTAGCTCCAAAATCAGATTTCAGGCTGGTTTCTAATTATGTGATTGATAAAATTAATACGGAAAAATGGACTCTTAAAATTGACAGTCTGACAACGCAGCCTTTTACTGCAAAAATTTCGTCAACCAATCCTTATGAGATCCTGATAAGTTCTGACTTTGCGGAAGGAAAAAAATATCAGCTGACAGTACCAAAAACGACCGTTTCTTCCTATTATGATAAAAATCCTGAATCTAAAAGATTTGATTTTGAAGTGGATAAAATTGAAAATTACGGCAGTCTGACTTTTAATCTGACAAATGCTCCTGCTACAAAATACTGGATCCAGCTTTTAGATTCATCAGAAAAACCTGTTTATCAAAAGTACGCCAACGGAAATCAGGTTACTTTTGACATTGTAAAACCTGCAGAATACATTGTACGAATTCTGGTAGACAACAACGAAAACAGATTTTGGGATGAAGCAGATTTTGAGAATGGAATTTTTGCGGAAGAATCCTATATATATTACAAAACAGTAATTACAAGACCTTTATGGCAGTCAAATGAAGATTGGGATCTGAAAGACACAAGAGTTCTGGATGCCAGCAAACTCATAAATAACAATACCAACAAGCCAAATCAGGATAAGAAAGACCCTAATCCTCAGAATAATATCCCTCAAAATAATACTCCTTTTCAAAACACAGTTCCGGGAGGTGCCACAAGAGGACGCAATCTCCAAAATACCAGATAATGAATAAAACTATAAAGATAATTTTCTGGGTTATTGTGTGCCTTATTGTGATTCAGCTAATCCCTGTTGACAAAGAGAATTTGCCGGTAAAAAAAAGTGAAAATTTCACAGATGTGCAGAAAACACCAGAAAACATTACTTCACTTCTGAAGAACGCTTGTTATGACTGTCATTCCAATGAAACCCGATATCCTGGCTACGCTTATATTGCTCCGTTTTCCTGGTCTGTAAAAAGCCACATCAATGAAGGCAGAGAACACCTTAATTTCTCTGTCTGGAATACTTATAATGACGATTTAAAAAAAGGAATGCTTGAGAAATCAATTCAGACTATTGAAAATAAGTCAATGCCTATGCCCGCTTACATTATCTACCATAACGAAGCTAATCTTACTGATGTTGAAAAAACTTTACTTAAAAATTATTTTCAGGAAATCTTGAACTCACGAAGTTATTAGATAAAATCTTCCAAATATTTTTCAAAAAACTTTTTCTGTGAATCAAAAGCAATATCTTCAAGATGCAGCTCTTTTAAAGGAATCCAAACTGCTTCAGAAATCTCCGACAGTTCCATATCAACCTCAAATTTACTCGTAACTTGATATTCGTAGAATAGATCAATCGTATTATAATCTATTTCTTTATAAGTATAAATATTTGGTAAACTTGTTAGATAATTAAGGTCATCACTATTAATATCTAATTTCAGTTCTTCAAAAAGCTCTCTTTTACAGGTGTTTTCTGCGCCTTCTTTAGGATCTACAAATCCTCCGGCTAAATCCAGCTTTCCTTTTTTAGGTTCCTGATTTCTTCTTGTGAGAAAAACTTCATCTTTATATCTTATGACTACTGCAACAGCTCCTGCTACATTATTGTATAAAGTGAAGCTGCATTCCGGACAGCTCCACTTTTTTTCCTGATCCCAGTGAAGGGTCTGTTTTCCACAGTTTGGACAAAATTTTAATGCTTTCATCCAGCAAAGTTAGCATTTCGCGGATGAAAATTCAATATCACATCGCGAAGTTCTTCTGTTTTTAAATGGGTATAAATACCCGTCGTTGTAATACTGGAATGTCCCAGCATTTCCTGAATGAAACGTAAATCTGCACCGTTTTGTAATAAATGAGTAGCAAAAGAGTGTCTGAATGTATGTGGAGATATCTTCTTGCTTACTCCTGCCTTATCTGTAAGTTCTTTAATAATGATAAAGACAATTACTCTTGACATTGAAGTTCCTCTACTGTTAAGGAAAAGAGTATCTTCATGTTTCTTATTCACTTTAACTTTTGAGCGTACTTCGTTGATATATTCTTTCAACAGTTTTGCGGTATATTGAGCCAAAGGAACCAAACGTATTTTATTACCTTTTCCTGTTACTTTTATATACTTTTCCCTAAAGTTGATATTAGAGATTTTAATATCAATCAATTCTGAAACACGAAGTCCGCATCCATATAATACTTCTATAATGCAGTGATTTCTTTTACCAAGATCTGAATTTTTCTCAATTGCATCAATAATTTTTTCAATATCAGTAAGACTCAGAGTATCTGGCAGATATAATCCAAGTTTAGGACCTTCAAGCAAAGAAGAAGGATTATCATCTCTTACTTCTTCCTCAACAAGATATTTAAAAAAAGCCTTGATAGAAGAAATCCATCTAGCCTGAGATCGTTCGCTGAATTTTTGTTTTGATAATTTGAAAATATACTCCTGAAGGTTATCGTAGGTAATTGCTTTAGGATCAACACCATCCAATTCTTCTACAGCATAATCCTTTAACTTTTTGATGTCACGTATGTAAGCATCCAGTGTATTTTCTGAGAAATTTCTCTCGAATCTTAAAAAAATTTCGAAATCTTTAATTTTTTCATCCCAAGTCATTGTGTTTTGTTTTTAATTATTTATAATTCATTTTCTGACACTTGTATTATTTCAATATGGTGACTCCTTAAAAAGTCTATGCCTTCGTCATCTGAATAAGCATTAATATAGACAACTCTCGAAATTCCTGCCTGCAAAATCAGCTTGCTGCATTCTTTGCATGGCGACAGTGTTAAATAAAGCGTTGCTCCTCTTGCTGATTGTGTGGAGCCTGCTAATTTCAAGATTGCATTTGCCTCTGCATGAAGAACGTACCAATGGGTTTTACCATTTTCGTCTTCGCAACAGTTTTCAGATCCTGATGGTGTACCATTATAACCATCCGAAATAATCATCCTATCTTTTACGATAAGCGCTCCCACCTGTTTTCTTTCACAGTAGGAAAGTTTTGCCCACTCCTGAGCCATTTTCAGATAAGCTTTATCAAACTTACTATACATCTGCATTGGTGTTTACGAAAAAATCTGCTTTTGTATAATCAAAAGTTCGGCTTTCTTTTTTCTAGAAAGGCAGAAACTCCTTCTTTTTTGTCATCCATATCAAAAAGTTCTCCGAAAGATTTAATTTCAGTTTCAAAACCTTTATTTGTATCTGACAGGTTAGTTGCTTTAATTGCTTTAGAAATTGCCATCGGTGAGTTTTTTGCAATTATGGAAGCTAATTCCTTTGTCTTTGCTAAGAGCTCTTCAGCAGGAAAAACTTCATTTACCAAGCCAATTTCTTTTGCCTTTTGTACAGGAATCATTTTCGCAGAAAAAATCATTTCATTGGCAATACCTTTCCCTACAAGTTTAGGCAGTCTCTGAGTTCCTCCATAGCCTGGAATTAATCCTAAAGTTACCTCAGGCAAACCCAGTTTGGCGTTTTCTGATGCGTATCTTATATGGCAAGACATTGCAAGTTCCAAGCCTCCTCCTAAAGCAAATCCGTTTACAGCAGCAATTACAGGCTTATTCAGATTTTCGATCTTATCAAAAAGACTGTTTTGACCGTTTCTCGCTAATTCTTCTGCTTCTTCCTGATTAAAGTTACTAAATTCTTTTATATCTGCACCGGCAACAAAAGATTTTTCTCCACTTCCAGTCAAAATAATTACTCTTACCTCGTGGTCATTCTGTAATTCATCCAGTGCGGAACTGATTTCACTAATCGTTAAAGCGTTCAAAGCATTGAGGCTCTCCGGTCTGTTGATGGTAATTACAGCGGTTCTTTCTTCTTTACTGATAAGAATATTTTCGTAAGTCATTATATACTTTAATCTAAAATAAAATGCAAATTAAAGAAAAATTATAAATAAAAAGGAAAAAATGTGTATTTTTTCCTTTTATAAGCATTTATTGTTTAAGCATCCTTTATTTCGAATGATTCATCATATTGGAGTCTATATTGATATTTAATCCCATTGCCACCTTCATTCCCAGTTCTATATTTGCTCTGAAAAAATGGCAAAGCTGGCGGTTAATGATTTCATCTCTTTTAAGTCCGTCAATTCCCTTCATACTTCCAATGATATTATTAACCAGGTTTTCTCTGTCCTGCTGATTCATTGCTTTTGTGTAAAGAAGCCCGGGCTGAGTGTAATGATCATCATCGTTCTCATTTCTGCTGAAATTGGCAACCTGATTGCTGTCTAATTCATATTCAAAATTTTTATACGATGAATCGGGTTTAATATCATCAAAACTGTTCGGGTAATAATTCGGCTTATCCCGATAATGGCTTGAATCTGCCATAAAACCATCTCTCTGATAATTGTTAATTTCAAAAGGACATCTGTTAACTTCGAGATAATGTGCATTTACTCCAACCCTATATCGGTGTGCATCCGGATAAGAAAACAATCTTCCCTGAAGCATTTTATCCGGTGAAAAGCTGATTCCGTTAATTAAATGACTTGGTGAAAAAACAGACTGTTCAACATGCGCAAAATAATTTACTGGAATTTCATTCAACTCCATTTCGCCGACTTCAATAAGTGGAAAATCACTCTGAAACCAAACTTTCGTAATATCAAAAGGATTCCAGCGAAATTCTTTTGCCTGTTCTTCCGTCATTACCTGAATATACATTGTCCACTTAGGAAAATCGCCCTTATCAATAGCATTACAAAGATCTTCCTGAGCAAAATCCGGGTTTTCACCTGCCATTTTCACCGCTTCAGGATCTGTGAAATTTTTAATTCCCTGTTTTGTTTTAAAATGAAACTTAACCCAAACTCTCTCATTTTTATCATTAATCATGGAAAAAGTATGAGATCCGAAACCATGCATGTGCCGGTAACCGTAAGGTGTACCCCTGTCTGACATAAGGATAAGAACCTGATGCAAAGATTCCGGATTAAGACTCCAGAAGTCCCACATCATGGTAGCACTTTTTAAATTGGTTTTAGGAACACGCTTCTGAGTGTGGATAAAATCCGGAAATTTTTTAGCGTCTTTTATAAAAAATACAGGCGTATTATTCCCCACCAAATCCCAATTACCTTCTTCTGTATAAAATTTCAGGGCAAAACCTCTAGGGTCTCTTGCTGTATCTGCACTCCCTTTCTCTCCTCCTACCGTAGAAAATCTTGCAAACATTCTGCATGAATTTCCCACTTTTGAAAATAATTTTGCTTTAGTATACTGTGAAATATCGTGGGTTACGGTAAAGATTCCGTAAGCTCCTGTTCCTTTTGCATGCACCACTCTTTCAGGTATTCTTTCTCTTACAAAATGAGCCAGATTTTCCTGTAATATAAAATCCTGCAGCAAAACCGGACCTCTGGCCCCTACTGTCTGAGAATCCTGATGCTCATAATATGGGGCCCCGTTGCTCGCTGTAAGTTTTTTATTATCCATATATTATGATTTGAGTTTTATTTCTACTTTAATCTTTCAAATTTAGTTGAATTTTTAATTGCTTCTGCCAAAAACGTCATATCTTTGTCATAGATAATATTAATCAAATGAACATTCAGCAATTGGAATATCTTATCGCTGTTGATAAGTACAAACATTTCGGAAAGGCAGCTCAGGCTTGTTTTATTACCCAGCCTACATTGAGCGCAATGATACAAAAGTTTGAAGACGAACTGGATGTCAAAGTTTTTGACAGAACCACCCACCCGATCCGGACAACAGACGTAGGTGTACAAATTATAGACCAGGCAAAGGTAATTATAGAATCTGTAAACGAACTGAAAAATAAAGCCAATCTTCTTAATAATATTTTAGGCGGAACTATCAATTTAGGTATCATTCCAACAGTTTCATCTTTCATTTTACCAACCGAAATTTTTAATTTCCTGCAGGATAATCCGAAGATCCAGATGAATGTAAAGGAAATGACTACGGATAACATCATCAAAGCTTTGAAAACCGGTGAGTTGGATGCCGGTATTATTTCTACGCCGTACGACAATGCTTCCGAATTTTATCATGACTTTCTCTTCAATGAAGAATTAATGATTTACAGCTCTGATACCGAAGCCAACAAAAAAAATACATTTATCGTACCTGATGAACTCAATGTAGAAAAAGTATGGCTTTTGGAGGAAGGAAACTGCCTAAGAAATCAGTTTGAAAACATTTGTCACCTGAAAGAAAACACACTTAAACCTAAAAATCTTGACTTTCTAGCCTCAAATATCCAGACATTGATTCAAATGGTTGATAAAGTGGGCGGAATAAGCATTTTACCGGAACTGGCTCTGAATCAACTTTCAGAAGAGCAGAAAAACAAAGTTTTCCGTTTCAAGAAACCATTTCCTTACAGAGAGATCAGCATTATTTACTATAAGCCTACTTTTAAGCAAAAAATTATTGATGAACTGGGATCTTTCATTAAAAACTCTTTAGATTCTAAACTTAACTTTAATGAAAACCCTAAAGAGTTTGTAAGTATTAGACCACAATAAAAGTGATTTAAATCATTAATTTAAAGAAAATTACTATAATTCTGCAAAACTTTTGAGTATTAAAAAAATAGTGCTTAAATTTGCGTTCGATTATTAACGAGGAAAAATTTGACCTGATTGCAACCTCTCTAAAAAAATGCTAAAACAGTAATTCTTTTAGCTATTTACGGGCAATTATTCATTTTTTTCTTCACATATTAAAATAAAAATACAAAGAATAATATGTCTTATTTATTTACGTCTGAATCAGTTTCAGAAGGGCACCCGGATAAAATTGCCGATCAGATTTCCGATGCATTAATTGACAACTTTTTAGCATACGACAAAGCGTCTAAAGTAGCTTGTGAAACACTGGTTACAACAGGACAGGTTGTATTGGCAGGTGAAGTAAAATCTGATGCATATCTTGATGTACAGACTATTGCCAGAGAAGTCATTAATGGTATTGGCTACACCAAAGGTGAATATATGTTTAATGGTGACTCTTGTGGTGTTATTTCTGCAATTCATGAGCAGTCGCCGGATATCAACCAAGGTGTTGACAGAGCTGTAAATGACGAATCTTTTGAAGCTAAAGCAAATGCTCAGGGAGCAGGAGATCAGGGAATGATGTTTGGTTACGCAACCAACGAGACAGCCAATTATATGCCGTTGGCTTTAGATTTGGCACATACTATCCTTAAAGAACTTTCTGCAATCAGAAGAGAAAACTCTGAAATTACTTACCTTCGTCCTGATGCAAAATCTCAGGTTACTATTGAGTATTCTGATGACCACAGACCTATCAGAATAGATTCTATTGTTGTTTCAACACAGCATGATGATTTCGGATCTGAAGAAGAGATGCTAAACAAAATCAGAGAAGATATTAAAAACATCCTGATTCCAAGAGTTGTTTCTAAACAGTCCGAGCAGATTAAAGCTTTATTTAATGATCAGATCAAATATCACATCAATCCTACAGGAAAATTCGTAATTGGAGGACCTCACGGAGATACAGGTCTTACAGGAAGAAAAATCATTGTAGATACTTATGGTGGTAAAGGTGCTCACGGTGGTGGTGCTTTCTCCGGGAAAGATCCTTCAAAAGTAGACAGAAGTGCGGCGTATGCTACAAGACATATTGCAAAAAACCTCGTTGCTGCGGGTATTGCTGACGAAGTTTTGGTACAGGTTTCTTATGCAATTGGTGTGGCTGAACCTTGCGGTTTGTATATCAATACTTACGGAACTTCTAAAATTGGTTTAAATGATGGTGAAATTGCTAAAAAAGTTTCAACCATTTTTGATCTGAGACCTTATGCTATTGAGCAAAACTTAAAATTGAGAAACCCTATTTATCAGGAAACTGCTTCTTACGGACACATGGGAAGAGAGCATTATATTGCTGATAAAACGTTCAATAAAGGACAAAAAAATGAATTGACTCTTGAAGGTCTGGAATTCTTTACATGGGAAAAACTAGACAAAGTAGAGGAAATAAAATCTGCTTTCGGAATTTAATTCAGGTTTTCGGTATAGAAACTGCTTTAACATGAAGATGCTAAAGCAGTTTTTTTTATTTTTACACCTCAATAGTTCCAGTATGAAGTCACCATCATCATATTTTAAAAACAGATGAAGATCAGCGAAACATACTTCTTATAAAACAAATAAATATCTACACATGAAAATACAATCTGCTATTTTTATCTTATTTTTCTCTTTGGCAAGCATTGCAATAAAAGCACAATATACTGTTCACAAAATGGTAAATGTTGGCTATGTATACCAAAATCAAAGTTTTGGAGAGTTAGGCGGTAAGCTTTTATTTCTGAAAAACGATGATGTTATATACAGATTAGGCGCTTCTGCACTAATGGGTTCTGCAAACTCAGATTTTGCGATCATGCCTAAAGTACAGGCAGATGTAATGCTCAATTTTGAAAGAAATGTAGATTTTTACCACTCCTATTACTTTACAGCTGGTGTGGAAGGCACCAATAAGTATGTAGCTCCTAAAATAGGAATTACCCTTTTCGGACTTTTGGATCTTACCGGAGGCTATGCTTTCCCTATAGGAGATAAGGGTTTGAACGGAAAAGAATTAAAAGGACTGAATATCAATTTCACATTAAATATCCCTACCACATTCTTACATGATATGCTAAAGTAATTTTTCTTGTAAAAAATTAGTAAATATTTAATATTTATTTAATACTTATTAAAATTTTATTATATTTACAGCATAATTTAAATGCTTATAGAATAGACTCTACTTTAAAATCCGTTTTACGGCAAACCATACATAGCTTGATAATTTAATCAGGAACAGGTTTGTACTATAATAAATTTTTGAGAAGAGTTATGAAATCTACAGACAGTCAACTAATATCCTTATACCAAAAAGGAAGCGAAGAGGCATTATCTACCCTTATACACAGACATCAAAGAGAGCTTTTTACGTTTATTTTATATAAAATAAATCATCAGGATCTGGCAAATGATATTTTCCAGGACACATTTATGAAAATCATTGTGATGCTGAAAGAAGGACGTTACAACGAGGAAGGAAAATTTATCCTTTGGGCAAAAAGAATTGCTCAGAATCTGATTATTGATTATTATCGAGCCAAAGCAAAAAACACAAAAATATCCGAAACAACTTTTGAAAATGATGAGTTTTCTATATTTGATCTTATCAGAGAGCCTTCAGAAAACATTGAAGATCATCTGATTACAAGACAAATCCATGAGGATATGCTGAAAATGCTCCATTTTCTTCCTGAAAATCAGCAAGAGGTGATAAAACTCAGATTTTTTGACGGTTTAAGCTTTAAAGAAATTGCAGAACACACTGATATGAGCATCAATACAACTTTGGGAAGGGTTCGGTACGCTCTTATTAACCTTAGAAAAATAATGGAGGACAATAATATTATTCTGACTAGATAATATTTTGGTACAATTTTCGTTTTTAAAGAAACTACAATTTTTGCCTATGAAAAATAACGATTCTTTAAAATTGAAAAGCTTGAAACCAAAAAAACAAACTATTGATTTTCTTCTGAGTTTCTCTAAAAACCTGCAAGTTGTAAAGGTAAAAAATAAAAATTTTCACCTGACAAAAAATTAAAATATCTAAATTTGTGCTGTATGAAAATTCAGCACATTTTTTTTGACCTAGACAATACACTTTGGGATCACCGCAGAAATGCATATCTTACCATTAAAGACCTTTTTTATAAAGAAGAAATTACTTTAAAATACAATATAGATTTTGAAGAATTTCATTCTGTCTATCATGAGATAAATGAAAGGCTTTGGGAACAGATCAGAGACGGCGAAATAGATAAAGATTATTTAAGAAAACATCGTTTCTATGATACATTCATCCGTTTTGGGGTTGATGATTCGCAGTTATCTATGTATTTTGAGGAGCATTTCCTGGATAAAATTTTAAATCACAATCATCTGGTAGAAGGCGCAGCGTATATTTTGGATTATCTAAAAAGTAAAAACTATACGCTTCATGTGATCTCTAACGGTTTTCAGGAAGTTACCGAAAGAAAATGTATCCTTTCAGGAATTGATCATTATTTCAAATCAATTACCAGCGCAGATTCTGTAGGCGTAAGAAAACCTCATCCTGCTATTTTTGAATATTCTTTAGGACTTGCAGAGGCAGAAAAGGAAGAAAGTATTCTGATTGGTGATGACTGGATTGCTGATATTATCGGAGCCAAACAGTTCGGAATAGATGTAATTTTCTTTGATGCATTAAATGACAATCCACAAGAGGAAAATCTTAAAGTAATAAAACATCTTTTACAGATAAAGGATTATTTATAAACACTAAAAATTTCGGCGGCACCTTTGGTGCCGCCGAAATTTCTATATATTCAAGCTGAAAATTAAACTCCCAAACTTTCTCTTACTCTTTTAATCGTTTCTGTAGCAATCACTCTCGTTTTGGATGCACCTTCCTGAAGTTTTGCTTCCAGTTCATCAAGATTGTTCATATAATAAGAAAACAACTCTCTTTCTTTTTCAAATTTTGTAAGAATCAGATCCAAAAGCTCTTTTTTAGCATGACCATAACCGAAGTTTCCTGCTAAGTATTTTGCCCTTAGTTCTTCAGTTTGTTCTGGAGTTGCAATCAATTCGTAAATTGCAAAAGTTTTATCTGTTGACGGATCTTTTGATTCCTCCAAAGTTTTAGAATCACTTTCAATACCCATTACCTGCTTTTTTAATTCTTTTTCGGGCAAGAAAATATTAATAATATTTCCTCTTGATTTAGACATTTTATTTCCATCAGTTCCCGGAACATATTTGGTGTTTTCCTGTAATTCAGATTGTGGAAGCACAAAAACTTCTCCCATCTGGTTATTAAATCTTGAAGCTACATCACGTGCAATTTCCAAATGTTGCAGCTGGTCTTTTCCTACCGGAACAATTTCTGCATCGTACAGCAAAATATCTGCGGCCATCAAAATCGGATAGGTAAATAATCCGGCATTCACATCTTGTAGTCTGTCTGCCTTATCCTTGAACGAATGCGCTAAAGTTAATCTCTGATACGGAAAAAAACATGATAAATGCCAAGAAAGTTCACAGGTTTCAGGAATATCGCTTTGTCTGTAAAAATAAGTTTTTTCGGTATCTAATCCACAAGCAAGCCAAGCCGCAGCAATCTCGTAGGTGTTTTGTTTCAGTTCATCAGCATTTTTGATCTGCGTTAAAGAATGCAGATTGGCAATGAATAAAAAAGATTCGTTTCCCGATTGTTTTGAAAGCTCAATCGCAGGAATAATTGCACCTAAAAGGTTTCCCAAATGCGGTGTTCCGGTGGCTTGAATGCCAGTAAGAATTCTTGACATTTTTTAATTTTTAAATTAACAAAGTGCAAATTTAATTATTTCTCCGGCAGATTAGCAGAATTGTAGCGAAGATTTTTGATCTAAACTAAGAGCCCGTTTTGTATTTAATGAAGCAATTATTTTCCACCAATACTCTGAAATCAACCCTCAAGATGGAAAATTAACTTTACAACTGTGAAAAACTACCAAAGCTATCTTAATTTTCTTTTAGTTTGATTCAAATACTTTACAACCTGTTTTTTGTCAGGTAAAGTCGTAATTTCTTTGGTCAACGCTTTTTGAAACTCAACTTTTGCTTTAGTAAATTTCTTTTTGTTAAAATAATATTTTCCTGCTAAATAATAACCAACCCAAAAATCGGGATTTAAAGATTGATAATGATGGATAAACTCGTCCGACAACACTTTATTTTCATCGTCAAATTCAGAACTTAGTTTTTTAAACTCTTCGTAATTTTTAAACTCCTGAGAATCTGCAAAAGGATCTTTCGCAATATTCAATTCCGATTTTGAAAATTTGCCGTTTTTCAATCTTTCATCAGAGAAAATTTCGTTTAAATCATAACAGACAAATTCGCCCAACTGATAAGGATTTGAAGAAACCCAGACCAACTTTTTCTGAGGCGAAAAAATCACAGCATGATGCGCTAAAAGCTGATTAATCGCCTTCTCATTTCCAAAACCGATAGATTTGTTTTTCAAGCCTGATTGGTCTCGCAGAAGAGTCGCCATTTTTTCAGGATTAAGCTTTTTATTTTCCTGCAAAAGTTCCTGAAGCTTTTCATAACGGTATTCGGAATGACTTTCTACAATATGTTTTTGGTTTCTTTTATCATCTTTATATGCTTCCGACTGAAAATGATTAGTACAAACAATCGCATCAGAATTTACAACATCATAAACACTGAAGTTTTTAGGTGAAACTTCAATAATGACTGCTTTTTTGTCAGCTGCACTTCCTACTAAAATAGATTCCGAAACAAAAACTTTTCTTTTCCGGGCAATTTTGATTGCTTCATCAATTGTTGCAGCATATTGTAAAATCTCTCTTGTCACCAAAGAAATTGGCGTTTTTGCAGTGAAAGGAATTTGGGATTTTCCGGCATTGATGGTTACTGTGATCCCTTCCTTGTTCATTCCCGAAACCACTCCGATCATTCCGGGCCAGCTTACAGAAAAATACGGAATCCCATTCTCTGGTTCAACAAACTGTATCAATTTATTTCTGGCGAAATCATCACCCGCATAAAAGTCAAAATTTCTTCCGATCAGCAAATCTCCATCCTCTGTATTATCATTCCATGCTGCGAGAGAACTGCATCCCACCATCATCAGATCCTGCATTGCATGACCAATATCGTGAGCTCCGTGTAAATATAGAGTTCGCTGAAACTTCGGAGCAATAAAATTATACTGATCTGATGAATATTGGGACAAACCATACAATTCCGCCTGAAAATCTTCTCTTACATTGAGATGCATTTTCCGGTTATACCATTTCAGAAAACCACGCAGAAGGCTTTGCTTTAGTTTTGATGGAACAATATCTTCTACTTTAGAAAAGAAAATCTTCTCTTGTATCTGCATTAAATCTTTAATTAAAGCTCCGTTATTATATCCCAGCTGTAAAGAATTTCCTTTAATGTACAATTCCCAAAGCTGCTGTTTGTTTTTTGTTAAATAATTTTGTTTAAAACTAAAAGTAGAGTCATTAATTTTATCAACTTTTGGAATTTCAAGTGAATATTGCTGTATATCAGGAAGATGTTTCATTGACTTCCGAACACCGCAGGAAATAAGATTTAAACTCAGAAATAAATAGAGCAGAAATTTACTTTTCATTAGTTGTCTTATTTAAAACTTCATTGAGCCGTTCATCAATTATTTCTTTACCTAAAATTTCTGCACAAGTATTAAATGCGCCAATAGTACAGCCTAAAATTCCGTGCATATTCACCGACTGTCCGGTAAGAAAAAGGTTGTTAATCTTTGTTCGTGGAGAAACCATTGTTTTTAAAGGGTTCTCAGATGTTTTTGCATAACCATACATATTCCCTTCAAAATTGCCGATATAATCACGATAGGAAAGCGGAGAAGATGTGTAAATACTTTTAATGGAAGCACGCAGATCAGGAAACTTTTTTTCAAGTGCATCAATCATTTTATAAGCTTTCTCAATCTTAAATTTTTCATATAATTCTCCTCTGTCACGCTCATCCGTAACAGTATTGAATTTATCTTCCCATTTACGCACTTCTTCAAAATCCATATAAGAAATTGCCGTTAGGCTTTCTGCAAAAGAACAATTTTGTTTAGAAGGAGTTGACGACAGCATATAGGTTTGTGGCCAATCATCTTTGGTATATTTAAAAGCATTCCAAACCATATTTTCAGAAGCGTAATGATATAAATTGTAATTGAAATTCAGGATTTTTTCCGGCTTCAGAACAAGATAGACACTAAAGCACGAGGAAACAGGTTCCCAACTCAAAACCCGATTAACAAATGACTTTTTCAGCTGTTTTTCCCCAATCATTTTGATTGTAGAGCGGATTTCAATGTTTGATATAAATTTATCGGCATAAAACTCATTTTCTTCCTTAGTTTTCGCAGCAACTAGATTTCCTTCCGAATTAAAGACAAATTCTGAAACTTCTGTCCGTTTATAAACTTCTGCTCCGTATTCACGCAGTTTTCTGACGAGCAGTTTTGAAATCTGACTTCCGCCTTTTTCACATTTGTACGCACTTTGAATGTAAGAATTAACCGTTAATGCATGAACGTAAAACGGAATATTTTCGGAATCTCCTGCATAGAGAAAGTTGGAACCCAATAAAACGGATTGTAATTTTCTGTTTGGTGTAATAGATTCTATAAATCTTTTAGTATTGAGATGTAAAATTTCTTCGTTATAATTGTCTTTTCCAACTAAATTATATCTCGGAAAATTGCTGCATACTCTTTGAAGTTCTTCACAATAATTTTCTAAATTTTCTTTTTCTTCAGGAAAGTATTTTGATAGTTGCTCAACAAAATTTTCATATCCCTGAGCGTGGGGATATTCTATTTCATCATCTTCAAAAGTGATTTTATCGTAGCCGTTTTCATCCATCTTCTGAAGATCAAGATCCTTCATAATTTCCAGATAGGAAAAATACTGATGAAGATTTTGACCTTTTGAAAGGCCGCCTAAATAATGAACTCCTGTATCAAAGATGAGTTTATCGCGCGAAAACGTCTGAAGATTTCCGCCATATTGGTTGTTTTTCTCCAGAACACAGACTTTCAGACCTTCTTTTGCTAAAATAAGTGCTGAAACAAGACCGCCAATACCACTTCCGATTACCAATATGTCGTAGTGTTTTTTCAAATTTTGATTATCGTTTTTAATTGCAAAAGGTACAAAAGTTTATTTACTTGAAAATGGATATTGGTTATTTTACATCATCCTTGTCAAGGTTTTGAACCTTGACAAGGATTTAATGGTGAACTTACCATTTGAGTAAAGCGAAAGAATAAACACCGAATAACGCAGCCCGACTTGAGCGGAGCTCTTTTTGTGAGGAGGAACGACGAGCAAAAAAGCGGGAGCGGAAGGCATAAATGAGAGAAAAGCAAAGGCTTTTGTTGAAATTTACGAACGAAGTTCATAGCTGCCATAAAATTGAAAAAGTATCTTCAACAAATGTCAAAGGAGGAAAAAAATCAGTCTACATCATCCCAAAAATCAAAATAATTGAACCATTGAAGCGGATATTTCTGAATCATTAATTCAAGATTTTGGGTATAAGAATTCAAGAGTCCCTGTGCATCACGTTTTTTGATGTTTTGGGCTTTTCTCGCATATAAATGATAATGAAGATTTTTTTCTTTCATCACATATACATAAACAACCGGGACTCCCAATCTCGAGGCAATAAGAAAAGGACCTGCCGGAAACTTTGCCGTTTTACCTAAAAGATCTGCTTCTAAATACTTAGAACCTTCAAAATAACGGTCTCCGGTAAAACAGATGAGTTCGTTTTTAGATAACGCTTCATTAATCTCGAAAATATGTGACATGTCTTCTTTGATGTAAATGAATTTGATGCTGCTTTTGTTAATAGAAACACTTTCCAGATATTCTTTAATCACTGTAACTTCCTGGTCTGTGGTGACTAAATTTATCTGACAGTCAAAATCTATATCAGCAAAAAAATATTCTGCCACTTCAAAATTCCCGATATGCGCACTGATGAGCACGCCTCCTTTTTTTTCCGCTAAAAGCTGGCGCAATGTATCAATTCCGTCAAATTCATAAGTGTATTTTTCGCGCAGCCCTGCAGAAATTGCAGTTTTATCAATAAGGGTTTGTCCGAAAGTAAAATAGCTCTTAAACAGCGAAAGTTTTGTTTTCCAATAGCTGTAATAAAGTCTTTTGCGAAAGTAATAAGTATAATATCTGTTACTGTCTTTTTCAAACAAAAAATAATAGAAGGCAACAAAATAGAGAACAAAATACGAACTTCTGATTCCGATATTTCTAATACACCAAACGAAAATCTGATAACCCAGAATCGTTCCTTTAGATCTACCTTTCCATTTGTTCATAACAATTTAATTTAACAATTTACTTATGTAACAGTGTAACAATTAAAATCATTGGTACATTGCTAAACTGGAAAATTGTTACATTTTAGAGCTGATTTTGTTTTCTATTGTTGAATAAAAATCATCGAAAGTGATAATGTTTTTAAAATCAGCTTCACCTAGTTTCACCCCAAAATTAGATTCGATAACAACAACCAAATCTATATAATCTAAACTGTCTAAACCCAAAGTTTTTTTAAAATGAGCATCATTGCTGATTTCATCGCCATCGACTTCAAATTCATTGATCAAAAAATCATTAGCAATGTCAACAATTTTTTCTCTTTCCATTTCTTACTCAAATTTTTTAACAATTAACGCGGAGTTGGTTCCTCCGAATCCAAAAGAATTTGACAAAAATACATCAATTTTTTGACTTTTTGTCTCAGCTATAAGATTTATCTTTTTTGCCTCATCATCAGGATTTTCCAGATTGATATTAGGTGCAATAAAATCGTTTTGCATCATCAAAACAGAATAAATCACTTCACTGGCTCCTGCCATCCAGCATTCGTGCCCCGTCATTGATTTCGTAGAACTCACAGGAACTTCGCTCCCGAAAATTTCGTGAATTGCTTTCGCTTCGTTAGCATCACCAATTGGCGTGGAAGTAGCATGAGCATTGATATAATTTATGTCTTTTGCTTCTAAACCAGATTGTTGCAAGGCTCTATTCATCGCTAAAGCGGGTCCGTCAACATTAGGCGTAGAAATATGTCCTCCATTTGATGAAAAACCATATCCTACGATTTCAGCAATAACATTCGCACCCCTTTTTTGGGCAGATTCCAGGCTTTCAACAATTAAAGTTGCCGCTCCTCCACTGGGAATGAGTCCGTCTCTTCCGGAATCAAAAGGTCTTGATGCTTTCGTCGGTTGATTTTCTCTTGCCGAAAAAACGCCTAATCCATCAAAACTCGCCATTGAATAATGATTGGTTTCCTGAGCTCCTCCGCAAATAATCATTTCCTGAAAACCATTTTTAATCATCATAAACGCTAAACCTAATGAATGAGAACCGCTTGCACAGGCTGCGCTCACTGTTAAGTTGATTCCTTTTAATCTGAAAATAGTAGAAAGATTCATCGTTACCGTAGAGTTCATCGATTTGAAGATTGCTCCGAAACCCATCAACGCGGTGTCTTTCTTTTCTCTGGCAATATCGATGGATTCTACCACCGCTTTTGAAACACTGTCATTTCCGTAAAGAATTCCCACTTCATTGGTATCTAAAAAATCCTGATCAATATTTGCCTGTTTCAGAGCATCAAGTGTTGCGATGTAAGCATATTCGCTTTCTTCTCCCATACTTATACGCTGTCTGCGAGTCAGAAGATTTTTGAGATCAGGTTTTGGTACAACTCCCGTTAATCCGGATCTGAAACCAAATTCTTTTCTGTTTTCATCTAAAACAATTCCGGATTTACCGTGATAAAGGGATTCTTTCACTTCTTCCAAAGAAGTTCCGATGCAAGAATAAATTCCCATTCCGGTAATGACTACCCTATTTTCCATGTAATGTTCAAGGTTTTAGGCTTTAGGTTTTGGGTTGCAGATAACAACTGCTACCTTTTATCTGCCACCTGATTTTATGAATAGATTCCTCCGTTGATATTAATGACTTCTCCTGTAATGTAAGAAGATTTTTTTGAGACCAAAAACGCTACTAAATCTGCAACTTCTTCAGCTTCGCCAAATCTGTTGACAGGGATCATTGCTTTCAGTTCATCTTCATTAAAATCCTGCGTCATATCTGTTTTGATAAAACCCGGAGCAACAGCGTTTACTGTGATATTTCTTTTGGCAACTTCCTGAGCCAGAGCTTTTGTGGCTCCAACCAAAGCACCTTTTGCTGCCGAATAATTGGTTTGTCCTGCAGTTCCTTTCACTCCGGAAACCGAAACCATATTGATGATTCTGCCGTATTTGTTTCTTAATAATTTCTGAATAAAGAAATTAGTTACATTATAAAAACCATTTAAACTCGTGTTAATCACAGAGTTCCAGTCTTCACTTGGCATCCACATAAACAATCCGTCTCTTGTGATTCCGGCATTGTTGACAATGACTTCTACAATCGCTTTAGGATTATTCTCCTGCCATTCTGTTAAAACTTTTTGAGTTTCTTCTGAATTTCCTACGTCGAATTTCAAAATCTCTCCTGTAGATCCCAATTCTTCCACTTTAGCCAACGTTTCTTTAGCTGCAGTTTCGTTTGAAGTATAATTGATTAATATATGATAGTTTTTTTCTTCAGCCAGTTTTATACAGATCGCTTTACCAATACCTCTGGAACCTCCTGTTACAATTGCACATTTCATCGTTACTTGTTTTTATGATAAGACATTTTTATGGTCTTAATTATTAAGTTGTCTTTAAATATTTTTTCACCTTTTCTAAATACGGATACATCACCATATCATCTGAAAATGCAGGAATAATTTCCCTGATATGATCATAAAGCTCTTTTGTAGAAGATGAAATTTTATCCTGATACTCCAAAAATTCAATCGCCTGAACAATGGTAATGGCTTCAATCGCCAAGACTTCAAAAGCATTCTCAATGACTTTTCTGCAAACAACTGCAGCATTGGTTCCCATACTTACAATATCCTGATTATCATTATTATTAGGAATACTGTGAACATACATCGGGTTAGACAACATCTGGCTTTCTGCCGTTGTAGAAGTTGCCGTAAACTGAACTCCCTGCATCCCGAAATTGAATCCTAATTTACCTAAATTGACAAAAGGAGGCAAAATTTCGTTGATTTTAGAATTCAGAAGATAATTTAATTGTCTTTCCGCCAACATTGTTAGTTTTGTCACCACAATTTTCAGCTTGTCCATTTCTAAAGAAACATAATCTCCGTGGAAGTTTCCGCCGTGATAAACGTGCTGATTTTCAACATCTATAATCGGATTGTCATTGGCAGAATTAATCTCGTTTTCAAGGACTTTCTCTGTATATTCCAATGTATCCAAAACAGGTCCTAAAATTTGCGGGACACATCGAATAGAATAATATTCCTGTACTTTTTCTTTAAAAACCTTTTCCTGTTCTTCGAAATGGGTGTATAAATGATCTGCTCTCTTTCTTACCAATTGACTATCAGACAAATGCGTTCTCATTTTTTCAGCAATTTTCTGCTGTCCAGAATGTAATTTTGTCTGGTTCAAAGCTTCCGACAAATGATCGTCATACGCCAAAACAATCTCGTTGATCGCACAAGAAAGCTTTAAGGAAATATCAACTAACTGATTGGTTTTATATGCATTAACTACACCTATTCCCGACATGACAGAAGTTCCGTTCATTAAACCTAAACCTTCACGAATTTCAACTTTAATAGGCGTTAAACCTTCTGTTGCAAAAACTTCTTTTGTAGATTTTCTTTCACCCTGATGAAAAACTTCGCCTTCACCAATTAAAACCAAAGCCAAATGTGCTAACTGAACCAAATCTCCGCTCGCTCCAACACCACCGTGTTCAAAAATCAATGGTGTAATATCTCTGTTAATTAATTCTTTAAGTAAATTAACAACTGAAACGTGAATTCCTGAATTTCCTCTCGAAAGCGTATTCATTCTTGCCAACATACAGGCTTTCACTTCATCTGCCGGTAAAGGATTTCCAATACCAGAAGAATGACTTCTGATTAAATTATACTGAAGCTGATGGGTATCTTCATCACTGATCTTAAACTGAGCCATCGGTCCGAAACCGGTATTGACTCCATAAATTACCTTATTTTTTGAAAATTCTTTCAGAAACTGAAAACTTTCATTCACCCGATTGAGAAGTACCTCATCGAGTTCTATTTTTTCATTTTCTATAATGATCTTCTGAAAATCCCTCAGTTCTAAAAAGTTATTTATTTTCATCAATTAAAGTAATAATATATAATTTTGTAAAATATAATTAATTGTCACTAATTTTGCGGCAAAGATATAAGTTATTATTAAAATAAAAAATCTAAGATGACCAAAGAATTTGTTGATGTTCTTGTAATCGGAGCAGGACCTTCCGGCTGCGTATCTTCTTCCTATTTAAAGAAGAATAACATTAACGTGAAAGTTGTTGAAAAAACAAACTTCCCAAGATTGGTAGTTGGCGAGAGTCTTATCCCAAGAGTGATGGATCATTTTGATGAAGCGGGACTATTTCCTGCTCTGGATAAAATGGGATTTGAAAAAAAACTTGGCGCCCGTTTTTTAAGAGGCGATGAAGTTTGTCTTTTTGATTTTAGTAATAAATTTGGAGAAGGATGGAACTGGACGTGGCAGGTTCCGAGAGCAGATTTTGATCAGGTTCTGGCTCAGGAAGTCATTAATAAAGGGGTAGATCTTGAATTTGAAACAGAAGTAACCGGAATTGAATTTAACGGAACAGATTCTGTTACGACCGTAAAAAATAAAAACGGAGAAACCAAAGAAATCCACGCAAAGTTTGTGATTGATTCCAGCGGTTACGGAAGAGTTTTACCGAGACTTTTAGACCTAGAAAAACCTTCAAAATTGTCTCCGCATTCTGCTATTTTTGCGCACGTAAAAGATATTAACCGAGAAGAAGGTACGGAAGGAACTTTAATTTCTTTTGACATTATTGAAACTGAAGTCTGGCTTTGGGTAATCCCTTTTTCCAACGGCAATACAAGCGTAGGAATTGTAGGACCCACTGATTATATCGACAAACTTTCTGAAACCGGCGACACAGCCGAAGCTTTACGAAAAGCAATTTCTCTTTCAGATTATTATGTAAAACGTTTCGGGGATGTAGAATTTTTATTTGAACCAAAACATCTGAAAGATTATTCGTGTTCCGTCAAAAAGCTATTCGGAGACGGATTTGCTTTAACGGGAAATGCTTCAGAATTTCTTGATCCTGTTTTCTCATCGGGAATGGCATTCGCAACAGAATCCGGAATGCTGGCTGCAAAATTAGCAATCAGACAATTGAACGGAGAAAAAATTGACTGGCAAAAAGAATATTCAGATTATATTTTATATGGCGTTAATGTTTTCACAACGTACGTAAAAGAGTGGTATACTGGAAATCTTCAGGAATTATTTTTCCATCAACCTGAAAATCCGGACGTGAAAAGAAAAATCTGCGCCGTTTTAGCAGGTTACGTTTGGGACAAGAAAAATACTTTTGTGAGAATACACGATACTGCGATCAAAAATCTGGCAGAATTTATTAAAACAGAAAAAATACAAGCATAAAAAAGCGGTCTAATAATTTTCAGACCGCTTTTGTTTATCTTAAATCCACAAAATTAACAGGTTTTCGACTATTTGGATTAAAAACGATTTTAGATAAAATATCAAAATCTACTATTTCAATTTTCGGACTTACTCTTAATTTTGCTCTGAAATGATCCCGAACTTCGTTTTCAAAATTTTCGTCGCTGATTTCTGTGCTCAGTTTGATTATAATTTCATCCAAACCAATTTCATTTGATTGAATGACAATCTGGTAGCACAAAATTCCATTAAAATCATTCAGAATATCATTCATCGCAGGCGGATATAAAGTCGTTCCTTTATATTTGATCATCTGCTGTTTTCTACCGATAACAGGACCCAATCTCATTGTGTTTCTTCCACATTGACAAGGTTCGTAATGTGCTTTCACAATATCTCCTGTTTTAAACCTCAACAAAGGAAGCGCTTCTACGCCAAGAGTAGTAATCGTTAATTCTCCGGTTTCGCCTTCTTTTACAGAATTTTCATCATCGTCAAGAATTTCGGTGATGATTAATTCCGGATGTTGATGTCCGCCATTCTGAAATTCACATTCTGTAAAAGCTGTACTCATTTCCGTTGAAGCATAGGTTGAAAACAGTTGAATATTCCATTTTTCTTTAATCTTCTGAGAAAGAATATTATCCGAAAAATCCTGATTTTTGATGCTTTCACCAATACAGACTGCACCAATTACGCCTGAATTTTTATAATCTACATTGTTTTTCTCAGCATAATCAATCATTTTCAGCAAAAAAGACGGAACGGTAATTAAATATTTCGGTTTGTACCTGAAAATAGAATCCCACTGCAATTCCGGAATTCCGGGTCCCATTCTTACAACTCCCGCTCCAATTTTTCTTAAACCAAGCAAATATGCCAAACCTGCAATAAACCGCTTATCAATTGTGGTAATCATCTGTACAACATCGCCTTTTGAAATCCCTGCACAAGAGAGAGAAATTGCTTCATTGTAACCAATTCTTTCCATATCTTTTTCAGACAGTCCGAATGTAACGGGATCACCCAACGTTCCTGATGTTGTGCTGAAATCTACGATTTCGGTCATCGGAACACAGAAAAAATCATCATTATGAAGTTGTAAATCAGTCTTTGTAGTGACAGGAAGTTTAGACAAATCTTCTAACGTACAAATGGTAGAAATATCAATATTCTTTTCTTTAAATAAGTTCTGATAAAAAGGAGAATGAGTTTCAAGATATTTCAAAAGCTCTTTCAGTTTTTCTTCCTGAAACTTTTTGATGCCCTGAATGTCTGATTTTTCGATAAGTGGGAAGAGTTGCAATGATTTAAATTTTAGAAGACAAATTTATTTAAATTAAAATTAAAAGTCGGATGCAAAATTTTGTTCCCACAGATTTCACAGATCATCTTTTAGATTAAATTAAAAATCTGCGTTATCTGCAAATCTGCGAGAGTAAAGTAAGTTTGGCTAAAGCCAATAACATCCAATAACATTGAAAGCGGGCTAAAACCCGCTCCTAATGATAAAAATCACAGGTTTATTAGTAAGACAACTTGAAAATTTACATTTGACTATTTACAATTCACTTTCACAAACGCTTCAATTTTTACCAACTTTTTAATAGACGACATCAAAATAAAACATATATTATAAACCGACAAAATTCACTAAATTTGCCAACTTGATTAATCAACGAAATTGAGAAATTACAATGAGCCAATTTAAAGAATATAAAAACCTCAACCTTATAGACGTAGCCGAAAATGTTTCGGAGTTCTGGAAAGCAAATGACACTTTTGCAAAAAGTGTGGAAACGCGTCAGGGAAATCCTGAGTTTGTGTTTTATGAAGGTCCGCCTTCAGCCAACGGAATGCCCGGAATTCACCACGTTATGGCAAGAGCGTTGAAAGATATTTTCTGCCGTTACCAAACGCAGAACGGAAAACAGGTTTTCCGTAAAGCAGGTTGGGACACACACGGACTTCCCGTAGAATTAGGAGTTGAAAAAGAACTCGGAATTACAAAAGAAGATATTGGCAAAAAAATTTCGATTGAAGATTACAACAAAGCCTGTCGTGAAGCAGTAATGCGTTACACTGATGTCTGGAATCACCTTACCGAAAAAATCGGATATTGGGTAGATCTGGAAGATCCGTACATCACGTACAAATCAAAATACATGGAAACCGTTTGGTGGTTGCTAAAGCAATTGTACAGCAAAGAATTGTTGTATAAAGGGTATACAATTCAGCCTTATTCACCGAAAGCGGGAACCGGACTTTCTTCTCACGAGCTGAATCAGCCGGGAACTTACCGTGATGTTACCGACACTACGATTGTTGCCCAATTTAAAGTAAAAAAAGATTCTTCAGAATTATTCAACGATGTTGACGGAGATGTAAATATTTTAGCATGGACGACAACTCCGTGGACTTTACCTTCAAACACAGCTTTGGCAGTAGGAAGAGATATTGAATATGTTTTGGTAAAAACGTTCAATCAATATACTTTTGAACCCGTAACAGTTGTTTTGGCAAGAGTTTTATTGGAGAAAAATTTCGGTAAAAAATTCGTGGAAGGAACTGATGAAGATTTGGCAAACTATACTTCAGACAGCAAAACCATTCCATTTAAAATTCTAAAAGAATTTACCGGAGAAAAATTAGCCGAAACTCAATACGAACAGCTAATTTCTTGGTTTACTCCAAATGAAAATCCTGAGAAGGCATTCAGAGCGATTATCGGAGATTTTGTAACTACAGAAGACGGTACCGGAATTGTTCACATCGCTCCTACTTTTGGTGCGGATGATGCGAGAGTAGCGAAAGATGCGGGAATTCCACCAATGTTGGTAAAAGATGAAAACGATAATCTGGTTCCTCTGGTAGATTTGCAGGGTAAATTTATTAAAGGAGAAAATGTTCCGGAAACTTTCTCAGGAAAATATATTAAAAACGAATATTACGATGAAGGAACTGCACCAGAAAAATCCTGGGATGTAGAACTTGCCATTTTGCTGAAAACAGAAAATAAAGCCTTCAAAGTAGAAAAATATGTTCACAGCTACCCACATTGCTGGAGAACCGATAAACCTGTTTTGTACTATCCGCTTGATTCATGGTTTGTGAAAATGTCTCAGGTGAAAAACCGTTTGGTAGAACTCAACGAAACCATCAACTGGAAACCGAAATCTACCGGAGAAGGGCGTTTTGCCAACTGGCTTGAAAACGTAAACGACTGGAATCTTTCCCGTTCAAGATATTGGGGAATCCCATTGCCAATCTGGAGAACAGAAGATCAGAAAGAAGAAAAAATCATCGGTTCTGTAGAAGAATTATATAATGAAATTGAGAAATCTATCGCTGCAGGATTAATGACAGAAAACCCTTTTAAAGGTTTTGAAATCGGAAATATGTCTGAAGAAAATTATTCTTTGGTTGACTTACACAAAAATATTGTTGATAAGATCGTTTTGGTTTCAGAGTCAGGAAAAGCAATGAACCGTGAAAGTGATTTGATCGACGTTTGGTTTGATTCGGGTTCGATGCCTTATGCACAATTGCATTATCCTTTTGAAAATAAAGAATTAATTGACAACAATAAAGCTTTCCCGGCAGATTTTATTGCTGAAGGCGTTGATCAAACTCGTGGATGGTTTTATACACTTCATGCAATCGGAACGGCAGTTTTTGATTCTGTTGCTTATAAAAATGTAATGAGTAACGGACTTGTTTTGGATAAAAACGGTCAGAAAATGTCTAAACGTCTCGGAAATGCAGTTGATCCTTTTGAAACGCTTGGAGATTACGGTCCCGATGCAACGCGTTGGTACATGATTTCTAACGCAAATCCTTGGGAAAATTTGAAATTCGATAAGGACGGAATTGATGAAGTGAGAAGAAAATTCTTCGGAACTTTATACAATACTTATTCATTTTTCGCTTTGTATGCAAATGTTGACGGATTTAATTATTCTGAAAAAGAAGTTGAAAATAGACCAGAAATCGATAGATGGATTTTATCTGAATTAAATCTTTTAATTAAAGAAGTAAAAGCATTCTACGAAGATTATGAGCCGACAAGAGTCGCAAGAGCAATCAGTACTTTTGTGAATGACAATTTATCAAACTGGTACGTAAGATTGTGCAGAAGACGTTTCTGGAAAGGAGATTATTCTGATGACAAAATCTCTGCTTATCAGACTTTATACACCTGTCTCGAAACGGTTGCTAAATTATCAGCTCCTATCGCTCCGTTCTTTATGGATCAGCTGTATCAGGATTTGAATAAAGTAACAGGAAAAGACAGCAATGAATCGGTACATTTAACAGATTTCCCGGTTGCGGATGAAAGTTTGATTGATCAGGATTTGGTTGAGAAAACACATTTAGCACAAAACATTACAAGTATGGTTTTCTCTCTGAGAAAAAAGGAAAACGTAAAAGTGCGTCAACCATTGCAAAAAGTTTTAATTCCGGTATTGGATAAGAAAACTGAAGAACAGATTTTGGCGGTTGCAGAATTAATTAAACAAGAAGTTAACGTTAAAGAATTGCAATTAATCAATGCGGAAGAAGCATCCCATTTAATTGTAAAACAGATAAAACCGAACTTCAAAACCTTAGGTTCCAGACTTGGAAAAGACATGAAAGTGGTTGGTAATGAAATTACTAATCTTTCTGCAGAACAAATTTCATCTTTAGAAAAAAACGGAAGCATCAACATTCAAGGATACGAAATTACAACAGCAGATGTTGAAATTTCCACAAAAGACATTCCGGGATGGACGGTAACTTCAGACGGAAAAACAACTGTGGCACTAGATTTGAAGCTGACAGATGAGTTAAAATCTGAAGGCATCGCAAGAGAATTTATCAACAGAATTCAGAATCTTAGAAAAGAAAAAGATTTTGATTTAACAGATAAAATCAGCATTATTTTGGAAGAAAATAATCCTTTTCTTGAACAAATCAGACAAAATGAAGAATATATTTCATCTGAGGTGTTGTCAAACAAAATAGAAGTTGTATCTTCACTTTCAAATTTTAACGAAATCGACATTGATGACCAAAATTTTAAAGTGAATGTTGAAAAAAATTAATATTTAATTGTTGTTTTTTCAAATTCCAATTCATAATTTTATTAAAAAGAAAAAGAGCCATGCAAGACGAAAGAGTGCGATACAGCGACGCTGATTTACAGGAATTTAAAAAAGTAATCAAAGAAAAAATAGATAAAGCTGAAAGAGATCTTCAGCTGATTAGAGAAAGTTTCATCAATGACCAGAACAATGGTACAGATGATACTTCGCCTACCTTCAAAGCTTTTGAAGAAGGTGCTGAAACATTGAGTAAAGAGCAGAATTCTATTCTTGCCGGAAGACAGGAAAAGTTTGTACGCGATCTGAAAAATGCACTGATCAGGATTGAAAATAAAACGTATGGCATTTGCAGAGTAACCGGAAAGCTGATTCCGAAGGAAAGACTTCTGGCCGTTCCGCATGCTACATTAAGTATTGAAGCTAAAAATATGCAGAGATAATTATTTTATCTTATTTTTGTAAATAATTAATTGGGTTTATATAATGTTTTTACAGCATTTTATAAACCTAATTTTTAATTATAGCTATGACTGAATTTGTGATTTTAGCCGTAATCGTCATTGCTGTTTTGGCATTTTTCAACAGAGAAAAGCTGAAAGAGAAATTTTTTCCTGAAAAGGAAAAAAATTATACGATTGACGACAAATTTAATTCTGACAAACGCGAAAGAGAGAAGGAAATAGACAGACTTCTGGGTAAAATGGGCAAAAACGGCATCAATGATCTTTCTGCAAAAGACAGAAAAAGACTGGATGAGCTTTCCCGCAAATAATTTTAAAATCAAACAATGGAATCTATCATCGTACACACCAAAAATTCTATGGAGCTGAATGCGCTGAAAAGCGTATTGAAGGAGATGGGAATTAAATATGAAAAATTTCACACAAAAAATACTTTTCACAATCAGAAAACGATTAAAAAAGTAATTGAAAAGAAAAACGAAAAAATTAATAAACCATCAAAACCAAAAGGATTGTAATGAAGAAGATTGCTTTGGTGACCTTTCTTATCTTATTGATAGATCAGGCTTCTAAAATTTATGTAAAAACAAATTTCCAGCTAAACGAAAGCGTTCCTGTAATTGATGGCTTTTTTAATAAAACTTTTGTTGAAAATCCCGGAATGGCTTACGGATTTCATTTTGGAGGAATTATCGGCAAATATTTTCTGGTAATTATAAGACTGTTTTTGATTGGCGGAATGATTTATCTCTTTAAAAAATGGCTGAAAAGGGGGGAATCTAATTATCTTCTGATTCCTATGGCAATGATTTTTGCAGGAGCCATCGGAAATTTGATTGATGGAATGTTTTACGGTTTAATCTTTGACAGCGGAACTGTTTTCGACGAAAATACAGGAAGATGGATCGGCTATGGCGGAGTTTCTAAATTGGTTCCTTTTGGAGAAGGATATTCTGCTTTTATGAAAGGTTGTGTGGTCGATATGCTGCATTTTCCTATTGTTGACTGGAATGTACCTGAAAGCTGGCCTTTGATTGGAGGAAAGCACATTGAGTTTTTTAAATATATTTTTAATATTGCCGATTCTGCAATTACCGTGGGAGCTGCACTGTTATTAATTTTCAGAAAAAAAGCATTTCCAAACGGATTAGAGTTCTAAAATACAATCACATGATGAAAAAAATACTGAAAAACTTTTTTAAATTTTTCCTGCTTCTTTTTGTGGCAGGATTTATTTTTGTTGTCTTTGCCAATTACAGCATTAAGAAAAGCACCGAAACTTTTCTCTATGATGATACTTCACAGATTCCGCAGACTAAAACTGCCATGCTTTTAGGAACAAGCAAAACGCTGAGCAACGGTTATCCGAATGCGTATTTCACCAACCGCATAAAAGCTGCGGCAGACTTATATAAAAGCGGAAAAATTAAATATATCATCGTAAGCGGTGACAACAGCAGAAAAGATTACAATGAGCCTGAAGATATGCAACAGGCTCTGATGCAGCAAGGAATTCCACAGGATAAAATATTTCTTGATTTTGCAGGATTCAGAACTTTAGATTCAGTAGTAAGAGCCAAAGAAATTTTCAGTCAGAAGCAACTGATTATCATTTCACAAAAATTCCACAACGAAAGAGCCGTCTTTCTCGCCAGAAAAAATAATATTGAAGCGTATGGCTATAATGCTGAAAATGTCAATAAATACGCAGGTCTCAAAACAAACCTCAGAGAATATCTTGCAAAATCTAAAGCGTATTGGGATTTACTCTTTGAAATTGAACCTAAATTTGGCGGTGATAAGGTTTTGATTCCGTAATAGATTAAAACATTCTTAAAAACAAAAAAGGTTCAGAAAATTCTGAACCTTTTTTAATTATATAAACTGAAGATTTATTTGTTGAATAACTCCTCAACTTTATCCCAATTTACCACATCGAAGAATGCAGTTACATAATCAGGTCTTCTGTTTTGGTAGTTCAAATAGTAAGCATGCTCCCAAACGTCTAATCCTAATACCGGAGTTCCCTGTACATCAGCAACCGGCATTAGTGGGTTATCCTGGTTTGGAGTAGAAGTTACAGAAACAGATCCGTCTTCATTTTTTACCAGCCAAGCCCATCCTGAACCGAATCTTGTTTTGGCGGCATCAGAAAAATCATTTTTGAATTTTTCAAAACCTCCGTAGTTTTCAATAGCAGCTTTTACACTTCCTACAGGTTCTTTGCTACCACCCGGAGTTAAAATCTCCCAAAATAGTGTATGATTAAAATGACCACCTCCATTGTTTCTTACAGCTGGCTTTTCAGAACCGTTTTTACAAACATCTTCGATAGACTGACCTTCCAAATCTGTTCCTTCAATTGCTTTGTTTAAATTATCAACATAAGCCTGATGATGCTTAGAATGGTGAATCTCCATTGTTTTTGCATCAATTGTTGGTTCTAAAGCTTCGTAAGCGTATCCTAATTTTGGTAATTCAAATGACATAAGTTTGTTTTTAATGTTAATATGTAAATTTAGCCAATATTCAAGCCAAGTTCAAAAAATAGAGATTATTTTAATAAATCTTTAACATTGATAATAACAAATACAAAAGCAGCCAAAAATTTGACTGCTTTGTTTCTTAAGAGAAAAATCTTATTTATTCATTGACATTAAAAACTCTTCGTTATTCAAAGTTCCTCTGATGTTTTTATTCACAAATTCCATTGCTTCTACAGGATTCATTTCAGAAAGATATTTTCTTAAAATCCACATTCTTTGAGTAGTGACATCATCCATTAAAAGATCATCTCTACGTGTACTGGAAGCTACAAGATCAATTGCCGGATAAATTCTTCTGTTGGCGATTTTTCTGTCTAGTTGAAGTTCCATGTTTCCGGTACCTTTGAATTCTTCAAAAATAACCTCATCCATTTTAGATCCAGTATCGATAAGAGCTGTTGCAATGATCGTTAAAGATCCGCCGCCTTCAATTTTTCTTGCCGCTCCGAAAAATCTTTTCGGTTTGTGAAGCGCATTGGCATCAACTCCACCGGAAAGAACTTTACCGGAAGCCGGAGTTACCGTATTGTAAGCTCTTGCTAATCTCGTGATAGAATCCAAAAGAATAACTACGTCATGTCCGCATTCTACCATTCTCTGGGCTTTTGCCAAAACAAGATTGGCTACTTTCACATGTTTATCGGCAGCTTCATCAAAGGTAGACGCAATTACTTCAGCATTTACACTTCTTTCCATATCGGTTACCTCTTCAGGACGTTCATCAATCAGAAGTACCATCATATACACTTCAGGATGATTGGCCGCAATAGAATTGGCAATATCTTTCAGCAACATGGTTTTACCTGTTTTCGGCTGTGCAACGATCATCGCTCTCTGGCCTTTACCAATAGGAGCAAAAAGATCAACTATTCTTGTAGAGATAGTAGAATTATTTCCGGCTAAATTAAATTTCTCTTCAGGAAAAAGCGGCGTAAGATATTCAAATGCAACTCGATCTTTGATGAAAGCTAAATCGCGTCCGTTAACTTCAGTAGGTTTTAGTAAAGAAAAATATTTTTCACCTTCTTTAGGCAGACGTACGATTCCTTTTACGGTATCTCCAGTTTTTAAACCGAAATTTCTGATCTGAGCTGTAGAAACATACACATCGTCTGGTGAAGAAATATAGCTGAAATCTGATGATCTTAAAAAACCGTAATTATCCGGTAAAATTTCCAAAACTCCTTCAATGCTAACCATTCCGTCAAAACTAAACTCTTTCCTTGGTTCAGCTTCTTCCTGCTTTTCAGCATGCCTGTTAGGATTTTGGTTAGGACTCTGGTTTTGACCCGAATTCTGATTTTGATTTTGATTCGGATTATTATTCTGGTTTCTGTTTTGAGAATTTCCGTTATTCGGATTTGGATGGTTTTGACCTTTTGTATTCTGAGGCTGACCCTGCGGTCTTTTCGGTCTTTCTTCTTTTGCCTGAACAGGCTGAGAATCTGTATTCACCGGAGCTTCTGTTTTCTCCTGTATTTCGGTTTCTGTTTTAGGTGCTGCAGAAACTCTTTTTCTTTTTTGTTTGGGTGCGCTTGCTGGCTTTTCTTCAGCAATCTCCTTTACTTTATCCTCTTCAGCAGCTTCAGGAGAGAGAATTTCTTCTTTTTTGATTTCCTTTTCAGGGGTTTCCTGTTCTTCCTTTTTTTCAGCTTCAGCTTCAGGCAGTACCTTTTTAGCAGTTTTTTTAGGAGCTGTTGTTTTTCGAGAGGTTGTTTTTACCGGTTTTTCCGGCAGTGGTTCTTCTTTATTCTCAGAAACTTCCGTAGAGTTGAAATACTCTTTCGTCACTTTTGGATTGGAAGCCTGAAAATCTAAAATAGCAAAGATTTTATCGTTTTCATTGCTTGTTCTTGCAACCTTCACGCCTAAATCTTTCAAGATTTTAGTCAATTCCGTAACGGATTTTGACCTTAACGTTTCTATGTTAAACATATTTTATGTAAAAATGTAATTAATTGTGAGTAAGAAAAGTAAGTCCGGTGACTTTTGTTTTCAAGTACATTGTATATTGCAAATCTACACTTATTTTTGAATTGTGCAAAATTTATATTATTTTTGCTTCTGAATTTTAAATTCTATGCTACAAAGAATACAGACGGTTTGGATTTTACTTGCGGTTTTAGGCGCAGTATTTCTTTTTATAACAGGACAGGATGTTGATGTTTTCGGAAGTTTCCCGGTGATTGATGCTTCTTCAGTAGTTCTTGTTTTAATTGGAGCATTCAGTTTATTCAGTTATAAAAACAGAAAAAGACAAATCATGCTTAATACAGCCAGCATGATTATAAACGCTTTGTTGATTGGTATTTTGGTGTATTGGCTGCAAAATTTATCCGGAGGAATAGATTTTCCTGAGAAGGGTATTGAGCCGGTTTTTCCATTTATTTCGATAATCTGCTTGCTTATGGCAAATATTTTTATCAGAAAAGATGAGAGGCTCGTAAAATCTGTAGACAGACTCCGATAACCTAACAACGATTTTTTGAGTGAGAACAGCTTCTTTATTAGGAGCTGTTTTTTTAATATTCAGCGTTGGCTGCATCAACTTTAAATAAATAATATTTATTTTTATATCTCAGAAACAATTTGCTGAAATTTGCGACATATACAGATTAAATAAATTAAAAGCAAAAATTAAAAGCAAAAATTAACATGAAAAAATTAACCTTTGTATTACTTTCATTTTTCAGTATATCTACTTTTGCACAAGAGGTGTCTGAAGAAAGAATAAAAACCATCATTTCAGTTTTGGCTTCAGACGAAATGAAAGGCCGCGAAATCGGAACTCCGGAAAACGACAAATCTGCACAATATATCGCAGAACTTTTTGAGAAAAATAATCTGGAATACTGTACAGGAAATTCTTATTTAATCCCATTTGACTACAAAGGCAAAACTGCTTACAATGTATGTGGAATAAAGAGAGGAAAATCAGAAAAAGTTTTAGGATTTTCCGGACATTTTGATCATATCGGCACAAAAAATAAATCTGGCGGTGACAATATTTATAACGGAGCAGATGACAATGCAAGCGGAATTACCGCATTAGTGGGTATTTCAGATTATTTCAAAGATAAGGATCCAGAATTTTCTATGGTTTTTATGGCATTTAACGGAGAAGAAAAGGGAATGTTGGGTTCTAAAGCAATTTCAGAAGACGACAACATGAATCGCATTAATGAAAACATTGCTGCCCTATTTAATTTTGAAATGGTTGCTACAGAATCTCAATTCGGAAAAAATGCGGTCTTTATTACCGGTGATGAATTCTCTGATTTGGACGAGCTTTTTAACAAATATGCTGTAGACGGTTTAAAAATTCATCCTGATCCGTATGCTAAACAGCAATTATTTTATCGCTCCGACAATGTAAGCTATGTAAAAAAGAAAATTATCGCCCATTCTATCTCCACAGTAGATATGACTAAAGCCAAGCATTATCATCAGCCGAATGATGACTTAAGTATTGTAAATTTTACCAACATGGCGCAGATTATCAACAACTTTTCAAAAACGGTTGAGAAGCTTACCCCTAAAAACTTCAGCCCGAAATACAACAATAAAGTAAAGTTTGATTAAAAACGTCTAATCATTATATTTTAAGTAATTTTGCTATCCAATTTTATTGAATGAACGAATATAGAAAAATATTAAAATTCGCAAAACCTCATCAAAAATACATCTACGGAAGTTTGTTCTTCAATCTCTTGTATTCAGTATTTCAGATTGCATCTTTAGGTACAATTCTGCCAGTTTTAGGGATGCTGTTTGGTACCATAAAACCAGAAAAGTATGACTCTGCTCCTGTTTATTCAGGTAATGTTCTGGATTTATTTTCATATCTGAAAGACTATTCCAACTACTACATCCAGACTTTAGTAGCCGATTATGGATCTCTTAAAGTTTTGGCATGGCTTTGCATTGTCACAGCATTTATGTTTTTTCTGAGAAATGTATTCAGATATTTGGGATCTTTTCTTTTGATTAATTATCGTGTAGGAGTTACTAAAGATCTTCGTGGCGAAATGTACAGGAAAGTTTTGTCTCTTCCTGTTTCTTTCTTCACCGACAGCAGAAAAGGCGACATGATGTCTAGAATGTCAAATGACGTTGGCGACGTAGAAGGTAATATATTAGGAAGCTTAGTGGAACTTATTAATGCTCCTTTTATGCTGATAAGTACGCTGATAACTTTATTTTGGTTAAGTCCCGAAATGACACTTTTTTCTCTTTTGGTTTTACCGGTAATGGGAACTTTAATTGCTCTGATTGGTAAAAGCCTGAAAAAAGATTCGCATGAAGCTCAACACGAAATGGGAACCATATTTTCTATTGTAGATGAAACTTTAAAATCATCAAAGGTGATAAAAATTTTCAGTGCAGAAAAGATAATGAATACCAGGTTTATGGGTTCTATGCAGAAGTGGATCAACAGTTCTATAAGATTAGGAAGAAAGAAGGAACTAGCCTCCCCGATGAGTGAATTTCTGGGTTCTGTAACCTTCCTGATTATTGCGTGGTACGGAGGAAAACAAATTATTGTAGATCAAAGTATTTCTCCAGCAGATTTCCTTGTTTTTTTAGGAATTTTCTTCCAGATTTTACCTCCTGTAAAAACATTATCTTCATCTATTTCTAATGTACAGAAAGGCGAAGCTTCACTCAAAAGAGTATTGGAAATTCTGGAAGCTGATGTAAAGATTGAAGAAATCGCCGAACCTGTTTCTATTTCTACACTGAATAACCATATTGAGTTTAAAAATATCGGGTTCTACTATGATAAATCTAATTTAATTTTAAAGAACTTTAATCTTACAATTCCTAAAGGAAAAACAGTTGCTCTTGTGGGACAAAGCGGAAGCGGAAAAACAACTATTGCCAATCTTCTTGCAAGATTTTATGATGTTTCAGAAGGTCAGATTCTGATTGATGAGACCGACATCAAACATTTGAAGCTTAAAGAATACAGAAAGCTTTTAGGGATGGTTACTCAGGAATCTGTTTTATTCAACGATACGGTGTACAACAATATTCTGATGGGAAAACCCGAGGCTACAAGAGATGAAGTGATTGCTGCTGCTAAAATTGCGAATGCGGATACTTTTATTTCACAGCTTCCTAATGGTTACGAAACCAATATCGGAGATGATGGCGGGAAGCTTTCCGGCGGACAGAAGCAAAGGGTTTCTATCGCAAGAGCTGTTCTTAAAAATCCACCGATTATGATTTTGGATGAAGCAACTTCTGCTTTGGATACAGAATCTGAAAAATTTGTGCAGGATGCCCTGGAAAAAATGATGGAAAACCGTACGTCACTGGTTATTGCCCATCGCCTTTCAACCATTCAGAAAGCTGACTGGATTGTGGTCATGGAAAAAGGCGATATAGTAGAACAAGGAAGCCACCAAGAGCTAATGGCTCAAAAAGGCGTTTACCATAAATTGGTGGAACTTCAGAATTTCGATTAAAGATTATTCATTATAAATATCCGTAAAATTGTCTAAATTTATTGTCTTTCTTTTAATCAACCCTAGCAATATGAATAGATTCAATTTTACGGCTCATTATAGAACAGAATAAGATTGTAGAAAGTAATTTTTTTAAAGCACAAAGCAATTTACGAAAGTATGTTGTTCAAAATGTGGCTCTACCCAGCACTATTACAAACAGGATAAATGAAGTTATGAGTGTAATCAAAAAGGATTTCTGCAAAGGAAATCCAAAAAAAAAATAGGATTAAAGAGGTTGAACTAGTTTGGGGCAATGGCTCACAAAGAATAGTGATGGGAAATCATGATGCAATATACTGTGGAAGGAATGATTGAATTTGACGAAGCCTATTTTACGGTAGAATCCAGAGAAATAGAGCAGGAAAAGGGGATTTGTGGAAAAGGTGCCGTTGGTAAGGAAAATGTAACGATGATAGCAGAATCAAAACTATTAGAAGATCTAGAAACAGTAAAAAAAGAAGAGCACATTCGGTATTCTAAAGCCAAAGTTATAGATGGGAACGATAGAGAAGAGATTAATGATGCTGTCAAAGAATCGATTGATAATCAAAGTATTGTTTTTATGGATAAAAGTACTTCTGGATTAGGCAACTAAACGGATAATGAATAAATAATTCGTAACAAAGAATTAAAAAAAGTAAAACCGTACAATTAAAGTATGTAAAATATTTATTTTTGCTGAGAAACTATTAAGCAGCAAAAAAATACAGTTAAAAAAACACAGATGAAAAAAAAAATATTGTTTGTCTATTATCAAAATATTAAACAAGGGGGTATATCAAAATCAATTTCTAATTTAACAAAGAATTTAACCGATGGAGGTTTAGATGTAACTGTATTATTTTTAATGAGGGAACATGCTGATTTTTTTCCAATTGACCCCCGTGTTAGCAAGATTTATATTGATTCTTTCGATACTTCATATTTTAAAAGAGCTCAGAATCTTAATAAAAAGAGTTTTTTAAAAGGAAAATTGAGGAAATTTATAAATTACAGTTATGATTACGGAAGTTATAAGGTATTAACTGGATGGATTAATAAAAATCATCATCAATTTGACGAAATAATTACTTGTTGGTATAAATTGTCAACATATCTTACCTATACAGAAGCGGCATCTAAAACCATAGCTTGGGAGCATATTGATCATCGAATTGGAGGTATTTTGTATTTTGATTTTTTAAGAAAGAGATATAAGAAATTAAAGGGCATAATCTCTTTAACAGAAGAGTCTAAAAAGTTTTACGAAAAAATTCATAATAAAGTATTTAAAATTTCAAATATTGTTGGTGATCAATATGAAAATTTTGAATATGACAAGAGCAAGAAAGACAATATAATATTGCTCGCAAGTAGGTTGGATCCTGAAAAAAATGTCAAAGAATTTATTGATATAATAAGTGAGGTGAATTTGCCGAATGATTGGAAAGTTATCATAGCAGGAACTGGCTTTATTGCTTGTGAAGTAGAAAATCATGCAAAAAAAATGAAGTGCGATAACATTCAATTCTTAGGTTCAGTACCTCCGGAAAAGATGCTTGAATTATACACTAAAAGTAAAATTTTCTGCATGACATCTTTGGGTGAAGGATTGCCAACCACTTTAATAGAAGCAATTTTTTGTGGGAATGTAATTATAAGCTATGACTGTCCAACAGGACCTTCGGAAATTGTGAATAAGTATAATGGTTTCCTTATTCCCTTGAGAAATAAACAAATGTTTAAAGATAAGCTTGATTACCTTGTCAAGAATCCTTCCGAGTTAGCTCTATTGATGCAATCTGCACATATTGATGCAAATAAATGGAGAAAAAATGCTGTATTAAAAAAATGGAAAGCTGTTCTTAACTAATTTTATTTGAGGTTTGTTTAAAAATTACCTTTCAAAACAAACCATATAAGAAAGCAATTAGGAAAAACGTATATTTTTAGTCGTCTTAATTTTTGACTACATTCAATTGCATTAAAAATATTTACCTTAATTTTACGATTTTTGAAACAAATTAATTATAACACTTATGAAACGAAAAAGAAAATTTATCCTCTATTTCCTAAGCATTATTTTCTTAGGCTATGCAGAAAAAATTTCTGCTTCCAATCCTTTTTTGAAAAAGGGAAACTTTAGTGAGGTCGGAGTAAATCCGCCATTTGAGTTTAATTTAGATCCTGGATTTACAGTCAATCAAAATATCAATCAATCAGGATTGGTTCTAATTTCCGGCAGCCTTACAAAGCCATTTACTACAGACCATGTAAAGCTCAGTATTAAGTATCAAGATTCTTCTGGTAACTGGATTACTGGTTGGTGCAAAATTTTGTATTCTTATAATCAATACAATGAAAATTTAGTTGCAAAATTTGAATTACCTGCATCAACAAACAATTCCTATAATCTAAAAATTGATTTGAGTTCAAACTCCAATATTACCAATTGGAGCATGATTAATTGGAATAAGGATGTGAAGCATTACAAATCTGGTGACTATTCAACAGTAAATTGTGATTTGGATGAAAATGAATACACAATTTTGCTCACACCAAAAAAGAATGGAACCTTGAATCTTAATGCAAATAATAAAGTAACAAGTGTAAAAGACAGGGTTACATCAATCCATTCGTGGAACAAGCTTAGCAATGTTTTGATGAATAACAAAAAAGATAACGTACTATTCACTCTAAAAAATCCTGCTAATTTAGTATCTGAACCCAATGGAATTAAAGCATTAAGCATTGTTAACCAAGGCATTATAACAGATACCATTGCTGCAACACCAGACTTTATTTATAATGAAATGCCTGGACATCCTATTCCTTATCTGCATAGTTATGATGATCCTATTTTTATTTTCGCAGGCAAATTTTCAGTGAGTGGATTTTTAATAAAGTTTAGCCAATATCCTTTGGATCCAAATGGCTCTGGGTATCATGATTTCAAAAATCCTAATGCTTTACAAAGTAGATATTTTAATACGTATAATACAATTTATGAAAAGCTATCTGATTTTATCGTTGATCAAGAGCCTGTGGTTTTTGTGTCAAGTGTCACAACTGGATTTCGAGTATATAAAAGTAATGGCACTTATATAAATTTGACAGGATACAGTAATTATGGTGGACTATTCTTTGGATATGGCAATGATCAAGCTGGAGGCAGAAGAGGTCCAGGCTCCGAAAATTTCAAAATATCCAATACAAATGAGATGACTCTTTATGGAATGGGTGCCCTTAGGAATAACATTACACCATCTTCCCAAACCGTTAGGTCTTTACAAGACATTGAAATTGAAATAAAAAAATTTATTAAATATACTGGTATTTTCAGTTCTTCAAGTGCTTATAATGACAATTCAGAATGCGCTATAGGTTGCTTTGAAGTTAATGCGGGTGCAAAACCTGATGATACATTAATTGACTGGACAAAAGCACCAAACAGCTACATTTTCACAGGAAAAGATAAAAACGGAAACAATGTAGACGGATTATATATACCTGTTAAAAAAGCATATGACATGTGGAAAAAAGGTGGAGATTTGATGAAAGATGATACCGGAAACTACACACAAATTCCTTCTGGAAGTGAAACTGCAGGTATTTATTGGGAAGATGAACTTGGCTTAATTAAATCTGCAGTTTTAGAGGGTACTGGCGAAAGTGCTAAGATTAAAGTGCTAGTTAATAAAACAAAGAAAGGGAATGCGGTGATTTCTTATCGAGTTAATGGAACAATATACTGGACATGGCATGTATGGGCAACCGACGACCCAACAAATGGTAGTACATATCATTATGGATTTGAAAAAGACAAAGAAGGCAACCTAATATCTAACTGGAAATGGATGGATAGAAATTTAGGTGCAACTAATAAAGATTTTGTAGGAAATAATTGGAATAAATCAGGTGGATTACAATATCAATGGGGGCGTAAAGATCCATATCCTTCAAATTACAAAGACCTTTCTAATTTTGAAATTAGAGGAGAAGTTGGCACAATAAAAGGAACCCTGCCTACAAAATATCGTGGTAATTTGTATTCTGCAAATAATACTGGTTTTGATAGTGCAAATGGTAATGTTAGATATTCAATCAATAACCCAATCAATTATATCATACCACCAATGTACATTTACAAAATTGGTGAAACTCCTAATAGTAATGGTGAAAGTTATTACATACAAGGACCAGAGGCAAGAACGTGGGAAAGAAAAGAATTGACAACCTGGTTTTCGAAAAGTAAATATAAATACTACGATGCAAATAATTATCAGAACAATATCGTCTGGGATTTGTGGGGTGACCCAAGAGGTGGAAGTTGGACAAACAAGAATACATCAATCACTACGGTTGCGGAACAAAGTGTAAGATACGCGCTAAAATCTCCATATGATCCCTGCCCTTGTGGCTGGAGAATACCTTCGTTTTATTCCTCAGTTGATGCTGGTACTAAAACCAGTCCTTGGGGAAACAATAATGATGATCTAAATCCGACTACACCAAATGCTACTTTTCCGGGCATTAAAGTATATCCTGGTTTAGGATTTAATTTTGAGAACGTTTCTTCAAAAAATTTAGGTATAATGCCAATTAATGGTAATTATGAATTTTATCCGGTTCCTGGGACATTAGGAAACGGTACATCAATTAATAGAGATGCAAATAAACTATACATAAATCCAAGTGTAGTTTTCCAAGATCAGAATAGTGACGGTGGATTACATGCTTCTACATTCTTCTCTACTATTGAAGCAGGTGTGACACCTGTAAGTGGAGCGAGAGGCCTTTTACTTGTTTCCGATGCTGCTAATGTGCCAAATCATACCACATTAGGATTTCACAAAATTGCAAGCAATAGATATTTGGAAGGCAACACATACGAATCTAGAGGAGTTAGATGTATAGCTGATCCAAACAACAGTTACATGCCGACGCAGTTTGAAACAGAATTTGTGTCTGCTACTTCTTCACAATATACGATTGAACAATTAAGATCTTGGACTAAAGATCCAAATACTTATATTGAATATACGAATGCTGGTTTAACCCCATCAAACCCTGCTGACAAAGACTTAATTATTGATTTGCCTTTAAGAAAAGGCTATGCAATGTATAAATTGAATCTATCTAATAATGATAGTTTTCCGACTGGTAGTATTAAATCAAGTTCTGTGGTTTGGACCACAAATACAAGCCTGATATCATCAACGCAAATAATTGATGGAACTGAAGCTGATGCAAAAATTAGAGTTACACTTAATCCAAATCAAACAGGAAATGCAGTAATTGCTTTTCATTTAGGTTCATCAGGACAGTTTAATTCTGGAGTAAATAATGATCCTATTATTTGGAGCTGGCATATATGGGTTCCTAAAAGCGTAATACAAGAATATCCAAAATTTAGCACTGAAACTTATGCAAATAGTGGTATTAAACAAGATAATAGCGGACAGTTTGTAGATCCTGTTAATAGTTATTATGGGGTGCCATTATCTACAACTTTAATGGATAGGGATTTAGGAGCGCAGTTGCCTTTCTTAAATCAGCATTTTCAAGCTGATGCACTTCAAAATTTCCAATATAATCCAGGAAATCCAACGTCAACATCAAGCACGAGAGTGGAAACTATTAGAAGTAGCGGAGGCTTGCATTATCAGTGGGGAAGAAAAGATCCGATACCTGTTTTTTATTATCCTGGAGGATATTTTGAACATAGTTCAGGTGGAACAATCAGGGATAATTATAGAAAATATTTTGTTTACCGACAAACTGGCTATAATACAAATGGAACAATAAGTTATGGAACAGTAAATGAAGCTACGTATTTATCCACATATACGAAAGATTATGCTTCCTATTCAGCAGGAATAAACAGTAATGACAGTCAATACGATAAAATCAAAACAATTTTAAGATATTCTGTTAACAATCCAATGACTTTGTTGTATCAAAGTACTACAGGAACGGCTACGGACTGGATTTCCGATCAAAATGGTCTACTCCAAGAGCGATGGGGACATGCTACTGAAAAATCACCATATGATCCATGTCCTGCTGGGTGGAGAATACCTGATCTACATAAAATTTCAAATAGTGGCATAAATCTATTTGACGGCTACCTTGGTTATGCAAAAGGTAACTCACCTTGGTTTTATAATGCTAAATTTAAAATATTGCAAAATAACGGAACAAATGTAGATTTTTATGGAATTGATCCTGCTGTTAGTAGTTCATCAGCTACGAATGCAACTCTAAAATATCCTGGACCACAGGTAAATTTTGAAGAATATAATGTAAATCTTGGGGTTTATATCGGAGGTTATGTAAGATCAATTGGGACTGGACGACCAAATGTTAGATATGGATTTGTGTTGAACAAAAGTTTATATAATATTGGTAATTTCCCAAATAACGGAATAAGAGGCTTAAGAGGAGGTAATACACTTGAATCAACCATGATAAGCTATGGTAATACTGATTCAAACTTTTATAAATCGGGTATATGGACATCATCCCCTATCGGAACTAACGGTCGTGCAGCTGGAATGCTATTTAATGTAGAAGGTGGCGGATTATCACCAACTAAAATTTATTTCCTAACTCCTTCTTATGATTTTTATCCTCAGGCTGCGATGTCTTGTCGTTGTGCAAAAATTGAGTATGACGCAAACGGAAATGAAATTGGCAGATACAATCCAGATGTTATTGCAGTACCACAGAATACAACTGGCAAAGCTGCAAATATGTTTAATGCAAAGCAAGTTCAGGCAATTATCAACGATGAAAGTAAAGTCCGTATATTCCCAAATCCAGTAAAGAATAAGTTATTTATAAATGCGAATGACAAAGATTATTTTTACCAAATTTATAATGCTTCTGGGCAACTTGTTAAGAAAGGAAAATTTGAAAATAGAGAAACAGATTTAACGAATTTACCTACTGGTGTTTATATTCTCAGAATAAATGACGCCGAAACTGTAGTTAAGATAGTTAAGCAATAATCTAGTAAAAAAAACAAATTCAAGCCGATTCTAAAAAAATCGGCTTTTCTTCGAAATACTTTTTTAGAAGAAATAAAGGGATCTTTTTTGTGTAAGTGTGTAAAGTACTTTTCAATAAAACAAAAAAATTTTAATTCCATTGAAAATTTTCTATTAAATTAACGTGATTTCGGATAATAATAAATTTACGATACAAAAAAAAGAAAAATTAGTATATTTAAGATTTTGAAATTCAAATATTTAACTGAAATTTCTACTGCTATTTCTGATGATAAAATTACAACTATTTATTACCTTGTTGATGAGTTTTTTAAAGAATTTGATAATGTTATCAAAGATTATGCTCTGAAAGATCCGAAACCGAAGATCTGCCATGTCTCAGAGTGAAGATCCTGTTTCATTACGGTACATTCAAAAACCTCAAGCACTTTTACCAGAGTTACGTCCAAAGACATATGAAGAAAGAATTCCGCGTAACAGTTTCCTACAATCGTTTTGTAGAACTCCAAAAGAAAGTGAATGTTCTCATGGCTGTTTTTGTGAAAATGAGTGTCTGGGAAAATGTATAGGTATTTCTTTTATCGACTCCAATCAGAGCGTGCCATATCAAAAGAGAAAAACAGTACAAAACCTTTAACAACATCGTCCAAAAAAGGACAGGGAATCAATTGATAATCAAAGTATTGTTTTATGGATAAAAGTATTTCTTATGTAGATATTTCAGATTTTTTAGAACTTCATGTTATGGAGAAAAGTTCAAAAGAAACTACAGAAGAAAACTTTAAAATGGTTCATATTGCTTTCAGCAATGCCAAAATTTGCTTGGAAATTATCAAAAAATAAAGAGTAAATATCTTCAATTGTACTTAAATGAATTTATTTATAAACTAAATCGAAGATGTTTTGGAGCCCCCCCTTTGAAAGACTTATTAATCCTAATACTTCAGGATTAGGCAACTTAAACGGATAATCAATACTTATTAAATTAAAATGAATCCTATACAAGAATACTTCTATAAAATCAGTAAGCCTGAAAGAAGTATTCTTTTGTTTTTAAGAAAGAAAATTCTGGAATCTGATCCTGACAACATTACCGAGACATTCAGCTTTGGTCTTCCTTTTTTCAAGTATAAAAAGAAGATGCTCTGTTATTTTTATTTCAGCAAAAAGCACAAAAAACATTACATCAGCTTTTATCACGGTGATCGGCTGGATTATCCTGAACTGATCAGTGAAGGAAGAAAAAAGTTTAAAATTCTGTTAATTGATGAGAATACCGATTTGCCTGTGGAGTTGATTTTGAATATTATTGAGGAAGTGAAGAAATATATACGGTAACAAATAAAAATAGCTGTCTCATTACGAAACAGCTATTTTTCATTTATCTTTTATAAAATCAATCTCTCATTTTAGCAATCACATCAATTCCGCCTTTAGTCTTATCTCCAATCTTGCAGATGATTTCTGTATCTAAAGGTAAAAATATATCCATTCTTGACCCGAATTTGATGAACCCGAATTCGTGACCTGCTTTTGCATTATCTCCTTCATTACAGTAAAATACAATTCTTCTGGCAACATATCCTGCAATTTGTCTGAAAACGACCTTATGATTGGTTAAACTCTCTACAGCAACCGTTGTTCTTTCGTTTTCTGTAGAAGATTTTTCGTGCCATGCCACCAAATATTTTCCCGGATGATATTTTTTATAAATAACTTTTCCAGAAACCGGAAATCTGCAAATATGGACATTAAGAGGTGACATAAAAATAGAAACCTGAATTGCTTTTTCGTTTAAAAATTCTGATTCTTCTACTTCTTTAATCATAACGACTTTTCCGTCTACAGGGGCAATTACGTTTTCAACATGATCCAGAATATCCCGGTTAGGAACTCTGAAAAACCAAAAAACCAGACTGTAAACTACCAGCAAAGGCACAATAATCAACAAGGAAAACATTTCCAGATAATAGATAGAGACTGCTGCAATGATGGCAAAGAGTATGGTTGCAACTGCAATTGTTCCTTTTGATTCCTTATGTAGTTTCATGTGTAGATTTTTATAAGTCGATGATGATCTTTTACGATTAAATAAATTTTTCTAAAATAAAGTACAAATATACGACAGGAACGCAAATGATAAAACTATCAAGCCTGTCTAAAATTCCCCCGTGTCCCGGAATAATATTTCCGCTGTCTTTCACCCCGAAATTTCTCTTCAGCTGGCTTTCCACCAGATCTCCCAAAGGCGCAAATGCTGCAATCAGAAAACCTACGACCATCCAGTTCCCGCGGAGTTGTGGCTGATACAATTCCACAAAGTAAGACAGCACTAAAGTTAGAACTACTCCACCTGCATAACCTTCCCACGTTTTTTTAGGTGAAATTTTAGGTGCCATTTTATGTTTTCCAAAAAATTTTCCTGTCAAATACGCAAAAGTATCGCTGCTCCATATCAGGAGAAAAAGAAAAAATACTTCCAGGGTAAAAGTATCATCAAAATTTGAAAATTTAGGCAGACCCAAAGCTAATGAAAACGGCAATCCTACATAAATAACGGTAAAAATTAGTTTTCCGCTGTCAAAATACAATTCACTTGAAAATTTAAATAAAGTAACGACAGCGATTAAAACTAATGATAACGCAAGAATTTCGTATAACCTGAAATTAAAGTAAAAATCATGATGGAAAAATCTTTTGGAAAAAGTGTAAAAGATGAATAATACAATCGGAAAAACAATCCATTTTTCGTATCCTTTACCAAACTGCATGATCCTGATGCATTCCCAAGTTCCTGCGAGCAAAAAGAAACTCATCAAGCCATAAAACAGATACTGCTGCTTTACAATTCCATTCAGAAGCTGCGCTCCGAACGGAGTTGTACAAAGAAAAATTACCGCTACATAAACAAGCCCCGAAAGTGTTCTCTGAATAAGATTTTTGTCCAAAATTTAAAATTTAATCTGCTTGTTAGTCTTCCAATAGAAGTAAAAAAAGCTTCGTATTGTTATTGGCAGCTGCATCCAGTTTAGAATGATTTCCGCTGATTGATGTAAGATTTTTAATATTCCCGGTGCGCTTTATTTTGCCCATTGCATCATTCAGATTATTTACAATCTGGGAAACATTTGCCATAATGATAATCTTACCGGGAAGCCTGGAAGAATGGTAGTGCAAAATGTTATTATGAGAAAGCATAATCCTTCCGTCATAAGCAATTAAATACTCACACGTAATAAATGCTGCATCATTCGACTGCTGAAGCTCTGCATTATAGTTTGTTTTCAAAACATTCAGAAAACCCTGTAAATCCTTATCACAACAAAACATTGAGCTGATTCCCTCAATTTTAATAATCTGGTTCAAAGTCTGCAATGCTTCGGCCTCATCTGCACAGTAGTTGAAAAACCCACCCGAATGAGTAAACAACTGTGCAAACTTGTAATCAAGATCGGCGTTTTTCAGCGAATCTCCAAGTTTTTCCAGGCTCTGCTTCTCCTCATCTTCAGGCTGATTGGTAAGTTTGCTTACAATTCTTTTAAATAAACTCAACTTAGTATATTTTTAGTCAACTTAGTACAAAAATAGAAAATATAATCTTAAAGAATCCAATAATATGACTTAAAAACAAAAAATTCCCGACAAATATTTATTTATCGGGAATTCTGTACAATATTAACCAATTTTTTTAAATCTGTGTAGGGCTTTCCGGTGCCTTAATTTCACCTTCTGCTATATTGCCTTCGTCATTATTTGGCTCCAGTCTGTTTTCCGGAATTGTATTGGTAACCGGCTTTTCCGTTAACTCAGGATCCCACGCTCTTTTTCCGAAAATTTCTTCAAGATCCTCACGGAAAATAACTTCTTTTTCCAAAAGCTTACTTGCCAAAGCATCAAGCTTATCTTTATTTTCTGTTAAAATCTGAACTGCTCTGTCATATTGATTTTCAATAATTCCTTTGATCTCAACATCAATTTTCTTCGCTGTTTCTTCAGAATAAGGTTTTCCGAAAGAGTATTCAGATTGTCCTGAACTGTCATAGTAGGATATGTTTCCGATGTTTGGACTCAAACCATAAATGGTCACCATAGCCTGAGCTCTTTTCGTTACATTTTCAAGATCAGAAAGCGCACCTGTGGAAATATTGTTGAATATCACCTGCTCTGCAGCTCTTCCGCCCAATGTTGCACACATTTCGTCCAGCATTTGTTCTGTGGTAGTCAACTGCCTTTCTTCCGGAAGATACCAAGCCGCTCCTAAAGAACGCCCTCTCGGAACAATTGTCACTTTTAATAGCGGAGAAGCATGTTCTACCAACCAAGAAATTGTTGCGTGTCCCGCTTCGTGATAAGCCACTCTTCTCTTTTCCGAAGGCTTGATTGCTTTATTCTTTTTCTCAAGACCACCGATAATTCTGTCAACCGCATCAAGGAAATCCTGTTTAGTAACAGCTTCATGATTGTTTCTTGCTGCAATAAGAGCAGCTTCGTTACAAACATTTGCTATGTCTGCACCACTGAAACCTGGAGTCTGTTTAGCTAAAAACTCTCTGTCTACAGTATCATCCATTTTAATCTTGCTCAAATGAACATCGAAAATTTGTCTTCTCTCATGAAGTTCCGGCAAATCCACATAAATCGAACGGTCAAAACGACCAGCTCTCATCAAAGCTTTATCTAAAATATCTGCTCTGTTGGTTGCTGCCATTACAATTACATTGGTATCTGTTCCGAAACCATCCATTTCTGTTAAAAGCTGATTCAGAGTGTTTTCTCTTTCATCATTTCCGCCCGAGAAGTTATTTTTTCCTCTTGCTCGTCCGATGGCATCAATCTCATCAATGAAAATAATTGCCGGAGACTTGGCTTTTGCCTGAGCGAATAGATCTCTTACTCTGGAAGCTCCTACACCAACAAACATCTCCACAAAATCTGAACCTGAAAGCGAGAAGAAAGGAACTTTTGCCTCACCGGCTACTGCTTTTGCCAATAATGTTTTACCCGTTCCCGGAGGACCAACCAAGAGTACTCCTTTAGGAATCTTGCCTCCCAGTTTTGTATATTTTTCAGAATTTTTAAGAAAATCTACAACTTCCTGTACTTCTTCTTTTGCTCCTTCTAAACCTGCAACATCTTTGAATGTTACCTGAATTCTTTCTTTTTCGTCAAAAAGTTTAGCCTTAGATTTACCGATTGAGAAAATCTGTCCACCAGGACCACCGCCACTTCCCATTTTTCTGAAAAGAATGAAATAGAAGAGCCCCAAAATCCCGATCCATACCAATGCCTGAATAAGAAATCCCATCAGCGGGCTTTCACCTTCTGCATAATCTTTGGTTGTTTTTATAGCTGGATTTTCAGATTTCAGCGTTTCAAACTTTGAGAGAAACAACTGTAAGTCTCCATACTTCAATGTATAGTCTGGCTTTGGTGACATCCCGAAAGAAGGGAATGCAGCAGGTGCTTTGTCTTTATTAGCCTGTACAGTTTCTGTTTTTGCTTCTTTCGTTAAATATACATCAGCCTTCTGCGCCTGTTTGTCTATTAAAACTTTCTGAATCTTTCCCGCCTGCATTGTTCTGAAGAATGTATCTTCGTCCATAGATTTTGCACCGCTGTCACCAAACGAATTAGCAACAAAAAATAGCAAAAGAGCTATAATCATTATTGGGAAAAACCAGTTAAATCCTTTATTATTCATTTATTACTTTTAAAATTTATATTGCGTTTTCAATTCTTGTGATTTTAGCATCACCCCAAAGTTCTTCAATATCATAATATTCTCTGGTCTGCTTCTGAAAAATATGTACTACCACCGAAACATAATCTACCAAAACCCACATAGCATTTTCCGTACCTTCTACATGCCAAGGTCTGTCGTGAAGTTCGTTTCTTACTTTCTTCTCAACATTTCCTGCTAATGCCGAAACCTGTGTATTTGAATTTCCGCTGCAGATAATGAATGTTTCTGCTACTGAATTTTCGATATTGGTAAGGTCAAAAATCATGATATCTTCTCCTTTCACATCTTGGATAGCCTCAATAATTTTATCTATTAGTGCCTGCTTTTCTGCTGTTTTACTCATTAATATATATATAATCTGCAAATTTATTGTTTTTCTTTCACTTTAGCCTTATTTTTAGCCGTTTAAAGTCTTAAAGTTTTCTTAAATGGATGACCTTTTTTATGTAAATGAATGTTCTTCTACTAATGACGAAATAAGCGGCATTTTACTTTATAATACTTCAGATTTTACAGCCCTTTACACTTTCTGTCAGACAAGCGGCAGAGGACAATACGGCAATCAATGGGTTTCGTCTTCGGAAAAGAATCTGGCTTACACATTAGCAGTAAAAAAATCAGCTTTTCATCACTCCGACTTTCTGTTCAATTATTATACCGCAATTTGCGTACAGACTTATATTGCCAGCCTGACAGGAAAACAGGTACAGATTAAATGGCCCAATGATATTATTTTAAACAAAAAGAAAATTGCCGGGATTTTGATTGAAAAAAAGAATATTAGCCAAACGGCTTATTTCATTACCGGAATCGGAATTAATATCTTACAGGAAAACTTCGATAAAATATCTAATGCCGGATCCATTTTAACCCAGACCGGACAAAAATTTAATCTGAAAAACTTCGTTGAAAACTTCCATACATATTTCATTGAGAAATTAAAAAATATTCCTTCGGAAGATGAAATTATGATTCATCTGAACAACCACCTGTTTCGTAAAGATCAAATTTCTGTTTTTGAAATAGGAGAATCAAAACAAAATGGCATCATAAGAAGTGCAGAAAAAAACGGAAAAATCTGCATTGAACTGGAAACAGGAATGCAGGCTTTCTATCTGAAAGAGATCAAGCTTCTTTACTGATTAGCCCTCTTCAGATACAAAAATAGAGTAACAGGAAAAAATACGATATTTGGAAACCACATTGCCAATGCCGGAGACATACTTTTGTTTTCTGAAACCACCTTTAAGGCTTCAAAAGAAAATACAAAAACGAAAGCCAGAGAAATACCTATAGCCAGATTGATTCCCAAACCTCCCCTTTTCTTTTGTGAAGAAAGCGAAAGCGCAAGAAACGTTAATATGATAATAGAAACCGGCATTGAAGTACGCTGGTGAAACTCGTTCAGGTGAGAGTTGAGATTGCTGTTTCCTTTTTCTTTTTCCCTTTCGATGAATTTAATAAGTTCCGGAGTAGTCTTATTCTGTCCTAAAAGCTCATTTGGAAATAATTCTTCAGGATCCTGTCCGAAATTTTTTCTTATCTCAAAACCCTGCCCCAATTTCTCGGAATCATCTTTATTAATGGTCTTTTCCAGATAACTGTTGAGTACAAAATTCTTTTTCTCCTGCTCCCAGAAAACATCGGTAGACTTTAGCTCGTAAATCAGCTTTCTGTTTTTATCAAATTTCTGATAAAGAAAGCCATACCCTCTTTTTTCTCTTTTGTTCCAGGAATTGACAAAAATATACTCCATTTTGCTCAGCTGAGCAGAAACAGCAGCTGTACCAAGGATTTTTTCTTTATTTGCGGTGTTGTAAGTATAGGCTTCCAGTTGATTTTTCTTGATATTCGCCCACGGTAATACAAAATGATTGATTGCCAATGAGACAACCGCAATGAACAATGAAGTCAACAGGTATGGTCTGGCAAATCTGTGAAAGCTTGCACCGCTGCTTATTATGGCAACAATTTCGGTATTATTTGCCATTCTTGACGTAAAATAAATAACCGAAATAAAAACAAGAATTGCCAAAAATGTAACAACAAGGTTTATAATCCAGAACGGATAGAAATTAACCAAAAAATAACTAACATCCAGCTTTGGATCTATTTCTGTAGCTCTTTCTATTCGCGGAATTTTTTGCTGTACATCAATTACCAAAACGACAATAGACAGCAATACCAACATAAACCCGAAGGTTCCGAGGTATTTTTTAACGATATATCCGTCTATTATTTTAAGCATAAATAATGTTTAAAGTCTTTGTCTCAATACAGGAACTACAGAATCTTTCCATTGATAAAAATCTCCTGCTAAGATATGCTCTCTCGCCACTTTTACCAAATCAAGATAAAATGCAAGGTTATGAATAGAAGCAATCTGCTTTGCAAGGTATTCTTTAGATACAAATAAATGCCTTACGTAGGCTTTTGAATATTCCTGATCTACAAAACTTGTCCCAAACTCATCCAATGGCGAAAAATCTTTCTTCCATTTTTCATTTTTCATATTGATGACACCCTGCCATGTAAAAAGCATCCCGTTTCTTGCATTTCTTGTTGGCATCACGCAATCCATCATATCAATTCCGAGACCGATAGATTCCAGAATATTCCACGGTGTTCCTACTCCCATCAGATATCTTGGTTTTTCTTTAGGCAAAATATCCGTAACCTCATCCGTGATTCTGTACATTTCTTCTTCCGGCTCACCCACGGAAAGACCACCAATTGCATTTCCTTCAGCACCGGCTTCGGCAATTACTTCTGCCGAAATTTTTCTTAAATCTGAATATGTAGAACCCTGAACAATCGGAAAAAACCGTTGTTTATAACCATAAAGCTCAGGATTTTTTTCGTTCCAGTCAATACATCTTTTCAGCCAGCGGTGCGTCATCTCCATTGATAATTTTACCTGATTGTAATCACACGGATAGGCAACACACTCGTCAAATGCCATAAATATGTCTGCTCCTATTTGTCTCTGAATTTCCATAGACTTCTCCGGAGTAAATAAATGATAGCTTCCGTCGATATGAGATTTGAATTTCACACCTTCTTCAGACATTTTCCTGCTTCCTGAAAGCGAAAACACCTGAAAACCTCCTGAATCTGTAAGAATAGGAAGATCCCAATTCATAAATTTGTGCAAACCTCCGGCTTCCTGCATGACTTCCATTCCCGGACGAAGATATAGATGATAGGTATTTCCAAGGATAATCTGCGCCTTTATATCTTCTTTAATCTCTCTCTGATGCACCGTCTTTACACTTGCAACTGTTCCTACCGGCATAAAGATAGGAGTCTGAATACTTCCGTGATCAGTAGACAAGACACCTGCTCTTGCTTTCCCTTCTGAGGTTTTTTCTATATTAAAAAAATTCATTCTATAACATTTAATACGATCCGTATTTCTCAATGATGGTGAAAAATTATCTGCGCTCAAGCCTGGGAACACCCTTAATGACCTGTTCAGATTCTTTCTTTACTTTCTCTACAGCTTTTGGATCTTTTTCTTTAAGAATTTCCTGAGCATCTTCTACGATGCCTTTCATCTTTTGTTTAATAACATAATATTTATAGCTTTCAACAAAATCATCTGCTTTAATATTATAAGATTTAAGAATATATCTTGTTCCGCTTTCCAGATTTTTGTCCGGATAAAGAAAAACTATCTGATCGTTGATAGCCATTTCTGCAATAATCTCTGCCATCTTATCCTGATCAATAAGATTTTTGGGCTTATCTATATATTCCGTACAGGAAAAAACCAACAGAAAAGTAAAAAATCCTATAAGCTTTTTCATATGTATATATTTGTATTAAAGAAATTGTATCTCAATTATAATAGTTTGTGAACAATTCTGATTTTACAACCTGTTGATTAAAGATTTCCACTTTAAGTTTAAAACTCCGAAAACGGCTTCATGAATAATTCCGCCATTCATTTTACTTTCGCCTAAAATTCTGTTGGTAAAAATAATAGGAACTTCTACAATTTTAAATCCTTTTTTGAAAGTTCTGAATTTCATTTCAATCTGAAAGCCATATCCTTTTAATTTCACATTATCCAATCCTATTTCTTCCAGCACCTTTCTTGAAAAACAAACGAAACCCGCTGTTGTATCGTGAATCGGAAGTCCCAAAATAAACCTTACGTATTTTGAAGCGAAATAGGAAAGCAAAACTCTTCCCATTGGCCAGTTGACTACATTTACTCCCTTAGAATAGCGCGATCCGACCGCCATATCTGCATTTTTACAAGCTTCAAAAAGTCTCGGAAGATCTTTCGGATCATGTGAAAAATCAGCATCCATTTCAAATATATAATCATACTGATTCTGAAGTGCCCATTTGAATCCATGGATATAAGCTTTTCCCAATCCGTCTTTCACGTGTCTCACAGAAAGATGCAGGTGATGAGGAAACTTTGTCTGAAGATCTTTTACGATATCCGCTGTTTTATCAGGCGAAGAATCATCAACCACTAAAATATGAAAGTCTTCATTCAACGCAAAAACTGCAGAAATAATATTGGTAATATTTTCTTTTTCGTTGTAAGTCGGAATGATGACAAGTTTTTTCATTTCAGTTTGCAAAGATAGTTTATTTAAGCTTTTTATTTTATACAAAATAATCTATAATTTTGCAAAAAAATATTCTCTTGCCATCAATCCATAATTTTGTGAACCACGTAAGAATACCCGAAAATAATGATTGGGTTGTTTTTACCCTTATTGTATGTATCTTTCTATACATTTTTATGATGAATGTGGTGGAACGTGATGCAAATCTCAAAGACTTTCTGCTTCAGAAATATTATGATGCAAGCAATAATCTCCCGAGCTGGATCATTACCTCTATAGTAACGGCACTTTGCATGAGTGTCTTGGTTTCGCAGTACATTCCTTTTGTTCCGAAATATATTGCAGACATTCAGCCATTCGGATACCAACTGAATAAAATTGGCTACACCGTAATTATTGTATCTCTTTTTTATATCACAAGAGCTGTACTCGGATATCTTTTTTACCAATCTATTGGTGACGGAAAAAAGTGGAGCATTTTTTATTTTACATCAACCAAATTTTATTTCATCTTTTCTATTCTGCTGATTATTTTGTGCATAGCGCATTATTATTTCCCGATCGACAGAAATGAAGCATTTGTATATTATCTCAGTTTTTTTTGTTTCACATTCATTTTCAAGGTATTTTTCTATTTGTTTCACAGAAACAACATCTTACCCCAAAAATGGTATTATAAATTTTTGTATATTTGCACGCTCCAAATGGCACCAATTCTGATGCTATGGAAGTTATTATTTATTTAATAGAGTACATGATGAGAATAAAATCAATATTGGTTTCTCAACCAGCGCCGAGTGAGTCTTCTCCTTATCTGGAAATTGCGAAGAAGGAAAAAATAAAGATTGACTTCCGCCCGTTTATCCACGTAGAAGGTGTAGACAACAAAGAACTCAGAACACAAAAAATAGACCTTACACAGTATACCGGTATTATTTTTACCAGTAAGAATGCTATTGACCATTATTTCAGGCTTGCAGAAGAATTGAGGTTTGCAGTTCCGGATACGATGAGATACATCTGTCAGTCGGAAGCAATTGCCAATTATCTCCAAAAGCATATTGTTTACAGAAAGAGAAAAATAAGCTTTGGCGAAAAGAATTTTTCGGACCTTTTACCGCTTTTTAAAAAATTTCCTTCAGAAAAATATTTGCTCCCATCTTCAGACCTTCTAAGTCCGGATATTGTAAAAACAATGGAGGCATCTAATGTAGACTGGAAAAGAGCAATCATGTACCGAACTGTCTGCAGTGACCTTACGGATATCACTATAAAAGATTACGATATGCTGATTTTCTTCAGTCCGCAGGGAATCAAATCTTTACAGCAAAACTTTCCGGATTTTAAGCAGGAAGATACCAAAATAGGCGTTTTTGGTCCTACAACATCTGCCGCTGCCGAAGAAGCAGGACTGAAAGTAGATTTAATGGCACCAACTAAAGAAACTCCGTCCATGACAATGGCATTGGAAAAATACATTAAAGTTTTACACAAATAAGTTAAAATCTTTACACGACAAGACCGTCTTCCTCATAGCAGGTAAGATGGTTTTTTTTTAACTACATTTGAACAAGAATTAGATCAGATGAAAGCTCCACAGGCAAAAAAAATAGAAAAAACACTTGAAATACACGGAGATAAGAGAACAGATGCTTATTTCTGGATGAATGAAAGAGAAAATCCCGAAGTGATACAATACCTAGAAGCGGAGAATGCCTATTCGGATTTTATAATGAAAGATACCGAACAGCTTCAGGAAGAACTTTTCGAGGAAATGAAAGCACGATATAAAAAGGATGATGAGTCACTGCCTTATTTTTTCAATGGCTATTGGTATATCGTTCGTTACGAAGAGGGTAAAGAATATCCTATTTTCTGCAGAAAATATAAAAGTCTTGACCATGAAGAAGAAATAATACTTGATGTAAATATCCTCGCAGAAGGAGAAGATTTTTTTGAAGTAGCCAATGTTGCGGTGAGTCCCAATAATCAATTAGCTTCTTTTTCCTCTGATAATGTAGGAAGAAGAATTTATACGCTCAATTTTAAAGATTTAAAAACCGGCAAAATTCTTCCTGATGTAATAGAAAACACCACAGGAAAAGCAGTCTGGGCGAATGATAATGTGCATGTATTTTACATCCGGAAAGATGAAAGCCTGCGTGCATTTCAGGTTTTCAGACATCAATTAGGAACTGATGCTGCTGAAGACGTTTTGATTTTTCATGAAGAAGACGAAACTTTTGACGTAAACGTGTTCAAGACAAAATCTATGGAATATATTTTCATGGCTAGTTCCAGCACAATTTCAGATGAGCATCGTTTTATTCCTGCAGATAATGTTTTTGCTGATTGGAAAGTCATTCAGCCAAGAATAGATGATCTGGAATATTCTGTGGAACATTATGAAGATGAGTTTTATATCATTACCAATGCTGATGATGCTACCAATTTTAAGCTGGTAAAAACAAAAATCAATAACTGCGGTATGGAAAACTGGGTGGATGTGATTCCTCACCGCCCTGAAATTTTACTGGAAGGTTTTGAGATTTTTAAAAATTATCTTGTATTAGAAGAAAGAGAACAAGGTTTACTCCGGATTAAAATTATCGACGAAAAAAATCAGGAATCTCATTATCTCAGCTTCACAGATCCTACTTACACCGCTTACATTGGCATTAATCTTGAGTTTGATACGGAAGTTCTCCGCTACGGTTATACTTCACTCACCCAACCAAGCACAACGTTTGAGTATAATATGAAAGATAAAACGACCAAAATGCTGAAGCAGCAGGAAGTTTTAGGTGGAAAATTTAATCCGGAAAATTATATTTCTGAAAGAATCTGGGCAGATTCCCGAGATGGAGAAACAAGGATACCTATCTCTCTGGTGTATCATAAAGACACAAAAAAATCAGCCGAAACTCCGCTTCTTTTATATGGATACGGAAGTTATGGTCATACCGTTGATGCAAGTTTCTCTAATGTAAGGTTATCAATTCTCGACAGAGGGTTTATTTATGCCATTGCACATATCAGAGGTGGAGAATATCTGGGAAGAGAATGGTACGAAGACGGAAAAATGTTATTCAAAAAAAATACTTTTTTTGATTTTATAGATGCCGGAAAGTTTTTGATTAAGCAAAATTATACCTCTTCAAAACATTTGTATGCTATGGGAGGAAGCGCAGGCGGACTTTTGGTAGGTGCGGTGATGAATTACGAACCCTCTTTATTCAACGGTATTATAGCACAGGTTCCTTTCGTAGATGTTGTAACCACAATGCTTGACGAAACCATTCCTTTAACAACCGGAGAATACGACGAATGGGGAAACCCAAATGATGAGGAGTACTACCATTACATGAAAGAATATTCGCCTTACGACAATGTGGAAGCTAAAGATTATCCGAATATTCTGATCACTACAGGTTTTCACGACTCTCAGGTGCAATACTGGGAACCTGCAAAATGGACGGCAAAAATGAGAGAATTGAAAACAGATGATAACATCCTGATTTTCAAAACTGATATGAGTTCCGGACACGGAGGAGCAAGCGGAAGATTTGAATCTTTAAAGGAAGATGCGCTGGAATACGCATTTCTATTAAAAATTGACAAACAATAGAAAACGATGACATTTGCAATTATCTTCCTTTGCCTTTTTATTTCATATTATCTTTTTCAAAAAAGTAAAATAAGAAGAATTGAAAAACAGGAATACATACAGGAAAGAAAAAATCAAAAATTTAATGAATTGCTTGATCTTGCCAGAAAACAGGATGAGCAAAACTCAGAGAATGATAAGGCGAATGAAAATGACAATTAATTGATAAAAATTATGATCAACGAATCAGAATACTGGCAAAAAGTAGAACAGTTTTTTAGTGAAAATTTTGATACTGAGAAAAATGCACCGATAGAAACCTATCTTTTTTTAATCGGAGTACAGGAATTAGGAAGCGGACAGCAAAAATACACTAAAGACGACAAAGTAAATCTTCTTCATATAGCAGTATGCCGTTTGCTCGAACCTTTCGGATATTTCAAATTCTCGCATTATGACGATGATGGCTATCCTCATTTTGAGGAAGTAGAAAAACTGCCTGAATTAAAACCCAACGAACAGCAGATTCTGATGAAAAAAGCAATCATTCAGTATTTTCAGGACGAAGAACTGATTTAAAAAATCCATTAAAGTTTCTGTAATAACTTTAATGGATTAAAATATTTTATTTGGTTTTTGTTTATTTGTTATACTGAGATCTGTTGGTAAACGAAATAACAATTCCCCCTAAAAGACCAAGTGTTTTGATGGAGGCAAAGGGAGAATCCAATGGTAAAAAAGCACCGACAATACATAATGCAGCTGCCGCATACATCGGATAAGTAAATTTATTGTTGATTAAAGTCGGAGCCTGCAAAATAAAGCTTAGACCTATCAGAATATAGAACAATCTTCTGGAGAGAAAAGAATTGATATCCTCCGAAAAAAGATTAAACCATCCTACAGCAATACAGATGATGGCTAAAATCGACAAAATTCCCTGAGCTGCCTGTAAATTATTTCTCATTAATAGCTTTCATTTTTATTTGGAAAATCTGATGTTTTTACATCTTTTACAAACTGTGAAACAGCCCCGGTAATTTCCGTATACAGATCAAGATATCTTCTCAAAAATTTGGGCGAAAAACCTTTGTTCATACCGATCATGTCATGGTACACCAAAACCTGACCATCACAGTCGGGTCCTGCTCCAATTCCGATGGTAGGAATTGTGATGCTCTCTGTAACTTTTTTAGCCAGATCAGCAGGAATTTTTTCTAAAACAACCGCAAAACATCCTAATTCTTCCAAGAGTTTTGCATCACTGATCAGTTTTTCTGCTTCAGCATCTTCTTTAGCTCTTACTTTGTAGGTTCCAAACTGATAAATAGATTGTGGAGTCAATCCCAAATGCCCCATAATTGGAATACCGGCATTGATGATCTTTTTGATAGACTTTGAAATCTCTTTTCCTCCTTCAATTTTAACAGCATGAGCACCACCTTCTTTCATCATTCTTACAGCAGATTCCAGTGCTTTATCCGGATTGCTTTGGTAAGTTCCGAATGGAAGATCCGCCACAATTAATGCCCTGTCTATACCTCTTACAACACTTTGTGTATGATAAATCATCTGATCCAGTGTTATGGGAAGCGTTGTTTCGAAACCAGCCATTACATTTGCCGCCGAATCACCGATAAGTACAGCATCTATTCCGCCTGCATCTACCATTTTTGCAGTGGTAAAATCGTAAGCGGTGAGCATTGTGATTTTTTCCTTATCGAATTTCATTTTTCGTAAGGTTTCAGTCGTAACTTTTTTTATTTCAGAATGTACAGACATAATAATTAATGATGAGTGATAGATAATAAGTGATGAAAGATTATTCGTCAGAAGTTTTGAGCAAAAAAAAATGATGATTGATTTATCAGCAATCAATCATCTCTGTTCTTTATAAAACAACGTGCCCCAGTTTCATCAGTTTTTCGTGATTCAGGATTTTAATGTTTCTGCCATCCACTTCAATGAGATGATCTCCTTTAAATTCGGAAATCAATCTGATGGCACTTTCTGTTGCAGTACCAATAATATTGGCTATTTCTTCTCTGGTTAAAGAAATTTTGATAAAACCCTCAGGATCAGTTCCTAGTTTTTGCTCAAGAAGCAGCAATATTTCAGCAAGTCTTTCTCTCACTGTTTTTTGTGCTAAAAAAGTAATGGTATTAGAAGATTCTCCCAGTTCGTAAGAAATCTTCTGCAGCATTACAAATGAAAGTTGAGAATCTACTTCAAGGAGATACATAAAAACATCTGCAGGTAAAAAAGTAGCTTCAATGTCGGTCATTGCCTCTGCTTTAGCCTGAAAATTTTCACCACAAAGCAAAGATCGGTATCCAATAATATCGCCTTCTTTGATGAATCTCAGAATCTGATCTTTCCCGAACGCTCCGGATTTTGAAAGTTTTGCTGCTCCTTTTTCTAAAACGAAAACACCTTTCGGTGCTTCTCCGTCTTCAAAAATGATATCATGCTTACCGAAAGTCAGCTTTTTTTTAGCTCTAATATATCTTTCAAAATCTGCACTGCTGAGCCTTTCTTTGAATGAATTATCATTGAAAACTCTTGCAAATCTTTCTTCAATGGCAATTTGTTGTTCCTGCGACATTTTATATGACATTTATCACAAAAATAGAACATTTTAATCCGATAAACAAAAAAAATTGTTATAATTTTGTAAGTCAATAATTTATGAAGGTGAGCGAGAACTGTTTTCATTGCGGGCAAGAGATAGAAAAGGAGAGAATTTCTTTCGATGAAAAAATTTTCTGCTGTACAGGCTGCAAATCTGTTTATGAAATTCTGAATACCAACAATCTAAGTAATTTTTACGAGCTTAATAAAAAAGCAGGAATCCGACCTTCAGAAGACGATTCATCTCAGTTTGATTATTTAGACACTCAGGAAATTTTTGACAGAATAACTGATTTCTCTGAAGGCAATACCAGTCTCGTGACGTTCAGAATTCCTGTAATTCACTGCTCTTCATGCATTTGGCTCTTAGAAAGTCTTCATACTTTACATAAAGACATTAAATATTCTCAGGTAAATTTCACCAGAAAAACGCTGCAGATTTCTTTTGACCATAACCAACTGAAGCTGAGCGAACTTGCTAAATTCCTCACCAATCTTGGCTATAGACCAGCCATAAACCTGGAAACAGCAGATAAAAATGAAGAAAATCTAGATAAATCTTTGCTGGTGAAACTTGCCGTTGCCGGCTTTGCTTTCGGAAACGGAATGTTTCTGGCGTTCCCAGAGTATATTGGTGGCGAAGATTTCTGGATGCAGCATTACAAAGGTTTATTCAGAATTTTAATGTTTCTTTTGTCTGTACCTGTCGTTTTTTACTCTGCGTCAGACTATTACAAATCAGCTTGGTATGGCTTAAAAAACAGAATTGTTAATATTGACGTTCCGATTGTATTAGGAATTTTCGTCCTGTTCGGAAGAAGTATTTATGAAATTGCAACCGATTACGGTCCCGGATATTTTGACACTTTATGCGGACTGTTGTTTTTTATGCTTTTGGGAAAAATTTTCCAAAAAAGAACTTACAGCTCACTATCCTATGACAGAGATTATAAATCATTCTATCCAATTGCCGTAACAAAAGTTGATTTTAACGGGAAACAGGAAAACATTCTGCTTTCTGAAATTAAAATTGGAGACAGAATTCTTGTAAGGAATCAGGAAATTATTCCGGTAGACGCAATCTTAATCAGCGGAAAAGGCAATATCGACAACAGTTTTATTACGGGTGAAAGCGTAAGTATTTCTAAAAATCCCGGGGATAAAATTTTCGCCGGAGGAAAACAGATCGGTTCTTCTCTTGAGCTTGAAGTTATCAAAAATGTGGATCAGAGTTATCTCACCCAGCTATGGAACAAAGAAGCGTTTAAAAAACATGAAACAGGACTTGACACACTCATCAACAACATTAGTAAATACTTCACATTCATTATTTTAGGCATTGCTGTTGTTGCAGGAACATATTGGTATTTTATTGATCTTGAAAAAATGTTTCAGGTTGTTTCTGCCATTCTTATTATAGCCTGCCCATGTGCTTTAGCGCTATCCTCTCCTTTTACTTTTGGACATATCATGCGGATTTTGGGCAAAAATAAATTTTATGTAAAAGACACTTTAACTATAGAAAAGATTGCTAAAGTTGATACTCTTGTCTTTGATAAAACAGGAACAATTACGCACAGAAAAAAATCAAATTTAAAATACGAAGGATCTGATATTCAGGAATTTGATCTATTGAACATTAAAAGCCTGGTTAAAAATTCAAATCATCCGTTATCCAAATCTCTGTATGACTATCTGAATGTTCCCGACGAATATTATCCCGTAGAAAATTTCGAGGAAATTTCCGGAAAAGGATACGAAGCATACATCAGAGGAAATTTATACAAAATTGGCTCGGCAAAATACAATAATCAGGAGTCAAAAAATCTGGAAACAGCAGTTTACATCAGCAAAAACAATCAGTTTTTAGGGAAATATATTTTCAAAAATGAATATCGCGACAACCTCAAAAACTTATTTACAAAACTTACTCAGTATAAAATTTATATTCTGAGCGGAGATAATTCATCAGAAGAAAACCAATTGAAAGAAATTATCCCGAATTGCAGATCTATGGCTTTTAATCAAAGCCCTGAAGACAAATTAAATTACATCCAAAACCTTCAGAATCAAGGCTCTAAAGTAATCATGCTCGGTGACGGACTGAATGACGCTGGTGCATTGAAACAAAGCAACGTAGGAATTGCAATTTCAGACGACAGCAATAGCTTTACACCGTCCTCAGATGTGATCATGAATGGAGAAAAAGTGACGCAGCTTAATCATTACCTTAATGTCTGCAAGGGATCTATTACCATTGTCAAATTAACATTCGTAATCAGTTTTCTTTACAATATTGTAGGTCTCAGCTTTGCCGTAACCGGAAACATGAGTCCGCTTTTCGCTGCCATCATCATGCCGATAAGTTCTATTACCGTAATCACTTTTACTACAATTTCCACATGGATTTTAGGCAGAAAACATTTTAAAAAAGCAGTGTAAAAAACGCTTATTTAGACTGGTTTTAAATTAACCAAAACCCGTATTTCGTGACGAAAGTCATTATTTTTCACTAAATTTGAAACCCGAAAATAGGTTAATTTTGTTGTCAGATGGATATTCTATATTTAATGATCCTGTGCAGCGTTTCTTTGGCTGCTGTTTTTCTGGTCGTATTTATAGTGTATGCCCGAAAAGGACAGTTTGAAGATGATGAATCTCCTGCTGTGAGAATCCTCTTTGATAATGAAGAAATCAAGGAAACAGAAGACCTTTCGAGCAGCGACAGCGAAAAGAAAAAAGGTGATAGTAATAAATTTGAAGAAAAAAGTGAATAGTTAATATGGAGACACAAAAGTTTAGTTATGACAACAGTATTGTTCGTGCATTCCTATACGCAACCATAGTTTTTGGAATTATCGGTTTCGTATTCGGGCTTACGGCAGCATTGATGCTTTTCTATCCTGAGCTTCCTGAATTTTTGTTCGGGACCGATGACGAAACAATCAAAAGTCTGGCGTCAGGAAACATACAAGGCTTAATAAATACCAACGGTGCGCTAGGTTTTGGAAGAATCAGAATGCTTCACACCACAACGGTAATTTTTGCATTTGTTTGTAATATCGTTTATGTAGGAGTTTACTACTCGCTACAAAGATTGCTTAAAACCAGAATGTACAGTGATACCCTTTCATGGATTCATTTCTGGACATGGCAAATCATGATTGTGGCAACTTTCATCACATTCTTTATGGGGATCAACACTTCTAAAGAATATGCTGAACACGAATGGCCAATTGATATTTTGATTGCATTCTCATGGATTGTTTTCGGAATTAATATGTTTTTAACCATCGGAAAGAGAAGAGTGCGCCATTTGTATGTTGCGATTTGGTTTTATATCGGTACATGGATCGCGGTTGCCATGCTTCATATCTTCAATAACCTTGAAGTTCCGTTGTCTTTCGCAGGATGGAAATCCTATTCAGCATACGCCGGAGTAAAAGATGCGATTGTACAATGGTGGTATGGTCACAATGCTGTTGCATTTGTATTGACAACACCGGTTCTTGGTTTGATGTATTATTTCTTGCCAAAAGCAGCAGACAGACCAGTATTTTCATACAAATTATCAATCATTCACTTCTGGTCATTGATCTTTGTTTATATTTGGGCAGGACCTCACCACCTTCAATATACTGCTTTGCCGGCATGGGCTCAGGCGGTGGGAACAGGGTTCTCAATTATGCTTATTGCACCATCATGGGGTGGAATGCTCAACGGTTTATTAACTTTAAGGGGAGCCTGGGATAAAGTAAGAGAGAATCCTATTCTTAAATTCTTCGTTGTAGCTGTTACATGTTACGGAATGGCAACTTTCGAAGGTCCGCTTTTAGCTACTAAAAACATCAATAAGATTGGTCACTTTACTGACTGGGTAATTGGACACGTACACTTAGGTGCTTTAGGATGGAATGGTTTTATGGCGTTTGGCGTTATTTACTATCTGCTCCCGATCATGTGGAGAACAAAACTATGGTCTGTAAAATTAGCAAACTGGCATTTCTGGTTAGGAACATTAGGTATTATTTTCTATGCGGTACCAATGTATATTGCAGGATTTACGCAAGGTTTGATGTGGAAACAGTTTAATCCTGACGGAACTCTTTTATGGAAAAACTGGTTAGATACTGTTACAGCTATCGTTCCATATTATAAAATGAGATTTGTAGGAGGACTTTTATATCTTTCAGGAGGACTTTTAATGGTTGTTAATGCTTATATGACCATCAAAAAAGGATCATTCCAAAAAGAAGTTCCTGCGGAAGCTCCTGCATTAGCTAATATCAGCAACAAGAGAAAAGAGGGAGAAGGCACTCACCTTTGGCTGGAAAGAATGCCTTTATTATTGGGTATCTTATCTTTCGTAGCAATTTCTATAGGAAGTATGGTAGAAATTATTCCTACCCTTTCATTAAAGAAAAGTGTACCAACAATATCAGCGGTAAAACCTTATTCTCCGCTTGAACTTGAAGGTAGAGATCTATATATCCGTGAAGGATGTAATGCTTGTCACTCACAAATGGTAAGACCATTCAGAGATGAAATTGTAAGATTTAACGGTAAAAACGGACAATATTCCAAAGCAGGAGAGTTTGTATACGACAGACCATTCCTTTGGGGTTCTAAAAGAACAGGACCGGATTTGCACAGAGAAGGTGGAAAAAACCCAAGTTCTTGGCATTATAAGCATATGTACAACCCAAGATCTACATCAGCGGGTTCTATCATGCCTCGTTATCCTTGGTTGATTTCAAACAATTTAGACCGTTCAAAAATGGTAGACAAAATTGTTTTTATGAAGCAAGTATATGATGTGCCTTATACAAAAGCTCAAATTGACTCTGCTGATAAATGGGCAGATAATCAGGCTGCGAGTATTGTAAAAGACATCTTTGTGGAAGCAGCAGATTTGAAAAACGAATATGCGAAAAGACCACAAGGTGAACTTGAGAAGAAAGAAATTGTTGCTTTGATTGCTTACCTGCAAAGATTAGGTACAGATATTAAAACGACTGAAATAAAAACAGCGAGTAATAACTAAAATATTAAAAGTTACTGATGATTCCTCAAAACTTTAAAGACATATTATCCAATACTGATAATGCTGGTTTTTATCAGACTCTGGCTCTGATATTCTTTATGCTGTTTTTCGTAGCTCTTGTAATATATGTGTTCAGCAGACCCAAAAAATATTACAAAGAGGAAGAACATGCACCGCTTGGGGATGACGAGGATGATTTTAATTTAAAAAATTAAACTACTTATTATGAAACAAAGAACACCGGTTTTTGTAAACATTTTAATTATAACAGGACTTTTAATTGTTTTTTATTATCTGTTTGTACAAAGTTATTCGTTTTTTTCATCCCTTTATTTCTGGGGTACTGTAATCATTGGCGGAATATTGGCGTACATACACAGTGCAATCGGAGATTTAATCGAAAACAAGAAGTTTGGGAAATTATCAGATGAAGAAAAAGCGGCATATCTCGCTGAAAAGAAAATACCTTTTCTAAAGAGACAGTATATGGCTGCATTTAAAAAGCAATCTGAAACTGAAGAAAAAGATATTCTTATTGACCACGGCTTTGATGGCATTATGGAGCTAGACAACCAGCTTCCTAAATGGTGGGTTGGATTATTCTGGTTCGGAACTGCCTTTTGTATCGTCTATGTATTTGCTTTTTCTTTCACAGATTTTGCAAGTCCGATTAAGGAATACGAAAAAGAATATAAGGAACAGGAAGCAAGCGTTGCTGCATATTTAGCAGATCAGCCGCCTGTGACTCTTGAAAGCGCAGAATTTTCTGAAGATAATATTGCAGCAGGAGAAGAAGTATTCAAAACTAACTGTGTGTCTTGTCACTCTGAAGGAGGGAGAGGTGGAATTGGTCCTAACCTAACCGATAACTTCTGGAAAAACCAACCTGAGAAAAAACTCTTTAAAAATGTTTTCCATATCGTAGAAAACGGAGTTACCGGAACTGCGATGCAGGCTTGGGGTAAAAACGGAGTTCTTACAGGTACAGACATTCAGAATGTTGCGGCATATGTTTACTCAATCAATCAGCTTAAAAAGCCGATTACTCCGGCAGAAGGCGGAGCTCCTCCTTACGGGGATGAAGCGAATTGGGAAAAACAGTAATTAAATTTAAAAATATATGAAAAAACATAATTTGTTATTAGATAAAAATAGTAACGGATTATGTTTTTTTCGTTTTTAAAATATACCGAAAATGTCAAAAATAGAGAATGAAGCCGTTCGCGGCGGACAGGGTCAGGTATTAGATCCTGAAACCTATAGAGATTCTATAGGCACAATGGAACAGTCTGGTAAAAGAAAATGGGTTTTCCCCAGAAAACCTAAAGGAAAGTATACCAACTACAGAAATTTAGTAAGCTTTATTTTGTTGCTGATTTATTTTTCAATTCCATTTATTAAAATTAACGGTAATCCGTTTTTCATGTTCAATGTCATCGATAGAGAATTTTTTATTATCGGACAGCCTTTTTATCCGCAAGATTTTTTCATTCTTACGCTGGGTGCTATTGCTTCACTTATTTTCATTATCGTTTTTACGATTGCATTCGGAAGAATTTTCTGCGGGTGGATATGTCCTCAGACAATTTTTTTAGAGTCTATATTTCGTAAAATTGAATATGCTATTGAAGGAGACCGTAATAAGCAAATGAAGCTGGACAGACAGGAATGGAACAGCGAAAAAATATGGAAAAGAAGTTTAAAATGGTCTATATACATTATCATTTCCTTAATTATCACACACTTCATGTTTATGTATATTGTGGGATATGAAGAAGTTTTCAATATTATTTCACAGGGACCTTTTGCCAATCCTACCAATTTCATGGTAATGATCCTATTTACAGCTGCATTTTATTTTGTTTTTGCATGGTTCAGAGAACAGGTTTGTACCTTAGTCTGTCCGTACGGAAGATTGCAGGGAGTTTTGATTGATAAAGACACCATTAATGTTTTTTACGATTTTAAAAGAGGCGAAAACCGTTCTAAATGGAGAAAAGGCGAAGACAGAAAAGCTGCGGGAAAAGGAGATTGTATCGACTGTTTTCAGTGCGTTGTGGTGTGCCCGACAGGAATTGATATCCGTGACGGTCAACAGCTGGAATGCGTGAACTGCACAGCGTGTATTGATGCATGCGATGAAGTGATGGAAAAAGTAGGCTTGCCAAAAGGATTGATAAGATATGCTTCGGAAAACGAAATAGAAAAACAGATTCCTTTCAAATTCACGGGAAGAATGAAAGGCTTTTCTGTGGTACTGATGTTATTGATAGGATTTTTAGGTTTCTTACTTTATAACCGCGGCGAAATGGAAGCAAAATTCATCAAACCAGCAGGAAGTACATTCTTCGTAAGAGAAGGAAAAATTACCAATACATATAATTATACATTTCTCAATAAGACTAACGATAAAAAAATTGTTACTATAAAAGTTATTGAGCCTTCTCATGCAGAAATAGGTTTCAGCGGCTCCAGTAAAATTACGGTTGAGCGTGATAAAATAGCCAAAGGAACAATCAGCATCAGTTTCCCGGAAGCAGAAATGAATTTATCTAAACAAAATATTACCATTGGGGTGTATGACATGAACGGCAAGCTCATTGATTCGTACCAGACTTATTTTGAAGGACCTTTTAAATTACAGTTTTAAAGAAAAAAATTATGAAAAATTTCACTTGGGGGCACGGTATTGTTTTAGCACTTGCCTCATTTATTATATTTATTTTGTCAATGCTGTTTCTTTTTCCGAATGGTCAAAAAAATTCGGAAATGGTGACCGAGCATTATTATGAAGAAGAGCTTCAGTACCAATCGGTAATTGATGCAAAAAACCGTGCGGATAAACTGGAAGAAAAACCAGTGTATTCCCAATCAACAAAAGGAATTACCATTACATTTCCTTCGGAAATCAATAACTCCAATTCAACAGTCAGTTTTGTATTAAACAGATCAGATGATCAGAATTTAGATATAAAAAAAACTGTTCAGCTTGAGTCAGACAATTCTTTCACGATCCCTGCTGCTGTCTTAATTAAAGGAAACTACACTTTGAGACTGAGCTGGACAAGAGATAAAACCGACTATCGACTGGACTATGACGTGATATGGAAATAGCATTGATTATATCTGCAGTGGGCTTAGGCTTCGCATCAGGATTCCACTGTATCGGAATGTGCGGCCCTATTGCGCTATCAATGGGTTTGACCAAGAAACAAGCAACTAATTATTATCTTCAGAATCTGACCTATCAGTTTGGAAGGATTTTTACCTATACTCTACTCGGCGGAATTTTGGGTATTATAGGCGAAGGATTTGAAATGGCAGGATTCCAACGCTATCTTACCATTGGTGTTGGAGTTTTGCTTATCATTATGGCTTTATTTTCGTTTGGTGGAAAAGATTTCGCATCAAAGATTCCGTTTATTTCAAAATTTCTTTTTAAAGTAAAATCTGATCTGGGAAAATTACTCCAAAAAGCAGATTACCGATCAAGGTTTACAACCGGAATTTTGAACGGATTTTTGCCATGCGGAATGGTTTATATGGCACTCACAGCAAGTCTGGCAAGTGGCGGCATTTGGCAGGGAGCTTTTTATATGAGCTTATTCGGATTGGGAACTCTTCCTTTTATGTTTACGGTTGTATTGGTGGGTAATCTGATGAGCCAGACATTTAGGATAAAAGTACTTAAAGTAGTTCCGGTGGTGATGATTATTTTAGGCGGTCTTTTTATTGTACGAGGTCTGGAACTGGGAATTCCGTACGTTTCCCCAAAAAAGGAAGCAATGAAAATATCTCCCGGTCACGATATAAACTGTACGAATACAGATCCCAATCATCAACATAATCCTGAAACTTGTCATTAACCTGGTTCCATACTTAATTGATAACCATTTATATAGCTAATCTAAAACAAGTTCTTATCCACTTATCAATATAACAAGAACTATTTATTACAGGAGTTTTCATTCCTGGTAATATCAGATAACAATTATACGATTCGGCTTGTTTTAAAGTAAACTTTATACATCAGCATTGAATTAACTTAAAACAAAAAAAGAAAACGAACATTGCTGTTCGTCTTCTTTTTTTTATTTTAAATATTTAAAGGAATATATTATTGTCCCTTAATTCTAAAATCATCAATTTCCCAGGTTGGAGCTCCTGAGGTTGTAGAAGTATATTTGAATGCAATTCTCACATTTTTTCCTAAAAATGCTGACAAGTCTACATTCCCGGAACTTACCCAGTCTCCAAATGCACCGCTGTTGGTATCTAATGTTGCCGGTAAAAGTACCCAGTTTGTTGTAGCAGGGTTTCCTGTATAGTTTTCTGTTGCATACACCTGTAAAGGATTACCGTTGTATCTTACATCACTTGTAAAGCTTACGGCTGCTTTAGTCTTCCCAACCAAACTTACAGATTTAGAAATCAGCCAGTCTTCATTTACATTGTTACCTCCTGCAAAACCGTTCATTACTGCATAGTAATTTGTTCCGTTCCCTTGGTTAGAAGTAGTCCATACCTGAGCTCCTGAAACATTTACTGTTGTCCAGTCTGCATTAAATCCTCCAGCTGCAAAATTTTCACTATATAAAACGGGAAGCGGAACATATACTGAACCATCACATCTTGGATTATCCAAATCTATATCGCTTAAGTGTGTAATCCAAAGCTGATAAGTACCATTGAATATACTTAATACAGCATATACATCTCCTTTACCTGTTTCTACTTCAATTAAACTTGGTTTAAGCGGATCATTATCAGTACCAAAATTTGCCTGACCGCTGGTTCTTAGAAAAATAGTATTTCCTGAGCAGTCTTCTAAAGTTCTGTTGGTCGCTGATGTTCCTACTGAATACGTTTTACCTAAATCACCATCTATGAACTGAAGATCTTTAATTTTTATCCATCTTCCTACATCTGCTGTTGTGAGCTGGGAAATCTTTCTTTCTGTAGGTATAACTGCACTTGTTGGTTTTTTAGAATCAAAGAAATGTTTGTAGACATCTGCTTCTGCAATTCGTCCGACTATTGCACCAAAAGGAGACCCGATCTGCATTTCACCTGAAACGGCTCCTACATAAAGATTTTTAAGTTTGATATAAACCTCTTTTCCAACTACAAACCTTTGGTCATTATGCATATCATTTTTATCAATATTGATTCTGATACCTCCGGTTGCATCTTCTACATAAATGTATTTGAATAGATTTCCAGATTTATCATTGGCAATTACTTTTGCTTTTAAAACAAAATCTCCGGTAATCAATGTAAGAGGACTGGTTGCCAATTGCTTAATCTCAGCAACAGTTTTCTGCGTTAAACCATTATCACTATACTCACAAGGATTTGATGCAATGCCGTCTAATCTAGGGAAATTATTCATTTCAAGATCAGTAACCTTATTAATATACATCTGATAAGTACTGTTGAACTTACTGTAGATACCTACAAATTTACCATTTCCTGAAGGAAGAATCTGACTAGCAAATGATGCGTAACCGCTGTTTCTTACAACTCTAGCTGTTGATGATGTGTTATCTCTGATTGTTCTGTCTACAGTAACTCCGTTTGGAGCAAAGTTGGTACATAAAACTCTGCTGTCAAATTCTGCGTTGTTCATTTGTATTAAACAACCGATAAGGTTATCATTCGCAGAAACCATCTGAACAGAAGTGATTACTTTAGGAATAATTTCCGCTCTTACAGTACATGATTTGAAAATTTTTGATGGTACAAGTTTTTCAGGAATTCTTGATACTGAAGAAGCTGTTGTTTCAGCACCTGTTTTTACTCCCAATTGTACTACTCCACCGTACGTACCTAAGGCTAAGCCAGCAAGTTTAATATAAACTTTAGAACCTTGAGGGTATCTTGTATATGTACTCACAGCATCTACACTGATTACAAATCCTTGAGTAGGGTTTTCAGGTCTATCCTGAATATATATCGTCTTATAAATATTCCCTGTTTCATCAGTAGAAGAAACATATCCCTCTACAATATCTTTAGAATCATCAGGAAAAACAAACGCTGTATTGGTATACTTTGCTCTTAGCTGTGTCAATGTCATTGTGGCAGTAAGGTCTCCACACTGATAACCATCGACATTTGGCTCATCATACTTATCATCGTGTACACAACCAGAAATAATCATAGCTGCAATCATCACGAAGAAATATTTTAAAATGGATTGATATTTTTTCATTTTACTATATATTAGAATCTTAAATAAACATTTGTGAAGAATGTTGTTCCTCTGTCATACCATAATTTTGGTGCAAAATATGGATATTGTCTTTGTCCGTCTTCAAGAGCATCTGGAAATCTTACATTTCTACCTTGCTCAAATCCTCCTGTCACATAATTTCTGTTGTTTAGAATGTTGTTTACAGATACGCTGATTCCCATTCTGTATTTTCCGATAAGGAAAGATTTTCCTGCATTGGCATTCAGCATAAACTGATCATCAAATTTCTTCTGAGCTGTAAGCTGCTGAATAAGTTCCGGCGTTACCCCTTCGTAAGGATCATTTGTTGCCGGATTGATATACATGTATGGAGTTTTATTTAACGCTGAAAAATCCAGATATTGATCCATCAGATAGTTAGCAGAGGCTCCAACCCACCAATATTTAGGTGAATTGTACTTCAACCCGAATGAAAACGCTTTTTGAGGAGTTCCGGCTACCTTATAATTTTTGATATTTGCCTGTCCTTTCCAGAATTCTTCTCCCCTGAAACCATTAAGATCATCAAAGGTAGAAACATCAGCATTAGAAGTAAATTTATATTCTCCGATACTTGCAGCACCTATGGCGTTCAAAGTTGGGGTAATTTTAATATCATATCCCAATTCCACTCCCATATATCTCTTGTTCACACCTGTCATCGCTTCATTTACTAAAGTGTTTAAAGAAGTTCCGATAGCATCCGTCACATCAGCATAATATCTTGCGATTTCTGTGGAATTACTGATCGTGGTGTAAAAACCTGTTAATCTTAACTTTACAACCTGACCTCGTGTAATGTAACTCAGGTCATTAGAATTGATAATCTGATTTTTAACTCCCGGAGTTACATAATCAACCATTCTTGGGTTGATATAAATCTCATTAAGGGTCGGAGCCAGACTAAAAAATGCACCGTTATAAACAATAAAGTTTTTACCGTTGATTTTATAAGTAACCTTTGCTTTCATCCCAGCATCCAAAGCATCATAAATTGCACTTTTACCTTTTGAGTTATTGGCAAATCTGGTGATTCCGCTTCTGTAATGTCCGTCTCTCTGTGATTCTGAGTAAGAACTGAAAATGGATGCAACTACATTAAATTTATTGAAATCTACTTCCGAAGAAACATTTAATGAATAATGATTTCTTGTAAACTCATAAGAATATTGCGTTCTGTCTCCAACTCTTACAAGATAATTAGGATCATCTGCATTGTATTGTAAATCATTATTGAAAGGATTTAAGTTAAATGCAAAATCGGCACCCAATAGATCTTTTACTCTTCTGAAGTTATCAGATTTTAAATTCTGATAATTAAAATTAATATTTAATTTCCAGTTATCTTTTAATCTTGTATCAAAATGTGAGGCGAAATTAAATGTTTTATCTTGATTCACATCTTCCACCAAACTATAAGCAGCTCTCTTTCCTTTTACCTGAATAGGATTTCCCTGAGCATCAAACCCAATATTATATGTTCCTTCTATAATATTGTTGTTCTGACTGTATAAATCTAACCAGTTAATCTGTGAATTCTGTTTAAACTCATCTACTGTAAAATTACCAAAACTTGGAAGATTTCTGTAATAAGTAGGATTCGGATCTTTAGCTCTAAACCAGTCTAATCTGCTTCGTGCGTCGCTGCCTATCTGATAAGAAACCGTATTGATCCAGTTTGAATTTTTACCTATTTTAAGATAGTCTGTCAACATAAACATTGGCTCAAAAACTTTTCTGATCCTTGAGTTTCTTTGTTCACCATCTTGCCATCCCCAGAATGAATTATAGTTTTTTCCCATAATATCATACACTTCCTGTGTGTTTGGTGAGTTAGATGCTCTGTAAGTTGGTGATCCAAAGCCTGTAAAGTTAATAGAGTGTCTGTCACTGAATTTCTTTTCTACAGCAGCAAAGTAAGCATAAGAATCCTGATAAACACCATCTATGATTGCCTGATCTCCCCATCTTCTGCTTCCTGAGAATGTGAATGCCCAACCTTTTTTGCTCATTCCGGTAGAGTAAGTTGCCATTGCTCTGTGCAGGTAACTTCTATTGGTAAATGAGTAAGCAAGAGAAGTCTGCTTTCTGTAAGATGATGCTCTGGTATTATAATAAACAACCCCTCCGAGATTACCGAAAGTATATTCTGAAGGCGTAAGATTATCTACGTTTTCATAAGGATATCTTGTTACATCATTCAAACCACCCCAGTTGCTGAAATCAATTCTTCCGTCATCATTTTTAGACATAGAAACTCCATTGAAAACAACATCTTCAAAACGGTTATCAACACCTCTGGGTCTGAACCAGTAAGCACCCAGTTCAAACGCAGAAACATTCTGAAACGCATCTCTACCCGAACTTAAAAGACCAACTGTGGGCTGCATCGCAGAGCCTCCGTCTTCTGAATCTCCCTGAGAATCATCAATCACAACAACACCGGCATCATTTCCAACGCTGTTGTTTAATACAATTACACCTAAATCTTTTCTTTTTTCGTTAGCCGTAACATCAAATTCTAATGTTTTAGATTCAAAGTTTGGTTTTGAAATCGTAATAAGATAATGTCCTGGCATTAAATCTACAAACTGAAAATAACCAATTTTGTCTGCGGTAACGTCATTTACAGATTGTTCAAGATCAACCTCTGCTCTCTCCACAGGTTTACCGTCCTGACCTTTAACATACGCATAAACAGTAGTTTGCGCATAGTAATACGATGCAGGAAGCAAAGTAAACAAAGAGATTAGGGATAGTTTTTTAATCATAATAAACTTATTTTAGCACCTTCTTTATTTAAGGGGCAACAAATTTAGTATTATTTTCATTAACTCAAACATTTTTAATGCTTTATTCTATTAAATAATCTTAACACTTAATAATTATCTTAATAAACACGCCTTTTTATGATTGAAATCAAAAAAAGGTTTATTAAGGATAATTTAATCTTCAGTTATTTTAAAAATGTGTAATTTTAGCGCCTCAATTTTTTGAATTTAATAAATATCATGAAAAAATTCTTATCAATTTTCGCAATATTCTGTTTTACTGTAGGATTTTCCCAGCAGAAACAAGTGAAAAGGGCTGCAGTCGGTTTCCTGAATGTTGAAAACTTATGGGACACCATCGTTTCTGCAGATTACATAGATGGTACTCTGCCTTTTTCTAATCCAAAATTTCACAGAAGTGTACCTGTAGATTCTCTGAAGTATCTTGAAACAACTGAAGATTACAAAGGAGAATGGAGCAACGAGCTTCTTGTAGGCAAAAAAGTAATAAGAAAACAGGTACTTGCAGATGATTTTACACCAAACAGCCCCAAAAGATGGGGTTCCAAGTACTACAACCAAAAACTGGCAAACGAAGCCAAGGTAATTTCTGAACTTGGGAGGCAATATACCAATGATAACCCTGTAATCTGCGGACTGATTGAAGTTGAAAACCGTCAGGTAATTGAAGATCTTATCAAACAGCCTGTACTGGCAAAAAGCAATTACGGAATTGTACATTATAATTCTTATGATGCCCGAGGAATAGACATTGCCATGATCTATCAGAAAAACAGATTTGTACTGGAAGATTCTTATACCAAAGAAATTAAAAACTACAATGAAGAAGGAAGAAGAGAATACACAAGAGATGTTTTGGTTGCAATTGGCTATCTGGATGGCGAAAAAACTGCAGTTTTTATGAATCACTGGCCTTCAAGAAGAGGTGGTGAAGCGGTATCTCAACCCAAAAGAAATGCTGCTGCTGCAGTTTTGAAAAATGAAATGGACAAAATTGCAGCAGAAAATCCTGGCATTAAAATGTTTGCAATGGGAGATTTCAATGATGATCCGGTGAGTCCGAGCCTGAGAAAGCATCTGGGAGCAGTAGCAAGCCCATCAGAATTATCAGAAAAAACACCATATTATAATCTGATGTATAAACTGTTCAAAGCGGGAGTTGCTTCATTGGCTTACAGAGATTCTCCAAATTTGTTTGATCAGATTATTGTTTCTAAAAACCTATATTCAGACGAAAAAATCACTCCTACTTATACCATTTTCAAGGCTGAGATTTTTGCTCCGTCTTATTTGATCAATAAAGAAGGACAATGGAAAGGCTACCCTTTCAGATCCTGGGACGGTGACAGATTTACCGGAGGATACAGCGACCACTTCCCTGCTGTTTCGATTGTTCAGAAAGAATACATCAAAAAATAAAACAAAAAGCACTCTTTACAGAGTGCTTTTTTTATGTATTTTCTTTATTTACTAATTGTCTGAAAATAAACTGACACTATTTTATAGTCTGAAAATCAGGGATTATAATAGATACTTAGACAAGCTCAGTGTGACAACTCTACTACTAAACGCTTGATTTAGCCATGTCAGGCAGAGCCCTTTTAGGCTAGTAATCAAATTTTATTTATTATCAGGACTTACTTTGTTTAAAAATAAAAAAACTGCAACTCCTGAAATAACCGACATCATGCATGCGAGAATAAAACTTCCGATTACATATTGGAAAATATTGTTTTTTACAAGATCAAAATTCCATTCCTGATGTATAAGATCACTTTCACCGCTTACAAAAGGAGATCCCAGTATAAGAGAAGCAATGATAATAAACGGAATAAACGGCGGCAAGCTCACATTGGAAGCAATAAATGCTAAAACCTTATTGAGCTTAAATAAAACTGAAAGCGATATGACCAATAATGTATGAAATCCCCAAAGCGGAGTCAGACCAATGAAAACGCCTAAAGCAATTGAAAATGATTTTATTCTGTTGCTGCCCTCGCTTTCCAATACATCTTCCTTGATAAATTTTTTAAAGCTTTTTTTTTTGAAATTATTAATAAAATTCCTCGGAATGATATAAACTAAGGTAATGACAACCAAAATCGTATTCAGAATACTGATTCTCGTAAAATCTTTGAAAGGTCTGAAATGTGAAACTCTTTCAGCCGGATCATATAATACCTTTACCGGAACATTTTTTACCGGAATATGCCTCCAAGCTGTTCTTACGATGATTTCAATTTCAAATTCAAACTTTGGAGTATAATATTTCTTAGGAATTTTATGCAACGGATACAATCTGTAGCCGGACTGTGTATCTTCCAGCTTAATCCCTGTCTCAAACCAAAACCAGAAATTGGAAAACCTGTTCCCGAAGCTGCTCTTTTTAGGAATTCCATCCTGAGACATATTTCGGTTTCCAATCAGCAAAACATCTTGTTTCTCAGCAAGTAAGGCATCTACAAATACAGGAATATCATTTGGATAATGCTGTCCGTCAGAATCAATTGTAATGGCAAAATCAAACCCGTTTTCTTTTGCTTTTCTGAAACCTGTCTTTAGTGCATTTCCTTTACCTTTATTTTCAGGAAGATTAATGGTTAAAATCTTAGAATAGCTTTCTAAAATTTCTAAAGTAGAATCTGTAGAACCGTCATTGATAACAATAATGTTTTCTGTATAATCTAAGACCCCGTCAAGTACTCTTCTTAAAGTTTTATGATTGTTGTAAGTAGGTACAAGAACGCAGATTTTCTTATCCGAAATTGCATTCCTGATTTCAGAAAGTGTCATTATCTTAATGAATTTTTTTCAGCTGCAGTCATCGTTTTAGACTGCATAGCAAATTTGCGGATGTATGTTTTTAATGCTGAATTTTGCGTTGAATAATGATTAAGAATAAAAGTCTTGTCTTCTTTCAGGTTTTTATTGTATCCTACGATTTTCGGAATGTTTTCCTGAACACTCATTCTGATCACCCTTAATTCAACATTATTGGGATTTGATTTAATAGCACTTTCCAAACTGGTTGCTCCGGACTTTATATAAGATTTTCTTTTGTTTTTTTCAGTCGTAACATGTGCCTCTAAAATCTGAGCTGCAGCTTTATAACCAGTAATTGTCGGATCGGAAGATGATTTTTTATCTGCAATTCCAATGAAATTTTTGGCTCGGTCAACTGAAAGATTTGCGGTGGAGTAAGCATTTCTCAAAGCCTCAAGATCACCATTTTGAAAAAACAAAAATACTATTGAAAATAAAGAAATTAAAAGCTTCATATATTGGTATAATTTACAGACATTTTCAATGCAATAGTCTCGCCAAAAACTGTCGTGTTTTTTACTTTAATATCATTTTCGTTTTCACTGATATCCAGACTCATGGTGAGTTCCGGAGTTTCAAAAGGATTGATAATTGCCATAAACTTTACATTAGACGCAGATTTCAAAAACAATTTTTTACCCGTAAATTCTTCGGTCAGTTCTTTTACGATCTGCATCATACAAACTCCCGGTGTAACAGGATTCCCAGGAAAATGTCCTTTGAAAATATCATGGTCTTTATTTAGTCTGATTTTCGCAGTATAACTCCCGTTTCCTGCCATTTCATAGCTGTCTAAAGTATAAAAATCTGTAAGTATGGTCTGCATTTTATTCAGTTTCGTTTTCTGTAATTTGTAATAATTGAATATTGATTTTAAAATCTTTGTGCTGAATCTCAATCTTGTCAGCAAAAGTAGGTGATTTTGCCTCAAATATAAAATTGATTTTCTCCTGGTTGTTTTTAGTCAGAATGATTTTCTTCAAAAACAGGTCAGGTGTATTGTCATAAAATAAATAATACGTTTTGTTTTCGTCTTTTGAAATGTCAATAATAGACTCATTGTTTTCAAATCTCTCGGTCAGAATGTATTTTTGTCTTAACAATTCCTGAAAATCATTTTTAAGAAAATTAATCACCATTTTTTTATCTAAATCTGGCAGAACATAATTGAGTTTAAAATCATTATCCGAAATTTCAAAATCAAACATTTTATTCCCAAAATCTGTTGTCATAACAACGCGATGTACTGTTTCCGATATTTTTTTAATGATTATAATTCCGCTTACATGATTTTTATAAATATCCATCTGACATTTATAAACATAATCTTTATTTGATGAAAAATATGAATTTTCTACTATCTCTTGAGAAGCAGAAAAGGGTTTCACTTCGCCAATCCTGTATGTTCTACAGGAAATAAACAATATGAAAATCAGGCTATAAACTAAATTCCGAAGCAGCAATCGGCGCATTGATCTTGGTATTTTTAAAAACAATATTCGTCGTATCTCCCGAAGCTTCTGTCATATTGACCTGAGAAACTGTGGACTGATTTTTAGGAAAATAAAGTTCTATTTCCTTAATGTATTTCAGCAGTTGGGAAGATCTGGGAATAAATCTGGCGATGTTGTAATTTTCATTTTTGAAATACCGCACAATAAATTCAGGATCACCAAACATCTGCCCGTTTGAGCTTCCGACAATCAGTTTATTGATTTTTTCAAAAGTTTTACTTTTTGCATCCACAGAAGACTTTTTACCTTGGTCGTTGATTAAAATCTTATTATCCTTAAAAATAATGCTGTACTGATAAGGTTTAGTGTACTTCCAGCTTAAAGTATTGGGAGACTTCAATGACATTTTCCCTTGTGTAACAATATTTTTATCCAGAAAATCCATTTTTTTTGTTTGAACAAAATCACTTTGCAGAGTTTTGATCTTCTGACTTTCAGATGATATTTTTGTAACAAATGCTTTAGATTCGCTGTTAGTCATTGCTGTATTCTGAGCAAAAACTAAGCTTGAAATCAACAGAAATGCTACAAAAGTTATATTTTTTAACATTTTTTTTCTAATTTAATCACAGAATCAACTGTAAAAGTTGAATATTTTTCACGTTCCAAAAATAACAATAATTCTACCAAAACCTGGTACGTCTTTTCCGAAGTATCGTGAAGCAGAACAATACTTCCTTTTTTTAAGTCCTTCGTTACTCTTCTCAATATTTTTTTCTCATCAATAATTACAGTATCCAAAGATCGAACATTCCAACCAATGCTATTTTTCTTTGTTTTTTTGATGGCTTTTGCAATATTCGGATTGGTAACTCCGAAAGGTGGTCGATATAAATTTGTTTTTATATTTCCGATTTTTAGCATTACTTCATCACATTTTTCAATCTCCTCAATCATTTTTGAAGTTGATAAAAACCCTGTATTTTTAGAATGAGAATAAGTGTGATTTCCAATGGTGTGACCTTCAGAAATAGTTCTTTGAAAGATTTCCGGATATTTTTCAATCTGTTTTCCGATGCAGAAAAACGTTGCTTTTACATTGTTTCCTTTTAACAGATCTAAAAATTTCGGCGTGAATTCCGTCGGACCATCATCAAAAGTCAGAGCCACTTCTTTTATTTTGGTTCTTTTGTGTGTAAGTGAATTGACAAAATATCTCAATTGAATATCAAAAGAACCCCAAATAACCACTCCCGAAAATAGGATAAAACAGAAAACATACACCCAAATCGTACCTTGAAAAGCATAAATAATAAGGTTCAGGAAAATATAAAAAATGATAAACTGATAATGTTTCATATTTTAGTATTTCAAATTTACCTTAAGCTGTTAACTGATTTCTGAAAGTATGTTTGTCATTCCGAGGAATCTCAATGGTTAAAAGGAAAATGTTTAGATTCTTCCAGAATGACAAAAGCAATTTACATTTAGCTTAATAATCAAGCCTTCTCCAACAAAACCAAACTATGATCGTTTCCTCTTAAATGATTATAAAGCAAAACATTTTTCACTTCGTCCTTCTTCACTGAATTAATCATCATTGCTTCCGGAATCTCCTGATTTTTAAGAATATGACAAGCCATAAATGTTGAAAAACCACTTGCCGTATTGAATTCGCCGCTTAAATGTTTGTAATACAACAAAGCCGAATTGGTAAATAACTCCGAAGCGCTTTTATAATAAACATCCGATTTAGAATCACCGCTGAATCCTAAAATTACGGCATCAATATTCTTATTCGTTAAATCATTTTTAGCTAAAAAATCTTCAATAAACTGTTGAGTTTCTTCCAAATCCAATCGGCTGCTGATTTGAATATCTTTTAACTGAGCGTAAGAATGCTCTGTTTTCTCTTTTCCTAAAACAAAAAAACTTGCTCCTTCTCCCCAAATTACCCCTTCTGTTTCAGAATTCAGATAATCAACAGGAAGGTTTTTTTCTTTTTTAATGGTTTTATTCAGTTTGTAAAGTTCCATCACTCTTTCGGTCTGTTCGTCTGTAGAACCAACCAAAACATTTTTTGCTTCACCATCATTGATCTGTAATTTTGCATCTAAAAACGAAAATTCTAATGAAGAAGAGGTATTAACATACGTAAAATTGTACGCATGACATTGTAATCCCAGAGCAATTTGTCCCGCAACGGTATTATGTGTCGACTGAATAAAAAAGGTTGGAGTCAGAAACTCTTCATGGTTATCCAATACATTTTTCAGAAATTTTTCAGAATCCTGAGAACATCCCATTCCTGTTCCGACAATAATGGCATCAGGATTTTCAATTCCGGCTTCTTTCAAAGCGTATTGTGAAGCTACGGAACTCATTTTTACAGTTTTAGACATTCTTCTGCTCGCCGCAGGCGGAATGAATTCTTTATAATTGGGTTCAATCGCTTTTAAAACCTGAGATGAATTTTCCGGCTTTAAATGATAGAAAAAATTTTCGTTTAAACTGTCCTGAGCCGAAATACAGGCTGCACTGTTGATGTAAACGGCACTCATGATTTTGAGAAAATTAAAGTTGAACAATTTCCTCCAAAACCAAACGAATTGGATAGAACGTGGTTGATATTTTTCTCTTTAAGCTCCGTTACAGGTGTTAAATCAAATTCTGCCATTTTCGTTTTAAAATTCAGATTCGGGAAAATAAGATTGTGCTGAATTGCCAAAAGAGAATACACAGCTTCAATTCCTGCCGCTGCAGCCAGTGTGTGACCAGTAAAAGCTTTTGTAGAAGTGAATTCCGGAACATTGCCTTCCCCGAAAATCCGGATCATCGCAATTCCTTCAGACAAATCATTATTTGGGGTTGCTGTTCCGTGAACATTGATATAATCGATATTTTCTTTATTTAAGCCCGAAACTTTTAAAGCTTTTTCCATGGCTAAAAACGCACCTTGTCCATTTTCTGAAGAAGCAGTCTGATGATGCGCATCATTGGCATTTCCGTATCCGGAAAGATAACCCAGAACTTTTTTATTTTCCTTTTTTACAATTTCATCAGATTCCAGAACAATGAAAGCGGCTGCTTCACCCAGATTCAGACCTTTTCTGTCGTTATCGAAAGGGGTGTTGTAAGAATCCGTTAAAATCATCAGTGTATTGAAACCATTCAATGTAAATTTTGAAAGAGAATCTGTTCCGCCCACAATTACACGGTCTAAAACTCCACTTCTGATTAATTTTGCGCCCATCATTATTGCATTGGCAGCCGATGAACAGGCGGTACTGATGGTGGAAACCATGCCTTTTAGTCCAAGATAATCAGCAATCAGCAAGGAAGAATTTCCTGCATCATGAGAATGAATATATTGTTGTTTTTCAGGAAAGTCTTCGTAAGTGTAGAAATATTTTTCGGTAACATCCATTCCTCCAACACTGGTTGAAGAAATCAGTCCTGTTTTATATTCGTTAATATCCGAAATTCCGGAACTTTCTATCGCTTCTTTTGCAGCCATCATTCCCAACAGAGCGGTTCTTGTAGCATGATGATCTTCATTCAGGTGAAGCTTTTCTGCAAGTTCGTCATTAGATAATTTGATTTCGCCCGTTTTAATATTTCCTTTATGGCGTGTTTCAAACAGAGTGATGTCGGAAATTCCGTGTTGTCCGGATTTTAAAGAATTCAGATTTTCTTCCACATTGTTTCCAATAGCGGAAATGATGCCCATTCCTGTAATGGCAATTTTATGACTCATGTACTTTGGGGATTTTCAGAATTATTTTTCCTGCGACTCCTGAAAAAGCTTTTTCAGTTCTACAGAGTCTACCGGCTTCATTCTTCCGGAAAGAATCAGAGAGAGTTCTTTTCTTCTTAGTGCAGCTGCATATCTTTCTTTTTCAAGATCCGTTTCAGGTTCCATCTCAGGAATTGGTATAGGTCTGTTGAATTCGTCTACAGCCACAAAAGTATAGATTCCTTTATTGGTCTGAATTTTTTTGCGGTTGATAGGATCATCCAGCCAGACATCCACATAGATTTCCATGGATGTTGAAAATGCGCGGGATACTTTAGATTCCATCACCACAATTCCGCCTTCCGGAATAGGATGATCAAACGAAACATGGTTTACAGATGCTGTAACGACTCTTCTTTCACAATGTCTTGTTGCAGAAATAGAAGCACATCTGTCCATTCTTGCCAAAAGCTCTCCTCCGAAAAGATTTCTGAGCTGATTGGTATCGTTCGGAAGAACAATATTGGTCATTACCGTAAGAGATTCTGACGCTTTTTTTATTTTTGCCATCGTGACTTTCTTTTATATGAAGTTGCTTTCCAGTTTTTTGCAGCCTGTTTTTTTACAGAGTCCAGCTTTAATGAATCTGCTTTAAAAGCTTTTATAGAATCCTGCCGTCTCATTTGGGCAGAATCTATTTTTACAGGAGCTTTTTTCTCAATTCTCTGTGTTTTTGTCTGTACAGAAAGATCATCAAAAGATTTTTTGCCAAAAAGCAATTCCTGCTGAGTGTAAGCAAAATATAGTATTCCTAAAACCGGAATGATGAATAAAAATATCCATAACACTGATTTATTGAACCTGTAATCTTTCTCAGATTTATTTTCTGAAACTTCAGCGGGCCTATCATTAATATCTGAAAAGCGAATTTCTTCCAAACCATAAAAATCCGGATAATCTGATTCTAAGCGATTTCCTTTGAATAAAATTCTTCCGTCTTCTATAAAAGCGGTTCCAAGACCGGAAATTTCTAAAGTTTTGTCAGACTGCAGTCTTTTCTTCCAGAAATCCACCTGCAGCTCCAGTTCTCTTTCTGCTGAAGCTTTTGAAATGTCTTTCTGACGGCTCAAAAAGCTGATAAAATCATCATTCTGAATCTGATAATCCGGCTGAAAAGCGATTTTGCTGGAAGGCGGAAGAATACTTCCGTTTTCAGAATTGATAACTGCTTTGGAGTTTTCCAGAGAGAATACACCAAATTGCGGAACGATAACGGTTCCGAATTGCTTCAGATATTCTAAAATGTATGCTGAAATATTCATTTGGCAGCAAATTTATGATTTTTTCATGACTTTTTTACATGTTTCTCTGTAAGTTGGTTTCTTAATTATTGGTGAAAATGATCTGAAAATATTTAATTCTGATCAATGCTTTGAGTTATTAAAATAAAAAAAGACTGCCTCAACAGTCTTTAAAAAAAATTAATGTAACTATGATATAAGTGTGAAGCAGTATTCTTATGATTATTGAATTTTCCAGCTGATTCCAAACATAAAATTGATTCCTGCCTGAGCAAAGTAAATTGGTCCGTCATATACGTAACCATTGTTTACATATTTCTGATCAAAAACATTATTAACCAGAAGTTTCAGTGCAACATCATGCTTATTGATCTTAAACTGATATTGTGCATTAAAATCAGTAAGAAAATAATCTTTCAACTGTAAATCCGGAGTTTCTGTATTGTCAAGATATTGCTTACCAACATATTGATTGATCAGCGCAAACTGAAAATTCTTAGTCGGATTATATTTCAGGCTTAGATTGGTAATAACATTAGGAGAGAAAGAAATCTCCGTGTTTCCTAAATTGTTGATGCCGTTTTGGTTTTCAATGCGGAAGTCCAAATTTCTGTTCTGACTTAAACTTACATTACCGGAAACTTCCCATTGTTTTCCTAATTTTGTCAAAGCTCCAACCTCAATTCCTCTTCGGTAGCTTTTCCCTGAGTTAGTTCTGATAAATTCTCCGATATTACTGATCTGTCCGTTTAAAACCAACTGATTGATATAATACATATAATAAAGATTGGCAGTAAACTCAACCGCACCAAAACGCTTTTCAATTCCGGCTTCAAAATCATGAAGCTTCTCTGCCTTCACGTTATTATTGGAGATGAGGTCGTCACGATTGGGCTCGCGCTGTGCGTGAGCATACGAAAGGAATACTTTTCCGTTGTTTAATCTGTAATTTACTCCTGCTTTTGGATTAAAGAAAAGCCAGTTTCTTTTCAAATCTGCGCCTTCATCGTCACCCTGCAAAAGAATTTTGGTATCATAATCAATATTTCTAAGCTGTAGATCTCCAAAAAGTTCAAAGTCATTAATTTTCACCAAAGCTTTAGCAAATCCGGCAACTTCATTTTTTACAGATCGGTTTCGGTAATACTCATGCTGCGGTATCTGAGGAACAAAAACATCTCTCACGTTCCCGTAATGTCTGCCAAAATACTGATTTCCGACAAGACCAAAATTCAGATCTATGTTATCAAATTTTCCGTACAAAGTAGAGACTATCCCGTAAAAATCATTGTTGAGCCATTTTTTTCTGATAAAGTCCGAATATTCTTCACCGTTAAAATCAGGCAGATTATATCTTGCATAAGGATCTCCCTGTTTGTAATTTTCATAATAACCTCTTCCTTTGGTATAATGAAGTGTTGTTTCAAGATTCCATCGTTCATTCAGTCCCTGTTCCCATAAAAGCTGATAATGGTTTTGTCTGTAATTATCCGTTTCATTATCGTAAAACCCTACAATATTTTCCCAGCTGGCATCATAAATTGCTCCTGAAAAATTATACCTGGGATTGGTTTCCCATGTCTTTCTGTCGACTCCGTTCCAAGCCTGATATGTTTTTTCTTTCCCTCCGAATGCCATCAGACGAAGCTTGGTTTTTCCTTCTTCAAATAAAGCGGTAAAGTTGTACGAATTAAGATCTGAAAATGCCCGGTCGATATATCCGTCAGAGTGAATATGAGAATATCTTCCCATAACCGACAAACGATCTTTCCAGAATTTCCCGGAGCCTATTTCTGCTGAATATTTATAGGTATTAAAAGATCCGTAACTGTCATCAGTTTTGAAATAAAATTTTTCTTCCGGTTCTTTTGAAATTACATTGATGCTTGCTCCGAATGCGGAAACACCATTATTGGAAGTTCCCACTCCTCTCTGAATGACGATTTGTGATGCGGAACTCGTTAAATCCGGAACATTTACGAAAAAAGTTCCCTGGCTTTCGGAATCATTAAACGGAACACCATTCATCATGACATTAATTCCTCTTCCTGCAACACCACGAATCCTGAAGCCGGTGTACCCTACTCCATTCCCTGCATCTGATGTTGAAATAATTGAAGTTTGATTTTTGAGAAGAATCGGCAGATCCTGCCCCAGATTTCTACTGTCCAGATCTTTCTGAACGCTGATAATCTCTTTTGCAACCGGAAGCCTTTTGGTAAAACTAACGGTTTCAATTTCTCTTATCTTAAGAGAGTCTGAATTCTGAGCCTGTAAAAAACTCAGCGAGCCTGCGGTAAGCCCTAAAAAAAATAATCCTTTCATTCTTATAAATTTTTAAAATTTAATGGAATAAAAGGGGCGATTAAAAAAATGTAACAATTTGAAATTTTAACAATGCAGCAATGCCGAAACATTGATAAACTGATAAATTGGTACACTTACAAAATTCCCTAAACAGCATTACCTGTTCCAGGTTCATTGGGTATAATCTCAGCCCCGACAGGAGCACCCCTTTATTTCAGCGGCAAAAGTACAACTTTTTACAATTAAATTAAAATAAAATTTTCATCAGTATGACCGGTTGTAAGAATCGATGAAGTAATAATTTTTATCGTCTTTGGTTACTTCAAACATTTTGCCCAGTTTCCAGCTATAATTTCTTTTTATATCTGAATACTCAAACGGGATCACAATTTTATTATCCACATCAATCACTCCAAATTTATCATTGTGAGTTGCAATAATCATAGGATTGGCGGTGTCATCACCTTCCAGAACATATAAATATTGATATTTCGGATAAATCTTAAACTGAGAATGATCCGAAGCATTTTTAAACTTAGCATCTTCAATGATGCCATATTTACCATTCAGAATATAAGCATGAAACAAAGCTTTTTTCAGCTCAGATTTGCATCTTCCCAAATCATCATTTTTATATTGATAAACACGTTTTCCGGCTTTATTGATCCTGAAAGCTATACCGTTTTTCTCTACGGTTGCATAAAGTTCGCTGCCAAAATGCCTTATCTTTTCGTTTGGTGAATTTAAAAGGTTACAATCTTCACCAAAAAACATGACAAGATCATACTCAGGCGCAATTACAAATTTCCCCTTCTGATTGATAAAACCAGATTTTCCGTTAAGTTTTTTAGGAATTAATAATGGGATATTTTCGTTAACAACAGGAAGACCGGTATTTTTTGTTTGTAAAGTGGCTGTATTATTCTGTCCGCTTGCTTTTTTCACTATCTTTTTGGTAGTTTGCCTGCTCTGGCAAAAAGCTGTTGCCGAAAACAGCACGATAACTAAAATTTTAATTTTTTTCACCAGCTTCATTATTATTTTTTGCCAAAAATATAAAATAAAAAATTCATATTTATAAACAATCTAAATAATTTAATTCTTACAAAATTCTAATTTTTTGTAATTTTGGGATCATTTTTTAAATGTCTGGTAATGTAATGCCTGTAAGGATAAACTATTGATTTGAAATTATCAATAACCATTCTAAACGCAAGCTGAAGATTTTTTTAAGCAAAAATTTTTATCAGCGAAAAGCAGTTCCAGATATTGAAAAATGTAGATTATGCGGTTTTATCAAATTATTATGTATAATCTAATGTATAAAAAAGAAAAGAGTATATGAGTATTTATCAGGATTATCTCCAGGAGATTGAAGAAAGAAAAATTCAGGGTCTGCACCCAAAACCAATTGACAGTGCTGAACTATTGAGCGAAATTATTACACAAATTAAAGATCATGCTAACGAAAACAGAGCTGATTCGCTTAAATTTTTTATTTACAACACTCTGCCCGGAACTACAAGTGCTGCCGGTGCTAAAGCAAAATTTTTAAAAGAAATTATTCTTGGAGAATCTTCTGTAGAGGAGATCACCCCTGCTTTTGCTTTTGAGCTTTTATCTCACATGAAAGGCGGTCCTTCTATTGAAGTTCTGCTTGATTTAGCATTAGGAAATAATGAAGATACTGCAAAGCAGGCAGCCGAAGTTCTTAAAACACAGGTTTTTCTTTATGATGCAGACACAGACCGTTTAAGAGAAGCTTTTAAAAACAACAATCCAATCGCCAGAGATATTCTGGAAAGCTACGTAAAAGCAGAATTCTTCACCAAATTACCTGAAGTTCCTGAAGAAATTAAAGTAGTTACTTTTATTGCCGGGGAAGGAGACATTTCAACAGATTTGTTATCTCCTGGAAATCAGGCACACTCAAGGTCAGACCGAGAGTTACATGGAAAATGCATGATCACTCCTGAAGCTCAGACAGAAATCAAAGCTTTGCAGGCTCAGCACCCTGATGCAAGTGTAATGCTGATTGCAGAAAAAGGAACGATGGGTGTAGGTTCATCCAGAATGTCGGGAGTAAACAATGTAGCTCTCTGGACAGGAAAACCAGCAAGCCCATATATTCCATTTGTTAATATTGCTCCTATTGTTGGCGGAACAAACGGTATTTCTCCTATCTTCCTTACAACAGTGGATGTGACAGGAGGAATAGGTATTGACCTTAAAAACTGGGTGAAAAAAGTTGACGAAAACGGAGATCCTGTACGTAACGAAAACGGCGAAGTTGTTCTTGAGCAGGCTTACTCAGTAGCAACAGGAACTGTATTGACCATCAATACAAAAAAGAAAAAATTATATAACGGAGATACAGAACTGATTGATCTTAGTAGATCATTCACTCCTCAAAAAATGGAATTTATCAAAGCGGGAGGTTCTTACGCCATCGTTTTTGGTAAAAAAATACAAACTATTGCGGCACAGATTTTAGGTGTAGAAATCCCAACTGTTTTTGCTCCTTCAAGAGAAGTTTCTATCGAAGGACAGGGTCTTACTGCAGTTGAAAAAATCTTCAACAGAAATGCAGTTGGTTTAGCTCCAGGAAAAGTTCTACACGCTGGTTCTGATGTACGTGTAGAAGTCAACATTGTTGGTTCTCAGGATACTACAGGTTTGATGACCGCTCAAGAATTAGAATCAATGGCAGCAACCGTCATTTCTCCAATTGTTGACGGTGCTTACCAGTCGGGTTGTCACACCGCTTCGGTTTGGGATAAAAAAGCTCAGGCAAATATTCCGAAATTAATGAAATTCATGAATGACTTCGGATTGATTACAGCCCGTGACCCGAAAGGAGAATATCATGCAATGACCGATGTTATTCATAAAGTTCTTAATGATATTACCATTGATGAATGGGCTATCATTATCGGTGGCGATTCTCACACGAGAATGTCTAAAGGGGTTGCTTTCGGAGCAGACTCAGGAACAGTAGCACTTGCTTTAGCGACAGGCGAAGCTTCCATGCCGATTCCGGAATCTGTAAAAGTGACCTTTAAAGGCGATATGAAAGAACACATGGATTTCCGTGATGTTGTACATGCAACTCAGGCTCAAATGCTGAAACAGTTTGGTGGAGAAAATGTCTTCCAAGGCAGAATTATTGAGGTTCACATCGGAACTCTTCCTGCAGATCAGGCATTTACATTTACAGACTGGACTGCCGAGATGAAAGCTAAAGCATCTATCTGTATTTCTCAGGATGATACTTTGATAGAGTCTTTAGAGATTGCAAAATCCAGAATCCAGATCATGATCGACAAAGGAATGGACAATCACAATCAGGTTCTTCAAGGATTAATCAACAAAGCAAATAAGAGAATTACTGAGATCAAATCAGGTGAAAAACCTGCTCTGACTCCGGATGCTAATGCTAAATATTACGCTGAAGTAGTTGTTGATCTTGATGCGATTGTAGAACCGATGATCGCAGATCCTGATGTAAACAATGAAGATGTTTCTAAAAGATATACGCACGATACCATCAGAGATTTAACGTATTACGGAGGTGAGAAAAAAGTTGATCTTGGCTTCGTAGGATCTTGCATGGTTCACAAAGGAGACTTGAAAATTGTTTCTCAAATGCTTAAAAATATCGAAAGACAAAACGGAACGGTTGAATTTAAAGCACCTCTTGTTGTTGCCGCTCCAACTTACAACATCATTGATGAACTTAAAGCGGAAGGCGACTGGGAATTTTTAGAAAAATATTCAGGTTTTGAGTTTGACGACAACGCTCCAAAAGGTGAAGCGCGTGTTGAATATAAAAACATGATGTACCTTGAAAGACCCGGATGTAACCTTTGTATGGGGAATCAGGAAAAAGCAGCAAAAGGAGATACTGTTTTAGCAACTTCTACCCGTCTTTTCCAGGGAAGAGTCGTGGAAGATTCTGAACGTAAAAAAGGTGAATCTTTGCTGGCATCAACTCCGGTAGTAGTATTATCAGCCATCATGGGAAGAATTCCAAACATTGAAGAATACAAAGCTGCTGTAGAAGGAATTAACCTGACTACATTTGTGCCTCCAATCAAAGAGTTAACAAGTACAAGTGCTCACTAATAAAGCATAACATCGGTCGAAAGACTTTTTCAGTATAAAACAAAAGATTTTAGTCTCAGGATTAGAATCTTTTGTTTTTCTTGTTTAGAATATTTCTATTTTAGGTCTATCTTAATTATTTTGATGTAAATCAATCACTAAAAATTTATTTTTCCTTAACTTCATCATTATAAATAATCTCTGTCATACATTATATTTATCATCAAGTCGATTCTGAGGAACGAAATTTGATGCATATTGACGAGAATTTCTGCTTTTATTGAAATAAATCTACAGCAGTTATTAATTAAAAAGAAAAAATTACAACAGATATGACTTTCGACATTGACATGATCAAAAAAGTGTACGAACGCTATCCTGAAAGAATTGCAGCTGCAAGACAAATTACAGGAAAGCCGTTGACACTTTCAGAAAAAATTCTTTACACCCATTTATGGGAAGGCAATACAACACAGGAACATGAAAGAGGAAATTCTTATGTGGATTTTGCTCCGGACAGAGTGGCTATGCAGGATGCTACTGCACAAATGGCACTTTTGCAGTTTATGCAGGCTGGTAAAGCCAAAGTTGCAGTTCCTTCTACCGCTCATGCAGACCACCTTATTCAGGCAAGAGTAGGTGCAGAAGCAGATTTGCAGGAAGGTATCAACAAAAATTCAGAAGTTTTCAATTTTTTAAGTTCAGTCTGTGACAAATACGGAATAGGTTTCTGGAAACCGGGAGCCGGAATCATCCATCAGGTTGTTCTCGAAAATTATGCATTTCCGGGCGGAATGATGATCGGGACCGACTCTCATACCGTAAATGCCGGAGGTCTCGGAATGGTTGCCATCGGAGTTGGAGGTGCAGATGCGGTTGATGTAATGGCAGGAATGCCCTGGGAACTGAAAATGCCTAAATTGATCGGGATCAAACTAACGGGTAAAATGAACGGATGGACTTCTGCAAAAGATGTTATCCTGAAAGTTGCAGGAATTCTTACCGTAAAAGGAGGAACAGGCTGCATTGTAGAATATTTCGGCGAAGGTGCAGAGTCTCTTTCCGCTACCGGAAAAGGAACGATCTGTAATATGGGAGCTGAAATTGGAGCCACTACCTCTACTTTCGGGTATGATGATTCTATGAGAAGATATTTAACTGCTACAGGAAGACAGGATGTTGTAGATGCGGCAGATCAGATTGCAGAACATTTGACAGGCGATCCTGAAGTGTATGCAAATCCTGAACAATATTTTGATCAGCTGATTGAAATTAATCTTTCTGAACTCACTCCTCATCTTAATGGTCCTTTTACACCGGATCTGGCAACTCCGGTAGCTGAATTCAGAGCGAAAGCCGAAGCAAACGGATGGCCTATTGAAGTAGAATGGGCATTAATCGGATCTTGTACTAACTCCTCTTACGAGGATTTATCAAGAGCTGCATCTATTGTAGAAGATGCAGTTGCAAAAGGAGTAAAACCTAAAGCAATCTTAGGAATCAATCCTGGTTCTGAACAGGTAAAGTTTACCGCAGAAAGAGACGGATTTTTAGATTCATTCAGAAAATTTGAAAATGCGAGAATTTTCACCAACGCTTGCGGACCTTGCATCGGGCAATGGGACAGAGAAGGTGCTGAAAAAGGTGAAAAAAATTCAATCATTCACTCTTTCAACAGAAACTTTGCCAAAAGAGCGGACGGAAATCCAAATACACACGCTTTTGTAGCTTCACCGGAAATGGTGGCTGCTGTGGCAATTTCAGGAAGGCTTGATTTTAATCCTATCACAGATACTTTAACCAACGAAGCGGGCAAGCAGATAAAATTAGACGAACCAAAAGGTTCTGAACTACCTGCAAGAGGATTTGCTGTAGAAGACAATGGTTATCAGGCTCCGTCAGAAGATGGCTCTAAAGTTCAGGTTGCGGTAGATCCTAATTCTGACAGACTTCAGCTGCTGGAAGAATTTCCGGCTTGGGATGGTAAAAATATTAACGGTGCAAGAGTTTTAATTAAAGCTTTTGGTAAATGTACAACCGACCATATTTCTATGGCTGGACCGTGGCTGAAATACAGAGGTCACTTAGATAATATTTCAAACAATATGCTGATTGGAGCTGTGAATGCTTATAATATGGAGACCAATAAGGTTAAAAATCAGCTGGATGGTTCTTACGGTGAAGTTCCTGCCGTGCAAAGAGCTTATAAGGCTGCAGGAATTCCGTCTATTGTGGTTGGAGACCAAAACTATGGTGAGGGTTCTTCCAGAGAACACGCTGCAATGGAGCCGAGACATTTGGGAGTAAAAGCTGTTTTGGTAAAATCATTTGCAAGAATTCACGAAACCAACCTTAAAAAACAAGGTATGCTCGGGCTAACATTTGCTAATGAATCAGATTATGACAAGATTCAGGAAGATGATATTGTAAATTTCCTTGATCTAGAAGACTTTGCTCCGGGAAAACAATTGACTTTGGAGTTTATCCATACAGACGGAACTAAAGATATCGTTATAGCCAATCACACATACAACAATCAGCAGATTGAGTGGTTCAAAGCAGGGTCTGCGCTAAACTTAATCAAACAACAGGAAAATTAATATATTGTTAGATTAATGAATATAATAAAGCAGCTTCTTCGGAGGCTGCTTATTTTATTAAAAAAATTAATTCTGTAACTCTCACCTATCGGAATTTCATGTTCGGACGATAGGGTGACTTTTCTTACACGTAGGCTTTTAACCTGATTTAGATTAATGATAAAGATTTATGAATTCTAAATATAAAAATACTTAAAATAGAACTTCTTTTATTCTTCATATTCTGTAACAAAAAAGATTTTTCGTCGTCTAACAAGGTATACTTACTCACGTAATGAAGAAAACCATATTTGCTATTTCTATTTTAAGTTCTGTAGTTTTTTTTGCACAGGACACCAAAGACAGTACAAATTTCAAAGTAAAAGAAAAGGATATCGAAGGCGTTGTTATCACAAAAACTAAAAAAGCCGTTGAACAAAAAGCAGATCGTACGATTTTTGACTTTTCCGAACAGCCGCACCTCAACAACGGAAATGTTCTGGAAGGAATAAAAAAACTTCCCGGTCTGGTTTCTACAGATATTGCCGGAATGATGTATCAGGGGAAAATTCTTGATGTATACCTCAACGGTCGTCCGCTCAATATTTCGAGCAACGAACTCAATTCCTTTCTGGAAGGAATGCCTGCAAATTCTGTTGAAAAAATTGAAGTCATTACGCAGCCAGGAGCAGAATTTCCCGCAACGTCAGGCGGTGCAATTATGAATATTATCACTAATAAAAATGCTAATAAATATCTTTCTGCAACCTATTCCGGAAACTACAATTTTTCAAATTATGATAAATTCAGAAGCAGAACCAGTAACTCACTGAATCTGAATGCAAGAAATAAGCTTTTCGGGTGGCAGCTGAGTGTTGGGCAAAACTACCGCGAAAGTATGCTCAATTCTAATCAGGATAATCTAATGTTTGCCAATACCGACAGAATCGGAAGAGGATATTTTGCAAAATCCGGAGTGACTTTTGATTTGGGTGAAGACAGATTATTGCTCAACTACGATATTTATCACAACAAAAACAGTAATTACACTTCCAGTAATGGTTTAGCAGATATTTTAGTATCACAGAATCCGAATTTTTTCAGAGAAATTACTTTTGATGCTTTTGATGCCGCAAACACCAATAATCTGAGACAGGAAGCCGTAGCAACTTACCAGAAACGCTTTTCGGATGATAAAAATAAAAAACTTGACTTTCAGTTTGGGTATACTAAAGCAGACAGTAAGTTTGGTCAAAATAATATTTTCAGAAAAGGAATCTTTACAGATTCACCTATCGGAGAACCTTTTAACTTTACTGCCGGAAATGTTCTGGAGAACAGTTCTGACATGAGAATTGCCAATTTCAGAATAGACTATTCCCAACCTTTAAAAATACTTGATGAAGGAAAAGTAAGTTTGGGCGGTTTGTATGAAAAACAAAATTTTGATACAGAAAGTAAGGGTTTAACCAATCTGGAATATCAAAGACAAACAGCTTCAACATATCTGGAATTTCAGGCAAAATACAAGAAATTTGATTTTATTGCCGGTGCAAGAGCAGAGAATTACGACATTTCCGGGATTACCAGAATTGAAAAGGGAAATAGTATTATCGAAGACGATTTAATTCCGTTTAACAAATTCAAGCTTTTTCCTAATGCAAGTGTGCAGTATAATGTAATGAATCAGGTATATGCGCTTGCTAATTACAATAAGAAAATCAATCTGCCGAGTATTTCTGCATTAAACCCGAACAATAATACGTTTCAGGGACCAAACACACAGGTAAACGGAAACCCTTTCCTTCAGCCTACCATTTTCGATAATTTTGAACTGAAAATTTCAGCTTTTGATTATGCTTTTATTGGTTACAGCGTAAGCAATGCCAAAAATCAAGTCGCGCAGATTATCCGTAGAGAAGGTAAAAATATTTTTAACGAGCAGGTGAATATTTCTGAAATGAAAATCCACAATTTTAATGTTGGATTACCGATTCCGTTTATGATTTTCACCAAGCCGCTTAGCGAAATCATGAAGTTTGATTTTAATCCTGATAAAATCAACTTTATGTATTTGTATGCAGGTTACCAGAAACATGACATAAATAATCTTAAGAATAACGGTTTCTGGATTTTCAACGTAATGACTCAGATTCTTTTGCCAAAAGACATCAAAATGACTGCTAATTACAGCTATCTTACACCCAGAGCAGGATATTTTTATTTCACGGCAGAAAAACCTTTCAATAATTCTTTAGATATTACCTTATCAAAAAAATTTATGGACAACCGCTTAACGGTTTCTGTATTTGGTAATGATATTCTGAACGGTCAGGTTATGCAGATCAGAACCAATAATCCGGACGGAGGAAATAATGTTTTTCTAAGAACAAAATATGACACCCGGAATTTTGGATTGTCGCTCAATTATAAAATTCCTACAAAAAACAAGCTTGCCAAAGAAGATTCTAATATTCTAAACAGTAAAAAAGAGGAAAGCAATGAGATATTACAGACCGGACAATAGGTACTTAGTATAGATATAAAAACAGGCTCTCATGAATTGAGAGCCTGTTTATTTGTTTGTCAAATTTTATTTTTTAATTATTTTTATGGATTGTTTTGAGCCATCTTTCATTTTAAGAATTAAAATATACATTCCCTGAGAAAGATCATTTAAACTTAGAACAGATTCGGCTTTCAAATTGTTTTTTATAAGTTTACCAGACAAATCAGTTATTTGTATTGAATTTATCACCTCCGGTCTATCTATATTTACAACATCCGTAAAAGGATTAGGATATACAGCAATAACATCTTTCTTAGCCGTTTCTGATGTTGAAAGACAGCCTGCAGAATCTACAGTTGCTGTAACCATTGTTCTTGGAGATTCACATTTAGTTCCTATTTTCCAGTCGTAAAAATAATAGTACAAATCATTTCTTGCAGTGTTTGTAGGTGCTGCTGTTAATGTACTGGTTTGAATTGTTACTAAATTTTGCACAGTATATGGGTAACCATAATTTCCTGCCGGTGCATTTGCAGAAGGATCAAACAATAAACCTGAAATACCAGTGTAACTACCCGGACGTATTTTATAATTTGAACCCGGAAATATCGGAAAATCAAGAGTAATTACCTGGGCAACAGGGGCACTTGTTGGCGCACCCGTAACATTTACTGTCTTTGTATTCACAACTACCCCATTTGAATTGATTACATCAATTGTAAGTGTACCAGAGGCTCCACTTGCACTCACCGGATAAACTGTAACACTTTCAAGAATAAAAAATCCTAAAGCATCAAATACAAGACCAAAATTTGTAGTTCCTGCACCACTTGAAGGAGAGGGGTTATAAGTTGCTTTTCCCGTCTGGATACCACTGCTTCCAGATGATGCGCTTACATAATAATTGGTCGTATTAGTCAATACCGGCGTGGTAAAAGTATTCCCGGTGGTAAGCAAATTTCCGCCGGTCTGAGCATCATACCAATTTAAATTAATTCCGGCATTAGCTGTTGCAGAAAGTGTTGCTGTCTGATTGGGACAAACTGTTGCTCCCGTAGAACTCTGTACATTTGGAGGAAGACATGTTGTTGTAAAAAATACAGTTTCGGGATACCATACACTTGTATTTCCAGATCCACAATTAGATCTTATCCAAACATAATAAGTCGTTAAAGGAGTTAATCCTGTTATCTGATAACTTGTTCCCGATATATTTGGGATCGTTGGTGATGTAGAGGATGTTGGAGGTGTATTACTTGTACTGTAATAAATATCATATGTATTAGGTGATGACGGTGAAACAGACCATGCCAGATCAGCTGTGTTTGTAGAAGTAGAAACCACCGAAAATCCTAAAGGAATATAGCAGGTAGGCGGAATCCAGGTATAGGTAAGTCCCGCAGGTGGCATCCCAGGAACAGAATTGGAAGTATTGAAAGCCTGACCACTGTTGTTCGCTGTTCCTGTTACAGAATTAAAAAACTCTGTTGTTGTACTGTTTAATCTGTTATTAAAATCAGAATTAGAACTACCCCTTAAACCCACCTGTGCAGATCCTGAGACAGCAGTGCTTCCTACTAGGAAACTTCCTGAATCGTATACCACCTTTACAGTATTGGATGTTTCTTGGAGACGTATTTGAAATGAGAATGAATAAACACTTGTAACTGCCGTCGCAGAATTAGTCCTAAAATTAGACCATTGAATAACAACTTCCCGATTAGGAGCAGTTCCTTCTGTTGCCCAAGAAATATTTCCTGTTCTTCCATTTACATCAAAAAAACTGCTTATACTTCTTCCCCATGCAGCTACAGCACCATCATAAGCTGTGGTTCCAGAAATAGGAGAAGAGTAACCCGTAGTTGGCACAACTGATCCAAATGATATAAAACCATTAGCAGAGACGTTGATAGAATTGTGAGAAATACCGTTGAAATTAAAATTAAATGGCAGAGTAACAGGGAAAATACCACTTCCAAGATTAGTAGAAGCAGTATTACCAGTTGCTGCCCCTAAAACGGTGCCACCTGATATTGCAGTAAAGGTTCCGGAAGACTGACTAAAACTATATGCACTTACTTGTGCATTTAGACTTTCACAACTCAATATAAATGACAGTATAAGAGCTGTCAGGAGGTTTAATTTTTTTTTTCTTTCGCAAAAGAAAAACTGATAGATTTTTTTCATAGAATATAGATTAAATAATTATTAAATATAACATTTAATATCCATATATACTATATGTTGAGAAATTTATTATAAATAACGAACTTAATTATATTATAAATAAAAAAGACTTCATTTCTGAAGCCTTTTATAAAATATCAAATTTAAAACTCTATTTTTTAATTACTTTTATGGATTGTCGTGACCCGTCTTTCATTTCAAGAATTAGAATGTACATTCCTTGAGAAAGATCATTTAATCTTAAAACAGATTCTGCCTTTAGATTATTTCTTACCAGTTTACCAGATAAATCAATTATTTTAATTGAGTTTACCAATTCCGGCTTATCAATATTTATAATATCTGTGAAAGGATTAGGATAAATCTTAACAGTATTTTTCACTACGGTTTCAGAAGTAGATAATGTTTTAAGTTCATAAGAAACATTGTCAATTGATAAACTATTAGCAGGAGTTCCAGGATTCTTAATCGCCAATTGCGTAACTCCGGCAGGAAGAACAGGAATATCAAAAGAAAAAGGAAACGTAGTATTAACTGCACTAACACTGAATGTTGTTAATGTTACGAAAGCATTAGCTGTATCTAAATATCCAATTTCAAGAATACCTCCTGCAGTTACAGAAGCTTTTGCATCAAATTTTAGTCTATAATCGCCAGATTGCAGCGTACTCATTACCGGCAATGCAACAAAAGCAATACGAGCTCCCGAAGTCCATAAATACAAAGTATTGTTTCCACTAATTGTAGTACTGTTAGAGATATGACCTCCGTTAGCTGTTCCAAGGTTAGTCCAGCAATTTGGCAGTACTCCACCTGTATTACCATTAGTAACGCCCGGATAACCTTCAAAATCTTCAAAATAAGGACCTGTAATAGCTCCACAAAGTGTTGCAAAACTTACTTCAGCAGACCAGTTACTTTTATCTGATGAAGAACACACAGATCTTACCCAAACATAATAATTGGTTGACGGCTGTAATGGTGCTATATTAGCTGAAAGACTTGTAATTCCTGTTAAGCTAGGCACTGTAGAGGATGTAGGCGGCGTACTGGAACTTGAATAATAAATTTCATAACCATTAGCAGGCGCTGTAGCAGGCGCAACCCAGCTTACCAAGGCATCGTTTTGAGTAATACCAGAAACCGTGACTGAAGAAGGGGCAAAACAGCTTGGCACAGCCTCCCAGTAAACATCATCCCAATAATAAGATTTGCCGTCTGGCGTATTCATTATTGCCAATCTTGCATTAGCCGGAATTGTTGATGGTATTATAACCGTATATTCTGATGTAGAATCGTAAGCCGTATTGGCAATCGTTAATGCCTGAATAAGAGTAAATGTACTCGCATTTGTAAGATCTGTAACATAACCTACATTCAATGTTCCTGTAGCGGAGCTTACTCTGGCTTTAAATCTCAACCAATGAGTTCCGGCATTCACATTACTGAATTCAGGCAAAACAACCGCTGTCGGGTTTTGAGCAGTAGTACTGTATTGGTAAATATTTCTGGTTCCCGATGCCGGAGTAGTA